>Ga0307507_10000383_pt1 | contig 91417 bp, 21 predicted proteins | sample 7_EM_MG_FD_207223 | JGI IMG/M metagenome (GOLD analysis project Ga0307507, IMG submission 207223) | Populus trichocarpa ectomycorrhiza microbial communities from riparian zone in the Pacific Northwest, United States - 7_EM | ecosystem: Host-associated > Plants > Roots > Unclassified | place...
ATATCTTCCCTACTTTGGGGTTGTTGGTTCCTTCTCCTATAGGGCACCCTAGGGTCCCTCCATAGTTTGTTTAGGCGTGTCTTAATATACTTTATAACGTTAGAGTTGCGTTCCTTTTACACCCTTTATATTGTATCGGCTTTAATATATAGTTATAGGGGGGGAATATTGGCTTCCTTCTTAAGCAGTACTATAGCCGTTTGCTTATACCCACCTATTATACTCCTAAGGCAGGCTGTTTGGACCTTTTAGAGTGGTTTAAGGAGTGATTTAAGGGGGCCTTTTTTGGTTTCTCTAGTGGCCTAAATACTAGATCCATACGTCATGGTTAGCCGGACAACTGCTATATATAGTAGGCATAACCTCTGGAAGCATGGACCCTATATAGAATTGCAGGTAGTTATATAGTAGAGTTTAACATGCCTGCTTATTTAGGCCTCTACCCTAGTTTTCTAGTATTTAGTCCCAGTTACCTAGGCCTAAAGGCCTAGGGGGCTTTCTATAAGCAGTTGGCTGCCACTACCAATTAATAGGGGGTTTTACTATTCTTTTGGATATCTTATAATAGGGTTAACCTAAGTACTAGACCGCCCCCTAGCGGTCTATATAAGAATCTCCTTTTAGAGTTAGTATGCTTTCGCATAGCTTAGGAGCCTTCTATAGCCTCTAGTTTTACGCCTTTCTTTATTATTTCCGCCAGTATAGGCATAAGCTGCCGCTTCTAGGGGTTGTAACTCCCTTCTTATATGCCTACTGGCGTAATCCTACAAGGGCGTCGTGGCTGCATCCTATAATATAGAAGCCTTGGGTACCTTCTATAGTTAAGGCCTAGACTAAAAGCCTCCCCTACCTAAGTAACTCTTATTTACTCCTTAAGTATACCTTACCGGTATACCGCCCTAGAGGCGAACGGTTCCGTCTATTAGTATACTAATACGCGCATCCGTTCTCTTAAGCCATATAGTAGTCTCTTTAGCTAGGACGTAATCCTACCTGCCTACCAGGTGCACCAAGGGTTAGGGCCTAGCTAAGGGGTAAGGTCCTTAGAGCTAGTAGTAGCTACTACACACTACACCCCGTGGGAGGCTAGTAGTAATATAGGGGCGTAATACCCTATACTACTGCCAGTTCCCATTTCGCGTTGCCTATAAGAGTCTCCTTATAACAGGCCGACCGTGTCTTATAGAAGAGGGGCTGTAGAGATACTAGGTCCTACACTAGATAACCTACTCTCCCCTCTCCTACTAACTAAGCTTATGTCCCCCCTTTTATAAGCTGGCCTATATCTTTAACTATTAAGTCCTTGTCTAACTGGCCTATGTTTCCCCTATAGCCTCCCCTATATGTATGCATTAGGTTGCGAGCACTACGCCTATTAAGACCCTCCTATAAGTCGCCTTATATATATGCGCATTAGGTTGCGTGCACTACGCCTATTAAGACTCTCCTGTAAGTCGCCTATAAGTCGACTATGGGTTAACTGTAAGTTGACTGTAAGTTGAACGCTATAGGGCCGTTGAAGCTGGCCTATGTTTCCGCTGCCTAGAGATTTGCCCGTGTTTCCACCTCGTTAAGCCGTCTGGTCGCCGTCGCGTCGCCGTCTGGTCGCCGTCGCGTCGCCGTCGCGTCGCTGTCGCTGTCGCTGTACCAGGTCGCGCGCACTACGCCTATTAAGACCCTGTTCTGAGTTACCTGAGTGTACCAAATACCAGATAGGCCCTTATAGAGGGGCCTTAACGAGTTCTCTAGGCAGGGCCTTAATAAGTTCTTCGTAGTGGCCTCAGGGCCTTAATAAGTTTTGTATAAAGTATCTGCAACGCGTTAACCTTAACAAGTTCTTATAAAAGGAGGATCCCTACGCCCTTATCGCGCACACTTCGCGATTTTAGAGCTAGTGTAAGCCTAAGGGTGTCCTGTTATACGCCTAGGACGCGTCCACGTTAACTGGCTGGATAAGGCCAGTTTTAGGCCTAGCTACGAGCCAGGTAGTCATATATTGGGCGGAAAGGCACTTATATTAGAGACCCTAATAACAACACCTATAAATAAGATTAAAATAACTATATATAAACCCGGCCCGTTAAATACGAACCCTAAACTAGTAATGGTAGCTTAACCTATACCTATAATAAACCTAGTACCTACTATAAAATTAGAAAAGCTTCTTAACCCTCTAATATTTAATAGAAACTAAAATAACCTATATCCCTTTATAACTAAGCTCTGTCTTAAACTTTTAATAAACTATAACTAATACCCTACTAAAGCTAGTAAGATTAGCTATAGAATATCTTATTTAAGTAAAGACGCTGTATAAACCATAGACCTATTCTTCTATAATGGCACCTTCATTAATTTCGAAATCTTTATCTCTCTATTAGAACGAATATATAATAACGCCAGCTGCGAACATATAGCCGTTACTAAACTTAAAAACCTATAATAACGGAACTAAGACTTTACTAGCTTCTTTTCGGAATTTCTAGGTCTTATTGGCGAACTAGATTAGAATAAAGCCACTAAAGTTATAGCTCTTTAACGAGCTATTTCAGATAAAATTAAAGCATAGTTAGTAGGTAGGGAACTACTAAAGAACCTATCCGAATTTGCTATAATATATTAACAAATTAATAAGGACCTTTAATATAACAAACAAACTCATTCTCTAAAGCCAACTACGCCTTGCGTTTAAGACCTTATGAAACCAATATATACCCTAAAGCGCGACCTTTCTCCAAAACCTACGCACGACCCTATAGACCTCGACGCCACTTAATCCTATATACCCTTAGGAACTAACAAACAAAGAACCCAAGCCATAAATAGAGAATGCTTTGGATATAGTAAAAAAGAACATATCTAAAGGAATTACTAAACTTACCCTTTTAAAAAAGTCCGTTGTAGTTCCTTCTAGTCTTTAAATCGCACTTACTCCTTAAATCGCACTCATTCTTTAAGCCGTACTCGCTCCTTAACTTATACTTATTCTATAAATTATACCCAGTTATTATAAAGCATCTTACCTTTAGCTAACTTGGAAAACGAATTGTTCTAGGGCTAAGTTGCGCCTTAAAATAAAAAGTGGAAGAGTACAAGTGTCTAGGCTCTTTTAGCGCTAATACATAATATAACTCCCTTAATGTACTTAGCGAAATTTAAATATTTAGAAAATAGAAGGAGGTACAAATCCTTATAAACAGCGAAGCTACTAGTATAGGCTTTATTAATACAAACTATGCGAAAACCTAACGCCTAAATTTAAAGAAACTTAATAAGCCCTAAGGCCTATAAGGCTTTAACGGCAAACCCTTAATATATAGCGAATTAACGCACTACGCTCTTATAAAAATGCGGATAGGTAAATACCTTAAATATATTTCCCTATTTATAACACCCCTAAAGTAATATAAGATAATACTTAGATATAGATAGCTAAAACAACACAACCCTTTAATTAGTTGGGTTAAAGAAACCCTAAAATTCCACACAACCTACTGCCGAAGTTATTGCTTAAAATACTACCTGCCCTATAAACATGCATAAGATTATTTAAATTTAATATAATATAAACTGCCCCTGCTAAGACCCTAAACTAAAATAATAAGACTACAACTACTAATTATAGTAAAGAATACAAAGACGTTACGCTAAAACCTCTTAAAATTCGTATAATACAAGCCGCACTTTTTATTTTATTAGTAAGAAAACAAGATTATAAAATCTTTGCTATAACAATAAAAGATATTAAGAAAGCGCTAGAACCAAAGTAGTATATTAACCCTTAACCTCTTATACCTAAGGAGTACCACGATCTAATTAACAAGTTTAAAAAACAATTTACAGACCAGCTGCCCCTATATTAGGATAAACATGATTTTAAGATAGAACTTAAACCTAGTATAATACTAAAGTTCGGTCCACTATATGGAATATCATAAGAAGAACTGCTTGTAATATAATAATACCTTAACAAGTATCTAGAAAAAGGATTTATTCGCCCTAGTTAATCTCTATTTACCTCCTCTATACTATTTATTAAAAAGCTAGAAGGAGGCTTAAGATTCTATATTAATTACTAAGCCCTAAATGTAATTATAATTTAAAACTAATATCTAATCCCCTTAATCTAAGAGACGCTTAACTGCCTAGCAAAGGCACGATATTTTATAAAACTTAATATAGTCGCTGCCTTTAATCAAATTCGCGTCCAAGAAGGAGATAAGAAGTATATAGCCTTTTGTATATAATAGGGACTCTTTAAATACCTAGTAATACCGTTTGGTATAAAGAACGGTCCCAGTACGTTTTAGTAATATATTAATAATACGCTTTATAAATTCCTTAATATATTTATTACCGCGTATATTAATGATATCTTAATCTACTCGTCTTCGCTTTCTAAGCATTGAAAACACATCCAAATAGTCCTTAAACGTTTGTGAGATGCGGTTTATAATGCGATATTAAGAAATGCAAGTTCCATGCGTCCGAAGTTATATACCTAGGCCTAATTATATCCCGTGACGGAATTAAAATAGACCCTAGAAAGGTCGCTGCGGTTATAAACTAGGGAAGCCCTAGTAATATATAAGATATTTAAGGATTCCTAGGATTTGCAAATTTCTATTATTAATTTATTAATTAGTTCTTAAAAATTGCCTAACTATTAGTAAACCTAACAAGAAAGAATATAAAATTTAAATAAACGGCTAAATATAAATAAGCTTTTAACGACTTAAAACAACGCTTTATAACTACTCCAATTCTTACCCATTTTAACCCTAACCTTAAATATATCGTTAAAATAGACTTATCTAATTATGCCCTAGGGGGAGTGTTATCGCAATATAATAAGAACAGTAAGCTATGTCCAGTAGCCTTTCTCTCTTAAAAGCTCGCCCCTGCCAAATTAAACTATGAGATATATAATAAGGAACTACTTGTAATTGTCAGATGCTTCGAACAATGCCGTCTAGAACTTAAAAGATTATTGTTTCTAATACGCATGTTAATAGACTATAAAAACCTATAGTACTTTATAACTATAAAGTAGTTAACGCAGCGCCAAATTTATTAGGCTAAATACCTCTTATAATTTAACTTTAAGATTATATACTAACTAGGCAAACTTAATTAGAAGCCTAATACATTAATAAAACAATTACAAAACTTACCTGTAAATGCCTTAGATAAACAGATTACGAATTAATTATAAATCTTATTACCCCCTAAATATTTTAAGAAACTACGTCCTATATTTCTAGATACGGAACTTAATAAAAACAAATTAGAAATTAATAAATAGGAAATAGAAATTAATAAGCTAATAGAATATAAATATAAGAACAATGTATAGATAGCAGATATAATAAAAGCAATTCAAACAGGAAAATAATAGTATAAAGATATTACACTCGCCGAATACGAAATTTGTAATAATCAACTATACTATTAATAGAAGATAGTAGTCCCGAATTCCAAACCCTTATAATTTAAGATACTTAAATTTGTACACAATTCCGCTATAGTAGGACATCCTGGCCATGCAAAGACTTATAAGATTATTTAATAAGCATACTACTAGCCTATAATGCATAACTATATATGAAAATACATTCGAGCACACAGAACGTGTGTGTGTGGAAAGACCTCTTATATAAAGAAGTAAGGAGTACTTTAACTGTTACCAATTTCAATGTAAAGATGGCAAGATATCTTAATCAACTTTATAGTTAACTTGCCTAACAGTAATGGGTTTAAAATATTATAGTAGTTATTAACTGTCTTATAAAAATGCGACATATAATTCCTATGGACTTAATTAATATAATATTAGTAGCTAAATGTTTTGTTAAGTACGTCTTTAAGCTACACGGACTTCCTAATATAATAATATCCAACCATAGAAGCCAGTTCGTTTTAGACTTCTAGCAAGCTTTATATAAACAATTAAGTATTTAAACACGACTCTTAACTATATTTTATCTAAAGATAGATAGCTAAACCGAAATCGCGAACGCGATTATAGAATAATACTTATAAATATACTACTCCTACCTGCAAGATGACTGGGAAAAATAGCTGCCTTTAGCTAAGTTTACCGCGAATAATATAATAAACGTATTAATAGGCGTAACGTTATTCTACGCAACCTATGGATAAGACCCTTAACTTATATTTAAACCACAACCTAAAATTAACACAATAGGACCCACGATTAAATGGATTTAATTAATTAACGTATACAACTTCGCCAATTAAATAAAGTAGTTAACGGAACTATTACAAAGTAAATTAACGTACGCTTAAATGTTATAGGAATAGTATGTAAATAAAGGACGAGCTCCTGCATAGGACTTTAAGGAAGGTAATATAGTCTACCTAAATATACAAAACCTAAAGACTTAACGGCCCTTAAAGAAACTTAATTGGAAGTTTGTAGGCCTATACCAAATTAAAAAAAAACCAAGCCCATACGCCTATAAGCTTAAACTACTAACTAAGATAAAAATACACCTAATATTTTACGTAAGCTTATTACAACCTTTAAAAGATAATTCTATAACTCGCGAAGTACTGCCGCCACCTCCTATAATTATTAACAACAGTAACGGTTCTTACTTCATTAACTTAATCAACAATATACAATAAAAACTATAATTTAAACAATTTAAACTTCTTATTAAGTGGGAAGGATATAAAACACGAACCTAGGAAATCTATAACTAGATTAAGGCTAACGTGCCTACCTTAGTAAAAGAATTCTACAAAGACCATCCTTCGCGGCCTGCTCTAGCTGGATAGATATAATATAAAGGTAAACGATTGCCACCTAACACAAATACATAAAACACAATAGCAGGAAACTTAAAATTAAAAAGAATTTAAAATATATCATAACGCTTATAACGCAATAAGTTATAAGTTCTTAACTAAATTAAATTATTTTAGACCTTTAGCTAAAGGGGGGGGGGTACTATAATAGGACTAGCCCAGTTACAGTAGGAATGTCTTAGTAAAACACTCAATAGATAAATTCTAACGCTTTAATTAAATTCTGCCAAATTCTACTAAGTCGATTAAATTCTGCTAAATTCCACTAACTTAATTAAATTCCACCAAATTCTACTAATGTAATGGAATTTAGTCAAAACCTGTTAAAACCCGCGTGTGTATATGCCCACGCGTCTGCTGCTAAGACTCCCGAATATTTAGTTACAAGCTTCCTATATTCCTTTCTCTTCTTTACGCAACGTCTTGTTCCTAGCAAGAGCTATATACTCTTAGATTTAGATAGAATTTATACTATTCCTTCAAATCTTCCTCGAAGTCTCTTCGCGCCCTTACACTTTATAACTATAAAATAGCTAAACTAATACTAAGCACGCTAGAACAAGTTCCTCTTTAGTTTTAACTTTAAAATTGCATATAGACTAGAAGTATAAGGTACTAAGCCTAATAGCCTAATATACTGCTTATAGGACCTTCCTTAGTCTAAAGATAACCCCTATAATTAGTTCCAATAACAGATAATCCTAAAAGTATAAAATCTAGCCCTAGGCATACTATTTATAATAGAACCAACTATACCTTAACTTTATACTATAGAACTAGAGTTACCTCCTAAAATTAATAAGCTTATTACTACGGTATAGAACATATCTGTTAACCTATTACTATACTAACTTATTACCGCAAAGACCGCTAGTGCCTATACACTGCCTACTAACCTCTAAAGCTTAAGCTAGATTAATATAGCGGCCTTAGAAGTAAAAGAGAATAGGCTTTATTATAGAGGCCGCCTATTTATCCCTAACTTAGAAAATCTATAATAGTAACTAATCCAAATAGCCTACAACCTCTAATTAAGCGGCTACCCAGGTAGAGGAGGAATTTATAAGCTTCTTAGCTAATACTACTTCTAGCTAAAAATAATAAACTTAGTTAAACGCTTTATAGATGCCTACTATAGTTATAAGCACGCTAAGGCCTTTAATATAAAGCACTAAGGACTACTACATCCTCTACCAGTGCCTATATAATAATGGGTAGATATTACTATTAATTTTGTTATTAACCTACTACCCTATAAATAACATGGCCGTATCTATAAGAATATCCTTATAATAATATACCGATTTATAAAAGAGCGCCACTACGTCCTAACTAAAGGCGTAGCCGTTAGTAACGTTAGTAGCGCCTTCCTTTACAAAATCTACTAACTATATAGATTACCTAACTTAATTACATCCAACTAAGGCATATAGTTTAACTCTAATATATAGAGACGAATCTGCTAACGCCTTAGCATCTCTATTAAGATATCTATATCCTTCTACTATAAAACTACTAAGTAACTAGAAAACGCTAATGCTAGCATAAAAGTATACCTACGATAGGTAGCCGCCTATAGTTAAGATAACTAAGTAGATTACCTTCTACTAGGTAAATTTACAGTAAATAACTATATCTTAACTACTATAGGATTTATCCCATTCTTTATAAATAAGGGTTATTACCCCTAATCTGGCATAGAGCTACTAGAACCTATTAATTAGAAACTACTATATAGAAAACGCCTTAAGATACTACTTACTAACTAGTATATAGACTATAAAAAAATCTACTTAACTACTATAAGGGAGAAATGGCCTAGGCTTAAGCAAAGTAGGCCTACTTTACTAACTATTATAGAACACCGCTACCAGAGATGCGTGTTAGCGACTAGGTATAGCTAGATATATATAATATCTCTATATAGAGGCCTATAAATTTACTTAACTATAAGAACCTTAGCCCCTATTTAATTATATAAGTTATTAATAGGGGAGCTGTATACAAGCTAAAGCTTTTACCTACCTAGCCATCCATGGGATATAGCCTATATTTTACCTATAGCTACTATACCTTTACTAGCCTAACCCCTTACCAGGACAGATATAGCCTAAACCCCTATTAGTACTAATCTGAAATAAGAATAAAGATAAGAATTATAAGGAGTAGACTATTAAACAAATTATTAACTCTAAATATGATTTTAGCAAAGATAGAGGACGGCGGCTCTACTGTAGAGCTATCTATATAGGATTTAATATAAATTAGCCAGAATGGCAACTGTAGGAAGACTTTAAAAATGCAAAGGATCTAATTAGTAACTTCTACTACACAAATCTATAGAAACCGGGCCTAAGTAGAGATTTTATACCTAATCCTCTATAGAAGCCCTTATAGAGTTAGACCGTTATATATTGCCATATAAGGGTAAATTGCTATTAAATTACCGCAGATTGCTATTATATAATAGCAAAGTGCGATTACGTAACTAGAATATTATTAAGATATTTAGGAACTTTAACCGGCGGTTAAAGTTATCTAATTAGTTGGATTCTTAGGTGCCAAGCCTTTAACAATACCTACTTTTTTCTTTTCTATACCTTAAGTGTTCCTTCTATATATATATAGTAACCATAGCGTCGCTAGATCTCCGCCTCTATAGAAGGGGGGGTAGTGTTACGGAACCCTACCGCAAGAGCCTCTATAGGAGAGCCCCGTACTCTTGCATATACCTCGCGTATAGCTTACATTAGCTACGCGTAGGTATATCACCTCCTTACGCCCTCGACCCTTATAATCAATCGCGTAATGTCTTACAGACTCCTTCAATATATACGCTTTGTAGCCACTACCCCTGTCCTATAATACGCGTATACTCTACTAAAGTTAATAAATATGTAGCTTATGGTATTACTAGTATAAATAAAGACTATTTTATAAAGATTCTTGGCAAGATTTAACTATAAATTTATACTAAAATCTTAATAAAAAGCGCCTTTAAGGCAGCAGGTTTCCTCCTCTATAACCTAAATTAACCTCTTGCACGCTACTCTACTTAATTATCTACTTCTCTACCTTAGCCTTACCTAAATAAGGCAACGATTCTATCCTCCCCTTTCTATCCTCCCCCTCCTAATAGTGCCTATACTAGATCTCGTTACTAGCAAATAATTCTTTATTTAAAAACAACTTTAGAGGCAATAGAGTTCTACGTTAACTTAATAATAAAGTACCTATAATCTTTAGAGGATAATCTTAAGTTGCTATAGGTGGAAAATAAAGAGCTACGGCAATATACTAATAAAAGGCGGGAAAGGAAAAAGCGGAAGCGGATAGTAGTCTCTAAGGAGTTAGTTCTTATACTAGCGGCAGCTTAGAAACTTACTGCTACTAAAAAAGCTATTGTAAGGGCTAAAGAAAAAGCTAAGATAGCTAGAGATAAGCTGCAGAAGAAGCGTTAAATAGCAATTACACTTAAAAAGGAATAGGTAAAAGCTAGGAAAGAGGCTTAGAAGATTGTTACTAATATAAAAAAGCCGTTTATACTTTATAATAGAGAGGCAGAGGACGTGGTAAAGGTAGTAAAGAAGTTAAAAAAGGCCTCTAACGCTGCTGCTAAAATTGCTTAATAGAAGAACACTGCCAAGACTAAATTATCGGCGATTAAAGCAGCTAATTAATGGTAATTATATTAATTAACGGTTAAGATACTCCGGAAGAAGGCACAGGAGTCTTCTTCTACATAGGCCACAGCTTAAGTCGTTGTTAAGCAACTTTAGAATGTAGCTAAAAAGATATTAAATCTTCTGGGTTTACTAAAGAACCTTTAAAAAGAACCTTTAAAAAGACTAGGAGGACAATAATATAACTAATAACAAGTCCTTAGATAAGGAGGCTAAGCTAATTAGTAGTGGCTAGGGCCTAATATACTAGCTAATTGGTTTTTAAAACACTTAGAAATCGACTTTAGATAGACTTTATATATATCTTTATTGCTTTAAGGCTACATATACATAATATAATGATTTGTAATGGTTTTTACTAGTTATTTACTACTAAGTTAGCATTTTGGCGCATTTTAATATTTAAAATAAGCAAAACCCAGGGACGAGTAAAACCCCATATATTACATTAATAGATAAAACCTAATAGAAAAGGTAGTAGCTTAGTTTAAAGATATATAAATAAGTATATGTATAAGGGGTATTTTATCCCTTACTTAGGTGTATGCTTAGGGGCTCTTAGGAGCTGCTAAGGCTAGCCTTTAGCTAGCCCTTAGCGTCTCCTTATAAGCTCCTTAGGCCTATAGCCCTTCCCTCCTTATTGGTTCGTCTCTCTCTATACTAAGGTATTGCTATACCTACTCTTTACCATATCGTCCTTTTCCATCGACTCTCCTTATAACTTATGCTTAACTTGCCTACTCCCTACTATACACCTAGGCAATAGCCTCTATAATAGGATAAAGATTCCCCAGAAGCCAAAATTGTAATAAATAAATAAGGTTTGTAGCAATTTTAGGTAAATATAGTATTTAGTCTAAAGGATAAAAAGTTAATACTATAATTAAGAAGTATCAAGACTTTAAGGATCTACTTACTAGATGCAAGCTAAAAGAAAATTTAGAGAAATTTAGAAAGAGAATCCTTATATAGTAAGAATAGAAACTAGACTAGAAATCTAGTATATTAAGGGATAAAGCACCTATATAAAGAATTACTAATAGGCTAAGAGTAGAAACTTTAAAAGCTAAGTAGTTAGAAGAACTAAAGTAAGAAAATAATTTAGAAATCTCTACCGGATTTATAAAACGATATACTAAAGGATATTATAACGCAGTAATTAAAAAAACTTTCTTATAGATAGATTATATACGCTTAGTAAGCTATACTAAAAATAGTATAGGTAGCGCAAAAATAATAAAAAGGAAGGTTTTTATATATAGTTAGACGAGAAGGTTATACCAAATTAAGTAATTTTAGAAAAATATATAAGCTACATTAAGGGAGTATTAGTTATAATATTTAAGGACTTAGAAGTGTTATAGTACTAGTAGATTGCGGTAGATTGCGGTTATATAACTAGAGAATTCTATAAAACGTTAAGTGATACTATTACTCTTCTCCTTTCCTTTCCTTTAGCTTTATATTCTCGTTTATAGACAATTTAATTATATAGGCTTGCGCGACCCTCTTGCCGTATTTGTGCCTTAATTAATTAAGTCGCTAACATTATCTAAAGCCTATACTACTCTTTCTTCCTAAAAAGAAACTTAAATATATCTATAGACTATAAATAGAATAGAAATATAGAATAGAAACATAAAATAGAACCCTAAGGATATTACTAGGACTATAAAGATAGGATAGAACTAAAAGAATATAAATAGAACACTAACCCTAAGAATAAAATACATATGGACTAGAACCCCTAGAAAATAAACAAATACCGAAAATTACCTAATACCCTACTACTATGCTAAGAAATATAGTAGCCGGCAAAGCAGCTATAAGACCCTCTACTACCTCTAATGGTGAAATAGTAACTAACTTAAACTCCTAGGTGGAGCTTATAGTAGCTAATACCAAAATTAAATAACTTTAAGAGTTGCTTAAAACTAGAGACACCCCTATACCTTCTAAGGAGTTATTAAATACCTAGAGACTTGCTATAGTTTATAAGGCCCTATCCTAATATATAGTATTAGCATTATTGCGGTCCGCGAAGGTCGTGGACCCCCTATTACTTATAGACGGAACCATCTCTATATTTAATAATTAGAAGCTTTAACTATAAAATAAGCTTAAAGTTAATACGGACTATTTCCCTACTACTTAAGCTAAGATGGCCTATATCTTTGGCCGTACTAGTAGGGATATATAGACACACTTACGTCCGCGATATGTCTAGGACTTAATAGACCCTTTCTCTCTAAAGAAGAGATAGTTAATTACCTATCCTCCATTTATAAGGACCCCTTTAAGATATAGAACGCCCGCCTAGATTATAAAAGCCTAAATATAAAAACGATGGAGACCTTTTTGGTCTTATAGACCCGCTTTCTGCACTTAGCTAGCTAGACCTAAATTCCCTATAAAGACCTAATGCCAGACCTCTTTAATAAGCTTACCCTAGACCTATAGCGCGCCGTATTACTAGTTTTTACTACTATATAGACGCTAAAGGTACTTATAGACTACTGCCTAGCTATTAACTAAGGCCTTTGTTAAATTAAGGCATGAGCTAAGCGGTATAAAGCTAGAAACTCTCTAAACTAGACTATAAGCACTATAAGAACGATCTATAGTATTAGCTATATAGCCTACTATTAATTTATTAGCTAGCCACGTAGCTAGTCCTACTACTATAACGGTGCTAGGGCACTGTCCCCTATAGCTGGCTTGGCGCAATATCCGGAGTTCGCCTATACTGTGTATATTACCCCCTAGAGCCTTCTTTCCTCTTCTTCTTCTCCTTAGCTTAGTATTCTTATATAGTAGCAATCCATAAGCTTCGGTTTAGAAGCATTTGTACAAGTCTGTTATATTATACTAAGCTTACCCAACCCCCGGGGACTTCGTCTACAACAACGCGTCAATGCGTTATACTTAGACCTCCCTTTTCCCTCGCCTGGGAAGGCCTGGATAATATCCCACCCCCATTTTATAGGTCCTTAAGAACTCGCGTTAAACACCCCTAGCTTAACGCGTCGATAACGCGCAGCTAGAAGGTCTTCTGTGGTTACAATTAAATTCCAACTTCGATGGCCAAGGACACGTGCCTAGGAAGGCTTTAGAATATCTTACCCCTTTAACCTTTTCGACTAATACTGTCACGGAACGCCGCCGCAGGAGCCTCTATAGGAGACTCCCTAGCGGAACCCCGTGCCCTCGCGTACGCTTCGCGTACAGCTTACGTTAGTCACGCGTAGTATATCACCTTCCTACGCCCTTAATCCTTACAATCGATCGCGCAACGTCTTATAGACTCCTCAAATACATATACTCTGTAGCCATTACCCCCGTCCCGTAATATTACGTTGCGCCTTTTTTTTTTTTAACTACCGACACCTAGCCTATGACCAATTCTACGTCTCTATAATACTGCAGGCGCTGCTAGAAGTAGCGTGTCTACAAGCAACCTCCGCACTATAATAGTAAGATGATATTCCTTACTAGCTACTATGTCAAGCCTAAAGAGCAACCTAATACCCCAACCTAACCTACGACGCCAATTAATCCTAGGAGAATTTAATTTATTAACCCTAGCCTTAACCCCTAAGGGCAAGCCTAGTGGCTTAGAAGAGTTACAACTATAAGTACCCCTAAGCACCCAGCACCACCTTAAAGATGATAAGAGTTAACCAGCCTAGCAGGATAAATACACCCCTATTAGTATAGGTGGCCACAGCAACGACCTTAACAAAATAGACACCAGCGACGTCTTATCCTTTATTAATTACACAGCTATGGAAAAGCAACCAGAAGGGTAGCTACCTATTAAGATCGAAATACGAGACGCCGAGATGTTTGTATAAATGGTAGCACAAGAACCTAATAAATACTACCGCCTTCTATAGAACTACCACCTAAAGCTTACGTGAGCTGAACTGCGTGCTACCTAAGATTATAATATTATCCAAGACTTATAAGCTAGTAAGGCACTTGCTAATAACACACGCTAAGAAACTAAAGATAACCTCCGTATATCTAAGCGTGATGTTTAATAATTAAAGAAAGCTAAGATTGTACTTATTGCCTAAGTTACTAAGAAGGAGGGCATAATTAAATACCTATAGTCTTAGCTTAACGAGCACATCCATAATGATGCTAAGTATCTCCCTATTACGCACTACACTACCTAAGTCCCTACGCCTCTAGCAACCTTACCCACCCAATACTTGGCTGAAAGTTAGTGTTAAGCAGCTTTACCTAATAGGGATAACCCCTATAATAGTAACCAAACTTAAGCCATAATTGTGGGGTCTAATATATAATACCCTAATCCCCTAGTCTTCTAGGGAGACCGCAAGGAATATAGCCACTAGAAGATATAAATCCGCAAGAAACTAACCTAGAGCGCCTACCTTTTTCCTAGGGAGGATACCAAGATTGGTTATATTATTAGGCGTATAAAGGGTACCCTATTTAACAGACTCTTCGCCTAATAGGAGACCAATAGCCCCTAAAAGTGGTAGTCCTACTATAAGGTTCTTAACGATCTTAACCTAATATATCGCGACTATAACCTAGTGGCTACTAGTTAAGCCAAACTACGCGCCCTAAAGATAAGTTCTACTGAGTTATTCAACAAGTTCTATATTAAGTTTTAAAAATACACTAGAGTCCTCTTTTAAGACAACACTAAAGACCAGGAAGACCTCTTTAAAAAGGTTACCTATTGTCTTAGTTACGCTGCCGCTAGTTATAATTACAATAATATTTACAGCATGGTGGCAGCCCTATGGAAGATTAAATAATGGCTAAATTAGATCTCTACTGCTAACCCTTACCTAAAGGCTCCTATATAAAAGCCCTCCGGACTAATTACACCTATATACACTAGGTTACTAATATTTACTACTAATACTATTACTAGAGCTAATATTAACCTCTCTATTCTAACCTTCCCACGTAAACTCCTAGATAGAGAGTATAAGCTACTTTAGAAGCTAGGGCGCTACTATAGATGCCATTAAGAAGGCTATTATTATAAAAACCTAAACTGCCTAATAGCTAGGTTTAGTAATCGCCGCCTAATACCTAACTTTATACCTTAAACACCAAATACCTCGCTACGCACTGTTACCGTATAAGATAAAGAAGCAGCAGCAGTAGAAGTAGTAGGAAATGCTTAGTCCTAGCCCTAAGTTGTAAGCTGGGACACCCTAATAATGGAGGGATCTATATATCGGCCTACTTAATAGATAACTTAGTAAGAATAAATGGACGGAAATAGATAGTTTTACTTATAATAGGAACAACTGCTAAAAAACAATATAAAAACCATTTTATAATTAACTGTAGAGCTACTAATAAATTTATAAATACCTAATTTATGCGTAAATATAACCTATTAACCTTACCCCTTACTAAAGCCCGCGCCCTACAACTCGCTAACGGTAATTATACTGCATAAAAGATTACTTATATGGTATAACTCTACCTAGATATAAATAGACACTAAAAAGAGCTCTAGGCCTATATTACACCACTTACTAATTACCCTATTATCCTTAGAATAAACTGGCTTAAGTAGTATAACCCTATTATTAACTAGAAGAAAAGAGAAGTAACCTTTAACTCTAACTACTGCAGAGAGACCTGCCTAGGGTATAGCCTAGCCGCCTCTACCTACTCCCTAGGATATTAACCTAAAGAACCTTTAATTACACCACCTACGACTAACTGTTACCACGTTAGTGCCGCAGCCTTCTATTACATAGCATAAAGGAAGAGCTGGGTTGTTATAGCAGCCTCCCACTTATAGCTATACAAACTTAATAAAGAACAGGATTATGTCCTCTATAGTAATAGAATAGATCTAGTGGACCTCCTAGAGGATAACACGCCCACAGAACTTAATAAACTCTTAATCTTAGACTTTAAGAAGTTTATAAAGCTTAAAAAGGGACTTACTAATAAGGAACTCCGCAAGCTCCTCCCTAAGAGGTACTATAACTTTATTAACATGTGCTTATAAAAGGGCGTAGATATACTCCCCCTATATTAACCTAATAACTATGCCATTAATATTAAATAAGGAAAAATGCTATCTTATAAGAGACCCTACCTAATGTTAAAAGATAAACTTCTAGTTATAAAAAAGTATATCAACAAGCACCTTAATAAAGGGTTTATTTATCCTAGCATATTACTAGCAGCCGCCCCTATCCTTTTTACTAAGAAGCCTGGAGGAGGTATCCAATTCTATATTAACTATAGAGGACTTAACGCTATTATAATTAAGAACTAATACCTAGTACCGCTTATACATAAGACCCTTAAGCGGCTTAGTTAAGCCAAAATCTATACCAAGCTTAATATTATCGCCGCCTTTAACTATCTCTAAATACAGGAAGGCGACGAATGGAAAACCGTATTTATATCGCGCTTTAGCTAATTTAAATATACCATTATGCCCTTTAGTGTATGTAACGGCCTAGGCACCTTCTAAAGCTATATTAATAACGCCTTACGGGACTACCTTAATAACTTCTACTCGGCGTACCTAGACAATATACTTATTTATAGTAATAACCCTTCTAAGTATACTAAGCACGTTTAAAAGGTCCTATAGCGCCTTAGGGAAGTAGGACTCTATATTAATTTAAAGAAGTATAAATTCTTAGTTATAGAAGTAAAATACCTTAGACTAATTATTACTACTAAGGGTGTCCGTATCGACCCTAAGAAGGTATATATAATTACCAAATAGCAAGCCCCTAACTGTATTAAGGACGTATAAGCCTTCCTTAGTTTCGCCAACTTCTATTGGAAATTTATATACAACTTCTTAGGCGTAGTAGTACTACTTATAGTAATAATGCAAATAAAGGGCCTTTCTGTAAAAGGAAGAAAAACGCACCTACGCTTTACCTAAACGCCTGACTATAAGAAGGCATTCTAAGACCTTAAAAATGCCTTTACTAAAGCACTTATCCTAGCTTACTTTATACTAGGATGATAACTCTATCTTAAAACTAACTCCTCAGACTATATTAACGCAGGCGTTCTCTCCTAAATAGGTAATAATGGTCTCCTTTACCTAGTCGTATTCTACTCGTCTAAGCTTATACTATAAGAGTGTAACTATAAGATCTATAATAAAGAACTCCTTACAATTATATAAGCATTTAAAAAATTCTAACTGGAACTCTTTTTAGTAGAACCTAACCAGCTAACTAAAGTTCTTACGGATTATCGCAACCTTAAATACTTTATAACTATAAAGTAGCTAAACTAATGCTAAGTATGTTAGAACAAGTTCCTCTCTAGTTTTAACTTTAAAATTATATATAGGCTGGGAGTATAAGGTATAAAACCTAATAGCCTAATACGCCGCTTATAAGATCTTCCTTAGTTAGAGGATAACCCTTATAATTAGTTCTAATAGTAGATAATCCTAAAAGCAAGGAACCTAGCCCCCAGTATACTACCTATAATAGAACTATCCGCACCTTAGCTTTATGCTACGGACTTAGAGCCGCCCCCTGAAATTAATAAGCTTATTACTGCTGTATATAACATCTCTATTAACCCGTTATTATACTAATTTATTACCGCGAAAACTGCTAGCGCCTGTAAGCCACCTACTAGCCTCCAAAACTTAGGCTAAATTAATATGGTAGCCTTAGAAGTAAAGGAGAATAGACTCTACTATAGAGGCCATCTATTTGTCCCTAATTTAGAAGACCTATAATAGTAACTAATCTAGATGGCCTATAACCTCCAGTTAAGCGGTTACCTAGGTAGAAAAGGAACTTATAAACTTTTTAGCCAATACTACTTCTAGCCTAAGATAATAGACTTAGTTAAACGCTTTATAAGCACCTACTATAGCTGCAAGCGCGCCAAGGCCTTTTGCACTAAGTACTAAGGACTACTATACCCGCTACCAATCCCTATATAGCGGTGGGCAGATATAGCTATAGACTTTGTTACTAACCTACCACCCTATAAACGGCACGGTTGTACCTACAAGAATATCCTAATAATAATATACTGACTTATAAAGGAACGTTACTACGTCCTAACTAAAGGCATAGCCGTTAATGACGTCGCAGACGCTTTTCTTTGCGAAGTTTACTAACTATATAGGATACCCAACTCCATTACGTCTAACTGGGGCATGTAATTTAACTCTGACCTATAGAGACGGATCTGTTAACGTCTTAGTATCTCTATTAAGATGTCTATATCCTTCTACTATAAGACTGCGGGATAGCCAGAAAACACTAACGCCAGTATAAAGGCGTACTTATAATAGGTCGTTGCCTACAGCTAGGATAACTGGGTAGATCACCTCCTACTAGGCGAGTTTATAGCTAATAACCATATCTTAGCCACTATAGGACTTACTCCGTTCTTTGTAAACAAGGGTTATTACCCCTAATCTAGCATAGAGCCACCAGAACCTATTAATAAGAAATTGCCATATAGAAAACGCCTTAAGATGCTACTTACCAACTAGTATGCAGACTGTATAAAAAATCTACTTAACTACTATAGGGGAGAAATGGCCTGGGCTTAAGCAAAGCAGGCCTACTTTGCTAACTATTATAGAACGCCACCACCGGAGATGCGTGTTAGCGACTAGGTATGGCTAGATGCATGCAATATCTCTATATAGAGGCCTATAAAGTTACTTAATTATAAGAACCTCGGCCCCTATTAAATTAAACAAGTTATTAATAGGGGAGCCGTATATAAGCTAAAGCTCCCGCCGGCCCTAGCCACCTGTGGGATATGGCCTATATTTTACCTATAGCTACTATACCTTTACCAGCCTAACCCCTTACTGGGATAGATATAGCCTAAACCCCTACCAGTACTAATCCGAGACGAGAACGAAGACGAGAACCATAAGGAGTGGACTATTAAATAAATTATCGACTCTAAATACTTTGGTAAAGGCAGAGGACGGCGGCTCTACTATAGAGCTATCTATATAGGATTTGACATAGATTAGCCAGAATGGCAACTATAGAAAGACTTTAAAAATACAAAGGACCTAATTAGCGACTTTTACTACGCGAATCCATAGAAACTAGGCCTAAGCAGAGATTTTATGCCTAATCCTCTATAGGAGCCCTTATAGAGTTCAATTGTTATACACTACTACGTAAGGGCAAATTGCTGTTAGATTGCCGTAGATTGCCATTATATAACCAAAAAATCGTTAAGATGTTTAGGAACTTTAACCGCCAGTTAAAGTTATCTAATTGGTCGAATTTTTGGGTGCCAAGCCTTATTACGCAATATCGCTGCGGACTGTAAAGATATTAGTTTAGCTTACCGCCTTCTACTAAGCTAATAGCAATTTTCTATCCTGGGAATAGAAAATCCTAATTAGTCTATTTAATAATTAGAGCTAGTAGAACTCCATACTACTAACCCCTTTAGTATTATTTCTTTTCCTTTTCTATGCCTTAAGCGTTCCTTTTACATGTATATAGTAACCACAGCGTTGCCGGAGCTCCGCCTCTATAAGAGGGGGGGTAGTGTCACGGAACGCCGCCGTAGGAGCCTCTATAGGAGACTCCCTAGCGGAACCCCATGCCCTTGCGTACGCTTCGCGTACAGCTTACGTCAGCCACGCGTAGTATATCACCTCCCTACGCCCTCGATCCTTATGATTGATTGCGCAACGTCTTGTAGACTCCTTAAATACATACGCTCTATAGCCATTGCCCCCGTCCCGTGACAAATACGGAGTTATACGAGCTGTAGAGACGACCTTAGTTAAGACTTAGCCTAGGGCTACGAGAAACGAAGTTAATTAAGACTTAGCCATAACACTGCAATAAACAATATTAATAGATACTAGACTACTGCTGCAATAACCACCCTAATTAATACTAAGCTATATAAGGAGAGATAAAATTAATTAGAAAGAACCTAACGCTGGTACTGTACTACTACCCTAAACCCCTAAACCCAATTACTAACTATGCCAATATGCTTATAGTCCCACTAACTAAACAATTGCGCTAATACGCCTGCGATCTAAATACGATTTAAATACGGCCTAAATGTGATTTAAAAGCAAACCTAATAACTTATTACGCCAATATACCTACAATATAACTCTTTAACTGTCTATAAACGCCCTTATAGACACCCGTTAAGTTCTTATTAACAACTACCGTACATAATTAACCCGAACCTTACTATTAACCTAGGTAGTCCCTTAATCTTACGGCCAAATATATCTACATTCTATATATAGGGGTACTAGAAACCTAGGGAAGAATTTAAGTAATTTATAGCACTCTTAATTAGAAAAATATATTAAAAGAATTATTCCAATTTATGGCACTCTCCAATAGCTCTATAGATGGGCCTATTTATCTCTATAACCTCTTGTAAACTATTAACATATTTCTCTTAATAGCTATTTATATAACCTTCTATAAATAAGACAGCCTACTATTATAAAAGCATATCTTGCCAGTTATAATAAGAATTAAAATATTAATACGTACCCCTTAATACGTACGCTCTTAATACTATTTATTAACTACCCTCGGAACTGCCTATAACTTAATAGCAGCCCTCTTTAAACAATAATATGCAAATCTACTCTCTAATAGCATCTTATTAAATTAAACGCTATGTAGCGGCTTACCCTTATATAACTATACTTAAATATTAAAGCGCGCTCTTTCTTTAATACCTTCAACTCTCTAATAAGAATTAAAATATTAACACATACCTTCTTAATACCTTTTTCGATACCTCTCTAACAACAATTTAATATACTAAATTACAATAGCATTCCTATAAGTCCCTAATTAATCCTAAATATCTATTACCTATAGCGATATCCTTAATTAAACATAAGTATTTAAATACGCCTATTAACCCTATAGCGTACCTTTAAATATCCTAACAGCACTTAAACACGTTTACCATTTAACAATGACCTATTCTAAAAATTATAAGAATATTAATAGACTATATACCGATACCTTAATTGAACATCTTAATAAGAATTAACCTATTAGCGCATCTCTCTTAATACTATACTCGTATAATAACTGGTTAAATATGCTGCAATTAATAGCATACCTTTAACTAATTAATTAACATCTTAAACTACCTACCGATTAACGGTAGACCTTAAGAAACCAATAGACGGATTGTGCCGTTACGCCTATAATCCAAATACAATTTAAACGCGACCCGAACGCGATTTAAACGCGAACCCAACTGACCGTCGTGCCGATATGCCTACAACACAAACTATAACTTTAACAACGACCGTATAAGTTCGTTAATAATTAACTGCCTCCCTTACTAATTCAATCGTCTTCTCTATCTATAGTAATTCTTTTTAACTAATACTAAGCTATATATACTAAGGAACGACCATGGTTAATACTAAGTTATATAAGCTTTGCCTTAGGCATTTATATACTTTAATAACAAGGTTAATACTAAGCTATATAAGCTTTGATAATAAAATTAATTTAGATAAACAAGACAATAATCGCGCTGTTACGTCTGCAATCCAAATATAATTTAAACATAATTTAAATGCAAGCTAATTAACTAATTATACCATTCACCTGCGATTAATTGACCAATAATAGCACTAATACGCCTGCTATTACTACCTGCCGCTTTCACTATACTGCCACCCAAACAGACTTTTAGCTACTCTACCTATAGCTAAACTAATACCTAACTGCCTCGCTACAGCCAACCACTATTAACTTTCGCTGCCTTGCCTATAGCACTATACTTAACTTCTACTACTTCGCCTATAGTATAACTATATATCAGGCAGAGCTTCGCTCCCTAAAATATAACCCTAACGCTAGCACTGTACTACTACTAAATAGACAAGAGCTCGTGCCAATACGTATACGAGCTATATTTCTTTTTTTATAGCTTAAGGCGCGCCATATTAAAGAAGGGGGTAGAGAGCTAGGAGGTACTAAATCCTAAGAGGAGGAACGACGACTATAAAGGGCTTCTAGTGATATATACCTCTTATAGCAGTAGGACGGCTGCATGCCTACGCCAACCTAATAACGACTATGCTAATACGCCTATAGTCTAACTAACAGACCAATTATGCTAATACGCCTATAATTTACCGACTAACTAATAGGCCGAGCTTTATATTTAACCACTATTACCAACTAACGCTTATACCGTACTGCTATTACAATAAACCTCGCTACTCTACCTATAGCCGATTAATCCTTACTACTTTATTAGCAGCCAACTACCCTTACTGCTCTACCCGTAGCTAATTAATAACTTGCTACTCTACCTACAGCTAACCGACTTCTACTACCCTACTTGTAGTAACAACTATATACAAGGTAAAGCTTTGCCCCTTATATAACCCTGCCGCTTATACCATACTACTATCCTAAATAAATAATGGCTGTGCCGATACGCCTATAGCCTAATTAACTAAATAATCGCGCTAATACGCCTACTATCTACCATCTAACGCTAGTACCGTACTACCACCTAACCTCTGCGATATACCTCTCGCAGTTAAACCAATACCTTACTGCCTGTTAGCGACTCAGTCAATCGAGGCATAAGCACGGCAAGAGGGTCGCGCAAGCCTGTACGATTGGATTGTCTATAAACGAGGATCCAAAGCTAAAGAAAGGAAAGGGAAGGAACAGAAGCACCGCTTGAAGTTATATACAATTCTCCAGTCACATAACGGCAATCTGCGGCAATGTGCGGCAATCTGACGGTAATGTGCTAGTACTGTAACATTATCCCCCCTTCCGAAAAAGCCTGCCCTTAGGCTTTGTATATCCGTATTATACCTTTAGGGCGTTCTTGTTTTTATGCTCTATAGGCAACCTATTATCCTTACTATGCTAGCATTCCATTTACTTATCTAAGTACTTTGGCGGTCTAGGTTTGTTAGGGTAACGGCTATAGAACTCTTATAACTTATGGGGACTACCTATAAAGTTCTATATAAGGTACTAGGTAGGGCCCGGATTATATTCTTTCCAACTTACGCGGTATTTTAGTGTTCCCCTTATAAGTTTATAGGCTAGTATTTCTTTAATTTCCTATTCGCTATCGCCATTAACTTAAATTAGTAGGGGCGGTTAATTTTTTGTTTAAGTAATGGGTTATTTATAGCTCTCCATGGCTTATCTGGCGAGAAGATAGGGTAGACCTTAATTAAATCCGGGAGCTTTACTTTATATAAGTTGCCTCTCTTCTTAAGGACCTTATACAGTCCTGCTATTTAATAGTCTAGCTTATGGCTAGGCCGTTCTATCTTCTAGTTCTTTATTATAACCTAGACCTTATCGCCTATAGTAAAGTCGGGCTTACGCCTATACTTATTTACCTACTATTCCATTAATTTCTAGGCCTTTTCTAGGTTTATATAGGCTACTTTCCAGGCTTCTTCTAAGCGTTTAGCGTAATGCCGTGCTTCCTTATAAGATAGTTTTTCGCGTATAATCTATAGCCCTTTTGGTCTTTTCTAGTTAAAGCTTATATAGGGTAAATACCCTATTTCTAGCTGGATAGGTGTAAATCCTATAGAGTTATAGGGTAGGGTAGCCTAGGCATAGTCTATTAGAGGTAGTAGTTCGGCCTAATTATTCTAAAAGTAGTTAACGAAGGGTTGGAGTCTTTGGTCTAAATACTGGTTTATAATCTCCATCTAGCCGTCTATCTAGGGGTAATATACCGTAGAAAGCTAATATAAACTATAGCTTATAATTGGATATGATAGTATCTAGTAGTCCATAAATTTGGTAGACATAGTGGATATATAGTTAGGCCGCCTCTTTTATATTAATATTCTTATAATAAGGGATTAAGAACGGGCGCTTGCTAAAGCAGTCGACTATAACTATAGCTATATTATATTTGTTATGGTCTGTAGGTAGCTTATAGAAATCTATAAAGATATACTGCTAGGGGCGTTCTAGTATTAGAAGTGGTTTTAACAGTCCTGGGGTCTTATCTTATAGAATTATAGACCTACAGCAATTGTTATAATTTTATACATAGCGGTTAATATCTATAACTATTCTAGACTAGTAGTAACGGTCGCCAATAATCTTATAAGTCTTATTTTTTCCTAAGTAGGCCATAAAGACTTAAGTATGTGCTTTGGCAATAATCCAAGTCCGTAAGTTCTGTTCCTCTACTACCGCTAGCCATTTATGGTACTTAAGAAGTCTATTTTTAAGGGACTATAGGCTTATAGCGTCCTTTGTCTTTTTACGGTACTTCTATAGAGAAGGGGCTATACAGTTTACCTGCAGCAGTTTATTAATAAGGTTAAGTTCCGTGGAGTTAATAGGGCATATCTTAGCGCCTAAAGAGTCTATATTTAGCTCTGCCTATATCTAGGGGTTAAGGTACTTTAGTTATAATAATATCTAGGTCCGTAATAAGATCTTTACAGCTATTTGTTATGTAGGTCCTATCCACGCCTTATAAAGGCGTCCGTATAATTTATAGCGCCTGGCCGGTACATAATTAGGCAGTTAAACTGGGATAGGGTGTCCGCCTAACATGCCTACCAGGCTATAAGGGCCTTTATTATTATAAAATATTTTAGGGCCTTATAATTGGAGACTACCTAGATAGGCTTGGGGGTCCCTTCTAGCTATATACATAAGTGCTAAAAGCTAGAGATAATGGCCAGCATTTCTTTATTATGGATGTGGTAGTTTAGCTTAGCGTCTACTATAGTCTTTAAATAGTATGTAATAGGGTGCTATTCTTTGTCGGGCTACTTCTAGGAATAAACGCCAGCTATTACGCTGTCTAAGGCGTCGGTTTCTAGCATAGAGGGCCGTTTTAGGTTAAAGTGGGTAAGCAGGGGAGCGGAGACCAGTCATTTCTTAAGCTTATTAAAGGCCTGTCTATATGCGGTATTAAAATAAAAGGGCTAGTCCTTTTGGATAAGGTGGCTAAGGGGCTAAGCAATCCTACCGTAGTTCTTAATAAAGCGTTGGTAGAAGTTATAGAAACCTAAAAATAACTATACCCCCTTTACGGTCCTTAGGGGTTCCTATTAATTAATTACAGCCATTTTTTCTAGGTCTGCCTTAATTCCGTCCAGACTAATAATAAACCCTAAGTACTTAGTACGCTTAACACTAAATTCTAACTTCCTAATATTAGCCTAGAGACCAGCTTCGCGGAGCCGTTATAGGACTTTATAGACATATTCCTTATATTCTAGTTTATCCTTAGAGTAAATCATAATATTATCTAGGTAGGCTATGTAGAAGTTATTAAGGTAGTTAAAGAGTACGTCATTTATATACCGCTGGTATATAGCCGGTCCATTAGTTAGTCTAAAAGGTAGTACTTTATATTTATATAATCTATAGCGGGTCTAAAATGTAGTAAAATCCTTAAATCTAGGGTCTATTCTAATTTGGTAAAAGGCCTAGCGGATATTAAGCTTTATAAAAATCTTAGCCTTACTTATACAGGCCAGTGTTTCTTTAAGTAAGGGCAGCGGATATTAGTCTTTGCGGGTTATATAGTTTAGTTTATAATAGTTAATACAAAAACAGAGTCTGCTATTTAGCTTTTTTGTAAAGAGAATAGGTAAGGTAAAGGGGACTTGGCTAGGCTTAATAAAGCCCTTATTAAGGTTATTAATAAGGTACTACTTAGTGGCTTATAGCTTATTAGTAGATTGCTAGCGGAGGGGGCTATAGCTAAGGGTGTTTTCTTTATCTGGCTTAATCTTAATCTTATAGTTATACGGTCGGTAAGGCGAAAGCATATTGGATGCTACCTTAAAGAATACGTCCTTAAATTCCCGGTATTGGCGGAGTAGTTTCTGTTCTACCAGCTCCTTATCTATAAGCTTACTTTCCCCACTAAGCTAGTTACAGGCTAGGGCTTCCTTATCTTTAATTATCTGGTTAATTTCGTATAAGCTAGTTATAAAGGTAACGGTATTAAGCCGTTTTAAGTTCTGGTAGAACCCTATGGCACTAATACAGTAGATATTAACTAGTAGGAGGTTTATAGGTTTCTTTACGGACGTTCCATGGACCGTATTTTATAATTAAGGGCTTATAACCCTCCTTAGCTCCTGTTCTATCTTCCGTAGGTTATCTTTCTAGTTTATACGTTTAGTATAGCGTCCAATGCTCCTTACTATTCTTTGTAGCTATATAGGGCCTAAGTTCCCTATAGGGAGCTCCGCTAGCTTTTTACTAACTTTTTTAATCTCTAGTGCGGGTGGCATAACATAGGTAGTCTAGGGGCGGCGTAGTATATGAATCCGTTGCGGGTTAAGCTGTACATCCTTTTTAAAAGCCTAGTCCCTACGCATAGCATTAGCCTAGTAAATAGTGTTTATCTATAGCCAAACAAGGTTCTCTATTATAATACTAATTTCTTTTATAAAGGAAGGTATTAGGGGTATAGTTTTAGGCCAAATAAGCCGTCTGTTCTATATATTAAGCTATAAGCCTAGATAGGCTAGCTATTTTCTTTCTAAGATTATATTATGGCCTTTAAGGTCCGTAATAAGAAAGGGGACGTTATACTACCTTTGTCTATTAGCACGGAGATAGATCCGCAAGATAGTTATAATAGGTAGTCCTATCCATCCGTTATACCCATAAATAGGAATTAGCTTAGGCAGTTCTTCTAAAGGCGCATTTAAAAAGTTAGCCAGTTTTATAGCGCACTTTATATTAATTAAGGTAAAGGCATTTGCTTCTAAGTTAGCTAAAGCAGAGGTTAAAACTTAATATTTATTACGGAATAAAGTATAAGGGATAGTATAGCTTCTTCTACCAACTAGCCAACCCAGATTAATATATAATATATTAATCCCTTTTAACCCTAGAGAGGAGTCTTCCTTTAGGGTTTCTCTTTTTCTAGCTCTGTTACTACCTAAAAACGGATAGTTAAATAGAATGTATAAATACTACAATAGAACAGTATATTAAGATATATATATTATATTTATAGGACAACTGGATAAACTAGCTTATATTACTAAGTTTACTATAAATAATTCCGTCTTAAAAACTATAAAGGTCTCCCTATTTCTAGCCAACTACAGCTAGTATCTATGAATAGGGTTTAAACCCTTTAGTAATGTTCCTTGCCCCACTTATTACGCCTTATAAGTTATAGAAGTAAATAAGTTTATAAAAAAGATAGAGGAACTATAACAGTTTCTTACTAATAAAATTATATAGGCCTAATCTGTCTATAAAGCCGCAGTAAATAAAAAACAAACCCTAGTACCGGCCTATTAAACTAGTAACTTTGTCTAGCTATATATAAGAAATCTAAATATAAAACAACTAACTAAGAAACTTAATTAGAAGAGTGCTGGCGCTTATAAGGTTAAAAGGGTTATTTCTTCTTATGCCTACTAACTAAAGCTCCCTAATACGGTTAAAATCCACCCCGTATTCTATACGCTAGTCCTTTGCCCTACTACCTCTATATTAAATATCCTGCCTAAATAGATTTAGAACCCTTCTCTACTAGTTAAAGTAAATAGTAAGGATAAATACTTTATTAAAAGAATTAATAATATTAAGTATAATAAGCGTAAATGCTAATATATATGCCTTATAAAATAGAGAGGCTTTACTAAGCCCTTATAGGAACCTGTTAACTCTATAGGGCTTATATAAGCCGTAAAAAACTTTTATAAACTCTACCTAGAACTACTATAGCCCTATTTTATAGAAGCTTAATTTTGAAGAGGGGGTACTATTATAGGATACCTCCGTAACACCTTATATATTTACCTATTTCTACTAACTTAATAAAAAGAGACCAACTATAATATAGTAATCTAATAGTAATCTAATAGCAATTTAATAGCAATTTAATGGCAATCTATGGCAATATAACGGCAATCTATCGCATTTTACTATATTTTGCTAAGTCCTTTAAATTCTACTAAGTTCTACTAGGACCACTACTTAAACCCTATTCTATCCTATATATATATTGACTAAGTAACTAAGCTAATAATATATACCCTTTCTTTACGCAACGTCTTGATTTTATTGTACAGTTTATATATATAGCTTAATAATATCTACTTCGCTACATATTATTGTCGCTTATACTTACTCTATAACAGGTATTACTTTACCTAGCAAGATAATAGTAACTATAAGCCAATTGTAATAATTAAATAATAAAAATCTAATAGGAGGTATTATAAATTCGAAAGATTATTAAATTAAAAATAGGAATACTATACCTCTAATAGAAAACTTAGAGATATAGGATATCTTTAAGAATAAAAATAAAGAGAAGAGAGATAGTATTATAAACCTTATATAGCAGTAGTATAACTACTAAGAAGAGATATAAATAGGTTAGTTAAGATAGTACGGAGGCGTAGGTCAAAAGTTCCTGGCCCCTACCAAAACGATATACCCTAATAGCCACACTAGTATAGCTCTAAATTATATAAATAAGGGCTTATTTTATAGCTCTACTCTAAAGCTATAAAATAAGCCCTTATTTATATAATTTAGAGCTATACTAGTGCGGCTATTAAGGTGTATTGTTTTGGTAGGGGCCAGGAACTTTTAACCTACGCCTCCGTATAGAAGGCGCCAAAACTAATTAAGTTATAGAATAAGGGGTAATGTGTTTTACTACCGAGCGCATTACACTACCGAGCGCATCACTTTAAAGAACACCAAAAAGCCTAAATTTGAATCTTAAATATCTTAACCACTACTTAATAATATTTTCTAAAAATTTAAATATAAGCTCTAATATGCCTATTTTAGTGCCTATTATAATATAAAAGTATATAGTCTAGTGGTTGTTGAGATATTTAAAAATATCTCTATTTTTAGCCCCTAAACTCTATATTATAATAACTATTAAGTTATACACTCTAATATTATAATATACACTAAAATATGTATATAAAAGCTTATATTTAAATTTTTAGAAAATATTACTAAGTAGTAGTTGAGATATTTAAGGTTGAAATTTAGGCTTTTTGGTGTTCTTTAAAGTGATGCGCTTGGTAGTGGAATACGTTAACTAAGGTATTTATGTAAGAGTGAAACTGTATTAGAAAATGGAGGCTTCCGCAGCAGGAAATAGATGCTCGCTTAGTATCTTCCCGCTTTTATTTAGCCTATGCGCCAACCTTATTATATAAAAGTACACTTCCCTCACCGGTCTACTCTCCTCCCTCCATTGTCTCTTTTCCCCTAACACTACGCTTCCTCCTTATTAGACGCTTGGACTACATCCATAAGGCATTTTCTCTTCCCTTGGCAATTATGCAACCGCTACACTGCCCAGCTGTCTCCAATTTTCCTCCCTTTATGGACCAACGACGATGACGCTGCGCTATATCTCTTGGCAGTCCCTATCCGTGCCTTCTCTTTAGCATTTAGTGAGTTCTGCCTAGGTTTTATCTACTCTACTTCCCTTACCTTTCCTATAGCTAAGTAGTGTTTATGGAGTCTCCGACTCTTTGCATAAGAATTATAAATAGGTACTAATTTTCTTTCTCTATTTACATTACTCCTATTTCTTTAGTTTCCCCCCCTTTTTAAAAGTTAATATCCTTTCCCATAGCTGCTTATCTTAGTAATCTTTGGCCACCTATTATATTAATAATTATATAAAACGGCAACAGAGCCGCCTTAGACGCCCTAATAATGTCTTAGTAGGGGGGGTTAAGCTTATATAATTTTAGCTAGACGCTTAGTAAGCTTATAAGACCATATTACCCTAGAGAAATAATTAGTCTTAAACCGTCCAAGTGTTGCTAGCCTAGTTTTACTGGAAAGTTAGGCTAGATAGGCATAACTATAACCCACTATTAAGCTATACAGGTGGCGGTTAAGAAAGGTTACGCTGTATATTAAGTTGGTTATACCTTAGTCTATATAACTATTTATATAATAGAAGTATCGTACTACAGTGTCCTAAATTAGGAGGAGCAAAGGGCTAGAGCTGGCTTTTAGTATAGTAGGGGTTTATTTAGGCGCCAATCTCTCTATATGGTTTAATCTATATTGCTAGAAGCCTAAAGTCCGGAGCCTAGATATAGGTTTAAGCCTAAATTTAGGTTTTAAGGTTGCCGGGGATTTAAAAATTTATGTTAAAACCTCCCTATTTAACTTATAAGGCGCGGATTATATAAAACAGGTGTTTATAGACTTATATAATTATTAGGCGGACTCTAATAGAAAAGGGGAGGCGTATCTAGCAATATAGCCTGGCTTCTAGAAGCTGGCGCCGCAATTCTTTATTTCCCTTATAAGTATTAATAGAATATTTATATATGTTTTTATCTAATAAAGAGGGGCTTTATATAAGAGCTATATTACTACTAAAACTTTGCGGCCAGATAATGAACTTAGTTATAAATAGGAAAGTGATTTAATGCTAGGCGGTTTTCCTCTAATATAGGTACTTTTTGCCCGCGGTCTTTGTTAACTATATCCTGCTAACTATAAAATATTATTTATTTAAACCCCTAGAAAATCCGTGCCAGTAACTACCCCTTAACTATAGACCCTTTAACTACTTAAGATTGCTATTACTACTTTACTCTTGCTCTAGTAGGTTATATAAGGTAGTAGCAACGGCAGCAGCAATAGTAATATCTTTTAGTACTTTTCCCATCTCTTAGATATAGGAACCCCTTTAAATTATATATTATTCTAGACCACTGGCGCTAAAACCACACTCTTAATGTTCTAACCTAAAAAATACCGCGTCTACTATTACTAATTAGCATAATATTAATAAGATTCTAGGGAATAAGTTAGGGTTAAATGCTTAATCTAAGAATAGAGAGATTCTTATACCTATATTCTATAGAGTTAAATCTAAGGATAGTAGTTAAGGTAAGTACCCAGCTCTAATTGGTATAGTAGCTTATACATATTATTTTTAATATTGCGTAGAGAATATAGTTGTTATTAATAACAACTAGACCGAATTAGATACTAATACTAATAATAAGGGCGAGCACCCCCTATAGAAAGACAGTATAGGTTCGCAGATAGACAATTAACTTAAAAGTGCGGGTATGTTGGCTATAGAGCATCTTAGCGAAGATTATTATACTATAGGCATAGAAGATGCCATTAACTCTATCAAAGGAGCGGGAATTCTGGTTAATTTGCTCCTAAGTTATAAGCCCACATTAACGTCGCCTAAGTTTACTATAGGCAATTCACTACCCTGTATAAGCTGTGATGGCAAAGTAAAGAAAACTATATATTACTAATAAAGTGTTAATAGCAAATACTAAATTTAGTAATACCATTAAACGCCATTGCATGATTTTAAAGACTAATAGTAATATGCGGTCCAATTACTCCATTAACCAGCTAATATAAGAGGTTAGCACCCATACTGTCCCAAAAGTTATAATATATTAATTACAGTTACTAATAAAGAAATTTCCTACGCCTAAAAATGCGAGTAGTAGCAGCGGTAATAATGGCAATGGTGGTGATAGTAATAGTAATAGCGACAATTATATAACGTGCAATACGTTGCCAACGCGTAAGCGGAAACACCCTCCGCCCGCCTATACTGTTGGCTATAAGCGGCACAGTTAAAAGTTAAATACAGCATTAAAGCAGCATCCTAAGCGCGCTATACACTCTGCAAGGCGACAAAAGCCATCTCTATTCCGCGGCAGACCGCTCCCTAACCGTCCTTTAGCCCTAAAACCTACCCTAGAAGCGCGGTTTGGTAGTTACGATACCAAGATACTCCATGGCAACGACCACAGCGACAATAGCAGCAATAAGCAACCAAAATCGACCGTATGCCTTTATCGCTCGGGCAAACATAAGCGGAAGCGCGATCGCGGTAGGGCTTCACGACTAAATACTTCTGTTAAACCAATAGAGGTAATTGGTCCGATATGCCTGCCCACAGCTACTAACTTAAGTAATAGCGTTGGCAAGAAAGTATTATCCGAACCTTAGAATAACGAGCACGCTTCTACACTCTACTTGTAGTCCGAGACAGCTCCTCTAACTAAAGCGGACGAAGACGACGAATACGAGGTAGAGGAGATTCTTAGGGCCCATGTCTATCGCAGAAAGCTACAGTACTGTGTTAAATGGCTTAGGTATAAGGACGATTTGGAGTGGTACGATGCGTCTAACTTTAAAAATAGCCCGTATAAGCTCCGTGATTTTTATACGGCTAACCCTACCCGCCTAGGGCCTCCGAAAAAGCTGGGGAGGTGGGTATAGTATTAGGAGGAGGACAGAGATGCGGATAACTATCCTGATGATAACAACGCAGTTAAATTGCTTAACTATAACGGCTTAAAATACCACCAAAAGTTGATTAATTAGAGAGATAACCCGATATTTTATGACTATTGGGTTAAAATCAGCCTATAAGGGCCTAAAGTTAAGATCAATTTCAATTTAGTCCAAAATCGCGTTGTTAAGCGCATTAACATTACCTATAACATTACCTATAACATTGCAACGAGCATACTTATAAGAGCCACTACGTACATTGTCGACGATGGTTTAGAAGCATTATATAGAGTATTGCATAGTCTGAATTACTTAGGATTTAGTTTAGAATAGCGATAAGATGAGGTGGCGACGTTCTCTTGAAGATATGATCGCGGTGTTATAGGGCACAGAGCGCGAATCGAGCGACAAGACAACCATAGATTTGTAATTTTTAGATTGGAAGTGCCTCGAATATTAAGAAGTACATTGACCATAGCGATAATAAAAATATCAATATATGCGCAGATTCTAAGTTACTTAAAAGTCAAAGTACCTCCAACTTCTTCCGGAACACAGGGTGTTCCGTTACACCGGGGGGGGAGGTTATATGCTTTAATGTACGTCCCTATGTCACGAGCCACCCCCCGTCGCGAGCCGAATTCATGGTTTAGACCTTAGAAGTCTCTCTTTCGCAAGTCTATGAAGATATGGTCGATGTGTCGCTGTTCTACAGCCATTTCTCCTCCAGGAAAGCCCCGTGCAACGCGAACTACCGCTGTGTGGTCATGCTGCCGATCGTTTCGTTGACGCCATCAATTGCCGCTTCAGCGCTTGCCCTCTGCTCAATGACGGAGCTCCACATGCCTTCGAATTTCGGAGCAATGCTACGACAGTCCTAACATGAAAGAGTATGGCTCCAAGCCTTGAAGGCCACTCGACCTGAGGAACATGCATTCCGGGTGTTTCGCCGTGCGGAGGACGGAGGCGGCGACAGCCTCTCGACATGGCGAGATGTTTTAGTGCACCTTAGCGCGTCTTGGCATTCATTAGATATCATCATGTATTGATGGTATTGTATTTGTCACGAAGTTCGTGTAGAGGGGTTCATTGATGAAATGGGTTGATTAATTGATGATCTTGACTTGATCGTGTCTTGAGTGACGTGTCTTGACCTAGGGCCCCTAGGGCTCTATGAAGAGATTTATAATGCACGTGCCCCGTGCACATGACTCGTGCACGTGTCCCACGCCTTAGAGAATACAGATTATCTAACACACCCCCTTAGCTTTAAGCTCTTTAAGGTTAAAGCTAGCTACCTTCTCGTGTCCGTTAATAAGTTAATTAAACTATAATCTCATCTAAATCCTTCCGTCTTACTCTAATACTGTCCCTTAGGTCCTCTAGTTGCTTCTCCTTATCTAGCTGCTCCTTAATATCTACTATCCTAATTATATTAACGAAGCTTTAAAACCTCTACTTAGGCAGGGCCTTTATAAGTCTATTAGTAATTATCTCCTTTGTCACTGTCTATTAAAATTATACTTGTCTTATTACGTATTCCTAATATAGCCAGTATTAATAGATATTAACGTATTAGAGCTTTATAATTAGCTTTACTATGTCTTTTATAATTAGTTAGAGCGTCTACGTGTTATTACATTTAATAATTAAGGGCTTATTTAGGCGTAACGTTATTGCTTTAAACAGCCTACTAATAAAGATAGCTTCCTTTACTATCTATAATAGGGCTAACAACTTAGCTTCTGTGCTCAACGTTATAACTATATTCTACTTATTTGCTCTCTAGGCGATCGGCCCCCCAAATAGCTTTATAATATATCCTTACAAGCTCTTTCTGTTAATGGAGTTGTCCGCAAATAATACGTCGCTGGCATAGATAAATAATTATGTACTATCTCTTCCATTGTCTTGTCCTTTATCGTATATTCCTTTATCTCTCCCTCTACTATTTATTCCTTCCTTATCTCCTCTATAGCAGATTGCTCTGCTTCTCATGCTATATAGGTACTAGATAACTCTATCTACCGCTTAATAATGCTCTTAGCTTAGGTTCTAATTAAACCTTACTAGCTGTAATACTGCAAAGGCAATATCCGGACGCGTTATAGTGGCTACATAGAATACTAAACCTAATTTTCTCTAATATAGCATTGTAGAGGCTAGTAGGGATATAGAACGGACTAATAGGTCTATATTAGGGGACGGACGCGTTGGACGGATTATATAGTAATTAGTAGGAAGGAGTTCTAATTCTACTATAGGAGTATCTAGAAGATGCCCTTTAAGATCTATCTTGTACTAGTTAGCTATCTTCTTAATATAGGCTTCCTGGGATAGCTATAGGAGCCTCTAGTTATAATTACGTAGTATATAGATTCCTAGGAACCATTTTAGCTTGCTAAGGGTACTTATCTAGTATTTCTTACTTAGCTCCTTAATTACTTCTTAAGCTTTTTTCTTATCTGTCTTTTAGTAGCAGAAGATAATATTATTAACGTAAAAGAAGACGACTATTCTACCTTTTAGCATAACATACGGCTCCTAAGGTACTTTTTTAAAGCCCAATTCGTTTAACGAGCTCGTGAGATTCTTCTGCTATAACAGTAGTAATTATTATAGTCTGTATAGGGCTTTTCTTAAGCGTAGTACTTTGTCTATCTTTCCTTTATTAAACCCTAGTAGTAGCTTTATATAGACGACCTTATTAAGATCGTAATAAACAAACGCGTTAATTGCATCTATCTATATTGTCTCTAGGTTAAATTTTGCGGTAATCGCCATAAGGGTTTGGAAGGTCGTACTAGCTAATATAGTAGCTCTTATAGGTAGGTCTCCTAGGGCCTATTAATTTCTATATACTACTAAGCGTGCCTTACATTTCTAGAGGAATCTGTGCTTGTCCGTCTTATAGACGAACACCTATATTAAGCTAAGGACCTGCTATCCCTTTATATACTTCTTCTCTATTTCTTAAAACGACCTCATTTAATAATAAGATTAGAGATAGGCTTGTTAAGCCTCTTAGAACTAATCTTAAAGAAGATATATATTAAGGTCCTAAATTAACTAAGGTGGCGTAGGTAGGTTCTTCCTATATAATCTAATATCGCGTATTCTGCCTAATTTTAGCTTGCTGTTGTTAAGTTAACTATTAAGGTTAAACTTCCTTCCTACTAAGAAGGCGCTATAATAGGCTGACGTAATCCTTTTAGAAATAAAGTCTTTAAACCTATTATTATAGGCTTCCTTAAATAAGTTCTTAATAGAGTTGTTAAATACCCCCTAAGTATAAAACCCGTCTTCTACTCGGCTAATAATATCCTAATTAGTACCTTATACATCTAACTTTATAGGATACTTAACGTAAAAGGTATATAGAGATTCTTCGTCTTCTTCTGTTAGAGGTGGCGTATAATACGCATCTTTAAGAGCTCTTGCAAGCTTAAGATCTGCTAACTTATTAAAGGTTTAAACTAGCTTATTAACGTCATCGTCTTCCTCTTAAATTAACAGTTTAAATACTTCTTTATCGTCTTCTAGAAGGACCTTATTCTTAGTTAGGGTATTAGGGAGTTAAATCTTCTCAATTAGCGTGTCTAACTTAGCGTATAGGTCCTTTAAGATATCCGTTCACTTGCCATTAAAAAACGTCTTCTTGTTAAAGATAACGTCCCTAGTAGAGATAATAATACCTTTATATAGGATCTAGATCCTATAGATATTGGTAGAGTTATAGCCAATAAGGTAGCCAATATAGGCTTACAGATCTAGCTTGCTTAGCCTTTTCTTCTTTAGCTAGGCGTCTAACGTCATCGCGTACGCCTTATAGCCGTAGGCTTTTAGGTGCGCTAGTTACGGCTTTCTTAACCTATTGGCTAGGAAGGTATAGAACCTCTTATATAGCGATTTCCAACTATTACTTTCCCGTGGCGTTCGATCTCGAAGGTAGATTATATAGTTAACTATCTCTTTCCATAGATTATGTGGTAGATTAGCAGTAATTCTTATTATATGTGCTCTCTTAATAATTATACCCCCTAAGCGTTTAGCGGTACTATTTTAAGCTTAGGTATAAGGCGCCAAAGGCTTAAATATAATCCCTTAGGTCTATAGCCATTTAAGGGTTCTCCTTCTCCCTAGCTTGTTATTTAATCTAATAGTATTAACCTTAAGGTTATACCTTAGACAAATCCATTAGATAAAATCTTTAAGCACTTATAGTGTCTCCTTCTCTTTGCTATACGTTATTATAAAATACGGGAAGGTTTTCCCTAAGAAGGTATTATAGATAAATATAACTCGTATAAATCCAGCATGCGCTTCCTTAAGGTCAGTCCAGTTAATATAGAGGTTAAAATAAGGTTTATTAATATTCTATTTTAAGAACCTTCTTAAGACCTAACGCTTGATTTTAGCAAGACTGTAATATTAACATTCTATTATCTTTAGGCCTTAAAGCTTAACTCCTAGGGCGTTAAAACCTAAATAATAAAGGCTTATAGGTCCTAGATAACCTAGACACAGATACTATAAATACGCATTACCTTTTAAATCTAGACGAGTATCTCTTAATAATACTCTACGCTTCCATTAGCGGCGTAGCAGTCAGCTTATATTAAACGCTAATTAACTTCCTAGTTAGATGTATTTAATAGTCTATTATCCGTAACGTTCTTCTATTTAATATAGGATTGTATTATCCTTCCAAACTAGAAGATTATTATCTCCTTTATTATCCTAGTAGAACCCTCGTTTTTAAAGCAGACGGAATAATACTAGATTTATATTAAAGTCCGTATAAAAGGTAACGTCCTTAAGACGTAGGGTTCCCTTACTCTTGTCTAGTTTTATAATTTAGATAGTAACATCGCCGTAGCCTAGTATAGGCACTTTTAAGCTGCTGGCGGTAATATATTTATATCTTAAAGCTTTCCTAAAATTATAAAAACAAGAGAGGTTATTAAAGATATAGAAAGTAGTTCCTAAGTTAAGAATAGTTAATAGCTTTAGTAAATGGGTTTAACTGGTATAATACAATTCTAGGAATATTATATTAGCTTCTCCCTTAATCTTAACTTCCTAGCTCTCGTCCTATTGTTATTAGGCCTTATCTTCTTATTCTTTAAGTCTAATCTTTGCAACTTAGTTAGTAAGATTCTTATTCTTTTCTACCTTCTTTAGTGCCCTATTAATGCGCGTATCTTCTATTGTAACTCCTATAGGTCTCTTATCTTTAAATAAACACTAATAGTCCCGTAGGGAGTGTCCTTGTATTCCGCACGCTAAGCACTTAGGCGTTGGCTTCTTGCAGAACGTCTCCTTAATCTACTAGTGTCCCAGCTCTCTTTAAGCGTCTATTACGTGCTAAGGCCTTTCCTCTTTATGAACCTTTAGTAGTATTAAAGTAATCCTTAGTGGCTTGCTCTGCGAAGTCTACATTAAAGGTACTGCCTCTTATAGTAGCATTGGCTTTCTTTAAGGGTATTCTAAGTCCTTCTTATAGCTCCTTTACTACTCTATAGTATTTAGAAGATCTTAACTTCTAAGGGTCATTCGACTCGGTAATATACTTTATATAGTAGACGTCGCTAAAAGGTCGAATAACTTCTGCTAACTCTTAAAGCCAGATTCTATTGGATATTTAAGGGATCTTATACTTCTCTTTTAGGGACATTACGTGTTCCCATTAGTCCAGCTACTAGTTTAGCTTTAATAACTACTTAAACCCCTTAAGAGCTTTCGTGTACTAGTGTTATACCTTCTTCCTAATAAATAATAAGGTAGGTTCTATATTCTCCTTTAAGCAAGATAGCCATTCTTTAACTATTAAAGAAGGGTTAAGTAGTAGCTTCTTCTAAATTAATACTATAGATATAATTTAGGTGCGGATCTGTTAAAGATAATCTTCCTATTTAAGGAAATACTTTATATCCTAGTTGTAGTACCGTCTACTATTCTCGTACGCTTTCTGTTAATTTATTAAGAGCTGTGCATATAAGGTTGCATTCTTATTAAAATCTGTAACCTTTAGAAGAGGTGGTTCTTAAAGTAGACCTTCTTAAGGTGCTTCCTTGGCAGGGTTAACGTAGGGCCAAATTCATTTGTCCACAAGGGCTTATAGTTGCCATAGCCATTGCTCCCAGTCTTCTAGTTTATTGAGGATAATCGTCGTCGACGAACTCGACGTTAGTGGAGTCATTTTGACTAATAGGTAAAGGAGGGATTGAGATGGTATTTTGTCGTCAGGATCGTCCTTGTCAGGATCGTCCTTGTTATCAGAATCGTCCTTTAACGACGAGGTAGAATTTCGTAGAAACTCGTGGAATCTCATGGAATCTCGTGGAATCTCGTCCTGTGACGATTAAGGTCGGATTTCCGTCAGAGTCTGCGTCTTGATGATGAGGTGTTAGAGTCTGACGATGAGGTAGTATTTCTTTAAATGATTGAGTAATAGCTAAATAGCTTCTTGAGTTGGCGGACCGGGCTTATAACTGTCACGAAGTTCGTGTAGAGGGGTTCATTGATGAAATGATCTTGACTTGATCGTGTCTTGAGTGACGTGTCTTGACCTAGGGCCCCTAGGGCTCTATGAAGAGATTTATAATGCACGTGCCCCGTGCACGTGACTCGTGCACGTGTCCCACGCCTTAGAGAATACAGATTATCTGACAGTATTCCGCGCCATCCCTACCTTAGATCAGCCTTTCAGAATTACTGTGGCGCACCGAAGAAGGTTCCAGAAGTTTCTATGGCCAGCCGCGCCTGGTGCGCTCAGATGCAGTCATTCAAATCGCCTCAATTGTCCCGTCTCCCAGGATATAGATCGAATCATGCAAAGCCGTTCTACGCAGTAACCGTGACGGCATACGTGGGCGCAACAAAGTTCAGTACGCCCTCTTCGCCGCGAGTGTATGGATCCAAATACACTCTCCACTGCGGCCGGTGTCCCGCCCCATCTTCCAATGCATCCAAGCCCGAGATGCGCAGAACGACGTAGACCTCTGACGGCGTCGCCGAGGTGACGCGCAGCTTCTTTGCCTGGTCAATGTTAGCCCAAAGGTCTGCTGACTTGCTGCGTGACTTAACGGGGCTTACCAACTCGTGCTGACGGCCACTCATATAAAAGGTAGTAGTAGGATCTTGGCTCGTTGTGCTCTTGACCTCTAGCCGGTACAGAGGCACATTACCATTGTCGCAAGCCGTGGACAGCCACTCTGGCGTCGCGTACGGGTACTGCATCTGCAGAAAATGGCGGGTGAGGGCGCCCTGCGTGTCCTCATAGGTAAAATCTGACACTTCGCGGCCAAATGTCGAGAAGCCAGCACGAGAGCGCAGCGAGCTGGTCCAGTTGTCCTCGCCCGTGAAGTCGGGCAGCTCGAGCGTATCGTGTAGCAAGGTGTATACCTGGACAAGAGTCAGCTTCTGACCTGGCCAGATGTGGCAAGCCAGACTGTCTCAGAGACTTACAAACTGTTCTCCCAGAAAGCCGACTTCAAAGTCACGGGCCATTTCCTCCTCGTTACGATTCAGAATCGGCCCTGCTCGTCGGCGCGGGCTGGGATTGACCTGAACCGGCGTCGACACGGGAGCAGGCTCAGCGGCCTCGAGGGTCTCCCTCAATGTGCTCATGTCAAAAGCGCCACCGCCGCCGCCAGACTGGCCGCTTGACCTCCCGGGTCGAGAGCTGGATGCGGGGTCCGCGTTTCGGGCGAAGCCTTGAAGCCGCTCCCTGTTCCGGTTGCGGTTATCTGTGCTGTAAAGACCAGTGGCCGTGGGATGGGGTGTGACTGGTCGCTCGCGAGGGCTCTCGTCGGAAGGTACATTCAGACGATCCTGCGACCGAGACTCGGGCGTGGTCGGCCTAGAGCTAGGTCGATGATCCACATGTGGTCGCAGAGTCGTGTTTGCAGCCTCAGACCTCGCCGAAGCACGCGTAGACTCTACGATAGCCGACCCTGCGGAATCCGAGCGAACACTGCTTGCAGACGTCGTCAATGCGTCGTCACCATTATCATCATAGCTGCCGTCACTTTGGCTCTGCGAGTCTTCGTTGACCGAGTCTACCACCAAAGTCTCTTCGTAATCGTCTGCAGCGTCCCCGCCAGTGATGCCTTTTCTGATCAGCAAGGCCTTCAGCGAGGCGAGTGGCACCTGCAGGAGGGGATGAAGATCTGGGAGATCGGCCGGTTCAAGCTCTAGTGCCGCTACAAGCTGTTCTGGAAAGTCTGTTATGAGCGCACAATCGCGCGTGTGCCTGTTCGCCGAGACGTAAATCTCCAGCTTCGTAGTCTTGTCTTCTCCAGTGCTGACTTTTACACTGGAACCTCCCTCGCTCTTCGTCACAGTAGTGCCTTCCAATGTATAGTGCGTCTTAATGTCTGCGCTCATCCAGACCTCGACGTTTTCAAGAAGCGGCTGCAGCTCGTAAGGTGACTCGCACTCGGCGTGCTCAAAATATCTATACCAGCGTAAGCATGAAAAGCGCAGCGTCCAATTGGAGGATGAAATTGCGTACTTTACAAGTGCATCTGCACGACCTCGAAAGTCCTGCGTGAGGTCATGATCGTGTTCAAGCGGTTCGCGAGATTCCGTCTCTATAGAAACTTTCTCGGACAGAAACGAGTCGCAGCCTCGATTACGAAGCAAATCTGCAACCTTTTTCGAAGTGTCAAAATCGAAGTCGAGAAAGGTGTGACTGTCAGAGAAGATGTCGAACAGATCCTGCCGGTCGTTGACGTAGAAACTTCCAATCGAGCAAAGCTCACGCGGGCACGTTGGCGTGCGGCACGGCCAGCATTCTTTGTCGTCCAGTCGTTCTAGCTCCTCATCGTTCTGCCTCAGGCGGGCAATTTCTTGCAGAAGCTCCTTTACGTACTGGTATCCGTCCTCGTCTTCCATGGGGGCGTCCATTGGTGATTTCAGCAAGTCAGTGACTAGCATGTCCATGGTTGCATTCGGCACTTCCAACGTGTCTCGGAACAGATCGCGATATTGATTCAACGAAGGCATGAGGGCATGCTTGTACCGCAGAACCGACCGGGTCCAGATGCAGTCCTTGAGTGACAGCCACTGGCCGCTTTGATCGTTGATACCACGGAGAAAGACGAGGGGGCACTTCTTGAAAGCTTTCCTATCGAAACGGTCAGCCAGTTGTCACGCTCTAGGCGTGGACACATGCGTTATGGTTTTTGGCCGGCTGCGACGGCAGCTCTCAATTCTCTCATAGAGCCGATGCACTCGCCTCGGATCGTCGCGCTTCTTTTTCTGCATCAACGCCAAGTCGGCAAGCAGTTCGTCGATGCCAGCATTTGGGAGTTTGAGAACGTCGGTGAAGAAGGCTTTTGCTGTCGGCGCATGCTGCTCTACGGTGCGACGAATGGCGGTCTTGCTCTCCAGCTCGAGCTCATTCTGCGAAAACTCGTCGTCGTCCCATACGCACTGAGCCGGCGTTTTCCACTCGAGGGCAGACCCCGATAAAGACGGTACGGCAATGCAGGCGGTTTTGTCATCGACGCTGAACCTGTTCTCGATCAGCAACATTTCATTAAGCATACTGCACTCTACTCACGTGTTTGCGCGGTGTTTTTGTAGAAACACATAGACTTCAGTGACATCTGCCATGGTCGTCGACTTATCATCCCTAAGCTGTTCGAGATATTCTCGAGCTTCGGCACTCGTCGCGTTTGGGACTTTCAAGATCTCTCGAAACAGCCGATCTAGTTCATGGCCGTAGACTGGGCGTAAGGCAGGCTTGGACGAGAAGCCCTTGGGTCCACGCCAGACACAGCTTTTCAGACGCTCATACTCGTAGTTCGGAAGATTGACAAAAGCATTACCAAACGCTTTCCTGTTGATGACAGTCAGCATTATCAGTCGGCTCCAGGTTGTTCCAGCGCCTGGAACGAAGACCGCCATTCAAGTAGCTGTGTGCACTTACTTGACCTTCTCCTCCTCAGTAGGCGAGAAGGCTTGCGACTGGATCGCTAGGTAAAGCTGTTTTGACTTGTCGACGTCCATGTGCTTCTTGAAGCCCGACTGGTTGAGTACCCACAAATAAAAGTCGAGTCCCTCATCCAGTCCGACACCCAAGCTGGATAAAAATTTCCAGTCCTTCGGGTCGCCGCTAGGCAAAGCCAGGAAATGGCAGTCGTCGGCATTACCAAACGCTTGTGTCTTTTCCACAAGTTTGGGAAAGGGGATGTAGGTTTTGCGCAAAGCAGCTCGACCTCCCGACTTGCACATGAATTCATGGCCTGCTAGTGTGTCTTTCACCGTGTTCGTCATGTCCTTGTTGTAAAGACTCCAGTGCTGATGCAAGATAGCCAAGACCTGGTCGCTTTTATTAGCCAACAACCATTCGAAGTCTCTGTGGAGCCCATAGGAATAAGTTGCGATGAAGCGAGGGGCTAGCGCCACGCTGGCTGTCTCACCCAACCATTCTGCGAGCTTGGCTCTTTCAAAAGGATTGAGTTCTGCAAAGTAGTGGCTGTCCAGAAAGTGTGCCTCGCTGTAACCGGAGAAAAGCTGTTGCAGCTCGCCACCAACAGAAATATCGGCATATGTCGAGGTGCCCCTTTGGAAGTGCTTGCTGGCGGAACACTCAAAGTATATCTTGTCCATGTCGCCGGGCCGCAGGTGCCCTCGCATCTTGTAGAGGTACTTGAGCTGGGCGATGAGATGAACAGCCTTTGCCGAGCTAAATTTGGCGTGGTAGTCGAGGATCCGCTTGACAACGTTGGGGACGTCACAGTCCTTTACTCCAAGGTGTCGAAAAAGCTTTCTCCTCTTGGGGCAAGCGCAAGCTTCTTCGTCGACCAGAGACAATGGCAGTCCAGGCGGAATGGTCGTCCCCAAGCTCGCCGGAAAGTAGATTGGATCATCTTCAGAGGGAGGACGCCGCCAGATGCCGTCGGCCAGGGGGATCAGAGGAATCCTTCTCAGGTCTCTTGCATACTTTCTGTCGCCCCTGGGCTCCTGTGGCTCGAGAATTACCTTGGCGAGATCCGAGCACCACTCCTTGCTTCGCATCCTAATGTGAAGCAAGCTTTCATCGTGCAGCTCTTGGAGCTTGTCGCACACCCACCCCCAGTTAGGGGCAGTAACGCCCAACAACAAGAGCGCCTCGCGGACCGAGTCGGGATAATCGGGGGAGACGTAGTCGCACATATGCCCAAACATCGGCTCACCATTGCGATCGTGCGCCCAGTCCAAGAATATGAGATGTTTTGGCTCCCCGACGCTGCCGGTTCGGTCCTTGATGACGAGCGCTCTGCTGAGGCGCTTATTTATGCCCTTTGTTATGCTGCGCCAGTACGCGCTCAGGCCACTAGTATTGTGATTGAGGTAGAGCGGCCACGTTTTTGCTAGCTCGTCCAAGTCTGAGTTCCCACCATTGAAGTTGAAGTTGTCGATAGCTGCCTCAAAGGCGTGCGGAATCGCGTCTGCAATGTTTTTGTTCCAATAGTTGTCTTCGTCGACTGATTGCCGATTCGACGTGGTGAGGAAATCTGCCTGAATAACAAACTGTGCACAGCATTAGCAGGAGCGTTCGAGCCATCATAACGTATCGCACCTTGAACCCAAAGTCCCCAAGAGGCAGATATGCAAAGGCAAAGTTCTGCTTCCGTATCAAGGGCATATACGTGCCCGATTTCTTCTTCACAGGAAAGGCCAGCACAATGTCGGTCTCTGTAATGTCTAGTCGTCGGGTTTCGGTCCCGTCAAAATCAATGGTGAATCGGTGTTTGTACAAGCGGCGCATCGTGTTGGCATCTTCGTCTTTGAGCGACACGATGCCAGAATCGGGCGTCCAGTCGACGCGCTGAAAGCGTTTTGAAATGGCCGGCTCGTCATCCGAGGAGGACTTAAAGAGCGTGAGATGGAATCGTTCTATGCGCCGCAGGAAAAGAATGAGGACAGGGTCGATTGCGTCAACATCCTTTTCGAGCGCAGTTGAAAAGTCTATCGACTGGTCGCAGATGCGGTCCAGGACGATGGTCGTCTGATGTTTTTCCTCGTGGTCGTCAAAGAAGTCTTCGCCCCACTGCGGCGTAATCATGCCAAGCTCTCTCGTCTGATCCAGCTGAAAGTAGTAAGGGGGAGAGCGTATGTGTGCCCGATTGGCGAGCTTAAAGACGGACTTGAAGCCGATGCCCTTTTCGCCCGTGTATCCTTGGCCAAGTGTTTTGGAACTCCGGCCCGTCCGACATAGCGCCTGAATGTTCTCTCTGGAGAAGCCCTCTTCGTTGCATTCAATCTTGACATGTTTGGGAAAGACGGTGATGGACACTGTTGGCGTCTCGCCCTCGGTATACTTGTTGTCGTCGGCATTCTGAATGACTTCCATCAGGAACCGTGCGCGGCTCGTGTACAGGTCGGTTGATATGCTAAGGAATAGTTATTTCCATTACGTGGCGAACGTCATAGAGAGACCACGGCGGGGCTCTCACATTTTCAGTGCCTTTGCCAAGTCTTCTCGAATCTCCTCGCTGCCTTCGATCGCTTGCAGCATGCCCTTGCGGCCATTTTCTGCCTCCTCTTCTGCTTCCCGCCTGAATGCATCTGTAAAGGTCCCTTTGCGCCGCGCTAGCTCTTCGATGACTGCGCGTGCGTCCTCTGTGGTCGTCACAGGACCTGAATTTTTACCCATATCGCCACAGCGTTGGACGTGATAGGCGTGCAAACAAAAGATATTAAAGAAACGGACTCAACGAAGACAGAAGCGACTGAACTATAAAGCGTTATGTTACCACGCATCTAGTCTCAGCTGTCTCCAGCCATGTTATTTCAAAGGATCGTGGGGGCTGCGAACGCCCCTGCGGCGGCACAGCGTTGCAGCAGCTGCAAGGCTGAAACCTACAAGAGCACACGCACCTGGAGTAATTACAGCGGTTGGTTATGCTGTCGATCGTTTCATTGACGCCGTCAATTGCCGCCTCAGCGCTTTCCCCCTGCTTCATCGCGATGTTCGATCGATCTGTGATGGGGAGGCTGAGTGGAGAAGGCGTGCGCTCGCCCACAGGGAGGATGACAGCGGACTCGACGAGCATGCGCTCGCGCAAGGTGAAGACAACCGAAGGCTCGGAAGAGTGCGCAGCGAACGTCAATACCCTTATCCCAGTTGACTCAGACCCTCGGAGAGAAAATCCACATACCTCCTGCAAACTCCTGAGCCAATCAGCGGCTGGCACCGCCGTACCTCTGTAGCCCCTGTAATTCCTGCAAACTCCTAAGCCAATTAGCGACCGGCGCCGCAGCCTAACATACGCCGCAGGTGTTAGCGCTTACGCTAGCTTTAGCAGCCAATTGTAGAGCGCCGAGGTGGATTCCTCTCCGAGGGTCTAAGGGATTATGGGCGCCTTTTGTAAGGGCTGTATAGCCTCGCTGGTAGATGACAGTTCGATCGCCTTTAACGTCGTATATCGCCCCCTAATACAGTATTACTTAGCTCGCTAATACCTCTATTCGAAAGCTTATCTCTTACTCTATATATTACATTCGTAATAGAGCCCGACTGTGCCCCTAATAGGCGTCTATCTAAGTAGGATACTTAGAGTCCTCTATCTAGCCATTCTAGCCTATCTAGTCTTTCTAGCCCGCTGGAACACTTTATTAATATATCTAAGGATTCCTCCGATAGCGACGACTAGATAGATAATAATAGCCAACTGTCACGGAGCGAGCACAAGCGGTGATAATATATAGCGAAGTAGATATTATTAAGCTATGTATATAAACTGCGTAATAAAGTCAAGACGTTACGTAAGGAAAAGGAAGTAGGAAACAGGGGAAAAAGGGTACATAACGTTCGCTTAGTTGCTAGGTTAACGGGTACTATGCTACGCATAGGCAGGGTAGAGCTTAGGTGGCGGTTCTAGTAGAACTTGGCAGAATTCGGCAGTTAGAGGTCCTTAAAGTTGCCAGTTAGCAACTCTAATAGTAGAGACGGCAGATTGCGGTAGAATACGGCAGATTACTATCAGATTGCCGTCTTATAGTCGGTCTCCGGTTGTTTAGTTGGTAGAAACAGGTGGACATGTGTAAGGTGTTACGGGGGTGTCCCATGACAGTACCCCCCCTTTAAACTCGAGCATCTGCGAGATGGGGCTATGGTAGTTCTAGGTAGAGTTTGTGAAAGTCTTCTACAGCTTATATAAGTCCTATAGAGTCGGCAGGTTCCTATAAGGGTTTAGTAAAACCTCTCCATTTTATAAGGTACATATATTTGCGTTTCCGTTTATTATACTTAATATTATTAACTTTTTCAATGAGGTACTTATCCTCACTATCCACTTTAACTAGTGGGGGAGGGTCTTGGATCTGTCCAAGCAGGGCGTCTAATATAGGGGCGGTAGGGCGGAGGACTGACATATAGAATACGGTGTGGATTTTAACCGTATCAGGGAGCTTCAGTTGGTAGGCATAAGGAGAGACAACTTTTTCAACCTTATAAGGGCCAGCGTTCTTTTAATTAAGTTTCTTAATAGGTTGTTTCATATTTAGATTTCTTATATCTAGCCAGATAAAGTCACTAATTTGGTAGGCTGGTGCTAGGGTTTGGTTCTTATTTGCTATAGCTTTATAGACAGATTAGGCCCATATTATTTTATTAGTAAGAAACTCTTATAGTTCTTCTATCTTCTTTATAAATTCGTTTGCTTCTGCAACTTATAAGGCCTAATAAGCCAGGTAAGAAATATTACTAAAGGGTTCAAAACCCATTTATAGATGCTGGCCGTAGTTAGCTAGGAATAGGGAGACCTTTATAGTTTCCAAAACGGAGTTATTTGCAGTAAACTTAGTAAATATAAGCTAGTCCATCTAGTCGTCCTATAGATATAACGTGTATATCCGAATATATTATTCCATTATAGCATTTACATATTCCGTTTGACCATCTATTTCTGGGTAGTATGCTATAGATAATAGTGCTTTAATGCGGAGTTAGGTAGTTAGTTCTTTTTAGAATATAGAGACAAACTAGCTGCCTCTATTAGAGATAATCGTTTTAGGGAGTCTGTGGAGTTTCTATACATAATCTAGGAACAGTTAGATAACAGTAGGTGTTAATATATTAGGACAGGCAATTAAGTGTCTTATTTTAGATAGTTGGTCTATAACTACCATAATATTCATATAGCCTTTACTTATAGGGAGTTCAACGATAAAGTTAATTAAGATATCCTTCCATCTTTAGTCCGGAATAGGTAGTGGCTTTAGAAAGCCGTTGTATATCTTATATAAAGCCTTAGCTCGTCGGCAGGTATAGTAGCTAGAGATATACCTTCATATTATATTATATATGTTCGGCTAGTAGTACTCCTATTAGAGTAGTTCTAGGGTTTTTCTATAGCCTAGGTGGCCGGCTACTGGTAGGTTATATACATATTTAAGAAGCTTAAGCTTAAGTTTATTATAGTTAGGTACAACTAGGCGGTTCTAGTAGTATAAGCAGTCTCTATAAGCTTTATATTTACTTAGAGAGATCTTTTTAGAGCGTCTAATGCTATCTTAAATTAGCTTAAGTGTCTCTTGGATAAACTCGTTATTTAGGTATTTATTAATTATAATCTATTTAACTAATCAATTAGTTATTTTAAGGACGTATACTGTAAGGTCTTTAGCTAGAGGATTAAATAATTTAGGGCAAAGTAGGGTTTAATTGCAGTAGGCACACACTTCTTCCTATACTAGTATATCTTATAAACGTCGGGTTAAGACATTAGGTTTTTAACCTTAAACGCCTAAACAGTACATAATTAAGAATTGGAAACGAGACAGATATTCTAACTAGCGGGCTTAATAATAACTTAGCTATTTTATGGTTATAAAGTACTATAGATTCTTATAGTTGCTAAAAAACTTAATTAGAAATCCGGCGCCTTCCAGTTTAGGTTGCCATTGTTTAAAATATCTAATAATGGCTAATAATTCCTTATCGTAGATCTTATAGTTATATTTGGCTGGACTTAGTTGTTTTAAGAAGTATACTATAGGGTGCAGTACTCCTTCCTTATTATACTAAGACAAAATGCCTCTAGTAACATAGTTAGATAAGTCAGCTTCTATAACACTCTTTTAGTTCGGGTCGAAGTATTAGAGTACGGGTGCAGTAGTAAATATAACTTTTAAATAAGCAAAGGCCTTCTTACATTTCTTATTAAAGATAAAGGTTTTATCTTTTTGGGTTAGAGCTATAAGGGGTAAGACTAGGGCAGAGAAGTTATTAATAAACCATTAGTAGAAGTTAGCAAATCCTATAAAGGCTCTTACGTCCTTAACGTTCTTGGGTTCTTACCAGTTTACAATTACTTCGATTTTCTTTAGGTCCATTTATATACCGTCTATAGAAATAATAAGTCCAAGGTACAGAACTTCCATTTTATAAAATTCGCACTTATCTATATCCAATTATAGGCTAGCTCTATGTAAGGCTTCTAAAATAAGGTTAACGTGTTTCTTATATTCAGTTAGGTTATTGCTATATACTAGGATGTTATTAATATAAGCAGTACAAAAAATGTCCAGGTAAGGTTATAGGGTATTATTTATAAAGTGTTAAAACGAACTTGGGGCATTTATAAGGCTAAACGGTGTTACTAAGTATTTAAATAGTCTATACCTAGTACGGAATGCAGTAAGCCATTTATCTCCTTTTGTAATACAGAGACGGTTAAATACGTAGATAAGGTTAAGTTTTATATAGTAGCGAGCCTTACTTAATCGGTTTAGTGTCTCTTAAATTAATAGGAGTGGGTACCGATTCTTAATAGTAATAGCGTTAAGAGCTTGGTAGTTTATATAAAAGCGTAGACCGCCGCCAGGTTTCTTAATAAAGATTATAGGTGCAGCTATAGGCGAAGAGCTTACTCTAATAAATTCTTTACTTAGGTGTTCGTCTAAGTACTTCCGCAGCACTTAAAGTTTGTTTTGGGATATTCTATATAGGGGTCTAAATCCTGGCTGTTTTCCTTCTTTAAGTATGATCTTATGGTTATATAGTTAGTACTCTGCTAACTTGTTAGCTTTCTTTTATAAAAATACTTTTAGATGCTTATAATAGCATACTAGTACTTTTATGGCAGGGTTAGTATGCTTCTTTAGTGCTAGGGCCTTTTTAATATTGGCCATTGTAATAGCGAAGATCGTGTATTTAGGTTTCCTGGCGAGTTATACTAATAGGGTAGCTCCAATTATATAGATATCCGTAGAAAGGGGGGCAAGTTGCTAGCTGGTAACTTCCTTTTAATTATCTACTGTTTCTTATTTAACTTTAGGTTTAGTGTTAGGTACGGAGTTAGTATTAAATTTAGGTTTAGGTTCTTTAAGTATCCTTTTTATAGTAGAATACTAGTTCTTCTAGTACTTTCGTATATTAAGCTTAAGTTTAGGCTTCTGCTTGGTTTGGGGTGGTATAGTAGTTAGGGTCGGTTTATATAGTTTAATATAATTTTTGGGTTCTTAGTGGAATTAGGTAGACTTTTTAGGTATAGGGTAGATATTAGTGGAAATTTTAGACTAATAGATCCTAGTGGATTTTTTAGATTTTAGTTTAGGGTCTAAGTAGCAAGTTATAAGGCACTTCTACTTACAATAGGAGGCGGTAAATAGAAGCTTAAGGTTGTCCTAATTAATAGTTACCTTATATAGCTTCATCTAAGGTTATTTAAGTATTACTAAGTAACCTAGGGTGGTAACAAAAAGCCTAATTAGTTCTTTGTGGTTTAGGTATCAGAGTCTTAGGAATACTATATAGGTAATATAGCCTAAGATAGTATATTTGCCATTAAATCCAAATACGTCAATATGCTAATTAAGGGGGGTTAGGGTAAAACCATTATCTTATATAAAGATCTTATTAATAAATCCTATGCCACTAGCTCCTATATTAATTAGGACTTAAGTATTAGCCTATTAATTATTCTACTAAAGATGATAGTTAATAGTTATACTATAATCCCAAGAGTTAGAATTTATAATATTTAGAGCATTTAACGAGATCCTAAGGTAGCGCCGTTCTGGAGAGCGACTTAGCTCCAGGACCTTCCTTTTAAAGGCGACTGGGGTGGGGTTCCTATAGAATATTAGCTATAACTTTGTCCTTATAAGTGGTGCTTATTAGATACAGGGCTGGAGCCATATAAAGATTAGGGATGGTAACTAGAGGATTAGTATAGTAAACGGTTACTAGTATTAGCCGTTTGTAAATTGTGTTAGGGTATAAAAATAGAGTAGTATCTTAAGATATAAGTCTTGCTTCCGCATTTAAAGCAAAGGCCTAGCTTAATGCGTTATTCTTATTTAGGGGACCCTAGTAGGGCATACTCTAGGGTTCCAGAGTCAATATCTATAGCGTTAGGGTGCTTAGGCTAAGATAATAACTTAATAGTTATTTACAGAGCTGTTGTATTATATTAAGGAGTGGACTTTAGTGTTAGGTATAGTATATCATTATAAATTATGTGGTTTATCTTTCTTTGAGCAATAGCTTAGCGGTTTAGGTTACCGTATATGGCTTTAAGAAGTATAACTAGACTTTATACTAAATTTGGTTAAAGGGGTTTAATAAGATTAGCTATATCTCCTCCTAGTTAACTTAGGGCGTAGCAGAGTTGGTTAGCTTTAGTTAGGTAGCAGTTAGTATTACTAGTTAGCTTATTTTTAAGCTAGCTTAAAAATAATCAGAGTTCTTATTATTTACTAGTAAATATTAGAGGGTCTGGTAGTTGTTTGGATTGTTATAGTGCGGTAGTTGGTTTGGGGTAAATAGCTACTATAGGTTTAGGACTCTTGTTTCGCGTATTTGTCTCTAGAGAAGGCGTTTGGTCTTAGGGCCCTAGTGTAGGCATTTTAAGGGTGCGGACTTCTTCTTAAAGGTCCTTAATTATTTATAGGTATTATGCTTCTTATTTAGCTTATTATTGAGTTAAAGTGGCTTAGTTCTATATAAGGGCGTCTATAAAGGACTTCTATATCTCTGCCAATTGTTCTTAGAGTGCGGATATAATGCCAGCGGCTGTTATGGGGGCTTTAGGGTCGTTCTATATTTTAGAGGGGGTATATAAGGTTAACGCAATATAGTGTTACAGAGCGAGTATAAGCGGTAATAATATATAGCGAAGTAGATATTATTAAGCTATATATATAAACTGCGTAATAAAGTCAAGACGTTGCGTAAGGAAAAGGAAGTAGGAAACAGGGGAAAAAGGGTACATAACGTTCGCTTGGTTACTAGGTTAACGGGTACTGTGCTACACACAGGTAGGGTAGAGCTTAGGTGGCGGTTATAGTAGAACTTGGTAGAATTCGGCAGTTAGAGGTCCTTAAAGTTGCCAGTTAGCAACTCCAACAGTAGAGACGGCAGATTGCGGTAGAATACGGCAGATTGCTGTCAGATTGCTATCTTGTAGTCAGTCTCCAGTTATTCAGTCGGTGGAAACAGGTGGACGTGTATAAGGTGTCACGGGGGTGTCCCGTAACACCAACCCAATACCAGTAAGCCCGAACCTCCCTTATTAAACTAAAGTATAAGATAGCGGAGGCGCGCAAAGAAGTTATAAGCCGTAGTTAATTGTTACGGACCTAATAGCAGCAGTAGTACGACTATTAAGGACGGATATGAATGGACTAGTGGTAGAAGCGCGGGAGTCGCTAGAACTAGTCAAACTATAGGACGAGGAGTAGCCAAGTTATATAATATATTACGTTATAAGTTCGGAACGTGGGAATATGGGAACGTGGAAACGTAGGACGTACCAACATACTGGCGTACTAACGTGCTTAGTTATTACCATAGGAAGGAGTTATATTTAAAGGACCGCAGTCCCTACCTAGATAGTTCCTTTCTTTATAATAAATCTTAAAATATAATTAGAGTTAATTTACTAGGCAACTACTCTACTAATTATTATTATATTATTAACTTCTTATTTATCTATATACCTAGCCTAATAATAAATCCACCGTAGTATTTCCTATAAGGCTTTATTATATATTTACTACTATAGTTATAGTATTAATAAAGTTAAATAATATACTACTAAAAGCACTAATTATAATATTATTAACGGTAGTAACTACTTTAAAAATAGTAGGTAACGATACTAGTATATAGAATATTAACTCTTAACTAGTAACGGTTAGACAACTATAAGAGATAATTAATTAATTAATAGATAATAATAGAATACTTAAGGAAAGACTTAATAGGATAGGCGTGGCTAAGGTTAAGTTACCTTCTATTAAATAATTCTTAGGGAAGAAGTTAAAGCTTAAGGGATTTCTTATATAAATATATTTTAAGATAATATAAAAAGAAGCGAAACTAGTAATATATAAGGGGACTTAGTAGATAGGGGGTTATAAGGCATAATTATAGGAATAGGATAGATTGTAAAGGAGATGAATTCTTAAGGAGGTAAGGCCTTTGGGATTATAGAGACTATATACTATAGATATGTGCCTCTAGTACGTAACCAGCGACCATTTAAGGGGCGCCTAGAGGTTGTCCTAAGGGCAACCCAAGGTAACCGCAATAAGATCCCTTATATTGCCCCCCTTCTTACAATTAGCCCCTAATTACTATTACCTTACGGTAGGAAGATTATAAGGATTTATTCTAAAAGGGGTTCAGAGAAATATTAGAGAGATATTAGTATACTGCTATATATTATCTATCTATCTAACCCCTACTTTAAACTCCTAAAAAACCTTAATAAGGAAAAAATATAACTAGAGAAAAGACGTAAGGATTGCTAAGAGACTTATTAGAAGTCTACTGGAAGCATATTAATAATTACCTAGGCTAATATAGGGATTTTTATACAACTCTATTTCTAAGCCTTTATATAAGTTTATAATTAATTATAAATATTATAGGCAATTTAGTGTTCTAGTATAGTTCTATAGAACTTTTTGGTATGGGATTTAATGTATAGAGCCTGTTATAGGACACCTCCGTAATACCTTATACACGTCTACCTATTTCTACCTATTTCTACCGACGTAGCAAGAAGAGACCGACCGCGAGACGGCAATCTAATGGCAATCTGCCGCATTCTGCCATATTCTGCCAAAGTCCAACAAATCCTGCTAAGTTCTGCTAGGACCGCTCCTTAAACCCTATTCTACTCCGTGTATGTATTAACTAAGCAACTAAACTAATAATATATACCCTTTCTTTCTATTTCCTTACCTTCTCTCCTTATATAACGTCTTAACTTTATTACGCAGTTTATGTATATATGTCACGGGACACCTCCGTGACACCTTATACACGTCCACCTATTTCCACTAACTTGTCTACCTGTTTCCACCGACTTAGTAAGAAGAGACTGACCGCAATCTATGGCAATCTGACGGCGTTCTGCCATATTCTACCAAGTCCACCGAATTCTGCCAAGTTCTGCCAGGACCATAACCCAAAGCCTATTCTACCCCATGCATATATTAACCAAGCAACTAAGTTAACAATATATACCCCTTTCTTCCCGTTTCCTTACCTTCTCTCCTTACGCAACGTCTTAATCTTATTATACAGTTTATGTATATAGCTTAATAATATCTACTTTGCTATATATTATCACCACTTGTACTCGCTCTATAACACTACATTGTGTTAAAAACCTATACTCCGCCCCGCCCTGCCCTGTCTAAAATGCAGAAAGACCTTAAAGCCCCTATAATGGCCGCTAATATTATATCTGCACTCTAAGAACAATTGGCAAATATATAGAAGTCTTTTATAGACGCCCTCGCACAGAATAAGGCCGCTATAGCTAAATAACAAGCTAAATAAGAAGCACGGCACTAGAAATTAATGGAAGCACTTTAAGAAGAAGTCCGTACCCTTAAGGTACTTGCGTTAGGGCCCTAAGACCGAATACTAGCCTAAGAGGCTGCTAACACGCCACCTATAGATAAGATAAAAATTGTAACGGAACCTTGTAGTAAGAACTACGGTAGGTCCTGTTATTGGGCCGGGTATGTAGATATGAACAGGTCAACAACGTAATAATAACTAGTAGAGTGGTTGCCTAATAGATTAACTCTAATTGTATTCTAAGATTTACTATAAAGAGAGAACTATCTGGGTAGAGACTATGGTCCTTTAAATACACAACCATATGCCTAAGAAATCCCTTCGCTCTATAAGGTATATGTGCTCTATCTGCTCTATTATAGATTACACAGATTATATAGATTATATAGATTACATCACATAACCTTAGCTACTATTCCTCGTTATATGGTTCCACTAGATCCATCCTAGACTATACCTATATTAACTAACTAGCTTCCGCCAACTCCTCTCCAAGTAGTTATAATATTGTACTTAAGCTATCCGTAACACTATCTCCCTTCTCTTTATCTTTATCCTTAAAGATTCCTAACATCTTTAAGTTGTTTACTAGAGGTGTAATGTCTATTTAATTAATTTAGTTAATATCCTTACTTATTATACCTAAAGCATCCTCTTCCTCTTCTACTACTTATTAGTTTTGCACTATTGCTGCAATACTATCTTTAGGTGAGATAATGCTGTCTCCATATTCTTATTGTGTAAAAGAGGGGTTGGTTTGTGTCGCGCTAGTAAGTCCTTTATCTTAATAGCCTTTCTCTTGCTTGGAGTATACTAAAGTAAATATTTAATTATTCTGTGACATTTACTCTATCTTTAACGCTAAGTATGCGCGTCCTATAACTCTTAATAGTCTTTAGGTTCCCTAAGTAACTTATTATAGGGTCTTATATTTAATCTACTACTAAGAAACTTAATGGTAAACTAGCCTCTGCGCTGCTTAAGGTTTAATATATTTTAGAAGAATCCGCACGTGTTCTTAAAGCTTAGTGTCTAGCTTACGCTCGTCTTTAATGCCTTAAACGTATTTATAAGAAGGTTTATTTTAAGGAGTAGAAACTTATTTAATAGGTCTGTCTAAGCTAGGTAATAAAAGAATAGACCTTCCTCCTGCAAGGGAAATAACTCTAAGTAGCTTAGCAATTGCTCCTCTTAGGTCCCCCTTAGGTAACTTATTCTTTGGCAATCCTTCTTTATTAATGCTGCCTAACCTACTTTCTTCTAATACTCCTATACCTTTCCTATAGCGTTCTCTAGGTTGCTTAGTAGTTCCTAGGTAGTCTTACTGTAGCCTATTTACTTTACTTTATACCACGTTTTATTATCTACATCCTTATAACTAATAATCTTTAAAACTTGCTATTTATCTTTTTCTTACCCTCTATATATATCTGCCTTATAGACTAGTGGTTTAACACCTCTATATACTAGTTCTAGTATCGCGATATACTGTATAGGGTAAAATTTTATTTTAGTTAGTAGGTTTAACTTAAACATGACTAATAAAATTCTTTACGTGATTTTAAAAGGCCCTAGTCTAATATAGTCTAACTTCTTACTTGGTCATTAACTCTTAAAATTTTTGTATAGTAGCCACACTTTATCTCCCTCCTTAAGATCTGGTCCCTTAGATCTCTTAGCATTATAGTACCTTTTTATTTACTCTTATACTAGTTTAGCTATTTCTTTAAGGTTTGCATAAAGATTTATTAAAGTCTCTATTCTTTCTTTAGCTGTACTACTTGTCTTCTTTACTTAATATAGTGATAATAATGATCTTAGCTCGTACCTGTAATTCGCCTTAAATAGTAACGTTCCCATTTCTTCTTATAGTGTTATATTGTACGCAAACTGTGTAACTAGTAATAACAATACCTAATTGTTCTGTGCATAATTAATATAGTGCCTTAGATACTGTTTTAGTGTCTAGTTTAATCTTTTTATTTATCTGTCCGTCTGTGGATAATACACCGTTAAGGTTACTACGCGAACTCCTTATTCCGCCAAGAATACCTCCTAAAATACTGCTATAAATCTTAGATCTCTGTCTAATATAATCTTGCTTAGTGCTCTATGTCTTATAAATACTTCCTTAATATAGATTCTAGTAACATCCTTTACTAATATCTCTTCTATGCATACTATAAAGTATCCCTACTTTGTAAGCTTGTCCACTATTACTAAGATCGCATTATAATCTTGTCCTGTAATAGGATCTTTTAACTTTGGTAACTTAATAATAAAGTCCTATAATATAACTTCCTATGGTCTTTCTAGTATTTTAACTAGTTATAGCCCTCTGTACGGCTTATGCCTTATTAGTTTATTTCTTTAGTAATCTAGATATTCTTTTATAACTTGTCTTACTAGTCCCTAGATTCCTTAAATAATATATTCCTTTTAAAGTCTTAACACTAAGCCTGTAGCTCCGTTATATCCTTAAGTTAGTCCCTTATGGAATGACTTAATAAACTCCTTTGCAATAGACCTTGGAATATAGGTTGCTTCTCTATTCTTATACTATTCCTTATCTAGATCCTCTGCCTATGCCTTCTAGATCTTCTATATCTAATTACTCTCTAGTAATTTATAGATCTGCCCTTCTCTAGTTGCTATAATCTTTAGATAATTATACCTAATTAGTCTGTCTTAATTCTTTTGTAACAAAGCTCCTAATAGCTTTTTGTCATTTTGTAGTTTAGCCTTCCTACTTAAAGCATCTGCTTATGCATTGTCTGTACCCTTAGTATGCTAAATTTTAAAATGGTATTTTGCAAGCATTTCCGCCTATTTAACCTGTCTTTAGTTAAGTTCCTTTGTTATTAGGAATCCTATAAGGTTCTTATAGTCCGTCTTAACTATAAATGGTTTCTCTATGCCTTGCAAGAATGCTCTTTATTTCTTTAATACTGCAACTATACCTAACAACTCTTTATTGTAGATGTTATAGTTTAGTTCTAGTAGTGTTATCTTCCAACTATAATATACTACTGGATGCTATGCGTCCTAATGCCTCTGTAGCAAATATGCTCCTAGTGCAAAGTCTAATATATCTATCTTAACAACTGTTTCTAACTTTAGTTGGTAGATTTTAAGGACTAGTTCCTAGGTAAACAACTCTTTAAGTTCTTGGAATAGTTTCTTCTGCTTACTACCTTAAACCTATAGTTTCTCCTTTTTTATTAACTTTGTAAATAGCTTAATGCTCTTTAACCATTGTGCTATAAACCTCCTATAGTAGTTGCAAAACCCTAGGAATAATCTTAACTACGTAATGTTCTCTAGTTCTTGCTAGTTTACTATAGCTTTAACTTTCTTTAGGTCCATGCTAATTTTTCCTAGTTTAATAATAAATCCTATAAAATTGGTCTTCCTTATAAAGAACTCGCATTTCTTAATTACTACTAGCATTTGTTCTTCTTGTAGTCTCTCTAAGACCCATTTAATATATTCCTTATGTTCTTTCTTACTCTCTAAGTAGATAATAATATTGTTAAGGTATGCTATAATAAACTTATTAAGGTATTCTCCTAATATACTATTAATTCATTTCTAGAATATTGCTAGTATATTTATAAGCCCAAACTGCATAACTAATAGTTTATATAGTTCTTCCTTTAACCTAAAGGCTGCCTTCTATTTATCGCCTTCCTTAATTCTAATCTAATGGTACGCCTACCTTAGATCTATCTTTGTAAAGATCTTTGTGTTACCTATTCTGTCTTAGATTTCGCTAATTAAGAGTAAAGGATACCTATCCTTTCTGGTAATACTATTTAACTGTCTATAGTCTATACACATCCTAAGTTTTCCATTTTTCTTTAGAATAAATAATACTGGATATCCTACTAATAACTGCAATAGTTTAATGTATCCCTTTTATAAGTTCTCCTGGATAAACTTCTTAAGTGCTACTAACTCTGTTTTAGTAAGCTTATAGATTAAAAAGAACTTTAGACTTATTCCCTCTTCTAACTCTATTTTATAGTCCCATGCTATATATTCTAATAGCTTCTTACTTTCTGGTGACTATAACTTTTTACCATACTTGTGGTATCTCTTTAGTATATAACTTAAGCCTTGCTTAGTCTCTTCGTATATTGTTCCTACTTAGTACCATACTAACTTGGTTTGCTATTACATCTTATGTTATTAAGTATCTTTAATATTAACCTGGCCTATAACCTAATTAATCCTTAGATTATATTCCTGTAACTAAGGCATTTCTAGTATCGCCTTGTCTTTTCCTAATGGTAAGATATTAAAAGACACTCTAACTGGTCTTCCTTTAATAGTTAAGTAAATAGGTCCTATTTTAAGATTAATAATACCTTCTCTATAGGCTATCTAATCTCCTAAAATTGTTATAAGTGGATATAAGTGTTCCTTTTATCTATATAGTAACCCTATCCTTTTTACTACTGCTAGTAATATATAGTTTCTAGTTACTCTACTATCTATTAACGCTTTAAACTACTAATCTTGCTACTTAACTTATAAGTTTAGGTGTTATCCTTAAATTTCTTTAAGGGTTTAAGGCTCTACCACTAGTTCCCTCTAGTCCTATAAGCCTCCCCTTTCTCTAACTATTAGCTGCTAGATCCTATTTATACTTAGTCCACTTTTAGCCAATACTTAGTTCGCTTCTTTTCCTCTATATGCCATAGATAAGTATTCTCTAGGTAGTCCTACTACTATTATCTATCTAGGCATTCTTCTATAAGGAATCTTCTAGGTTAAAGTATTAGGTCCCCTTAACTCTATACTTCTACTAGGTGCCATCTATATATATATTTAGCGTCTCTAAACCGTTTCTCCTCTGGTGCCCAATATATCCTTATTAAGTACTTCCGGTTTTTATCCTTTAGGGCTCTATATATATTACATATATTATCTATACAAGCTATCTATAATAACATATAGTATACTAGGTAACTTAGGTTAACTCTTAACTTATCTTTATCCTTAAGTTTAAACCAATACCTAGTTAACCTAACTACTGGTATTTCTACTGCGGGTACTAAGATTTATTATTTACTTCTCTAGTCCCTAGATCCCTCTTCCAGGTTCCTTAACATTATAATTAATACTCCTTTAATATAACTTATACGTTTTTCTATAATAGGTTAATCTTGGATAACTTTTTCGTCTAGCTATATATAAAAGTCTTCCTATTTGTTGTTGTGTTGTTAACTATACTACTTTTTATACAACTAGTTTAGTGTGTATAATCTGTCTATAAGAAAGTACCTTGTTATTACTGCGTCGTGACATCCTTTAGTGTGCCTTTTTTTAAACCTAATTAGAATATCTAGATCCTCTTCTTGTTCTAGTTTATCTAACTACTTTACTCTAAGTGTCCCTGCACTAGGCCTATTAGTAACTCTTTATATAAGTGCTCTGTCCCTTATATAACCTAGTATAGCTAACCTCTTATCTAGCTTTTGCTCTTGCTATATAATAATTCTTTGCCTAAACTTATCTATAGTTTCTTATTTTCTGCGTCTTATAGCTAGATCTTTAAAGTCGTCTTGCTTCCTAATCTTAGTATTAACTTTTTAATCTTTAGGCTGAACACTATATTCACCTAGAATTGCTATAGTCCTTATTTATTTCTTAAAATCTTGGCTTCCTAATAATGTTCTTATTTATTCCCCAAACTTATAGTTCTTAAACTTGCGTCCTATACTTATTTATTAGTTACTAAACTAAGTTGCTGCTCTTTCCTATTAGTTTTTATCCATTATGGGTTCCTAAGCTATCCTTATCGCATCTGGCAAGTCTAGAGCTTTTCTTATCTCTTCTTAAGAATCTTAGACCTGTAGCCTTTTACCTTTTATAAGTAGTAAGCTAGCACTAGTAGTTATCTGCTTGCTTAATTATCTCTAAATATTACTCCTTCTATTTTATAAAGTAATGGAAATTATATTTAATGGTATTATAATACCCATTACTAATCTGCGTTCTGTAGTGGTTTTAGTCTCTGCTTCTATTACATTACTAAGGTATAAATGCTCCTAGTTAGCCTTATTTTCTTCCTTATTACTATTAATTAATAAGTATTTTAACTCTATTGTCATTATTACTAATCTTTATCTGTATATTGCTTTAATATTTTAATCCAGCTTATAGAGTTAATCTTGTTCTTTATCTAACTCTATAGTTTCTTTAAGCCCTCTTAACTCTGGCTCTTATGGCCAATAGCTTACGCCATACTTAGCGTCTTTATAAATTTAGTATGCGTTGTTATAATAAAACGTAAAGTGTTTAATTAAACACTCCTTGGTCCTACGCAATATCCCTATATCTATATTATTATATTCTAATAACCTAGTGCCTTTTACTATGTGGTTACTCTAACCACCTCTGCAGTCTCTGGCAAAATAACCTTATTTTCTATAATTTATGTAAGCTCCATCTTTAAACCATTTTTCTTATTATAGAGTCCGCTTAAACATCTTCTACTACTAAGATCCCTAGTTTAGCCTCTGCTCCCTAGTCCTATAATTACTTAATCCTTAACCTCTAGGTTTCCATAGTTTCTTTATCTATCTCTTAAATTCTTTAGTACTGCTTAGGTCCATTGGCTCTACGCCATTCTATAGTTTTTGGCTCTATGTTTGCCAATACATGCTCTACGCCTTATATAACTATGGAACTCTATCTTACCCTTTCTTAGCTTGTTCTCTTTAATAGATCCTATTATTAATCTTTATTACTTAATCTATTAACTCTCTTAGAGTATCCGCATCTTCCATTAGGATAATTACATCCTAGACTTTAGCCTTAAGTCCCTGTTTATACTATACCATAAGCGCCCTGTTGTTCTATTTAACCTATATAGCTAGCGTTTAAAACTATGTTATATACTCTATTACTAAGGTTTATTATGCTAGGTTCTAAAGCTTTTATTCTGCTATAGTTATAGCCTCCAGGTCTCTAAATATCTGCGTTAACTATTTTGCGAACCCGTTCTAACTGGCAAATATATACCATATATCTTAGTTAGTAGTTGTTATGCTATTAGCCTGTATTTTAGTAAGATAAGGTTTAAACTACTTAAGTGCTTATCCTATTAGGAATAATCCTACGTACGCCACTTGGTCTAATAATATTACCAACTTTGCTCCTTCCTATATAACCTTAAAATACATCTACGTAAGGAACCCTTTAAGCTTTAACTTCTCTCCTAAGAACTGTTCTATTAAGGGTAGCTTAACCTTTACTGCTCTAATTCCATTAATGCGTTCTTTAAGTATCCTATTATTGTCTTATAAGTGATTAACCATTTCCTATAACTAACCTTGCGTAACCATCTAAGAATCCGTGTCTGCCATACTGGTATCTCCGCCTAAGGTAGTAGCTGCCGTTAATAGTGTCATGACTAGTGCTTTAGGTGGCATATTGTTTAACTTTGTTTAATACTATAACCTTAGTAGTAAATGTGTAATAGAACCTTATAGCAAGAACTACAGTAGGTCCTATTATTAGGCCAGGTATATAGATATAAATAGGTTAACAACATAATAATAACTAGTGGAGTGGTTGCCTAACAGATTAACTCTAATTGTATTCTAAGATTTACTATAAAGAGAGAACTATCTGGGTAGGGACTATGGTCCTTTAAATATACAACCATACGCCTAAGAAATCCCTTTACTCTGTAAGGTATATGTGCTCTATCTGCTCTGTTATAGATTACACAGATTACATAGATCACACAGATTACATTAGGTGACCTTAGCTACCATTCCTTGTCACATAGTTCCACCAGATCTATCCTGGACTATGCCTATATTAACTAACTAGCTTCCGCCGACTCCTCTCCAAGTAGTTGTAACATCGTACTTAAGCTGTCCGTAACAAAAATAACCAAATTTAGACCTAACTTGTTAGGTGCGAACCTTAAGCCAGCTGTGGATATTTATCCCGTAAATCCGTCTACTGCACCATAACAATTTAAAAAACTACTAGACCCCCTAGTATTCACCAGTAAATAATAAGAGCTTTAATTATTTTTAAGCCGATTTAAGAATAAGCTAACTGGTAATACTAACTATTACCTAACTAAAGCTAACTAACTCTACTACGCCCTAAGTTAACTAGGAGGAGACGTAGCTGACCTTATTAAACCTCTTTAGCTGAACTTAGTATAGAGCCTAGTTATACTTCTTAAAGCTATATACAGTAACCTAAACCGCTAAGCTACCGCTTAAAAAAAGATAAATTATATAACTTAAGAAAAGAAAAGCTTCCTAGTATACTTCTCTAAATTTAACCGTTATATAAAGGAAATAGGCTGGAACAACTCTATACTAGTTAATAGCCTTATTAAATTTCTAAGCCCTAAACTAAAAACCTCCCTAATAGGTATAGACCTACTAGGAGCCCTTAACGCCTACGTAAATATTATTAATAAACGGTATAATGATATACTACGCCTAACACCCAAGCCCACTCCCTAATATAATATAATAACTCTATAAACGTCTATTAAGTTATTGTCTTAGCCTAAGCACCCTAATACTATAGACATTAATATAGGGACCCTAGGATACGCTCCACTAGGGTCCCCTAAACAAGAATAACGCATTAAGCTAGGCCTTTGCTTTAAATGCGGAAGTAAGGACTATATCTTAAGATACTGCTCCGTCCCTATACCCTAACATGACGTATAAACGGCTAATACTAACAACCATTTACCGTATTAATCCTCTAGTTACCGCCCCTAATCTTTACCTAGTTCCAGCCCCGTATTTAGTAAGCACTATTTATAAGGACAAAGTTATAACTAATATCCTATAGGAACCCCTTCCCGCTCGCCACTAAAAGGCACATTCTAGAGTTAAGTTGCTCTCCAGGATAGCTATGTTACAGGATCTTATTAAATGCATTAGATGTAGCAAACCCTAACTCTTAGGATTATAGTATAACCGTTAACTGCCGTCTTTAGCAGAAAGGTTAATAGGCTAACGCTTAAGTCCTAATTAACACAGGAGCTAGTGGTATAGGATTTATTAATAAGATCTTTATATAAGACAATAGGTTTACCCTAATACCCCTTAACTAGCATATTAACGTATTTGGATTTAATGGCAAACGCACTGTCTTGGGCCGTATTACTTATATAGCGGCCCTAAGACTCTGATACCTAAACTATAAAAAATTAATTAAGCTTTTTATAACTACCCTAGGTCACCTAGTGATCCTTAGATAACCCTAGATAAAGCTATATAAGGTAACTATTAATTAGGACAACCTTAAGCTTCTATTTACCGCCTTCTGTTATAAGTAGAAGTGCCTTATAACTTGCTGCTTAGACCCTAAACCAAAATCTAAAAAATCCACTAGGATCCACTAGTCTAAAATTTCCACTAATATCTACCCTATACCTAAAAAGTCCACCTAATTCCACCTACCCAAGATTTCCACTGAATTCCACTAATATAAGATTTCCACTAACGTTTACTAAGAACCTAGAATTCACACTAGACTATATAAATTGACTCTAACTACTACACCCCAAACTAAGCAGAAGCTTAAGCTTAATATATAAAAGTACCAAAAGAACTGATATTCTACTATAAAAAGGATACTTAAAGAACCTAAACCTAAATCTAATACTAACTCCGTATCTAACACTAAACCTAAAACCAAATAGGAAACTATATAAGAAACTAAAGATAATCTAAACTCGCTTAACACCTTAGATATCTATATAATTAGAGCTACTCTACTAGTATAACTTGCCAGGAAACTAGAACATATAATCTTTACTATTATAATGGCCAATATTAAGGAGGCCTTAGCACTAAAGGAGCACACTAACCCTGCTATAAAGGTGCCAATAGAGTACCATAACTATTTAGATGTATTTTTATAAAAGGAAGCTAATAAGCTACTAGAACGCCGTCTATATAATTATAAGATTGTAGTTAAAGAAGGAAAACATCCCGGATTTGGACCCCTATATAGGATGTCCTAAAACGAACTTAAGGTACTACGGAAGTACCTAGACAAATATCTAGACAAAGGATTTATTAGAGCAAGTTCTTTACCTATAGCTATACTAGTAATCTTTGTTAAGAAACCTAGCGGCAGTCTGCGTTTTTATATAGACTACTAAGCTCTTAATACTGTCACTATTAAGAACTAATACCCAATCCTATTAATTTAAGAGACACTAAACCAATTAAGTAAGGCTCACTTCTATATAAAGCTTGATATTATCTATGCATTTAACCGCCTCTGTATTATAAAAGGAGACAAATAGCTTACTGCATTTTGTACTTAATACGGATTATTTAAGTATTTAGTAATGCCATTTAGCCTCGCAAACACCCCGAGTTTATTCCAACACTTTATAAATAACACCCTGCACCCGTACCTGGATATCTTTTATACTACTTATATTAACAATATCTTAATATACAGCAATAATCTGGCTAAATACCGAAAATATGTTAAACTGGTCCTACAAGCCTTGCGCGGAGCCGGCCTATAGTTAGATATAGATAAATGCGAGTTCTATAAAACGGAAGTTCTATACCTTAGACTTATTATTTCCATAAACAGCGCATAAATGGACCCTAAGAAAGTTAAAGTAATTATAAACTGGTAAGAACCTAAGAACGTTAAGGACGTAAGGGCCTTTATAGGATTTGCTAACTTCTACTAATAGTTTATCAATAACTTCTCCGCCCTAGTTTTACCCCTTATAGCTTTAACCCAAAAAGATAAAGCCTTTATCTTTAATAAGGAATGTAAGAAAGCTTTTACTTATTTAAAAGTTATATTTACTACTGCACCTATACTCTAACACTTCAACCTAAACCGAATAAGTGTTGTAAAAGCTAACTTATCCGACTATATTACTAGAGGCATTCTGTCTTAATATAATAAGGAAGGAGTATTGCACCCTATAGCATACTTTTTAAAATAACTAAGTTTAGCCAAATGCAATTATAAGATCTACGATAAAGAACTATTAGCCATTATTAGATGTTTTGAACAATGGCGTCCTAAACTAGAAGGCTCTGGATTTCTAATTAAGGTTCTTAGCGATTATAAGAACCTGCAATACTTTACAACCATAAAACAGCTAAGCCACTATTAGGCCCGCTGGTTAGAATATCTATTCTATTTCCAATTTTTAATTATATACCGCCTAGGCGTTTAAGGCTAGAAGCCTAATACCCTAACCCAACGTTCGCAAGACATACTAGCTTAAGAAGAAGTACGCTCCTACTATAATTAGACCCTGCTTCGCCCTAAGCTATTTAAACCCCCTACTAAGGACCTTACGGTATACGTTCTTAAAATAACCGATTAAACTATTAAACAGATTGTAACCAATAAATACTTAAATAATAAGTTTATCTAAGAGACGCTTAAGCTAATTTAAGATGGCGTTAGACGCTCTAAAAGGATTTCTCTAAGTAAATACAAAGCCTATGGAAACCACCTGTACTATAGAAACCGCCTAGTTGTACCTAACTACAACAAACTTAAGCTTAAGCTCCTCAAATATACACATAACCTACTAGTAGCCGGCCACCTAGGCTAAAGAAAAACCCTAAAACTACTCTAATAAGAATACTACTGGCCGAATATATATAATATAATACGAAGGTACGTCTCTAGCTGCTATACCTACCGATAAGCTAAAGCTTTGTATAAGATATATAACGGCTTCCTAAAACCCCTACCCATTCTAGACCGAAGATGGAAGGATATCTTAATTAACTTTGTTGTTAATCTCCTTAAAAATAAAGGCTGCATAAATATTATAGTAGTTGTAGACTAACTATCTAAGATAAAACACCTAATCGCCTGCCCTAATATGTTAGTGCCTACCATTGCCCAACTATTCCTGGATTACGTATAGAAACTCCACGGACTTCCCAAAACAATCATCTCTAATAGAGGCAGACAGTTTGTTTTTATATTCTGGAAAGAACTAACTACCCAACTCTACATTAAAGCACTATTATCTACGGCATACTACCTAGAAACGGATGGTTAAATGGAATGTGTAAATGCTATAATAGAACAATATATTTGGATATACACATTATATTTATAGGACGACTAAATAGACTGGCTTATATTTACTAAGTTTACCGTAAATAACTCCGTCTTAGAAATTATAAGGGTCTCCCTATTCCTGGCCAACTATAGCTAGCACCCGCAAATAGGTTTTAAACCCTTTAGTAATATTCCTCGCCTAGCTCACTAGGCCTTATAAGTTATAGAAGCAAATAAATTTGTAAAAAAGATGGAAGAACTATAAGAGTACCTTACTAATAAAATAATATGGGCCTAATCTGTCTATAAAGCCGCAGCAAATAAGAACTGAACCCTGGTATTAGCCTACTAAATTAGTAACTTTGTCTGGCTAGATATAAGAAATCTGAATATAAAACGACCTACTAAGAAACTTAATTGGAAGAACGCCGGCCCTTATAAGGTTAAAAAGGTTGTCTTTCCCTATGCTTACTAACTAAAGCTTCCTAATACGGTTAAAATCCACCCTGTATTCTATACGTTAGTCCTCCGCCCTGCTGCCCCTATATTAGATGCCCTGCCTAGACAGATTTAGGACCCTCCCCCACCAGTTGAGGTAGATGGTAAGGATAAGTACTTTATTAAAAGAGTTGACGACATTAAGTATGATAAACGGAAACGCAAATATATATACCTTATGAAATGGAGAGGCTTTACTGAGCCTATATAGGAACCTATTAACTCTGTAGGACTTATATAAGCCGCAGAAGACTTTTATAAATTCTACCCAGAACTACCACAGCCCCATCTCGCAGAAGCTCGAGTTTAAAGGGGGGGTACTGTTATGGGACACCTCCGTGACACCTTATACACGTCCACCTGTTTCCACTAACTTAGTAAGAAGAGACCAACCGCAATCTACGGCAATCTAACGGCGTTCTGCTATGTTCTACCAAGTCCACCAAATTCTGCCAAGTTCTGCCAGGACTACAATCTAAAGCCTATTCTACCCCGTGTACGTGTTAACTAAGCAACTAAATTAACGATATATACCCCTTTCTTCCCGTTTCCTTACCTTCTCTCCTTACGCAACGTCTTGATCTCATTACACAGTTTATGTATATAGCTTAATAATATCTACTTCGCTATATATTATCACTACTTGTACTTACTCTGTAACAATATAGCTTAATAGTATCTACTTCGCTATATATTATTACCGCTTATACTCGCTCCGTAACACTATATTATATTAACTTTATATACTACCTTCTAAAATATAGAACAACCCTAAAGCCCCTATAATAGCCGCCGGCATTATATCCGCACTTTAAAAATAATTGGTAGAGATATAAAAGTCCTTTATAGACGCCCTCGCACAGAATTAAGCCACTTTAACTTAATAATAAGCTGAATAAGAAGCAGAATACCTGTAAATACTTAAGGACCTCTAAAAAGAAGTCCGCACTCTTAAAATGCCTATACTAAGACCCTAAGACCAAACGCCTTTTCTAGAGATAAATACGTGGGACAAGAGTCCTAAACCTATAGTAACTATTTACCCCAAACCAACTACCGTACTATAATAATCTAAATAACTACTAAACCCTCTAATATTTACTAGTAAATAATAAGAACTCTAATTATTCCTAAGCTAGCTTAAAAATAAGCTAACTAGTAATACTAACCGCTATTTAACTAAAGCTAACTAACTCTGCTACGCCTTAAGTTAACTAGAAAGAGACGTAGCTAACCTTATTAAACCCCTTTAACTAAACTTAGTATAAAGTCTAGTCATACTTCTTAAAGCCATATACAGTAACCTAAACTATTAAGCTACTGCTTAGAGAAAGATAAACTATATAACTTAAGAAATGAAAAACTTTCTAGTATACTTCTCCGAATTTAACCGTTATGTAAAAGAAATAGGCTAGAATAATTCTATACTGGTTAACAGCCTTATTAAGTCCCTAAGCCCTAAACTAAAAACCTCCCTAATAGGTGTAGACCTACTAAGAGCCCTTAACGCCTGCATAAACGTTATTAATAAATGGTATAATAATATACTACGCCTAATACCAAAGTCCACTCCTTAATATAATATAACAGCTCTATAAATGTTTACTAAGTTATTGTCTTAGCCTAAGCACCCTGTCGGAATGTTAGTTATGTGACGTGGTCACGAGACCACGAAGCGAGGCTAGCTAACCTAACCTTAGAGCAACCCCTTACTTCTAGACATTAATAACTACCAACTTCAACACCGCATACGTATCGCAATACAGTGATATTCGTGCACGTTAATAAAGTAAGTATACCGACACTGATTAGTAGACGTACAGATTAGAAAATATGCAATAAGCTAGAGCTTAAGAACCGTACTGGAAACAGTACACAAATTGCCTGGCCTTATCTATTTTAATTAAAGGAGAAAGCTATATTACCCTCAAAGCTTAAGACCACGTATTAGCTTAACTGCTAACGCGTTAGATCGCCTAGAGAATTATATCTTTACTTAGAGAAGATTACGACCTCCCTTAAGCTTAAGAGAATTTATACTGGCCTTATAGCCAATATAATAGATCGCTGAGAGAATCGCAGTCTTGCTAGGAATACTTTACAGGCCTAACAGCTGTAAAGGACGTATATACCTAAACACCCTTACCTTAACACCCTCACCTTAACGACCTCAACCTTAACCTCGACCTTAACCTTAATCTTAAACTACAATATATACAAAGACTAGTACACTGCTTTAAACAACAAGATAGATCCTAAATGGAAGGAGAGAATCGCCAGACATGGTTATGGGATTAATGTAGTAACTGCCTTAGAGGAAGACCTGGAAGAATATATAGAAACGAAAATCTATAAGTATACATATAAGAACTTTACAGATTATATACTATGGTCGCTATTCCAAGAAGAATTTAAAGGCTTTACTATTAAGGACTTTAGAAAGATATACTCTGTTACTAGAGTAAAGCTCCGTACTTACCTACTTTAAAGAGGAGTATATGTCGCCACATACAGCAATAGATACCCACTTTATAAGGTTCTATATAATATCCTTACAGAAGAGGAACCTTATAAATGGACAGATAAGGAAATTATAGAAGCTCTTAAGGAAGTTAGCCCTATAATTACAGTGGCACTATAAGAACAACTTAACTTAATATAAATAGCTCTAATATCGAATTAAGCTATAACCCCATTAGTTATAACCTCTTTAGTTCCTATAACCCCCCCCTATAGCCCACTACCTTCCCACATGGTACTAACGCCTGTAAACTATTAACTACCTCCACTACCTCTAACGCCTGTAATTCAGCCTATAGCTATAGCTATAATACCTAGAACGCAAATACCTACCCCTATAATACCCCAACTAGCTGTTGTATCTATACCCCAGCAAACTGCACCAACCGCTACCTAATAGTAAGCTGCACCTACCTCTACCCAGGATTAACTACTTACCCTCCTCACTCAACTCCTACAGATGTAGAATTAGCAATTATTACCTATGGTAACTACCTCTACCCTCCCTCCAGTAACCGCTCCTACCCTACTTGGTGCTCCTCCTGCCCAGTATCTTTACCCTAGTACTACTAATACCGACCCTGCTATACACCTGCCTATATACAGCAAAGAGGCAGCTACTATTACCAAGATCTACACGGACGACCAGAAGTATAATAAAGTGAGTAATAGCTTTAACTTTAAGTTAACTATCTTCTATAATATCTGCAAGAGAGCTAGTCTACCTTCTAAAGGCTATATAACTGCATTCCTAACTATGCTAAAGGGACTTGCTTAGGATTACTACTATAATAGCAGCCTTTTAACTAGATTATTTACTAAGGCATATAACCACATGCGTCACTTCTTTAAAGGACTAGAGTACTATTAGAGAAATCTTACTAAATAGAATGCCACTAATTTCTAAGGAATTATTAATAAGAACCCTAATAAGCAAATCTATTAGAGTTTCCAACTACTCCTTAACAAGCTCCTAAAATATTGCTATAGATTACACCTAGAGTTTCATATAGACCTCTTCCTTATAAATAAGCTAGTTACCGCTTGCCAAGGAGTACCAGTATGCCGTATTACTATTTCTAACCCTTCTAAAGACCCCTCCTAGTTAATTAGCAAGTTGCAATCTTCTATAGTTGTATAGGAGAAGGAACACCCTTCCTAGGCCTTAATAAGACCGCCTTAAGGAGCCTACTTTATAGATTATATATACCGCCGTAATATCCGTAACAACTATAACCGAACCCGCTCCTATAGACAAAATACCATTAGATCTATAAAGGCCAAGTGCTATATTTGCTAAAAGGAGACCTGCCGCTTATGGAAATATATAGAGGAGGAGCGGAACCGTTCTAGAGATAAGTACAAAAGACGTTTTAACAATAATAAGGGCCGCAACGGTAACTTTAAAGAACGCTTTAGACAATACACTATCTACTATAAAGGAGATAACAACAATAAGCGTAATAAGACTTTTAAAGCTCTTATGCTAGACATAGACGCTAATAATAACACTAATAATAACAATAGCAAGGAAGAATTAGAAGACCCTAACAGCTGCTACCTTACATTATTTAGGACTCTTACTATAGATAAAGTAACCTCTATAAGTATAGAACTAGCTAACAAGGCTTGCGTTTACTTACTTACTGCAACCCCCATAAAACCTACTACGGAAACTGACCCGTTTAACTATAACACAACAACCGCCGCTTTACGCTATACTTCCACAGTATTTATAGGAATTATAATTGATACCAATACGTTAAAGAAGTCTACGGCTAGTTACAGATAATTCTAGACACTACAAAACGCGGACTAATTTATAAGACTTAATACCTTAACCAAAGGACAAGTTAACGTGTAGTTTAGCATTAAAATTGCTACCTCTATTAGAACTACGGATGTTGTCACCCCTATAGACAAGATACAGTTTTATATTGTCCATACAGATACCCCCTTCTTGCTCTGTTTAGCGGATATAGACAGACTCCAAATCTACTACAATAACCTTAGAAACGTTGTTATCACTTACACTAAAAAAGTACTAGTAGTGCAACGGTTTGGCCACCCATTTCTCCTATAGAGCTTATTACTATAGTCATATTTATCTAAATCCTTTAACGCGAACCCCTGCTACTTAATAGATATAGAGCTACAGCGCCTACATTGCCGATTTAGATATCCCTTAGTTAAGAAATTGTAAAAGCTACTCTACTATACTGACCATAAAACTGATAGAATGGCCATTAAGCAACTAACTAAGTTCTGCCACTACTATTAGAAGTTTAGCAAATTACTAGGCAGATTCTGCTTCACCCTACAAAATAATATTAATTTTAACTATAATATCATCGTCAACATTATGTATATCAGCGGATCACCCCTTCTATACGTCATTAATAAAGGAACGCGATTCCAAGCCAGTAGATAGCTATAAGACATCAGCGCTAAACATACATAAAACATTCTATGGATGTGCTAGATTAACACCTACCTAAGGCCACCAGACCTAATTACCCACGACACTAGAAAGAACTTCGTTAATAAGGAATTTAAGTAATACGCCACCATTATGGGAATTAGTATAAAGGGAGTACCGGTCAAAGCATATAACTCCATTAGAATGGTAGAGCGCTACTATAATCTATTACGGCGAGCCTACCAGATCATTATAACTAAAATCCCTAATATTAATAAGGAGATGGGACTCTAAATAATATTTAAAGTAATTAACAATTTAGCTGGCCCTAAAGGACTAGTTCCTATACTTCTAGTCTTTAAAGCCTACCCCTAAATAGTTAAATCCAATGCACTATCCCCCACCATTATATAACGCGCTGCCGCAATCAAAAAGGCTATAGCAGAGATATAGAAGCTATAAGCTAAACAATAGATCACCAACGCGCTAAATATGCAAAACGGACCTAATACTAATATAATTTATAATCTCCTACCAAACTCACCTATTTTAGTCTGGAGAGAAGGAAACACTGGCCAAAGCGGCTATTAGGATGGGCCATTTACCTTACTTACCATTAAGGGTGAAATATACACCATTAAGCTGTCTAGCGGACCTATAGCCTTCTAATCTACGGTTATAAAACCCTACCTTTAAGCAACTAAATCGCAGGAGTAAATTGTTAAACCAGAATCGCCACCTAAACCTCTACTTAGGTCAGCCCTTTCTAAGACTATCTTAGAGAGACCTACTAAAGCTTAGCAATAACCCCCAAAACAAGGCAGAGGACGCCCTCGTAAATACCCTCTACTTACGGCTATAACTAATATCACCATCTACCTATAGGATGACAGTCAATTTAGTACCTAATTTAGTGCCTCCCAATAGAAGGAGCTTACTAGTCTACTTAAGAAGGGAGTTTTTGAGATTGTAAGACTTATGGATATACCATAAGGCGTACAACTCTTTAACTTGTGATTTATTAACAAGATTAAGAACAAGGAAACCAATAAAGCCTTTAAAAAATCCCAACTAGTTATATAAGCTTATAATAACTTAGAAAAGGAACTGGTTCTTACCTAATTACTAACCATTTAATAAGTTAGCTAACAACTAATTCTCTATATCGCCGCTATAAAGCTTCTATAGGCACGACTTTACCTCCAAGATATTTTATGGGCCTATATATAATCAACCACCACACTAAATTAAGAGTTCTATGTATAACCTCCGCACGAGCTAATTAAGCAACTTAGGATTAACGAGGCCTCCGTTCTAAAGGTTATAAAACCACTCTACAGAGTACCAGAAGCCGGTAACCACTAGTTTAAGATATATCACTCGCATTACATCCAATAGTTGTATATAGACCAGTCTACGTACGACCCCTACCTCCTACAGAGTAACAAACCCTTTGGTATTATAGGCCTATAAACCAATAATACTCTATTCCTGGCAGATAAGACCTTTATAAACGCAGAGCAAAACGAGCTGCATAAGGCCAAGTTTATGGCTAAGGAACGGGAACAACTTACTATTAATACGCCCATTAAGTTTAATAGTAGAGTCATTTAGCTACTAACTAACGGGAGTATTATACTTACTTAGAAATAACAATATATAAACCTTAGTATAATTAGCACCAAGCTTGCCACGAGTATAGGATTAAAAGGAGCCACAAGAACCTTAACTCTAAAGGACTAGTATATTACTTAACGTGCTAGAGGTGCATATATTGCTTTAGTATGCCAGCTAGAAGCCTTATTTAATTTATTCTTTACCACCTAGGTAATTAACCCCAATAAAAAAGATGTAAAACAGTTAAACAAGCGTCTAAACTGGCAAATTAAGAACGCTAATAGAGGTCTTAAGTTTGTTAAGTTAGATATTAAAACCCTACAGCTACTGGTATTTACGGACGCGTTATTTACCAACAATAAGGACCTCTCTTTGCAGATTGGCTACGTTCTTGTACTAGCTAATGCTATAAAGAAGGCCAATATCGTCTATTAGAGCTTAGTTAAGTGTAAAAGAGTTACTTGGAGTATACTAGCTTCTAAACTCTATAGCACGGCCTATGGCTTTAACATCGGCGTTGTGATTAAGTCTATAGTAAATAAGATCCTACAAATTAACCTTCTACTTGTGCTTTGTATTAACTCTAAGTCCTTATATAACTGTCTAGTACGACTTGGAACCACCCAAGAAAAACGCCTAATAATTGACGTAATGTGCCTCCAGCAAGCCTACAAACGGAGACAGATTATAGAGGTAAAATAGATTAATAGAGAGGCCAACCCTACTAACGCCATAACAAAGGGAAAACCCTGCGCGGCTCTTTAACGGCTTATTAATACAAACCAAATTGACCTATAAGTTATAGAATGGGTTAAACAAACGAACTTAGATTTAGCTTAGCGTTAGGTAACTAATTATAATAGTGCGGACCCTAAATTCAACTAACCAATTAGGATTTTCCATGCCCGGCATAGAAAATCGCTATTAGCTTACTTACCACTAGCGCCTTGGCGGCCCTCGCAATATATTAACCTGCTACCCCTAATGACTCTTCTTCTTCTTCTCTTCCTTAGCGTAGTATCTCCATAATACAGTATTTTATAGGCTTTGGTTTAGAGACATTTATATAAGCCATAATACAGGTTATATAATTACGGACCTATAAAAGGAGCGTGGAAGCTATTGCGTATACGCTATAAATAGTCTAGAAGTAAACTTGACTTTAGAGTATAGATTAGCCTTCTTTTTAGAGTTGCTCTAGTATCGGAATGTTAGTTATGTGACGTGGTTACAAGACTATAAAGCAAGGCTAGCTAACCTAACCTTGGAGCAACCCCTTACTTCTAGACATCAATAACTACCAACTTCAACACCGCATACGTATCACAATACAGTGATATTCGTGCACGTTGATAAAGTAAGTATACCGACACACCCTAATACTATAAATATTAATATAGGGACCCTAGGATACGCTCTACTAGGGTCCCCTAAATAAGAACGACGTATTAAGCTAGGCCTTTACTTTAAATGCGAAAGTAAAGATTATATCTTAAGATACTGCTTGTCCCTATGCCCTAATATAACTTATAAACGGCTAATACTAATAACCGTTCACTGCATTAATCCTCTAGTTACTGTCCCTAATCTTTACCTAGTTTTAGCCCCGTATTTAGTAAATACTACTTATAAGGATAAAGTTATAACTAACGTTCTATAGGAACCCCGCCTTAATTGCCTCTAAAAGGAAGGTCCTAGAGCTAAGTCGCTCTCTAGGATAGCGCTGCCTTAGGATCTTGTTAAATGCTCTAAATATTATAAACTTTAACTTTTAGGATTGCAGCATAACTATTAACTATTGTCTTTGGCAGAATAATTAATAAGCTAGTGCTTAAGTCGTAATTAATACAGGAGCCAGTAGTATAGGATTTATTAATAAGATCTTTGCGTAAGATAATAGTTTTACTCTAACCCCCCTTAACTGATATATTAATATATTTGGATTTAATAGCAAACGTACTGTATTAGGTTATATTACCTATATAGTATTCCTAAGACTTTAATACCTAAACCATAAAGAACTAATTAGGATTTTTATAATTACCCTAGGTTACCTAGTAATCCTTAGACAATCCTAGATAAAGCTATATAAGGTAACCATTAATTAGGACAACCTTAAGCTTCTATTTACCGCCTCCCGTTATAAGTAGAAGTGCCTTATAACTCGCTACTTAGACCCTAAACTAAAATCTAAAAAATCCACCAGGATTTACTAGTCTAAAATTTCTACTGATGTCCATCCTATACCTAAAAAGTCCACCTAATTCTACCTACCTGAGAATTCCATTAAATTCTACTAACATAAGAATTCCACTAACGTCTATTAAGAACTAGGAATTTACACCGGACTATATAAGCTAACTTTAACTGCTGCACCCTAAACTAAGCAGAAGCTTAAGCTTAATATATAAAAGTACTAGAAGAACTGGTATTCTACTATAAAAAGGATACTTAAAGAACCTAAACCTAAATCTAATACTAACTCTGTATTTAATACTAAACTTAAAACTAAATAAGAAACCATATAAGAAACTAAGGACAATTTAAGCTTACTTAACACCTTAGACATCTATATAATTAGAGCCACTCTGCTGGCGTAACTTGCCAGGAAACTAGAATATATAATCTTTACTGTTATAATGGCCGATATTAAGAAGGCCTTAGTATTAAAGAAGTACACTAACCTCGCCATAAAGGTACTAGTAGAGTACCATAATTATTTAGATATATTTTTATAAAAGAAAGCTAATAAGCTACCAGAACGCCGTCTATATAATTATAAGATTATAGTTAAAGAAGGAAAATATCCTAGATTTGGACCCTTATATAGGATGTCCTAAAATAAACTCTAAGTACTATAAAAGTACTTAGACGAATATCTGGACAAAGGATGTATTAGAGCAAGTTCTTTACCTATAGCCGCACCAGTAATCTTTATTAAGAAACCTAGCGGCGGTCTGTGCTTCTGTATAGACTATTAAGCTCTTAATACTGTTACTGTTAAGAACTAATACCTAATCCTATTAATCTAAGAGACACTAAACTAATTAAGTAAGGCTCGCTTCTATACAAAGCTTAATATTATCTACGTATTTAACCGTCTCTATATCGCGAAAGGAGATAAATAGCTTACTGCATTTCGTACTTAATATGGATTATTTAAATATTTAGTAATGCCATTCGGCCTCGTAAATACCCTAAGTTTATTCCAACACTTTATAAATAATACTTTACGCCCATACCTGGACGTCTTTTATACTGCTTATATTAATAATATCTTAACATATAGTAATAATCTGGCTAAATACTAGAAATATGTTAAACTGGTCCTATAAGCCTTGCGTAGAGCCAGCCTATAGTTAGATATAGATAAATGTAAGTTCTATAAAATAGAAGTTTTATACCTTGAACTTATTATTTCTATAAACGGCGTATAAATGGACCCTAAGAAAGTTAAAGTAATTATAAACTAGTAAGAACCTAAGAATGTTAAGGATGTAAGGGCCTTTATAGGATTCGCCAACTTCTACTAATAGTTTATTAATAACTTCTTTACTTTAGTTTCACCCCTTATAGCCTTAACCTAAAAGGATAAAGCCTTTATCTTTAATAAGGAATATAAGAAGGCCTTTATTTATCTAAAGGTTATATTTACTACTGTACCTATACTTTAATACTTTAACCTAGACCAAATAAGTGCTATAGAAGCTAACTTATCTGATTATATTACTGGAGGCATCCTATCTTAATATAATAAGGAAGGATTATTGTACCCTATAGTATACTTCTTAAAATAACTAAGCCTAGCTAAATGTAATTACGAAATTTATGATAAGGGATTGCTGGCTATTATTAGATACTTTAAGTAATGGCGACTAGAACTAAAAGGAGCTGGATTCCCAATTAAAGTCCTTAGCAATTATAAAAACTTATAGTACTTTATAACCATAAAATAGCTAAGCCACCATTAAGCCTATTGGTTAGAATATCTATCCTATTTCCGATTCTTAATTATATACTACCTAGGCATTTAAGGACAGAAGCCTAATGCCCTAACCTAATGTTTATAAGATGCACTAGCTTAAAAAGAAGCGCGCTTTTACTATAATTAGACCCTACTCCGCCCTAAGCTATTTAAAACCCCTACTAAAGATCTTATAGTATATGTCCTTAAAATAACCAATTAATCAATTGAACAGATTATAGCCGACGAATACTTAAATAATAAGTTTATTTAAGAAACGCTTAAGCTAATTTAAGATAGCTTTAGATACTCTAAAAAGATTTCCCTAAGTAAATGCAAAGCCTATAGAGACCGCCTATACTACTAAAACTGCCTAGTTGTCCCTAATTATAATGAACTTAAGCTTAAGCTCCTTAAATATATATACAACCTACTAGTAGCCAGTTACCCAGGCTAAGGAAAAACCCTAGAACTACTCTAATAAGAATATTACTGGCTAAATATATATAATATAATATAAAGATACGTCTCTAGCTACTATACCTACTAATAAGCTAAAGCTTTATATAAGATATATAATAGCTTTCTAAAGCCACTACCTATTCCGGACCGAAGATAGAAGGATATCTTAATTAACTTTATTGTTAATCTCCCTGTAAGTAAAGGCTGTGTAAATATTATGGTAGTTATAGACTAACTATCTAAAATAAGATACTTGATCGCTTGCCCTAATATATTAATACCTGCCGTTGCCCAACTATTCCTAGATTATATATAGAAACTCTATAGACTCCCTAAAACAATTGTCTCCAATAAAGGCAGCTAGTTTATCTCTGCGTTTTAAAAAGAACTAACTACCCAACTCTATATTAAAGCACTATTGTCTATAGCATATTATCTAGAAATAGATAGTTAAATAGAACGTGCAAATGCTATAATAAAACAATATATTTGGATATATACATTGTATCTATAGGACAACTAGATGGACTGGCTTGTATTTGCTAAGTTTACTATAAATAACTCTGCTTCGGAAATTATAAAGGTCTCACCATTCCTGGCCAACTACGGCTAGTATCTATAAATAGGTTTTAAACCCTTTAGTAATGTTCCTTGCCTAGCTTATTAAGCCTTATAAGTTGCAGAAGCAAATAAATTTATAAAAAAGATGGAAGAACCATAAGAGTTCCTTACTAATAAAATAATATGGGCCTAATTGGTCTATAAAGCCGCAGTAAATAAGAACCAAATTCTAGCACTAGCCTACTAAATAGGTAACTTTATCTGGCTAGATACAAGAAACCTAAATATAAAATAACCTACCAAAAAACTTAATTAGAAGAACGCTGGCCCTTATAAGGTTAAAAAGGTTATTTCCCCTTATGCCTACTAACTAAAGCTCCCTAATATGGTTAAAATCCACCCTATATTCTATACGTCAGTCCTCCGCCCTACTACCCCTATATTAAACGCCCTGCCTAGATAGATCTAGGACCCTCCTCTACTAGTTAAAGTGGATAGTAAGGATGAGTACCTTATTAAAAGAGCTAAAGATATTAAATATAATAAACGGAAACGTAAATATATATACCTTACAAAATGGAGAGGCTTTACTAAGCCCTTATGGGAACCCGTTAACTCTATAGGACTTATATAAGCTGCAGAAGACTTTTATAAACTCTACCTAGAACTACTACAGCCCTATCTCGCAGAAGCTTAAGTTTAAAGGGGGGGTACTGTTATGGGATACCTCTATAACACCTTATACACGTCCACCCGTCTCTACCTATTTCTACTAATGTAGTAAGAAGAGACTGACCGCAAGACGGCAATCTAATGGCAATCTGCCGGCAATCTATGGCAATCTAACGGCAATCTGCCGCATTCTGCTATATTTTACTAAAGTCTAATAAATCCTGCTAAGTTCTGCTAGGACTACTCCTTAAACCCTATTCTGCTTTATGTATATATTAACTAAGCAACTAAACTAACAATATATACCCTTTCTTCCCATTTCCTTACCTTCTCTCCTTACGCAACGTCTTGACTTTATTACGCAGTTTATGTATATAGCTTAATAGTATCTACTTCGCTATATATTATTACCGCTTATACTCGCTCCGTAACAGAGCCTTGGCTTACCATTATCTTTAACTATTAAGATATGTTCTATAATCCTTTCTTATAATCCCCTGCGTTACTAACATATTACTTTTATATTTGCCCTTAGGCTATTAGATATAGTTAAGGTGTTAATTAGTTAGTTAAAGAGACTTGTCTCTTAAGATTTGGTATACTTGCTTCCAAATCTAGTGGTCCTATATTGTATTTTGGCGTAGCTCTACTGCCCAGAAAATAGGGGGACACTTTATAATAGCGTCTTTAGCTATTATGCAATTATTAAGAATATCTATAACGTTATTCCTTAATATTATAGTATTATTTAAGTATTATTTAACCCTTATACGTCTTTAATTAACGTTTTAATTGCCTTCCCTGGCCGCGTAATTAGTTTTTATAAGGGAGTAATAGCTAAATAGCTTATACGCGTTTCCTTCCTTTTAAATTGCGCTTATTATAACAGAGTTATATTAGCAAGGTTGCGGCTATATACTAAAAGGGTATTAGAAGGTAAAGTATAAGGACACTTTGCTTATTAAGCTTAATCCTTTTCCTTAATACCTTACTTCCTATTATTAACCTTTATCCAATTTTGGACATATCTTTAATATATTATTACTTATACCTATTAGTAATAATTTTAGGGGTCTAATAGCTTATAGAGAAGGCATTATTAACCTTAAAATAGGACCTATTTAAGTAACCATTAAAGGAAGACCAGTTAAAATGTCTTTTAATATCTTACTATTAGGACAAGAAAAGGTAGTATTAGAAACGCCTTAGTTATAAGAGTATAACCTAAAGATTAATTGGGTTATAGGTTAAGTCGATATTAAGGATATACAATAACGTAAGATGCAATAATAAACTAAGATAGTATGGTGCTAAGTCGGAGCAATATATAAATAAGCTAAGTAAGGCTTAAGTTATATACTAAAGAAATACTATAAGTATGGCAGAAAACTATAGAGCCTAAAAAGTAAAAAGCTGTTAAAGTATATAGTATAGGATTATAAGATAGAACTAGAACTAGAAATAAGTCTAAGGTTCTTTCTAATTTATAAACTAATTAAAGAGGAGTTAAGAGCACTTAAAGAGTTTATCTAAAAAACCCTATAAAAGGGGTATATTAGACCGTTATAGTTATTAGTAGGATATCTAGTACTGTTTATACCAAAGAAAAACGGAAAACTTAGGCTATGTACTAATTATGGGCAGTTAAATAGCATTATTAGAAAGGATAGATATCCTTTACCCTTAATTAGCAAAATTTAAGATAGGATTGGTAATGTATAAATCTTTATAAAGATTGATCTAAGATAGGGGCATTATTAAATTAGAATTAAGGAAGGTAATAAATGGAAGGCAGCTTTTAGGTTAAAGGAAGAACTATATAAGCTATTAGTTATATAATTTGGACTTATAAACGCACCAGTAACGCTTTAAAAGCGAATTAATAGTGTATTAGGAGAACACCTTAATAAATTTGTTATAGTATATCTTAACGATATTATTATCTACTTAATAAATAAAGAAGAATACAGAGAATACGTTAAATGGGTCTTAAAGAGACTATAAGAAGAATAGGTGCTAGTAGTAATTAAAAAATACAAGTTCTTTAATAGGAAGACCGATTTTATTAAATCTAGTATTAAACTAGGAAAAATTAGCATGGACCTAAAGAAAGTTAAAGCTATAGTTAGTTGTTAAGAACTAGAGAATATTATATAGTTAAGGCTATTTCTAGAATCTTGCAATTACTATAGGAGGTTTATTATTTAATAGTTAAAGGATATTAAGCCGTTTATAAAACCAACAAAAAAGGAGGAACTATAGAAATAGGACAATAAATAAAGGGAATTATTTAAGAAACTTAAGGAGTTGTTTACCTAGGACCTAATCTTTAAAATTTATTAACTAGCATTAAACACGGTTATAGAAATAGATGCATTAGACTTTATACTAGGGGCTTATTTGCTATAGAAGTATTAGAACACATAGTACCTAGTAATATACAATATTTAAAAGATAACACCACTGGAACTAAACTATAATATTTATAATAAGGAGTTGTTAAGTATAGTTATAGTACTTAAAGAGTAAAAAGCATTCTTGCAAGGTATAGAGAAACTATTTATAGTTAAGATAGATTATAAGAACTTAATAGGGTTCCTAATAATAAAGGAGCTTAACTAAAAATAGGTTAGATAGGCAGAGATGCTTACGGAATACTATTTTAAAATTTAGTATACTAAGGGTATATAAGGGGTATTTTATCCCTTACTTATGTATACGCCTAGGGGCTCTTAGGAGCTGCTAATGCTAGCCTTCGGCTAGTCCTTAGCACCTCCTTATAAGCTCCTTGGGCTTGTAGCCCTTCCCTCCTTATTAGTTTGTCTCTATACGAGAGTATTGCCATACCTACTCTTTACCAAAAATTGATCGTTAATAGATCTAGGTCTTGCGATTATTTTAAGCCTATATGCAGCCCTAGACCTTACATAGGTGGCTTTAACAATTTCGTTAAAGATTATATATAGCTCCCATATAAATTTAAACGATTTACTTAATAAAATCTACGAAAGTCCCTTAGATCTTACCTCAGCGAGCTTAAACGTGAATTTAATTAAAGCGGATGTTCCTTTAGCCCATTAGTAAGCTAACTAATATCCACCAAAATTATATCTAAGAGCGTTTGGCGAGTTTTGTTAAAATTATTAACAAAAATTATAGTTTTAGCAATTTTATAAGAGGATTTTCTCTACCATATAATAAAATAAAGTTTATAAAAGTTTATAAATGAATCTTAGGGGGCTACTTTATATATTAAAGGTCTCTAAATTGCATTATCCCCTCCCAAATTTGAGATTAATTTCGTTAAAGTGAAAATTCCTATTATTAAAATTATTAGCACTTTTATGTACCTTTATATATATGTAAGGGATATTATTGCGGTCACCTCGGGTTGCCCTCAGGACAACCCCCGGACACCCCTCGGACGTCCGTCGGTCACGTGCCGGAGGCAGGTGCCCGTAGTATATAGTCTCCACGATCCCTGAGGCCTCACCTCCTCAAGGATTCGTCTCTCTTACCAATCTATCCTGTTCCACAATCGTGTCCTTATAGCCTATGTAAAGGTATAAAAGCCTAAAATTTTATAATTTATAGAGCTAGATCTCCCGAGTAATTTAATATAATTTTTGTTTTAAAAATGTTATGGGGATTTTAATTAATTTTATTAAAAATTGTAAGTTTTCCTTATAAAAAAAGCTTGTGCTTTTATATAAATCTCGCTAAAGTCTCTTAGACGAAGAAATCGATTAAATATCCGAAGGAGTTTAGCGCGCCGGCGCAATTGATTTCTTAGTATAAGTCCACTAAGGTAACCTTAGACTATAAGTGATAGGGTTATGGCGGCGATAGGGTTATAACGGTCGGCTACTACCGCCTTCCTGATGTAGATAGAACACCAAAATTTTGATAGTATTTTAGTGTTCTATCTATATTAGGAAGGCGGTAGTAGCCGACCGTTATAACCCTATCGCCGCTATAACCCTATTACTTACGTTATACACTTTCAATGCCAATCTTTTACATCCCATGAATTAGGAGATTATGCCTTTCTTTGTTATTGCTCTATAGTGCGTAGAAGTTGGTCTTTTAGCGGGCCTTTGCTTAATATGCCGGTTTTATTTTTCCAGATAACTCTTTTTAAATTTCCTGGATAAATCTAAGCGTGGCCAATTATATATCCCACTTAATCTTATTATGGTATATATCGCATTTAATACGCTCTCACCATATAATTGGCAGCAATGACGCCAAATTAGTTATAACGCCTTTTGCTCACATTTATATAGGTAAGGCTTTATAATACTCATTCCAGAATAGAAGAAACTCTTATCTTTTATGCCTATTAGCTTTAACCAGGGCTTCTATTAGTATTAAATATTGAAAGAGAATATATAAAAGTATATAAAATGGCTAGTTTTATGGCTTCTGCTATAATAAGTATTAGAAATATATACGTAGTAGAGTATAATAAGGTGTATAAAGGCCATAGGATAATATAAGGTGGCTATTTTGGATATAAGGTGTCCGTTTTAGGCGTACGTTTATGCTAAGGCCTTAATTATATACGGTTTGCAACCTATATTTGTATAGAGGCTTAGTAAAAATTTAATATTTAATATCTTTTTAATACTGAATTACTATTTAATATCAATATTAATACGGCCTTATACTGATATTGAATATTAATAGAAGCCCTGGCTTTAATAATACTTCCTTATCTTTAAAGTCAAGGTGCCCGATAATCAAACAGGTTAATAGCGACCTTAATTTATAGGCTTTACTTTTAGTCTATATTTATATAATCCACCATATTAAGATAATAATGTAACTAGTAATAATAAGGCTATTAGAGGCTATATAGGAGTATAATAAATAGTGGAGTGTTACCCTGCTATACGCAGCCATTAGTCCCAACTATAAAGAGATCTTAAAGACACTATGGGAGGCTAGGGCATTAGGCGATTACTCCTTAGCTTATAATAAGGAACTATTGGCTGTAAAGAGATAAGGGATTATCTATTATAAGTTCAACTTAACTAGCGTCTAATACTTAGTTCCACTAGAAAAGTAGGTTGTTCTAGCATTTATATAAACTACTCTAAGGATACGGCAATATTAACGCTTTCCTTAAAGATGTCGGTCCGCTTAAAAAAAACCCCAGGAAAAGAGATTAATGAGTTTAGGATAAGGCCTCCCGCAGATTTGCTTAAATATACTAAGAAATATAAGAAGGGCTAATATTATTAACCTCTACTTTAGGAAATTCTTTTTAATATAGTTACTAGTAAGTTATATCTTAGCTTTATTTATTAGGGTCGCTTATACTAAATTTCTTTAGTAGTTATAGACTAAAACTCCCCTTGGTGGAATCCGACTTGGTTAATTAGTATTGCCGCTCTACTTAGGTGCTAAGCACCCTTAACTTACCCGCCGTTTTGGCTACTTACCCTCTTACTTATGCTTAAGCCGCTTAGTTACGTTACCGCTCCTCCATCTTATTAACTAATTATGTTTTAAAAGTGCTATGTCCTTACCAATGCAAATTATTAACTCTATATAACAATTTTAAGGGCCGCGTTTTGGGCCTATAGGGTTTTTAAAACTTAGCCCCCCTTAAAATAGAGCATTCGCCTATTTTAAGCTACGCCCGTATATAACATAGCGTCCCTAAAGGTGTTGGTTAAAGAGGAGGTGCCTTATCTCCTGCTATAAGATCTCCTTTAGTCGCGTCTGTTCGCTCCGTTCTACCTACCTACCGCTTAATTTCTATCCTATCTTCTCTCTCTCTCTCTCTCTCTCTTTACCTGCTACTCTATAACTCGCCCGTCCGTTTCTATAAGCTTATCTCTATATTCCTCTTCCCTTCCTTTTTTATATTAGCTTCTGCTTACCTTATCCGTTTCTTTATAAAATTCCAAGAAAGAAGGACCCTCGTGAGTTCCTCGATGTAGTAAGGGTAAAGAGCTCTAACTAAAGTAGGGAGGGCATAGACAGCACTGAAGTTTGAAAGCGTCTTAAGCTAAAGATAGAGAAAGCTTATCTTAGAAAGGTAGAGCTGTGGTACTAGTAAGTTATAATTAGCGTACTATAGCGGTTGGATTCCATCCCGCTTTAACCCTTTGCTAAATAGATTTACTAAAGAATATCCTAGTTCTTCTCCATATAAGCTAGTATCCTTAAAAGATCTTGTTAAGAATATAGTATACGGTATTAATAGCGTTAAGGATAATCTAATAGTAGCCTTAGATACTGTTAGCCAGTACTAGAAAGATTTTATAGCTGGCTAGCGTTGTATTAATACCATAATACCCATAAATATAATCCTCTCTATTACAAATATATATTCCATCTGCATTTCTTTATTTTCTCCTTATTAGAGAGTCTAATTTTATTTAGTTTATTAAAGGCCCGCTAGCCAATAAACTAAAAATGCCTAGGAAAAAAAGGCTGAGAAGGTTTGCGACTAAGAACCACTTTATTTATTTGGGAAGGCAGCTATAGACAGCAGATTAGGTTGCGTATAAATAACCGGTAATAAGAGTAAATGATTAGGCGGACCTTATGGCCATTATTTATTTTTCCGCGTAAGTTGGTGAGTATATTAAGTCTAGCTATTAAGCGGGTTTTGGCCGGGGTTTATGCTATAAGGTAAGAAAACCCCCCTCCCCCTCCCTAATATGTATATATATATAGCGTAGCAGGCAGGTAGATTAACTCCGTTGTAATATAGGATATAACTTTTATGGTATTTTACAATAAGCATGGAAACGTAAAGTTTGCTGTTTAAATTGTTTAAGATGCTAAGAATATAACCACAATACTAGATAAGAGGTAAGCGCTAGTTTGCTTAGTCTATTAAGTTAAGCAGCAGTTCTAATTCTTATATTGGTAGGCTAGAATACTCTCTATATAAGGGCATGGTACCAATACCTCTTATTTACAGCCCTATACTTATCGCAGCAAAGGCGTTTAGAAACTATAATACCATTAAAGAGCCTCTTAATATAGTACCACTGGAGGGGGAGATACTTTATTTATAATGGGAAGAAAGTATGCTTAATATGCCTTTTTTTAAAAGTATATCCGCAAGACAGAAAATCGAGAAGGCGAATGTATTTAGCTTCCGCCTTAGAGTACTAGGCATCTATATAGGATACCCTCAGCAGTGCTTTTATTAATATTCAATATTAGTATAAGGCCGTATTAATATTGATATTAAATATAGTACAGTCTTAGCATAGTGTTTTAATTAAAAGAACGCTCCACGCCCCAAGGCTTTAATAGAGCTTTAAAATAGCTACTCTCTTACAACTGCCCTTTTACAACTATTGTTACCTTTATAATCCTTATTAGTTTTCTAGAATCTTCTTATTTTCTTTTTCTAAGGGGTTTAAAGCCAAGCTAGGAGAGAAAAGTATTACTCTGCGGTTTAACCTTGTAGCTTTATACAATTAGTTAAAGGTAGTGAAGTTATAGCTTCCTAAAAGAAATATTTTCTACTATTTTACCCAGAACTTTAGCTTCTATGTTATAGCATATTATTATTCTGTAATTAGTACTATTACCATTTCCGTAAGGATAGTGGTTTAGTTACCCATTGCCAACTCCCATTTATTAGCCTGTTTAGCTTCGTATTAATAGCTTATTTTAAATATTTTGCCTATATTTTCCCGTTAATCGCATTAATAGTAGTAATGGTCCATCTTTAGATATCAACTATAGCTACGCACTAGTAATGTTTAAATATATATAGTATAACTAAGAATCTTATCCCATTATTAAATTTATGTCTATTAATTATTTTTTAAATAATAAGCTCGCTTAGTTTACTCTCCTAGCTTAGAACGCTGGCTTTACTAGGTAGTAACTTGCTTAAAATAGCGAAGATGAGATTACGGTTAAGCTAATAGTCCAAACTAGACCGTAGTAGAAGACGTATAATGCACTTTCTAATATCGGTTTTATTTTGGAATTTTCCATACTAATATAATGCTTAAATTTAGCAAACTCGCTAGATAAACTTTGGTGAAAGGCTATAGGTATAGGTAATAAGATAGTGTCGTTATCGTTACTTTTAATAATTACTATAGCGGATAAATCTCCTACTTTGTCTTTCGGCTTATCCTGCTTTAAAGGCTCCTCTTTTAAGCTTACTATAGGTAGTATATTCTCTTCCGTAATTGCGATAAAAGGTATCTTCTGCCCTTTTAGACCTAGTATTGGCTCCTCCTCCTAGTTTACGGTAGGTAGCGTTTAGTCCCTTTTTTGGATTATTATAGGTGGTATCTACCTCTCTTCTGCAGTTGTATTGGGTAATATCCCCTTATCTTTTAGATTGGATTATTTCTGTTTATCTTTTTATATCGTAATAGATAATTTCTATTTCTCCTTTAGGCTTATACTAATATATAGTTGCTACTTATTCTAAATTTCTGTAACGCTAGTACTATTTTATTCCGCTAATAGAACTAGGTTCTCTTTACTAGAAGAAAGCTTTTTATAGAGCTTCCTTTACCTTCTTATATTTAATTTTATAATGAGATAAAAATGCTGCTAAACTTTTAAGAGTAAAATTTTAAGAGCTTGCTCTAACTTCTTTAAGTAATCTAGACTAGCTTTTAAGAATACTAAGCCTTTTTATAGTGTAGATGCTGAAGTAAACCCTAGGACCGTAGTGGATTAAGCATTACCGTAAGTATATAGGCGTTATTCGATTTCTTACAATTTGGCTATATAGGTATGGTATATACTTAAAAAGGATTATTAGGGAGGGCGGATATAGTCGCTCGGCGGACCCTAAAAATAGACTCTTTTATTAAAAAAAGTTAGAGAAAGTAATATAATTGGGCCCCTCTAACCCGCGCGTAATTTAGTGCTAAGCATTCTATTACTATTAAGTCTATAATTTAAGATTACGTGAATTAAAAGCTATTTAGTTATTAACTATTAACTAAGGAAGAGAGTATATGCGATAATAGATAAAATAATTAAAGTTACCGCGTTGCCTTCTATATACTAGAATATAAGGCCTTAGCTCTATTAAGAAGCTCTTCTTTATTAACGCGCTTAACTTTTCTTATCTTTTCTATGCAGACTAGTACGAGCGGAGTCTTTAAAGGCAATTAGTAACTAAATTAAGATAGCTAGATCAATTAAGAAATAATATTATAAGCAGCTAGCAGTGGCCATTAGTTAAAGGCTAGTGGCTAGTAACTACTATAGCCAAGCCGCCGCAGCTTATGTATATACCATAACTTCTACCCTTCTCCCCCAATCTAGGCACGGCCTAAAGGTAAAGGTTTTAAGTATACTAAGTACTCTAGTATCCTAGGTCTTCTTTGTCTTTAAATAGTTTGCTTAGGTACCTTATTAGAGGCGCCGGTCTAATTTATAATCTTTTCTCTAAGTATAGTATAGCCTAGTAGTTATAGGGTATCTAGTAGAGTTACGGATAAGGATATAGTTTAATAGCGAGTCTTAATTAAAGGCATAGATAGTGTCAATTTCTTTATTATAGCGCTATTAGCGTAGGTCTATAGCTTATACGGATGCCGTTACTTACTTTGGGGTTCTTTTAACCCTTTATATGCGCGCTCCTCCGCGGTAGTATCCTATAAGATATATTTTTACTTACTTTTAAACTTAACGCTCTACGCCGTATAGGTTTGGCAGTTTTACAATTTGTCCATTTATATCTTAGTTTATTCTTTAGCTGCGCCCTTTTTAAGATAGGAAAAATGCAAGTTATAAGGAGTTTAAATCCGTAAATAGTTTTGTTGTTATAAAGGCCTTTTATAAATTAAAACTTCTTATTATCCGTTTAAAGGAGCTTATAATAAAAAGTGGCGAAATTATGCTTTATATCTATGTAGGCCTTATAGACGCAAGCGATTTCTTTATTAATGGAGAGCTAATATTAGGCCTTAAGCACCCCGCGAGACTTATCGTTAAGACATTTCTATATAATTTTTAAAAAAATTGGTCGTTTTCTATAAGCGGGATACTTCTAAAATTGCATTGTTGCTATAAGAGGTCTAACTTAGTGTTGGAGATGCCGCGATTTAGAAGAGTGTCTTTAACGGACAAAGGGTATTAAGTTACGTTTAGTAAAGATACTGCAGATATTAAAGGGCTTATAGGTCCACTAAGCTTACTCTACATAAAATCTATATTTGGCATTTATCTCTAAGGATTAAAAGATAAAAAACGTTATAATTATATTAGGGCGCCTTTATTACCTCGCTACCAGTTAATTATTATGCGTAGACTTTATAAGCTTAGTACCTTAGATAATCTCATTAGCCTAAACGGCTTAGTAGTAATAAGTTTAGAGGACTAAGATACCTTTTCCTACCCTTTAATGTTGCAGAAATAGGTAAATACTATCCCCTGCTAGCATAATTGCAGATAATATAACCCTAGTATATTGTTTAAAATGCTCGCTTATTTTAAAATTATACTAGCATAGCACGTGGATTCCCTTACACTAAATTTAGATCCTTTCTATATTAGATGTCCTAATAAGAGAAGGCTTAGTAGGACAAGTAGATAAAAGTACTCACTTATAACCCTACCTAGAGAGACTGCACTTAATAAGAATAAGCATATTCCTTATAAATTAGTATATAATTATTTACGATGCGTATAGGATTTAGAGGATATTATGCTTTAAGTTTAATCGAAAATAAGGGGGGCGTTTGGGCTATTCTTTTCCCTTTATTAAAATTAGTAAAATTCTCTATCCACCTCCTAGAGAATAATAATTAGTGGCTTTCCCTAGCTATAGAGATATTATTATCTAAGGCCAACCTTTACAGCATTAAGAGAAAATATAATCTGATTGTTATTTTATAGTCACAATATAAGGAAAAGTTTATATTTGGTATACTATCGTATAATAACATAGTCCTTAAATATCCTAATCCAGTAGTTAAGGGCTGGTACTATATAAACTTTATACACCTCTAGCTCTACCCTAACCCTAACTATAGCACGGTAATACTATATAATAAATCGACCTCTACTTTTGTCATCTAGCCTCTTACCACTAAGTATACTACATATAGAGTTTGATTATATTAAGAAGCAAGACTTAATTGCGGCAGCTAGCGCCTCTAGCTTGGTAAAGGACTGGACTTTTACATTTATATTAAACTATATAGTCCTAAAGGAGAGCTTTATAGCTAGTTACTTCTTTTTAAGAATACAGCTATACTATTTAGGAAACCTATATAAAAAATAACTAAAGCTAAGCCCTGTAAAGAGTCTAATAAAGCCTTATTACCGGCTATAGCAAAGCCTATAAAAGATAAGATCCTTAAAGCAGGTTATAAAGGAGTACGTGCTGTGGCTAAATAAGAATACCTTAAATCGCGGCCACCATAAGGCTCCCTTAACCTTAGCAAAATAATTAGCAAAACGCGTTGCATAAAGGTCTTTAAGACTACATTTAATGGAATTAAAGTTGTAATTAAGGTGTGCCGCAAGCCTAGCGCCAAATTATTAGCTATTATGTGAAGAAATAAGGTGGATATTTTTAGAAAACTAATTTATATAGGTACTTAGATCTTTATTATTACTTAATCTAATATTACTATAGCCGTATATTACTAGGCTTATAAGCTATAATACTTAGACTTTACAAATCGTGCTTAAATATGCGGGCTTATCCCTAGTAAAGTTTGTTAATATATAGCTAATATCGCAGCTATCGGAAGACTTATAACATTAAATACTTTTAGATATTAGCAGTGGTTTAGACTATATTTACGCTAGGAATATTATCTATAGAGACCTAATACTATAGAATATACTCTATAATGGAATAGCAGCTAAGATATACAATTTCGGACTTTTGTATAAAGATGGAAATTTAATTTATTATAACGGGGGTGTATAATTACAGCACCTATCGTACCAACCGCGTGCCTACGCGTTCGGTACGCCAGGTACGCGTTTACGCGTTCGGTGCACCAACCACTCGCTTACGCGTCTGGTGCACTTATGAAGCACTGACTA
>Ga0307507_10000384_pt1 | contig 91368 bp, 20 predicted proteins | sample 7_EM_MG_FD_207223 | JGI IMG/M metagenome (GOLD analysis project Ga0307507, IMG submission 207223) | Populus trichocarpa ectomycorrhiza microbial communities from riparian zone in the Pacific Northwest, United States - 7_EM | ecosystem: Host-associated > Plants > Roots > Unclassified | place...
CCTAGATATCAGCGGCGCCTATAATAATATACCCCATAAGCGTCTCCTATACATCCTTAGGGCAAAGGGCTTCCTAGAATAGATTATTCAATTTATTTAAGGATTTACAGGCTAGAAAGAAACATTACTGGTCTTTAGCAGATACTAGAGCCCCCCTATCACAGTCGTAATAGGAATACCATAAGGATTACCTCTATCGCCTATACTCTTCCTCTTCTTTGTAAGTAACCTGCTTGATACCTTTAAGGAAGGGGCAACCTAGGGGATAGGCTTCCTCAATAACACAAACCTAATTATATATAGGCCAACAGCCGCAGAGAACTGTAGGACACTAGAGAAAGCCCACAACACCTATATAGAATAGGCAAGACGATATAGAGTCCAATTCTCACCAGAGAAATACCAGCTAATCCATTTCATAAGAAAACGTAACCAATCTGCAGATCTTCAGCATATAATCCATATCTAAGGCTTTGGGGGTCAACCGGTTCAAGGCCTAAGGGTATTAGAAGTATGGGTAGACAGCAAGCTCCAGTAGAGCGCACATGCGGCACAAGCGGCCCGTAAGGGCCAAGCACAGTATATCGCCATATCTAGGATCGTCAATTCTACATAGGGTCCATACTTCCAGAGGTCACGCCTACTATATATAGCAGTTGTCTGGCTAACCATAACGTATAGATCTAGCATTTGGGCCACTAGAGAAACCAAGAAAGGCCCCCCTAAATTACTCCTTAAACTACTCCAAAAGGTCCAAACAGCCTGCCTTAGGAGTATAACAGGCGGGTATAAGCGAACGGCCACAGCACTACTCAAGAAGGAAGCCAATATTCCCCCCCTATAACTATATATTAAAGCCGATGCAATGCAAAGGGTACAAAAGGAACGCAACTCTAACGTTATAAAGTATATCAAGACACGCCTAAACAAACTATGGAGGGACCCTAGGGTGCCCTATAGGAGAAGGAACCAATAACCCCAAAGTAGGGAAGATATATTAGGAAAACAGATAGAGAAAGCAGAAGAAGAATAGTACGGCACTAGGGCCCAGGCCTATATAAAGGAGAAAGGGAGACGCACAAGAGGCCAGCAAAGACAACAGCAAGGGAGAGAAAGGAGCCAAAGTAGAGCATAAAAAAGTACTAGAAAACCATCTACCGCAACACAATACTAGTTAGACCGACGCTGGAGAGACAAATGGGAGTCAAAGGTACAGAGGCAGGCTCAGGCAAGGGGAACCCAAGCCGTAGCATGGGCAACGCTATGGGAGGTAAATACCTAAGGGCTCCAAGAGGGCCTAACAAAGGCAGAAAATACAATGGCAACACTCTTAAGGACAGGAATAATAGGACTAAAAGATTGGCTTCACTAGGTAGGTGTCCCAGTAGGTAGCCCAAGGTGCAAATATAGCTGGCCAAGACAAACACCAAAACACATAATACTATTATGCCCCTTACGCACCAGCCGAGAAGCAATGCTCTCAGCAGCTAGCATAGAAAACTATAATACACTACTCTCAACACAGAAAGGCCTCAAGGCGGCTACCCAGTGGCTCATTAGCCAAAATATGCTAGACCAGTTCCAGGTTGCAAAGAAAATAGCAATAGAAGGCAAAGGGGCAAGTAACAGGCGCCCCCTAATAACTCTATAGGAGTAGAGTACAGTGTGTAATACTAGCGCGTCCGTAGGTTTGTTACGGCAGCAGTAGTTCCCAAAGAGGTCAAAAAGTAAGGTAGTAGAGCACCACTAGTAACTTATAGGCGACTCACAAGCGAGCCCCAAAAGGCGGGGAGACGGATCACGGGGTTTTCTCAAATAGAGTTTTCTCCCCACATGTATATAAGGAGTAGTCCGCGTAGGCCCAACAGGGATCCGAATCAGACGTTAAGCAATGAATAATAATAATAAATAAATAATAATAATAATAATATTTAGATTTTATATTATTCTTTTTATATTTTCCTGTAAGGGATATTATTATAAATACTTTAGGTTGCCCTTAGGACAACCTCCGGACGCCCCTTAGATAGTCACTAGTTACATACCCATAGTATATAGTCTCTATAATCCCTAAGGCCTTACCTCCTTAAGGATTTATCTCTCTTACTAATCTATCCTAATCTATAATCGTGTCCTTATAGCCCACTATCTATAAAGTCACCTTATATTTCCCTTTTTCTTAATATTATTATACTCTAACTCCGTCTTATATAGACGTGCCTTTAGTATAAGTCTATTGTCCTTTACTTAAAATCTATATTAGGGTTCTATTCCAATTTTGTATTTAATAATATTATTAGGGATTATCTATATGCCTAGGGTAGTATAATAATCGCGAATAAGATCTAGATATTGCAATACCTTAGGAAGATTATTAGCAACGTGCATAAATACTAGGAAGATAAATTCTTAAAGATCTTAAGCTATCTCTAATATTAATAAACAAAAATAGTAGTAGTATTATAGGTCCTGGGGTATAAGGAGGCGATAATTAATATATATTCTATATTATAATACCTTAGGAAATAGGCTTAAAAGGTAAAGTAAAATATAATATTTACTAAAAAAAACCATTTAAAAATAATTATTACTTAGTCTATAAGCGTAAAAGTAAATATACTATATTTTTATATTATTTTTCTATTATAATTCATTAGCTTACCTTACTAAGTCCTAATAACCTTAACTAGAGTTATAAATAACTTCTATAATAATATTAAATATATAAAATATTAGGTACCCTATATAAACTATAACTTAAGCTTAAGAGCTTTAACTTAGAGCCTTATATATAGAGTTTTCTAAGAAGAGACTTTCTAAACCCCCTCTCTATAAAGCTTTTACTTAATTTAAAAGTAGTAGTAAGGCTAATATGCCTTAGTTACTACTAAGTAATATTATCTTATTAAGAGGATCTATTATAGTAACTATAGCGCTTTATTTAAGTTGGGCTTTGTTGGGAATAAGGCAAGTTGCCATCACGTGTTAATGTGGCCCTAGCGTAGTAAGGAACCTTAAGTTCCTTACCCCTTTCCTCATTCCTAAAAAGAAGAAGAACAACCATCATACTATCTACGAACCGTAGCTACGTGATATCACCTTATATAACCAACACTAATTAGTAGTTAACTTCACTATTATACCACAGAACAGCTAGGTATCACTAAGAAGAGACAAGCCACTATACTAGTGCTACTCGTGCTAGAGGAAGCTATCTTTTAAGGTTAGAACTGGTCCTAAACCTTAAATAGAACTCTTCCACAAATCTAAGGATCTAAAAGGCCAGAACTGGTCCTAAGCCTTTCTAAGATTACGGATTCTTGCGTCTATCACGCAGAATAACACACTTTATAAGTCTTCGCGATTTAAGGCCAGAACTGGTCCTAAGCCCCATAATCGCAAATACACGTCCAAACGCGTACTAAACGACAATCAACAATCCCTATACTAATAACACCTCCTCTCCTACAACCCAATAACACTTCCCTCCCTCTAAAAATATGGCTACGCCTACTTCAAATAACTGGAAAGACTCCTTACCACTAGGGGTAGCTAAGCACGCGAAACTTATTAATAAAGATTAGGACGAATTCGCCTTTAATACAACAACTTATACCGTAAAACAAGTTAACGGCTTTCTCCTACACCATATTATATTCTACCGAAATAGATGCTATGCCGATTCACAACTATAGGAGTATTTCAGGGAGGATTTTATAGGATGGACTGCTAATACCTAGGCACTTGGCAACGTTAATATTGTTTAGGATTTTTAAGACTTCCTCCGTAAGAATGGGGTATATATTACTAAGAACAGTAACCCAATTGCTAGTAATATTTAGGCCGTTATTACTAGTACAGAAGAACCAATATAGACGGAAGCTAAGATTATATATTAACTACGGAAACCTAAAAATAACCTATATTCTTTAGAAGGCAACTTTAATTCATATTAAAACCCCTAGAACGCTAACCCCCTACCTAGAGCTGCTCTCCTACCTAGAGGTGCCCTCCTACTTAGAGTTGCTCCGCCTCTACCTCCTCCACTCTAGCTAACCGGTAAGTCTTTACTATAAGAAGTCACGAATCTGATAAAGGTATATTCGGACAAAGAAAAAAAGTTTAGAGGAGAACTATATAATATGCTTAGAGTAAAACTACAGGTCTTCTATAACTGTTGCAATAAGGTTAGAATTTAATGCTACTAGTACCACCACACTTTCTCCATTATGTTAAAGGGACGGGCAGCGATATTCTATTATAACTATATTATGGGTAAAAACTATAGCTTTAACGTAATGCTTTAGCTCACTAGAGCTCACTTTAAGACCAATAAGAATTGCCAACTTTATATGTCTAAATGGCAGGAGACCATATTTTAGAGAGTTATTACTTCTAACCTAATAAAGACTTGTTTAGAGTGCCTTTAATTACTCTTTAATAAACTCTAGAAAATCCAACGTGGCCTTACCAAAACTTACCAAAATAAGAACAGCCTAAGGGACTAGGTTATCTTAGCATGCCATAGCGTTCCTAAGTGCAACTTGGCGCTATACAAACCTATAGATACGTTTAAAGGAGTATATACTGAGCTACGCTCCGCCGTAGGTACTATAATACGAATACAAGAATCTTAACAGTTCTATACCGAAAACCCTACCTAACTAAGTATTCCTGACCAACATGATTACAACTGGACTAATTAAACATATGGTGGCCGTAGTAGGGAATACGGAAGAGGGTACAATTAACGTCGACTATAAGGCAACCGTGGAGGTCCCAGTAGAGGTTCATTTTAAAGTAATCGCTAGAAGAAGTACTATATTTATAAGAAGCTAAATTGCTAGTTAACTAGACACTCCCTTAATAAGCGAAAAGAGGTATATAATAAGTTCCGTCAGAGTATAAGAAATGTCGGAAATTATAAGGTTACTATAGCCTACTTCTAAAGCTTCCTAGTTTAATACAAAGGCGTAGAAGATCTTAAGGGTAAGGTTAATAAGGTTAAACAGCTCCTTATAGATATAGAAATTGAGGACTACTCCCCTAACCAATACTTCACTGAGTATAGTAAGGTAGATGGCATATAAACTATTACTGTTCTTAATAATCAATCTACGCTCTATTCTATTATGAAATTAGATATCTTTAATAAGCTAAAGGAGAGTTCCGCGTTTTCCTTTAACAATAGATACTTGGCGTACGTCTTCTATGGTATTATGCCGGATATAGGAGCCGCAGGAGTATCTATAGTAGGAGAACCTTAAGTTTAAGCTCTTTAGCAGCTTAATAGCTCTATTTAGATCAACCAATTAACGGCAGGCCAACATACAATTTGCTTTAGTAAAGGTACTATAATCTCTTTTAGCACAATTAAGGTCTAAACCCCCTTAGGATATATCACTTTCTATATTATTTTTACAAACACTCCGTTTCTATTTTGCATTAAAGATATAGATAAGTTAGGCATTAGGCTTAACAACCTTAAGAATATACTTATTTAGGGAGACAATTGGGTGCCTATTATACGTAAGTAGAGTTACCCCTAGTTGCTCCTTTATTAACTAGAAAAGAGTGTTGCTTAAAGCCACTTAACTAAGTTAGAATTACGCCAACTGCACTATTATTTTGGCTACCTATCTATTTATTGATTGCTTAGGGTTCTTTAGCAAGCAGGCTATAAAGTTAAGGTTAAGGCAATTAAGCATTTTATAAAGTACTACTATTACTGCTAAATAAACCAGAAGTCCCCTAGCCGGTTTAAGTTCACCCTTAAAGATAACTATAACTTTAACTTCTGTATTATCGTCAACATTATATATCTTAGTAGCAAGCTAGTACTCTAAGTTGTTAACTTCTTAACCTCCTTCCAAGCCGCACGATTTTTAAAGGATATATTAGCTAGGAACGCATGGGATACCCTTTAGTTATGCTAGATTAATGTCTACCTAGGACCCCCTAATTAAATTGTCTATAACGTAGGAAAGAACTTCTTATCTATAGAGTTCCAACAATAGATAAAGGCAATGGCAATTAAGGTCAAGGAAGTCCCTATTAAGGCGCATAATAGTATTAGAAAAGTGGAGCGATATTATACACTATTACACCGCGTATATAAGATTATCTCTTTAGAACTAAAGGATGCTAGCGAAGAACTTACCTTACAAATAGCTGTTAAAGCTGTTAATAATTCCGCTGGCCTGGATAGACTTATACCTATATTACTAGTCTTTAGCGCCTACCCTTAAATAACTAACAATTCTCCATTATCTCCCTCTGTTGTGTAATAAGCCGAGGCTATTCGCAAGGTAATAAAGGAGGTGCGACGTCTCTATGCTATACGCTAGGTCAATAACGCACTAGGAATGAGAAATGGCTTAAATACCTTAACTACGCTTAATCTGCCACTCCAGTCTAAGGTACGCGTATAGTGTAAAAAGGGAGAATAGTTAGGCCCACATTAACTTATTATAATTAATGGCCAGACTTGCACTATTTAGATGCCTCACAAACCCACTTAATTCCGTTTAACTGTTATTAAGCCTTACTACAAAGATAACAGTTTTAAGCCTTTACAGAATACCCTAGAAGATGCCCTAAAGGAGAACTATGATTAACGTGCTCTAGAAGGCGACTACGATCCCAATATAATATTAGTAGATGCGCCACAACCACGACGCGGTAGAGGTCGCCTAAAGGGATTATAAAATTGCCAACATCTTATTGATTTTAAAGAGCAATTTATTACTACTATTAAAAATAGAGTTGAGTTATTAATAGCCTTTATAACAGCCAAAGAGAAGGCTGACTTTAAGCTCGCAAAATAGCTTTAAAAGGAAGGTTGTATTATAACCCTAGGAGCTCCTTTCTAAGTATCCAATAAGCAGGAGATCAACGGTCTTATTATAAAAGAAGTCTTTAAATTTAAGAAGTATAACCCTACTAAGTTTAATAAAGTTCACATCTTTAAGTTAAGAATAGTTAATAAGATTAAAGGCAAAGCTACTAATACCCCATTTAAGAAATTAAGGCTTATTATCTAAGGTTACAACAATAATAGCAAGGAGGTAATTCTTACGCAATCTCCTATAATTCAACAAGCTAGTTAACGAGTTATTATTACGCTAGCTCCCTCCTTAATAAAGAATAGAATGGCGGTTTATTTGTAAGATATTACTCAAGTCTATACCTAATTAGAGACGCACCTTTAGCGCTTAATATTAGTATACCTTCTAGAGCAAATTCGCCACCAGTATCCTGAAGATACAATCATAGTTGTGCTTAAGCCATTATATAGAATCGCAGAGGTAGGAACTCACTAATAAGCTACCTATAGTAAGTACTATAAAGAGAAGCTTTTAATAACTACTTCTATATTCAATCCCTGCTTCCTTATTACAACCACAGGAACTCCATTTGGAATCATTGGCATGTAAACTAACAATATAATTATCTTAGGGGACGACCAATTCTTAGCTCTTAAAGAAGATAAGCTAGTAAAGGCAAATCTTATAGCAAAGCCAAAGGAAAAGCTTAGTTTAACAACACTATTACTCTTTAATAGATACATCCTCTCCCTAAACAAGGATTCTATTACTCTACGCTAGAAGGGTCAAGGTAAGAAGATTAATATTATTAATACTAATTCTCCAAAGCAAGGATATGTGGAGTAACGTGCTCGCGGAGCTTATATTGCTTCTATCTATCAACCTAAGGCTTTATTTAATCTCTCTGTTGCCGCCTAATACCAGGAACTAACTAAGGATAATGTTCTTATCCTAAATAAACGTCTTTCCTGGTAAATGAACTATCTTAATTGGGGACTACTCTATATGCCTATTAATCTTCCTACCGCTAAGCTCTTTGTATTTATTAATAGATTGTTTATAAATAACAAAGATTTTAGCTCCTAGTTGGGATATAAGATTATTATCGCAAACAAATTTACTAGAGAGAATGACTTTATAATCCATAGTAATCTTATCTATTAGAGCTTAACTAAGAGTAAGCGTGTCACTTAAAGCGTTCTAGCGTTAGAGATATACGAAATGGTTGGCGGAGTTAACATAGTAATTGCAATTAGAACTACCCTAAAGATAATTATAGATTAACTCGAACTTCCTATTATCCCTATAATCATATGCACCGATTTATACTCCCTCTATAAGTGCTTAGTTAAGCTTAGTACTACAAAGAAGAAGCGCCTTATAATTAATATTATAGCACTTTATTAATTCTACAAACGGCAAGAACTCTTTAAGATTTAATGGATTAACAGTTAAGATAACCTAGTAGACGCAATAATAAAGGCAAACCCAAATAAGGCTCTAGAAATGTTTATTAACACAAACACTCTACATATACAAGTTAAAGGTTGGGTTAAAAGGGAGTAGGAGTATAACATTCTATAGACCCTGACTTAAACCAGCCAATTAGGATTTTCCATCCCCGGGATAGAAAATCGCTATTGGCTCGCTTACTATTAGCGCCTTAGCGGCCCACCTGTCTTTGCATTATCCGCCAAATTCTGCCAACTGCCGCATTGTCGCATATTGTCGCATATTGTTTGGTATTGTTGTACACTATCTAGTATTGTTGCATCCTATCTGTTTGTATATATGTAGATGGCAACTACAAAAAGAAGAGTTGCTAGTGTTGGGAATGAGGCAAGTTGCCGTCACGTGTTGATGTGGCCTTAGCGTGGTAAGGAACCTTAAGTTCCTTACCCCTTTCCTTATTCCTAAAAAGAAGAAGAATAACCATTATACTATCTATAAACCGTAGCTACGTAATATCACCTTGTGTAACCAATAGGCTTAATTTAAAAGTAATATAGAATATAATTAATATTGTCGGTATACTCGCTTTATCAACAGGCACGAATATCACTGTATAATACGTATGCGGTGTTAAAGTTAGTAGTTGTTTAATTGTCTAGAAGTAAAGGGTTGCTCTAAGGTCAAGTTAGCTAGCCTCGCTTTATAGTCTTGTAACCACGTTATATAACTAACATTCCGACACTAGAGCAACTCTAAAAAGAAGGCTAATCTATACTCTAAAGTCAAGTTTACTTCTAGACTATTTATAGCGTATACACAATAGTTAGAGATCTAATTAATACGCAATAGCTTCCACGCTCCTTTTACAGGTCCGTAATTACAAGAAGAATTATTAGGGGTAGTAGGTTAATATATTACAAGGGTTGCTAAGGCGCTAGTAGTAAGCGAGCCAATAGCGATTTTCTATCCTGGGGATGGAAAATCCTAATTAGCTAGTTGAATTCAGGGTCCGCACTATTATAATTAGTTACCTAACGTTAAGCTAAATCTGAGTTTGTTTATTCAACCTATTCTACAACTTATAGATCGATTCGGTTTGTATTAATAAGCCATTAAAGAGCCGCGCAGGGTTTTCTCTTTGTTATAGCGTTAGCAGGGTTAGCCTCTCCGTTAATTTATTTTACCTCCGTAATCTGTCTCCGTTCGTAGGCTTGCTGGAGGCACATTATATCGATTATTAGGCGCTTTTCTTGGGTAGTTCCGAGTTATACTAGACAGTTATATAAGGACTTAGAATCAGTGCAAAGCACAAGTAGGAGGTTAATTTGTAGGATCTTATCTACTATAGATTTGATCGCAACGCCAATATTAAAGCCATGGGCTGTACCGTAGAGTTTAGAAGCTAGTACGCTTTAAGTAACTCTTTTATACTTAACTAAGCTCCAATGGATAATATTGGCCTTCTTTATAGCATTAGCTAGTACAATGACGTAGCCAATCTACGAAGAGAGGTCCTTATTATTAGTAAATAACGCGTCCGTGAATACCAGGAGCTATAGGGTTTTAATATCTAACTTAACAAACTTAAGGCCTCTATTGGCGTTCTTAATTTGCCAGTTTAGACACTTATTTAACTGTTTTATGTCTTCCTTATTGGGGTTAATTACCTGGGCGGTAAAGGATAAATTAAATAAGGCTTCTGGCTAGTAAACTAAAGCGATATATGCACCTTTAGCGTGTTAAGCAATATACTAGTCCTTTAGAGTTAAGGTTCTTGTGGCTCCTTTTAATTCTGTACTTATAGCAAGCTTAGTGCTAATTATACTAAGGTTTATGCATTATCGTTCCTAAGTAAGCGTAATACTCCCGTCAGTTAGTAGCTAAATAACTCCACTATTAAACTTAATAGGTGTATTGACGGTAAGTTATTCCCGTTCTTTAGCCATAAACTTGGCCTTATGCAGCTTGTTTTGCTCTACGTTTATAAAGGTCTCATCTGCTAGGAATAGAGTATTGTTAGTTTATAGGCCTATAATACCAAAGGGTTTGTTACTCTGTAGGAGACAGGGGTCGTATATAGACTGGTCTATATGCAACTGTTGGATATAATATAAGTAATATGTTTTAAACTAGTGGTTACCAGCTTCTAGTACTTTGTAGAGTGGTTTTACAACCTTTAAAATGGAGGCCTTGTTAATCCCAAGTTGCTTAATCAGCTTATACAAAGGTCGTACGTAGAATTCTTGATTTAGTGTGGTGGTTAATTGTATATAGGCCTATAAAATATCTTGGAGGTAAAGTCATACCTGTGAAAGCTTTATGGCGGCAATATAGAGAATTAGTTGTTGGCTAACTTATTAAATAGTTAGTAATTGGGTAAAAACCAATTCCTTTTCTAAGTCGTTATAAGCTTATATGACTAGTTAGGATTTCTTAAAAGCCTTATTAGTTCCCTTATTCTTAATCTCGTTAATAAATCGCGAATTAAAGAGTCGTATGTCTTATAGTATGTCTATAAGTCTTATGATCTTAAAAACTCCCTTCTTAAGTAGACTAGTAAGCTCTTTCTATTAAGAGGCGCTAAATTAAGTACTAAATTAACTGTCATCCTATAGGTAGATGGTGATGTCAGCCATAACTATAAGTAGAGGGTATTTATAAGGGCGTCCTCTGCCTCGTTTTGGGGGTTGTTACTAAGCTTTAGCAGGTCTCTCTAAGACAGTCTTAAAAAGGGCTAACCTAAATGGAGGTTTAGGTGGCGATTCTAGTCTAACAATTTGCTCCTGCGATTTAGTTGCTTAAAGGTAGGGTTTTACAACCGTAGATCGGAAGGCTGTAGGTCCGCTAGACAGTTTAACAGTATATATTTCACCCTTAATAGTAAGCAAGGTAAATGGCCCGTCCTAATAGCCGCTTTGGCTAGTGTTTTCTTCTCTCCAAACCAAAACGGGCGAATTTGGTAGGAGATTATAAATTGTATTAGCATTGGGTCCATTTCGCATATTTAGCGCATTAGCGATCTATCGTTTAGCTCGTAGCTTCTGTATCTCTGCCATAGCCTTTTTAATTGCGGCAGCGCGTTATATAACCGTAGAGGATAGTGCATTGGATTTAACCATTTAGGGGTAGGCTTTAAAGACTAGAAGTATAGGAACTAGTCCTCCAGGGCCAGCTAAATCGTTAATTACTTTAAACACTATTTAGAGTCCTATCTCCTTATTAATTTTAGGGATTTCAGTCATAATGATTTAATAGGCTTAGCGTAATAGACTATAGTAGCGCTCTACCATTCTAATAGAGTTATATGCTTTAACCGGTACTCCCTTTATACTAATTCCTATAATGGTAGTGTATTACTTAAATTCCTTACTAACAAAGTTCTTTCTGGCGTTATGGGTAATTAGGTCTAGTGGCCCTAGGTAGATATCAATCTAGCACATCTGTAGAACGTCCTATATATATTTGGCGCTAATATCTTATAGCCATCTACCGGCTTAGAATCGCGTTCCTTTATCAACAACATATAGGAGGGGTGATCCGCTGATATACATAATATTAACAATGATATTATAGTTAAAATTAATGTCATCTTATAGGGTGAAGCGGAATCTGCCTAGTAATTTGCTAAACTTCTAATAGTAGTGGTAGAACTTGGTTAGTTGCTTAATAGCTATTCTATCAGTTTTATGGCCAGCATAGTAGAGTAGCTTTTGCAATTTCTTAACTAAGGGATATCCAAATCGGCGATATAGGCGCCGTAGCTCTATATCTATTAAGTAGCAGGGGTTCGCGTTAAAGGATTCGGATAAATATAACTGTAGTAATAAGCCCTATAGGAGAAATAGGTGGCTAAACCGTCGCACTACTAGCACTTTTTTGGTGCGAGTAATAACAACGTTTCTAAGGTTATTATAGTAGATTTAGAGTCTGTTTATATCCGCTAAATAGAGTAAGAAGGGGGTATCTATATAGATAATATAAAACTGTATCTTGCCTATAGGGGTGATAATATCCGCAGTTTTAATGGAGGTAGCAATTCTAATACCAAACTGCATGTTAACTTGTCCTTTAGTTAAGGTGTTAAGTCTTATAGATTAGTCCGCGTTCTATAGTGCCTGGAATTGTCCGTAACCGGCCATAGACTTCTTTAACGTACTAGTATTAATCATAATTCCCATAAATACTGTGGAAGTATAGCGTAAAGCAGCGGTTGTTGTGTTATAGTTAAACGGGTCAGTTTCTGTAGTAGGTTCCATAGAGGTTGCAGTAAGTAAGTAAGCGCACGCCTTATTAGCTAGTTCTACGCTTGTAGAGGTTGCTTTGTCTATAGTAAGAGTCCCAAATAATATAAGGTAGCAGCCGTTAGGGTCTTCTAATTCTTCCTTACTGTTGTTATTATTAGTGTTTTTATTAGCGTCTATGTCTAGCACAAGAGCTTTAAAGGTCTTATTACACTCATTATTGTCGTCTCCTTTATAGTAGATAGTATATTGTCTGAAGCGTTCTTTAAAGTTACCGTTACGGCCTTTATTATTGTTAAAACGTCTTTTATACTCGTCTTTAGAACGGTTCCGTTCCTCCTTTATATATTTCTATAAGCGGCAGCTCTCCTTTTAATAAATATAGCACTTAGCCTTTAGGGATCTAACAGTATTTTGTCTATAAGAGCGGGTTTGGTTACGGTTGTTATAGATATTACGGTGGTATATACAATCTGTAAAGTAGGCTCCTTAAGACGGTCTTATTAAGGCCTAGGAAGGGTGTTCCTTCTCCTATATAACTATAGAAGATTGCAACTTGCTAATCAACTAGGAGAGGTCTTTAAAGGGGTTAGAAATAGCGATACGGTATACTAGTACTCCTTAGTAAGCAGTGACTAGCTTATTCGTAAGGAAGAGGTCTGTACAAAACTCTAGGTATAATCCATAGCGGTGTTTTAAGAGCTTATTAAAGAGTAGTTAGAAACTCTAATAGATTTGCTTATTAGGGTTCTCATTAATAACTCCTTAGAAGTCAGTAGCGTTCTATTTAGTAAGGTTTCTCTAATAGTACTCTAGTCCTTCAAAGAAGTGACGTATATGGTTGTATGCCTCAGTAAATAATCTAGTTAAAAGACTGCTATTGTAGTAGTGATCCTAAGCAAGTCCTTTTAGTATAGTTAGGAATGCAGTTATATAGCCTTTAGGAAGTAGACCAGCTCTCTTGCAGATATTATAAAAGATAGTCAACTTAAAGTTAAAGCTATTACTCACTCCATCATACTTCTGGTTGTCTGTGTAGATCTTAGCAATAGTGGCTGCCTCTTTGCTATACGTAGGCAGGTGCATAGCAGGGTCGGTATTAGCAGTACTAGGGTAAAGATACTGGGCAGAAGGAAGACTAGGTGGAATAGAAGCGGTTACTAAAGGGAAGGTAGAGGCAGTTGCTGTAGGCGATAATTGCTAATTCTACGTCTATAGGAGTTAAGTAAGAAGAGTAAGTAGTTGATTTTAGGTGGAGGTAGGTGCAGCTTACTATTAGGTGGCAGTTGGTGTAGTTTACTGGGGTATAGATGCAACAGCTAGTTAGGGTGTTGTAGGGGTAGGTATTTATATTCCAGGTATTATAGCTGTAGCTATAGGCTAAATTATAGGCGTTAAAGGTAGTAGAGGTAGTTAATGGTTTACAGGCATCAGCACTGTGTGGGAAGGTAGTAGGCTGCAGGGGGGGGTTATAGGAATTAAAGAGGCTATAACTAATAGGGTTATAGCTTAATTCAATATTAGAGCTATTTATATTAAGTTAAGTTATTTTTGTAATACCACTATAATTATAGGGCTGACTTTCTTAAGAGCTCCTGTAATTTCCTTATCTATCCATTTATAAGGTTCCTTTTCTATAAGAATATTATGCAGAACCTTATAGAGTGGGTATCTATTGCTATATGTAGCAACATATACTCCTCTTTAGAGTAGGTAAGTACGGAGCTTTGCTCTAGTAATAGAGCGTATCTTTCTAAAGTCCTTAATAGTAAAGCCTTCGAATTCTTCTTAGAATAGCAACCATAATATATAATCCGTAAAGTTCTTATATATATACTTATAGATTTTTATTTCTATATATTCTTCCAGGTCTTCCTCTAAGGCAGTTATTATATTAATCCTGTAACCATGTCTAGTGATTCTCTCCTTCCATTTAGGATCTATCTTGTTGTGTAAAGCAGTGTGCTAGTCCTTATATATGTTATAGTTTAAGGTTAAGGTTAAGGTCGAGGTTAAGGTTGAGGTTAAGGTTAAGGTTGTTAGGGTAAGGGTGTTGAGGTAAGGGTATTTAGGTATATACGTCCTTTACAGCTGTTAGGCCTGTAAAGTATTCTTAGCAAGACTGTGATTCTCTTAGCGATCTGTTATATTAGCTATAAGGCCAGTATAAATTCTCTTAAGCTTAAGGGAGGTTATAATCTTCTCTAAATAAAAATATAATTCTCTAGGCGATCTAACGCGTTAGTAGTTAAGCTAATACGTAGTCTTAAGCTTTGAGGGTAATATAGCTTTCTCTTTTAACTAAAATAGACAAGGCCAGGCGATCCGTGTACTGTTTCTAGTACGGTTCTTAAGCTCTAGCTTATTGCGTATTTCCTAATCTATACGTCTACTAATCAGTGTTGGTATACTCGCTTTATTAACGGGCACAAATATCACTGTATAATACGTATGCGGTGTTAAAGTTAGTAGTTGTTTGATTGTCTAGAAGTAAGGGGTTGCTCTAAGGTTAGGTTAGCTAGCCTCGCTTCGTAGTCTTATGACCACGTTACATGACTAACATTCCGACAAATATATATATATATATATATATATATATAAGGCTTTCTAAAAAAAGACTTTCTAAACCCCTTAATAGAGCTTTTAAAAGTAATAGTAAAGCTAAAGCGCCTTAATTACTGCTAAGTAGTATTATCTTATTAAAAGGATCTACTATAGTAACTAAGACGCCCTATTTAAGTTAAGTTTAATTTAAAAGTAATATATATATACCTCCGTTATATTATACTATAAGGGCTATTTTATAGTAAGGGGTAAGCTTTAGGTAGAGGCTTATATAGAGCTTTAATAGAGCTTTATATAGATATTTATATAGATATTTATATAGATAATTATATAGGTAATTATAGACGTTTATAAGACTTTCTAGTATATTAGTACTATATATTAGTAGAGCTTTAGAGATTTATATAGGGCTTTAATATAATCCTTAGGTTATATAATTATAAGTTTACTATAATCTACTATTGTCTACTAGTGCCATAACATTATTTAGTCTTATAACGGTAATTTAACGGCAACTTGCTATTACGTAATAGCAATCTAAGGCAATTTAGGGCAAATTACTAGTACTATAATACTTCATATTTAATAAGTAGACGGGAGTATTAAATATCTACCCTAGTAGTTATTAGTAATAAAGCTAGGTAGTATATTATAGTTTAGTATTACTACTACTAGAATAACTAATAAACTCTATCTATATAAAATATGTATATATTATGCATATACTGGCTATATAAAATATGTATATATTATGCATATACTGGCTATATACTCTATGCTAAAAATATTATTAATCTACTTTTACTATATACACATTCTTACATACTAGAGTATATATACTACTGCCATAATTATAAAATACCGTAGTAATAGCTGTATATTATAAGTATATACCTAATATATATAAACAATACTTACTTTTCTATACTTTACCTACACTTTTTATTAATCTCTACTGCCTTATATAGATAACTGCTCCGCTTTTATAGGTTGTTAATTAATTTAAGCTTAACCCTATTATATATAAGGTATATATAAACAATATCCTTATAGTGGTACTTATAGTTGTCACGAAGTTTATATAGAGCAGTTCATTGATGAAATGGGTTAATTAATTGATAATCTTGACTTAATCGTTAATTAATGCTTTTTCATTTTGACCTAGGGCCCCTAGGCCTCTATAAAGAGATTTATAATGCACATGCCCTGTGCATGTGACTTATGCACGTGTCCCACGCCTTAGAGAATACAGATTATCTAATACACCCCCTTAACTTTAAGCTCTTTAAGGTCAAAGCTAGCCACCTTCTTATGTCCGTTAATGAGTTAATTGAACCGTAATCTCATCTAAATCCTTTTGTCTTGCTCTAATACTGTCCCTTAGGTCCTCTAGTTATTTCTCTTTATCCAGCTACTCCTTAATATCCACCATCCCAATTATATTAACGAAACTTTAAAACCTCTGCTTGGGTAGGGCCTTTATAAGTCTATTAGTAATTATCTCCTTTATTACTATCTATTAAAATTATACTTGTCTTATTACGTATTCCTAACGTAGCCAGTATTAATAGATGTTAATGTGTTAGAGCTTTGTGATTAGCTTTGCCGTGTCTTTTATAATTAGTTAGAGCGTTTAGGTATTGTTATATTTAATAATTAAAGGCTTATTTAGGTGTAATATTATTACTTTAAACAGCCTACTGGTAAAGATAGCTTCCTTTACTATTTATAATAGGGCTAACAACTTGGCTTCTATACTTAACGTTATAACTATACCCTACTTGTTTGCTCTCCAGGTAATCGGCCCCCTAAATAGCTTTATAATGTATCCTTATAAGCTCTTTCTATTAATAGAGTTGTCCGTGAATAATGCATCGCTGGTATAGATAAATGATTGCGCTTTACCTCTACTGTCTCTTCTATTATCTCGTCCTTTATTGCGTATTCCTTTGTCTCTCCCTTTACCGTTTATTTTTTTTTATCTCCTCTATAGCAGATTGCTCTGCTTCTTGTGCTATATAGGTATTAGATGACTTTGTTTGCCGCTTAATAATGCTTTTAGCTTAGGTCCTGATTAAACCTTGCTAGCCTTAATACTATAAACGCAATATCTGGACGTATTGTAGTAGCTGTATAGAGTACTAAACCTAATTTTCTCTAATATAGCATTGTAGAGGCTGGTAGGGATATAGGGCGGACTAATAGGTCTATATTAGGGGATGGACGCGTTAGACAGATTAATTGGTAATTAGTAGGGAGGAGTTTTAATTCTGCTATAGGGGTGTCTAGAAGACGCCCTTTGAGATCTATTTTATACTGGTTAGCTATCTTCTTAATATAGGCTTCCTAGGATAGCCATAGGAGCCTTTGGCTATAATTATATAGCATATAGATTTTTAGGAATTATTTTAGCTTGCTAAGGGTACTTATCTGGTATTCCTTGCTTAGCTCCTTAATTACTTCTTAAGCTTTCTTCTTATCTATCTTTTGGTAGCAGAAGACAATATTATTAACATAGAAAAAGATAACTATTTTACCTTTTAGTATAATATACGGCTTTTAAGGTACCTCTTTAAAACCCAATTCGTTTAATAAGCTTGTGAGATTCTTCTGCTATAATAGTGGTGATTGTTATAGTCTGTATAGGGCTTTTCTTAAGCGTAGTACTTTGTCTATCTTTCCTTTGTTGAACCCTAGCGGTAGCTTTATATAGATAACTTTGTTAAGATCGCAATAGACAAATGCATTGACTGTATCTATTTGTGTCGTCTCTAGGTTGAATTTTGCGGTGATCGCTATAAGTGTTTGGAAGGTTATACTAGCTAATATAGTAGCTCTTATAGGTAGGTCTCCTGGGGCCTATTAATTTCTATAGACTACTAATTATGCCTTGCATTTCTGGAGAAATCTATACTTATCTATCTTGTAGATAAACACCTATATTAAGCTAAGGACCTACTATCCCTTTACGTACTTCTTATCTGTTTCTTAAAACGACCTCATTTAATAATAGGATTAGAGGTAAGCTTGTTAAGCTTCTTAGAACTAATCTTAAAGAGGATATATATTAAGGTCGCAGATTAACTAAGGTGGCGGAGGTAAGTTCTTTCTATGTAATCTAACATTATGTATTCTGCCTAATTTTAGCTTGCTATTATTAAGTTAACTATTAAGGTTGAACTTCCTTCCTACTAAGAAGGCGCCGTAATAGGCTAATATAATCTTTTTAGTAACAAAGTTTTTAAACCTATTATTGCAGGCTTCCTTAAATAAGTCCTTAATAAAGTTGTTAAACACCCCCTAAGTGTAAAACCCGTCTCCTACTTGGCTAATGATGTCCTAATTAGTACCTTATATATTTGACTTTGTAGGATACTTAATGTAAAAGGCATATGGAGATTCTTTGTCTTCTTTTATTAGAGGTGGCGTATAATATATATCTTTAAGAGCTCTTATAAGCTTAAAATCTGCTAACTTATTAAAGATTTAAACTAGCTTATTAACGTTATTATCTTCCTCTTAAATTAACGGTTTAAATACTTCTTTATTGTCTTCTAAAAGGACCTTATTCTTAGTTAGGGTATTAGGGAGTTAAATCTTCTTAATTAGCGTGTCTAACTTAGCGTGTAGGTCCTTTAAGATGTCCGTTTGCTTGCCGTTAAAGAATGTCTTCTTGTTAAAGATAACGGCCCTAGTAGAGATAACGATACCTTTATATAGGATCCAGATCCTGTAGATATTGGTAGAGTTATAGCCAATAAGGTAGCCGATATAGGCTCGCGGATCTAGCTTGCTTAGCCTTTTCTTCTTTAGTTGGGCGTCTGACGTCATCGCGTACGCCCTACAGCCGTAGGCTTTTAGGTGCGCCAGTTACGGCTTTCTTGACCTATTGGCTAGGAAGGTATAGAACCTCTTATATGGCGATTTCCAACCATTACTTTCCCGTGGCGTTTAATCTTAAAGGTAGACTGTATAGTTAACTATCTCTTTCTATAGATTGTGTGGTAGATTGGCAGCAATTCTTATTATATATGCTCTCTTAATAATTACACCCCCTAAGCGTTTGGCGGTACTATTTTAAGCTTAAGTATAAGGCGCCAAAGGCTTAAATATAATCCCTTGGGTTTGTAGCTATTTAAGGGTTCTCCTTCTCCCTAGCTCGTTGTTTGATCTAATAGTGTTAACCTTAAGGTTATGCCTTAGACAAATCTATTGGATAAAATCTTTAAGTACTTATAGTGTCTCCTTCTCTTTGCTATGCGTTGTTATAAAATACAGGAAGGTTCTTCCTAAGAAGGTGTTATAGATAAATATAACTTGTAAAAATCCAGCATGCGCTTCCTTAAGGTTAGTTTAGTCAATATGGAGGTCAAGACAAGGTTTATTGATATTTTGTTTTAAGAACCTTCTTAAGACCTAACGCTTAATTTTAATAAGACTGTAATATTAATATTCTGTTGTCTTTAGGCCTTGAAGCTTAACTCCTAGGGCGTTAAGACCTAAATAATAAAGGCTTATAGGTCCTGGATGACCTAGACGCAGATACTATAGTTATACATTACCTTTTAAATTTGGACGAGCGTCTCTTAACGAAGTCCTGCGCTTCTATTGGTAGTATGGCAGTCGGCTTAAGATAAAAGCTAATTTGAGACTTCCTAATTGGATGTACTTAATAGTCTGTTAACTGTAATGTTCTTCCATTTGATATAGGATTGTGTTGTCCTTCTAAACTAGAAGATTATTGTCTCCTTTGTTATCCTAGTAGTACCCTTATTTTTGAAGTAGATGGAACGACACTAGATTTATATTAAAGTCCGTGTAAAATGCAACGTCCTTAAGATGTAGGGTTCCCTTGCTCTTGTCTGGTTTTGTGACCTGGACGTTAATATTGCTGTAGCCTAGTATAGGCACTTCTAAGCTGCTGGTAATAATATATTTGTGTCTTAGAGCTTTCCTAAAATTATAAAAATAAGAGAGGTTATTAAAGATGTGGAAAATAGTTCCTAAGTTAAGAATAGTTAATAGCTTTAGTAGATGTATTTAACCGGTATAATATAATTCTAGGAATATTATATTAGCGTCTCCCTTAATCTTAACTTCCTGGCTCTTATCCTATTGTTATTAAGCCTTATCTTCTTGTTCTTTAAGTCTAATCTTTATAACTTGGTTAGTGAGATTTTTATTCTTTTTTACCTTCTTTAGTGCCCTATTAATGCGCGCATCTCCTATTATGACTCCTACAGGTCTTTTATCTTTAAATAAACACCAATAGTCCCGTAGGGAGTGTCCTTATATTCCACACGCTAAGCACTTGGGCGTTGGCTTCTTATAGGACGTCTCCTTATCTACTAGTATCCTGGCTCTCTTTAAGCGTCTATTACGTGCTAAGGCCTTTCCTCTTTGTGAACCTTTAGTAGTATTAGAGTGATCCTTAGTAGCTTGCTCTATAAAGTCTGCATTAAAGGTACTGCCTCTTATAGTAGCATTAGCTTTCTTTAAGGGTATTCTAAGTCCTTCTTACAGCTCCTTTACTACTCTATAGTATTTAGAAGATCTTGACTTCTAAGGGTTATTTAACTTAGTAGTGTACTTTATACAGTAGGTGTCGCTAAAAGGTTAAATAACTTCTGCTAAATCTTAAAGCTAGATACTATTGGATATTTAAGAGATCTTATACTTCTCTTCTAGGGATATTACGTGTTCCTATTAATCTAGCTATTAGTTTAATTTTAATAACTGTTTAAACCCCTTAAGGGCTTCTATATACTAGTATTATACCTTCTTCCTAATAAATAACAAGGTAGGTTCTGTATTCTCCTTTAGCCGAGATAGCTATTCTTTAACTACTAAGGAAGGGTTAAGCAGTAGCTTCTTTTAAATTAATACCATAGATATAATCTAGGTGCGTATCTGTTGAAGATAATCTTCCTGTCTTAGGAAATACTTTATATCCTAGTTGTAGTATTGTCTGCTGTTCTCGTATGCTTTCTATTGATTTGTTGAGAGCTATATATATAAGGTTGCATTCTTATTAAAATCTGTAACTTCTGGATAGGCTGGTTCTTGTAGTAGACCTTATTAAGGTGCAGCACCATCTGGGTTAATATGGGCCCAAATTCGCTGATCTATAAGGGCTTGGAGTTGCTATAGCTATTACTCCCAGTCTTTTAACTTATTAAGGATGATTATTATTAATAAGCTTAATATTAGTGGAGTTATTTTAACTGATAGGCAAAGGAGGAATTAAGATGGTATTTTATTGTTAGGATTGTCCTATTGTTAGGATTGTCCTTATTGTTAGATTAAGGTGGAATCTTATAGAATCTCATGGAATCTTGTTAAAGACTTATTTTGTGACAATTGAGGTAAGATTTCTATTAGAGTCTGCGTCTTGATAATAAGGTGTCAGAGTCTAATAATAAGGTAGAATTTCTTTAAATGATTAAATAATAGCTGAATAGCTTCTTGAGTTGGCGGACTGGGCTTATAACTGTTATGAAGTTCGTGTAGAGCAGTTCATTGATGAAATGGGTTAATTAATTGATGATCTTGACTTAATTGTTGATTAATGCTTTTTTGTTTTGACCTAGGGCCCCTAGGGCTCTATAAAGAGATTTACGATGCACGTGCCCCGTGCACGTGACTCGTGCACGTGTCCCACGCCTTAGAGAATATAGATTATCTAACAATAGTGTCTAATACCTCTATATTTAAACGCTTAATAAAATAATTTTCTGCTTTCCTAATTACTGTTTTCTTAAAAAAAATATAGTTATATAATTTTAGGATTACTAGTTTTATAAAATAAAAATTAAATCTCTAAAAGGCATAAATTTAGTATTTACCTAGTATATATATTACTTACCTTTAATATATACTGCTTAATAACCTTATATACTATTTTTGTTTTTTCTATCTATAGATAGTAGAGGTTTTACTTTATAGATAAAATATACAATTTTTTCTTTTCTAGTTGCTAAATATTCTAGAATTATAATATAATCTACTACCTCTTAAATAATAATTTAGTGCTTACTATAGGAGCTAATAAGTGCCCTACAGTTTAATAATATGCTTTAGCTATTTCAAGTATATATATAGCTTATATATAGAGTTGTATATAGTTCTATTTTAAAGAGACCTATATAGAATAAAAGCCGTTATTATATACTATCTTAACCCTTATCCTCCTTATCCTCCTTATATTTAATATTAGGTACGATCTAAAGTACCTATATATACTTAGTATATGCATAGCATATAGTTATAGATACTAAATAGTAGGCCGTTTAGCTGCCCTACTATACTCTCGTTTACTTTCGTATAGTTTTTACCTATTATTAATACAGTAAGGCCCGTATAAATATGCGTATATATATATATATGTCTGTGTCTATATCTCCGTATATATGCGTAGCATATGCTCTGGATATTTTGGTTTGTGTGGTCGCTTAAGTTAAATGTGGCTACCGATGCGCGTTCTGTATGGGTAAAAGTTGGGTACCGCCGACCTCTTTCCGGTGGCTCCATCGGTGACCACGCTCAGCTTTCGCCGACCCACATTGGCGACCACATTCAACTTTTCCAGGACCACGCTTAGGTGCACCCCGAAGCCGGAGCTCATACAGGCTGTAGTTAAGCCCTCAGACCCTCGGTGGAGAATTCGTTGGATAAGGGGCAGTATGCCCGCCCATGTACGTACTAACGATCCACCGAGGGTCTGATTTCTGAGATAAGATACTACAGAGTATCCTCTATACACAATATAATCAACTTACTGAACACGAAGCTTCTATTAATACCGCTCATATTCCAACACATGGAGCTCCTGGCGCGCCGCCAAGAATTGGTTATTTGGAGTGGATTTGAAGGCCTGCGCCAATCCACGCCAATCCAGATAGATCACTGCGTAGTTGCCCCCGACCACATCATTATTGTCACAAGCGGTCGATAAGGTGTGTATAAATCGATGGCGCTAGTTAACAGGATAGTTTATCTCATAAAATAAGAATACTAGAATACTGTATCCCGTAGGCTCGGGAATTCGCAAGAGAGGCCTTGCTGGCTTCTAAACGCTCCCGACCCAAACACGGACATCTAAGTTATTTGCAGCCTGCCATCTAGCCACGCCAGAGCCAATAAGCATAAGAAACCCCAACTAACTCAGACGTGCTCAATTTTCTCCGCAACTATGGCCTTCTCGATCTCCGGAGTAATACCTTGCTCAGTTGCCACATTGGTAAGCCCGGTACCCCCGCCGCCATGTTTTTTAACAACCAACTCGTGCGTGTTATGGTCGATAAGAATGTCTTCTGCGTAAACCATGACATCTTCAGTGTCCCCAAAGATCTTCGCCATTTCCTCCAGGGGAATTCCTTTCGTTTCGGGCAGAACGAAGAACATGACGATTGCGCCAAGGCCGGTGATGATTATAAACACCTACAACGAACATGTCAGCTGCTAGTTTCCTTCCGAGGGGCATACTTACAAGATAAAATTTCCAGCCAATATTTGCAAATGCTGTAGCAGAAGCCTGAAGATAGACGAGATCCGTAATGGCGATTGTGGCCATTGACAAACAAAGACCCTTTGCGCGGACGTGATTGGGGAAGAGTTCGCCATAGAACACGACCCCAGCCACATCGATTCCTATGCCGTATATCGCGAGGAATATATAAAGGGCGGCAACTCCAACACCTAAACCGACCTTGTTTGTGCCTGCTTCAGCATAAGTAGCTACCATAGCAGCTTCGAGGATGAGTGCTACGCAACAGCCAGAAATTCCGAATAACATGAGTGGCCGACGGCCGATCCGATCCATTAAGGCTGCTCCGACGAAATTAGAGATAATCCCGACTGTTATCCAGCCACATTGAAGTGCGAGCTGGTCCTTTGTGCCGTATCCGAGAGCTTTATATAATGTCGGGCCGTAATTGTTTATGACCAGCACAGCTGTGCTCTGCCCGATAAACGCGAAGCCCATTGCCAACAACGAACGCTTGCGGTAACTTGGTCTTCTAAACATTTCCACCTACTTCGCGTCAGTTCATTTTATATATCCCTAATAGACCGCCCGACATACCCATCCAGGATTTAGAGTTCGGTCAAGCTCTGATTGCTTATGCATCTGGTAGAACTCTCCACGTGCAAACTCTTGGTCGGGATCACTTTTAATTGTGTGAAGCTTGTACACAATCTCTCTTGCTTTCTCCACTTTCCCCTGCATCAAAAGCCATCTTGGCGACTCCGGTGTGAAGAAGGTTATAATGAGCATCATCAGCGGCCAAATTAATGCTAGCCCCAATGGCCCGCGCCATTGAGTAACGGGGTCCTTCGCGAAATAGAAAGCCATGCCCATATACGAGGCAAGACCGTATCCTAAAGCGATATTTACGCCGTTCATACCGACGAAAAAACCGCGTAATTCGGGAGGAGCGAGCTCGGCGGAGTATACTGGTACTACGCGAGTCAGCATTTCACACAATTTTCACCCCAGACATGGTATACTTACTAACGGCAAAGAAACCCCAGCTACCAATTCCAGCAAAAAACCGGGCTACAATAAACATTGCAACGCTCTTCGAACCAACGAGAAGAGCTCCGCCAAACAGGGAGAAGACAGAACAGTATATAACTCCAGCTTTTCTGCCCCATCTGTCCATAACATAGCTCACAACTAGGATTCCGAAGAAAGCACCAGCCTGTCATTATCAATGCACGATTCCAGAATGGCCCAGATTACACGGACCTGAAAAACTCCAGACATGGCTCCGATAAGTTGATTGGCATTCGAGGTCAAAGCTTCAGACTTTAGGTCGAACAATTTCATGTACACCAAGAATGAAGGTTCTCCTAACGTAGTACCAATAATAGATGCTGGGTATCCAAATGCAACCTGTCCAAGGGAGACAAGAAAACAAATAAAGAAGTTGTACCAATTGAATTGGCGTTTTTGTAGGGACATGATGGCCAAATCAACGAATAAAAGGTCTTGATTTCTTGCTTAAGGAGTAAACCCTAAAATATTTGCACGTGGGTATCCCAACAGCCTTATATTCTTCCTCTCCATCATAATAGGCTAAATGTCAGATCTCGGATTCCTCTACCCTCGACTCAGTGTGCCGACCGTACGGCGTTACTTTCCCGATAGGGTATAGATTAAGTGGTACCAGTGACCAGGGTACCAGTAGTGACCCACCCACCTCGTGTATTTATCCCTTAACCCGCTGGCGTCTACGGAGTAAGTGGTCCGTGCAGAACACCGAATCCAAACAACGGGTACAGTCGATTGCGTTGATTTAATTGGCTAATTCTTATCCATAACGCGTGGACGAATTTCAGCGGGTTAAGGGATAGAGGCTCAAAAGGCCTCATTTCAAAAGACAGAGTTCTCATTCTTGATCTACCGATTGACACAATAATGTCGATTGGTAACAACATTATGATTCGGGGGGCGCCCTGCGCCCCGCCCGGAACACACCATAAGATTGACTCATGGGCCTAGGCCGTCTCAGCCAGCACCGGAAAGCTGGGATTACCTTTAACAAAAATCTGGGGAAGAACTGGAGTCAAACCGAATACATGTAGGGAGAGTGGAGCCTTTTTCGGAACCACCGAATGAAGATAATACGCCGCGGCCTGGGTGGACCTCATGTGTTAAACCGTCCTAATAAGATATACATCAGAGCGTTTTTATGTATAAATTTACCTCAGGTAGCCCTTTTCTTTTCCTTCTCTTTTAGGCAGTCTGTTTCTAATTTATAAATCTACCCTACCACTATAAGGGGACTTTGTAGACAGGGGACTATAAGGTACGATTATAGGAATAGGAGAGATTGGAGTCGCATCCTTAAGGCATCGTGGGCTGCCTCCGCGCCCACGCCTGCGCCTACGCCTGCGCCCGCGCCCGGTAGAAGTTTTTACACAGTTACTTTCCGCCAGCAGCTCTAACTAAAAATCGGCTTTATATAGACTCTATTATATATATTTATTTATGGCTTTAAGACTTCTTACTAACGATGCGATAACTTATAATGGCTTTTACTGATTATTTACTACCAAATCAGCGGTTTGGCAAATTTTGATTTTCAAATCGGTTATAACTAGGGTCACCTTTATAACCCCATCACCTACGTTATGCTTACTAATATTTAAAATTATTAAAATTATAAAATTATACTTTTATATATGCTTAGTAATTATATAGTTAGCACTTAGCAGCTAAATGCTAAGACTTAGTTATAAATGCCGCATTTAGTAGCTAAATGCTAATACTTAGTTATAAATGCCGCATTTAGCTGCTAAAATGCTAGGAAATGCTAAAATGGCAGAAAAGTAAAATTTAATACTGGTAAATTTTTTCCTAATGTTAGGGCTTAGCAGAGTTAGTTAGCTTTAGTTAAGTAGTAATTAGTATTACTAGTTAGCTTATTTTTAAGCCAGCTTAAAAATAATTAGAGTTCTTATTATTTACTAGTAAATATTAAAGGGTTTAATAGTTGTTTAGATTGTTATAGTATAGTAGTTTAGGGTAAATAACTACTATAGGTTCGGGACTCTTATTCTAAGTATTTATCTCTAAAGATAGCGTTTGGTTTTAGGGCCCTAGTATAGAAATTTTAAGGTTACAGACTTCTTCTTAGAGTTCCTTAATTAATTACCGGTATTATATATCTTGTTTAGCTTATTATTAAGTTAAAGTAGCTTAGTTTTTATATAAAGGCGTTTATAAAGGACTTCTATATCTTTACTAATTGTTTTTATAGTATAGATATAATGCCAGTAGCTATTATAGGGGCTTTAAGGTCGTTTTATATTTCGGAAAGTAGTATATAAGGTTAATAAACATAGTATTATAGAGTAAGTATAAGCGATAATAATATATAATAAAGTAGATATTAATAACCTATATATATAAACTGTATAATAAAGTTAAGACATTATATAAGGAAAGAAGGTAAGAAATGGAAAGAAAGAGTATATATTGTTAGCTTAGTTACTTAGTTAATATATACATAGGATAGAATAGGATTTAAGTAATAGTTCTAGCAGAACTTAGTAGAATATAGTAAAATACAATATATTGCCGTTAGATTGCCATAGATTGCCATTTTATGGTCAGTCTCTTCTTATTAAGTTAGTAGAAATAGGTAGATATATATAAGGTGTTATAGAGATATTATATAATAGCAGAAATGTCTTAATAAAATACTTAATAGATAAATTTCGAAACTTTAACTAAATTCTACTAAATTCTGCTAGCTTAATTAACTTCTATTAAGATCTACTAAGTTAATTAAATTCTACTAAAGTCTGTTAAAAGAGGCCGTATATATATACGTATATACCAGCTACTAAGATCCCTAACTATTTAATTATAAGATTCTCTCGTTATTTCTTTCTCTTCTTTATATAATGCCTTGTTCTCTACAAGAGCTATATATCTTTAGATTTAGATAGAATTTATATTATTTATTTAAATCTTCCTAAAGTCTCTTCGCGTCCTTATAAAAATTTTCTTTAAAAACTTTAATAATTATAATTCCTTTAAAGCTAATATACTTTCTACTTTTTTAAGAGGCGTTAAGACTAAAGCTAATACTGTTTTAATCCTAACTAATATACTTAATAAGTAAGTTAGCTATATAAGCGAGTCGGCCACTTTAAAACTCACTAAAAATTGGAAAAATCGTACCTTAAGATCTTAATAACTACTTAATAATAAATTCTAATAATTTGGATTTGGGCTTTTATATATGCTTTATAGCTTCTATTAAAGTTATATAGTAAATAGTTTAGTAGTTTTTAAGATATAGCGATTTGGCCTCATTTTGGCCCCTAAATTACTATATCTTAAAAACTACTAAACTATTTACTATTTAACTTTAATAGAAGCTATAAAGCATATATAAGAGCCTAAATCAAAATTATTAAAAATTATTATGAAGCGGTTGTTAAGATCTTAAGGTACGATTTTTCCAATTTTTAGTAAGTTTTAAAGTAGCTGACTCGCTTATTAAGTACGTTACTTATATAACATAGACCTTAAGATAAGTCTCCTTAATATATAAATATACTTATATAGCAATAAAGGAGGAAAAAACTTATATAAAGAAACGCTACTTTTATAAATACTGTCCTCCTTAAGACCTAAAAGGATACTATTTCTTAACCGTTAGATTATAAGACCATTTTAGAAAATATAATATTAAATAGAATTTAGTAAAGAATTAGAAGCGTATAATAGTAAAAGATTAAGGGGAGAGATCTCTTTTAGAACTATATTAAAGGCTTCTAGAAAAGGAGAAGTTTAAAGTCTTAAGGGCAAGGTTCTAAAGTATATAGTATATTAAAATACCGTAAAGTAAGCACTTCTAGATCTGATTATTATATAACGGCTTCCCTTCTTATATATAGAATAGCTAGAGTTTTATACTTTTATAAAAGCCTTAAATTAAGAAGCACTCTATATACTACTTAGCGATTAAAGCCTAGTATTACAGACGCTTTAAGTACGATATTACGACTACTTAGAGAGGAGTTGGAAGAAGCTAATTAGTTAATACAGGTATGGTCTAGGATGGATCTGGTAGAACTATGTGACAAGGAATAGTAACTAAGGTTATATAATGTGATCTGTGTAATCTATAAAATCTGTAAAATCTATAGTAGAGTAACTAGAGTAGACAGAGCAGGCGGAGCAAGGACTTTCTTAGGTGTATGGTTGTGTATTTAAGGACCTATAGTCCCTACCTAGATAGTTCCTTTCTTTATAGTAAATCTTAGAATACAATTAGAGTTAATCTGTTGGGTAACCACTCTACCAGTTGTTATTTGTTACTGTTACATTGTTAACTTTCTGTTTACCTATATACCCGGCCCAACAATAAGTCTACTATAGTATTTCCTATAAGGCTTTGTTATATATTTACTACTAAGGTTATAGTATTAACAAAGTTAAATAATATGCCACTAAAAGCACTAGTTACAACGCCGTCCACGGCAGTAACTACCTTAGGTACTAGTGGGGATACTAGTATAAGGGATACTGATTCGCAACTAGTTACGGTTAGACAGTTATAAGAAATGGTTAATTAGCTATAAGGCAATAATAAAGTACTTAAAGACAGAATTAATGGCATTAGAGCAGCTAAGGTTAAGTTACCTTTGATTAAGCGGTTTGTAGGTAAGAAATTAAAACTTAAGAGATTTCTAATATAAATGCACTTTAAGGTTATACAAGAAGGAGCAAAGTTGGTAATAACTGTAGATTAAGTGGCGTATATAGGACTGTTCTTAATAGGAAGAGCACTTGAGTGGTTTAAACCTTACCTTATAGAAATACAAGTAAACGGAATGTTAACTACTAACTAGGATGTTTGGTATATATTCTTAAGCTGGAACGGGTTTGCGGAATAGTTAACGTAAATATTTAGAGACCTGGAGGCAACAATAATAGTAGAGAGAAAACTCTAGAACTTGGTATAATGTAGTTCAGCAATTAAGTATATAACAGTTTCAGACACTCGCAATATAAGTTAAGTGGAACGACAAGGCGCTTATGGTATAGTGTAAATAGGGACTTAAGGCTAAAGTCTAAGACGCGATTATCTTAATAGAAGATGTGGAAATGTTAAGAGAACTAATTAATTAAGCGATTAAGATTAATAACAGAATCTATTAAAGGGAATAAGCTAAGAAAGGGCAAGACTAAGTTTTATAGTTGTATAAGGCGTAGAGCATATATTGGTAGACGCAGAGTTATAAACTATAGAATAGGCCAGAGCTAATGGACTTAAGCGGTATTAAAGAATTTAAGAGATGGAGTAAGAAACTATGGAAACCCAGGGGTTAAGGATTAAGTGATTATAGAACTAAGGAGCGGAGGCTAAACTAGGGATCTTATTAACAGAAGACGTTTAGGCGGACTCTATAGTAAGAGTAATGGTTTAAATTAGGAGCTTATATAGATTGCGGAAAATAGGGTTATTTTGCTAAAGACTATAAGGATAGTTAGAGTAACTACGCGGTAAAGGGCACTAGGTTATTAGAGTACGATAATATAGATATAGGGATGTTGCGCGGGACTAAGGAGTGTTTAATTAAGCACTTTGCGTTTTGTTATAATAACATATGCCAAATTTATAAGGATGCTAAGTATGGCGCAAGCTATTGGCCATAAGAGCCAGAGTTAAGAGGACTTAAGGAAACTAAAAAGTTAGACAAAGAATAAGATTAACTCTATAAGCTAAATTAAGATGTCACAGTAATATGTAGATAAAGATTAGTAATAATAATAATGGAGTTAAAGAACTTATTAATTAATAGCGATAAGGAAAGTAAAGGGACTAACTAGGAGTACCTAAGCCTTAATAATATAATAGGAGCAGAGACTGAGACTACTATAGAACGCGGTTTAGTAATAGGTATTATAACACCATTAGATATAGTATCCATTGCTTTATAAGACGGAAGGAGTAATACCTAAAGAAGGTTAAGTAAGTAGATAACTGCTAGTGCTAGCTTACCACTTAATAAAGGTAAAAGGCTAAAGGCTTAAGATTCTTAAGATAAGATAAGAGACGCTTAAGATTCTTTAGATAAGATAAGACATACCTAAGAACCTATAATGGACGATAACTAATGGGAAAGGGCAGTAGCTTAGTTTAAAGATATATAAATGAGCTTGGGATGATAATTCCTAGGGAACTAAGATTTTAAAGAATAAATAAGATCCATAGCGATTCTAGGTAAACGCAGTATTTAGCCTAAAGGTTAAGAAGATAACACAGTAATTAAGAAGTAAGAAGACTTTGAGGATTTTTTTAGAAGATAAAAAAAATAAGAAAGTATGGATAAGTTTAGGTAATAAATTATTGTATAGCAAGAGCAGAAGCTAGATAAGAGATTAGCTATGCCAGGATATATAAGGGATAGAGCACTTATATAGAAAGCTATAAATAGGCTAAGGGTAGGAACGCTAAAAGCTAAGTAGTTAGATAAACTAGAACAAGAAGAGGACCTAGGGATTCTAACTAGATTTATAGAATAACACATTAGAGGATATAACGATGTAGTAATAAAGAGATACTTCCTTATAGATAGATTGTATATACTTACGGAGCTATACTAAAAATAGTATAAGTAAAGAGGAAACAATAAATGGGAAGACTTCTATATGTGGTTAGATAAGAAAGTTATACCAGACTAACTATTATTAAAAAAAATAGATAAGTTATATTAAGGGAGCCTTAATTATAATATTAAAGAACCTAGAGGAATAGGTTAAGGACTAGAGGAAAATTAGGAGGATAATAGTACTAGCAAACAAGATGGCCTTATTTAGATTAATGTAGGAGAAGTTTAAACTTAGGGATAAAGACAAACTAAGAGTTGACCTAAAGTACCTAGTATATTATACGTTGGTGTGGATTATATATGTGAATAATATGTGCAATATATATAGAATATTTAAGGATAGGTATTATAAGTATCTAATAAAAATGTATTAAATAATAGATGAAAAGAGGATTAGGAATGCTAAGTATATATATAGCTGGCATCTAATAGAAGAATAAGAATTAGGAAGTTTGATACTTAACTAGAAAGGTTTCTTACTAAAAAGTGCTTAAAAGGATAAGAGTGGTAGGAGTACCTAGAGAATATTTGTCTATGGTATATTAAAGAAAAGAAAAGAACTAAGTATTGGCTATAAAGGGACTAAGTACAGTTAAAAATGGACTATTAATAGTTGGGAAAAGCGGAGGCCTATAGAACCAGAGGGAGCTAGTGGTAGTGCCTTAGACCCTTAAGGGAATTATAGGACAACACCTAAATTTACGAGCTAGTTGGCAAAGCTAGAAGTTTAAAGTGTTAGTAGATAGTAGAGTAATAAAGAACTATATGTTACTAGTAGCAGTAAAAAGGATAGGGTTACTAAATAGGCAGGAAGAATACCTATACCTATTAATAATGATTTTAGGAGATCTAATAGCCTATAGAGGAGGTATTATTAACCTTAAAATAGGCCCAATTTAGTTAACTATTAAAGGGAGACCAGTTAAGATGTCTTTTAATATCCTACTGTTGGGAAAGGATAAGGTAATATTAGGAATACCTTAGTTATAGGAGTATAATCTAAAGATTAATTGGGTTATAGGATAGGTCGATATTAAAGATATACGATAATATAAGGTACGATAATAGACTAAGATAGTATGGTATTAAGTTGGAGTAATGTATAAAGAGACTGAATAAAACTTAAGTTATGTATTAAAGAGATACTATAAGTATAGCAAAAAGTTATAGAGCCTAAAGAGTGAAAAACTGTTAGAGTATATAGTGTAGGACTATAAGATAGAGTTAGAACTAGGAATAAGTCTAAAGTTCTTTCTAATCTATAAGCTTACTAAAACTAAGTTAGTAGCGCTTAAAGAGTTTGTCTAGGAGAACCTATAAAAGGGATATATTAGACTGTTATAGTTATTAGCAGGATATCTAGTGTTGTTTATCCTAAAGAAAAATAGAAAACTTAGGATATGTATTAACTATAGACAGTTAAACAGCATTATAAGAAAGGATAGGTATTTTTTACCCTTAATTAGCAAAATCTAAGATAGGATAGATAACGTGCAAATCTTTACAAAGATATATTTAAAATGGGCGTATTATTAAATTAGAATTTAGGAAGGCGATAAATAGAAGGCAGCCTTTAGGTTAAAGAAAGGACTATATAAACTATTAGTAATGTAGTTTGGGCTTATAAATACACTAGTAATGTTTTAAAAGAGAATTAATAGTATATTAGGAGAACACCTTAATAAGTTTGTTATAGTATACCTTAATAATAATATTATTTACTTAATAAGTGAGAAGGAACATGGAAAATATATTAAGTGGGTCTTAAAGAGACTATAAGAAGAAAAGATGCTAGTAGCAATTAAGAAATATAAGTTCTTTACTAGGAAGACCGATTTTGTTAGATTTATTATTAAGCTAGGTAAAATTAGCATGGACTTAAAGAAAGTTAAAGCTATAGTAAGTTGGTAGGAACTAGAGAATATTATACAGTTAAGATTGTTCTTAGGGTTTTGCAACTACTATAGGAGGTTTATAGCGCAATAGTTAGAGAGTATTAAGCCATTTATAAGACTTATAAAAAAGGAGGAACTATAGATATGGGGAAGTAAATAAAAGAGACTATTTAAGGAACTTAAAGAGTTGTTTACCTAGGATCTAGTTCTTAAGATATATTAACTAAAGTTAGACATAGTTGTGGAAATAGATTATTAGACTTTATATTAGGGGTATGCCTACTATAGAAGCATTTAGATAGATGGCACCTAGTAGTGTATTATAGTTAAAAGATAACACTACTAGAGTTAAATTACGATATCTATAATAAGGAGTTATTAGGTATAGTTGCAGCGCTTAATAAATAGAGAGCATTCTTATAAGGCATAGAAAAACCATTTATGGTTAAGATGGACTATAAGAACCTAATAGGGTTCCTAATAATAAAGGAACTAAATAGAAGATAAGTTAGATGGGCGGAAATGCTTATAGAATATTACTTTAAAATTTAGTATACTAAAGGCACTAAAAATATAAGAGTAGATGTACTTAGTAGGAAGGCAGAGTTGTAAAGTAATAAGAAACCGTTAGGCGCTATGCTAAGAAAAGACAAGGATGGATTAATTAGGTATAATTATCTAAAGCTAATAGCTACAATAGAAGGACTAGAATAAGTTTATAAGATATTAGAGAATATATGGTTATAGAGGATTTAAGAAGCATAGAGTAAGGATCTAGAGTTAGAGCGGTACGAGCGCTAAGAGGCTATATATGTGCTAAAAGCAGTTGTAGAAGAGTTTGTAAAAGACTTTTATAAAGGAATGACTTAAGGACACAACGGAGCTATAGGCTTAGTATTAAGACTTTAAAAGGAGTATATTATTTAAGGTATTTAGGGACTAGCGAGGTAAGTTATAAAGGAGTGTCTAGATTGCTAGAGAAATAAACTAATAAGGTATAAGCTATATGGAGGGCTATAACCTATTAAAGTACCAGAAAAACTATAGGAAGTTATATTATAGGATTTTATTATAAAGCTACTAAAGTTAAGAGATCCTATTACTAAGTAAGATTATAATATAATCTTAGTGATAGTGGACAAGTTAACTAAGTGGGGCTATTTTATAGTATATATAGAAGAAATCTTAGCGGAAGATATAGCTAGAATTTATATTAAAGAAGTGTTTATAAGATATGGAGTACTAATAAAGATTATATTAGATAGAGATTTAAGATTTATAGCAGCATTTCAGGAAGTATTCTTAGTAGAATAAGGGGTTTGAGTAGTAACGTTAACTGCATATTACCTATAAACAGATAGTTAAATAGAAAGACTAAACTAAATGTTGGAACAGTACCTAAGATACTATATTAACTATACGCAGAATAATTGGGTATTACTATTACTAGTTATATAGTTTATATATAATGCAACACTATAGAAAGGGATAGGCATATTACCTTTTAAGGTGAATTATAAGTATAAGCTAAGAACGTTATTATCGCCACATTAAGTAAAGAAAATGAGTAGTATAGCTAAGGAAAGGATGGAGAGTTTAATAAATCTTTATATATATCTTAAAGAAACAGCTAAACTAGTATAAGAAAGAATAAAAAGGCACTATAATACTAAGAGATTTAAGGGACCAGATCTTAAGGAGGGAGATAAAGTGTGGCTACTATATAAAAACTTTAAGAGTTAACGACTAAGTAAGAAGTTGGACTATATTAAACTAGGACTATTTATAGTTAAAGCAAAGATCTTAGAAGTTATATATAGACTTAACTTACTAGAGAAAATGAAGATCTATCCTATATAGTATATTATAATGCTAGAGCCAGTATATAGGAATATTAAGCTATTAGTTTATAAGGTAGATATATATAGAGGACAAAAAGAGGACGAATAGAAGGTTTTAAAGATTGTTAGTTATAAGGATATTAATAGTGAAACATAGTATAAAGTAAAGTGGATAGGTTATGAGGAGACTACCTAGGAGCTATTAGATAACTTGAAAAACGCTATAAGAAAGGTATAGGAGTATTGGAGGAAAATAGACCAGGCAGTATTAATAAAGAAAGATTACTAAAAAACGAGTCACCTAAGGGGGACCCAAGAGGAGCACCTACTAATATATTTGGAGTTGTTTCCCTCTCTATTAGAAGAAAATCTATTCTTTTATTGCTAAGTTCCTAAAGGCCTTGTTTTATAAGTTTCTACTCCTTAGAACAAACCTTTTTATGCACCTTCTTAAGATAAAGTAGATAAGTGGATGTAGCTAGGTAAGAGTTAAGAGCACGCTGTTAAGCAGTGGTAGCCTCTTGCTTAGTGATATAGGAACGGTAAAGTTCGGCTAAGGCCACTAAGAGTTTATTGTTAAGCTTTATAGTAGTAGATTAAACCTAGGACCCTAGCAGCAATTAATAAGGGTACTTAAAGGTTATTAAGAGTAATAGGACGCGTATACTTAGTATTGGAAACCAAGTAAACGTTATAGGATAATTAAACGTTTGCTTTAGTATACTCTAAGTAGGAAGAGGGTTGCTAAAATAAAGGGTTTGCTAACGCAACGCAAACTAACCCCTTTTTTGCATAATAAAAATATGGAGATAGTATTACTTTACTAAGAGATAGTATTATAGTAATAGTATAAAACTGGCGAGTAGTAGAAGAAGAAGAAGGAGCTTTAGGTATAATAAGTAATAATATTAACCAAATTAATTAGATAGATATTATATCTCTAGTAGACAACTTAGAGATATTAGGGATCTTTAAGGACGAAGATAAAGAGGAGGGAGATAGTATTACGGACGCTTTAAGTACAATGTTATAACTACTTGGAGAGGAGTTGGAAGAAGCTAGTTGGTTAATATAGGTACGGTCTAAGATGGATCCAGTAGAACTATGTGATAAGAAATGGTAACTAAGGTTATATAATGTAATCTATATAATCTGTATAATCTATAAGATCTGTGGCAGAGTAAGTAAAGTAGACAGAGTAGGCGGAGCAAGGACTTTTTTAGGCGTATGGTTGTGTATTTAAGGACCCATAGTCCCTACCTAGATAGTTCCTTTCTTTATAGTGAATCTTAGAATATAATTAGAGTTAATCTATTGGGCAATTACTCTATCAGTTGTTATTTGTTACTATTATATTGTTAACTTTCTATTTACCTATATACCTAGCCCAATAATAAGTCTATCGTAGTATTTCCTATAAGGCTTTATTATACCTGGATTTTTAAATACTTTACTAATAGTTAAAATATTATATAAAACGTACTTTAATCTATAAAGATAAATATTTATCCTACTATAGACATCTATATATCTCTAGGTTATGCCTTTTTTTTTAGAATTTATACTAGCTTTATTAATATCTAGGATAAATATTAGAACCCCTTAATTGCCTTTTATAATATCTAGTTAAAGTAGTGTAAATTAATAGGAGGCGCTTTGTCTAGTTTTTATTATGTATAGTATTAAAATAAAGATTAGAGCTCTTATTAGCGATAATACTAAATTAAATAATATTCTCCATTATATAATTGGCTAATAGCTTAGCCTTAAGTATAAAATTAACTGGATTGCAATATATTAAATAATTCGCTATTAGGGGCATGTTATTAATCTTATTATTTAGTCCTAAACTAGGGTAACCTTTTTAGGAAGATTATACTAGGAAATATATTACAAATATAAAGGAGCTAAAGTAAAGCATAAAAGAGTACTAAGAAACTATTTACTATAATATAATATTGGTTGGACTAACGTTAAAGAGGTATATAAGAGTTAAAGATTTAGAGGCTAACTTAGGCAAGAGAAACCAAAGCTATAGTATAGTTAACGCTATAGGGGATAAATACCTAAGGGCTCTAAAAAGGACTAATAAAGGCAGAAAATATAATAGTAATACTTTTAAGAATAGGAATAATAAGACTAAAAGATTGGCTTTACTAGGTAGGTATCCTAGTAGGTAGCCTAAGGTATAAATATAGCTAGCTGAAATAGACACTAAAACACATAATATTATTATACCCCTTATATACTAGCTATAAAGTAATACTTTTGGTAGCTAGTATAGAGAACTATAATATACTACTTTTAATATAAAAAGGTCTTAAGGCGGCTACCTAGTAGCTTATTAGCTAAAATATAATAAACCTATTCTAAATTGCAAAGGAAATAGTAATAAAAGGCAAAGGGGTAAGTAATAGACACCCTCAATAACTCTATAATAGTAGAGTAAAGTATATAATACTAGCGCGTCCGTAGGCTTATTATAGCAGCAGTAGTTCCTAAAAAGGTTAAAAAGTAAGGTAGTAGAGCACTATAGGTAACTTATAGGCAATCTATAAGCGAGTTTTAAAAGGCGAGGAGATAGATTATAGGGTTTTCTTAAACAGAGTTTTCTCTCTCTCTATATATATAAGGAGTAGTTCGCGTAGGCCTAATAGGCATCTAAATTAGACGTTAAGCAATAAATAATAATAATATTAGGAATATATTAGGAATATCTTATATCGCCCTTTTAAGACCTACTTTTAAATTCAATAGATATTACTTTCTTTTAAATTAGCGCTATTAATTATGAGGTAATAGTCCTTAAAGGACGACTAGGAGGAGAAGTATAAGGGGGTTAGGTAGTAGCAAAGCGGTTCCTAATACGTTTTAATTATATAAAGCTATAATAGTAAAGTAGAAAGCTATAATAGAATAATAATTGGTTATAAATAGGTTAAGAATATATTTTGAATATATACCTATTACTCCCTTTTACTTCTTAATAGAAAGAGCACCTTCTTTTCTAATATTTCTAGTTTTAAGGCTATATATTTTTATATAGTTTTTAAAGGCGCCATAATCTTTAACCTTTTTTTTAAACGCGTTATAAATATATTAGTAATGTATTATAAACCTAATATATTTATCTACTTACCATAACGTGCTAGATAAGCGAGTTGGATAGATAAGCGAGCTAAACACCATAAAATTTACCAAAAATTAGAAAATTTATACCTTAATATTTTAACAACCACTTAATAATAATTTTTAATAATTTTGATTTAGACTTTTATATACACTTTATAGCCTCTATTAAAGGTATATAGTAAATAATTTAGTAGTTTTTAAGATATAGTTTTTTAGTCTTATTCTAGCCCCTATATTTTAATATCTTAAAAACTACTAAACTATTTACTATATAATTTTAATATAAGCTATAAAGCGTATATAAAAGTCTAAATTTAAACTATTAGAATTTATTATTAAGTAGTTATTAAGATATTAAGGTATAGATTTTCTAAATTTTAGTAAGTTTTAAGGTATTTAGCTCGCTTATTTAACTCGCTTATTTAGCACATTATATAGTACTAGATTCTTTAGATTAAACGAGGTATTATATTAATAAAAAACTTCCCCTATAGTTAAATCTACCTTATTACCACGCTAATATTATATTAAAAACGTATTCTTAATATATTTAGAATAACTTACTATAATAAAAGTATCTACTTTCTTAAGAAGCTTCTCTATTTTTAGGTAGGCTTTATAGGCGGCTTAAACTAATAAAATAGGTTTAAAACGTGCTATAGATAGCTTATACAGCCCTTTAAAGTGCTAAATATTATATTTTAAATAAATTTAAAATGGATTTAATAGATTTGTAATAGAAGGTGAGGCGAAAGGTAAGGTCAAAGTAGGAGGGAAGGTGAGATTTAGTGTGGTGGGCAGAGGTTTTGCTTATTGGGCCGACCTCCTAGGGTAGTCTAGCCGACCTAAACGCAGGTAGCAGCACCTAAATTAGTTCGCGCGATAACTCACAAAGCACTGCGTAGGGACTTGCCCTTTTAGGAGGACTTTACTAAGGGCTCCTTTCGCGTTCTAAATCTAATTTAGACTCTAAAATTAAGACTTAATCTTAGTGTTACAGTTATAAAAGTTACATAGCACGCACTCTGATTTTCGCACACAAATAAGTTAACGCACATAATATTCTAACTTAGTGAGGAACGCTACATAGGCTGTAAAATACGCACCCGTGCTTGTGTATACGCAAGTGTAAAACTATTAGGGACCTCTATAACGTTATAGGCTTTTGCATAAGGTTTAGCGCTTTTATAAACAATCTTCTACATTTAGAGCACGCGGCCAGCGAGGCATAGCTTTAGTAATATGGAGTTCTATGCAAGGGAAGTAAGGAGAAAAGTTAATATATTGGTGTTGACGGCTTGGCTAAGCGCCTAATAAGTCGCTGAGCCGCACGTAACACATACAACCCCCGTTAACATTTGCGAATATTAACAGCTAAGCCTACAGCCAAGTCGTGCACATATTTAAATGTCTTTACCCCCGCTAATTAAGTCGCTAATACGCGCGTACTATTAGCCTATTGGTCTAGCCGTACGCTATATATTTACCCTATGCGGTAAGGTCACTCATCTAGTCACTAAGCGGCCAGTAGGTATGATTTCTCTACCTCTTTTCCCCAGTCTATATCTGCGTATATTTAAAAAATAGGAACCCCCCTTAGGGCGCCGCTTCTCCAGCAGCGTCCTATCTTAAAAATGGCGTTAATTAGTCGCGTAGAGATTAATATCGTAAATAATGCTAAACTACGCGCTAACGCGCAGAGTATCCTCGCCCTTATGCGTGCCAAGAGGCCTAAAAATATATCTCTAAATTATAAGCTAAAGTAGAAAGAGTTTAAGGTAGGTAGCTAGGTGCTTTATAGAGTAGTATATTTATAGCTAATGCATGTTTTTCTAGGCCTTTTATAAGAAGAAGCAGTACTATTATAGTAATACTATTATAGAGGAAAAGCTACTCCTTTTCCTTATTAAGGAGGTTATAGGCCAGCCACTAAAAGTAAAAAGCTATAAGGTTAGCAATAATATACCCTAAAATAAAACGCGGCTCTCCTAGCGCTTAGTTTATAGCTATATTACAGCCCTAATAGACCTCTACTAGGTGTAGAAGGCTATAGGGATAAACAGTTACCAGTCCCTATAGGAGGATAATATTAGGGAGTACCTAAAGATTTTATAATAGAGGGATATATAGTGGAAAAAGGTGTAACCGACTACGGTACCCTGCTAAACCACCACTGTTTTACCTACGTATTGCCTGCGTATTACTTACGTATTGTCTGCGTATCGCCTGCGTATCACTTACGTATTACGCTGTTTTGGTTACATATTAGTCTCCCCTTTTATTTATTTCCATACCTTCCTTATATATATAGAGAGGCTCTAGAGCTACATTTTACAATTAAGTCGCTTACTTAATTCTCCTACACTGCACTGTTATAAAAGGACCAGTTTGCAGATAAGGGTAAAGATATACTACTTAACAGATATATAGAGGATGAGTTTAAAAACGTCTGCCGCTAGCTATAGGCCCACGGAGACTTCTCGCTAGAATACTACCTTTGCACGCTTATAGATATCCTACTAGGCCACTATATACTTACCTATAGCGGCAATAGGCACTCCACTAAGATCTTAGACCTATTTACCTTTAAGTTTAAGGGCGAAGGCCCTACGCGCTATATACCCCTAATATTTACTATATACGCTAGTAAGTAGAACTAGTACAGCCGCCTTAAAACTATTAGGGCTCTATATAATAAGAAGCCGCTTATCTATATACTTAGCGGGCTAGCTTTCTACCTTCTATATTATTAGGACTTTAGCAATAAGCCATTCCTAGACTTTAATAAGTGGTTAGTGTGATACAATATCCGCCTAATTAAAAGTAGCACTAGGGACTATAAGGCGGCCTTCTTATATAACTTATAGTAGGAGTAGGTTGCTAAAGCGTTCTAGTATATCAGTATTTTCTTATAGAAGAAAACCCATATTAAATAAAGCACTGGCGCTAAAATAGTAGAGCTAAAGGGGGTTAGTAAGGACTAGATTAAATACGCTAGTAGGTAGAACTAGGAGTAGATAGTTGGCTACTATTTAAACTCACTACTGCGGGAGTTTATGCAGATAATAGCCGGCTATACGCCGTAGATAGGCTGCTTTAAGATTTATAGGGCAAGCGTCGCCCCCCCTAATATACTACTGTTAACAATCTGGCCAGAGCTAGATATTTAAAAGGGTTAGTTTAGCCCTTAGGTTAGCTAGATTAATAACCTTATAGCTATAGGTACTATAAACCTCCTATTCTACCTCTAGGAGGTTATTTTATAGGACTTAGTAGTCTTCTATAAGATATTCCTAAGCAGCCCTATATAAAACCACCCCGTCTTCTAGCATAAGGCCTATTTACCCTTTATATAGAAGGTTAAAACCTATCTATAGCAGGAGAAAGAAGGCCCTAGCTAGCTATTAATACTCTACTAGGCTGTGCTAGCTATTGCAGACTACCTAAAGACTATAGACGCCTAAAACAACTAGAGAGTATATAAAAACAACTAAAGATTACACGAGCTATAGGTATTAATTAACCATATAGCCGAGTCCCAGTAGGCGCAGTTTTTGTAGCTTTAATTGCTTATATCTAGTAGCCTTACCTTTTAGCTTAAGGTCCCTTTAGCATAGCTACTAACAGCACGTCTACTAATAGCATGTCTACTAACGGTATATCTACCAGCGCCTCTATCTATTACAGGATTGAGCTAGTATATATTAGCCTAGGTAAGCACTATAGCTTCCCCTTTACTAGCGCTGCTATAGCTATAACTGCAGCTGCAGCTATAGCTATAGTAGTAGCTATAGTAAGGGCCTAAGTTTAAGCTTAAGCTTAAGCTCTAGCCTAAGCAGCCGCCTGTGTATTATATGTGCTATATAGTAAAGTCTATATAGGCCCTTTGGCGCAAGTGGACTAAGGGGCTTAGAGGTAATTCTTTTATAGCAGCACTAGATTTTAAATGGGGTAGTAAATAGTAGGCCAGCTAGTAAAGTAAGCTTTAATAGTACTCCCTATAGCTTAAGGTTATTAAGGAGATTAAAAGGGTTGCGTAGGCCCAAAGGGTTAGCAAGAAAGTGGCTATATAGTAGGTTAATCTACAATAGGAGTAAATGTAGTACTTACTAGATTAGCTTTATAAACGGCTTTAAGTAGGTAGAAAAGCTATTAAATAGTATATATCTCTAAAATACTAAGTCTTCTATTAAAGCCTTTATCTATAGCCCCCTTAGGGGCTTATTTTAGTATAGTATAAGTTTAGTAGGGTACTTGTATAATGGCGGCGCCTGACTTAAAATATAAATATCTTTATTAACCTATGGCTAATTCTTACTATTCTAGTGTGAGTAAAGAGCTCTTAACTAGCTCTACGCATAGCGCTTAACGGGTGTTAAGAGCGCGGCGTCGCTGGCGATTGTAGGTCGATTGTGGACATAGGGTAACATCCACATGCGCTGAGCGTATGGGCCTCTTCGCCTGCAAAATCTAACTTAGCTGCTAATTCAGCCACACAAAATGAACCGTGGACATACTATTGATGTTCAAAGCGGCAGTATATTTTACGCAATACGTTAGCCTAAATAAGAAGGCGGTAATGTAAATTGGTTATAACTAGGGTCACCTTCATAACCCCATCACCTACGTTATATAAAAGTATAATTTTAATAATTTTAATTATTTTATATTTTATATATACTTTATTAATAAATATTAAAATTACTACCCCTGAAGCTCTGTATAAAGCTCTACACGAAGCTCTACATAAAGCTCTGCACGAAGTTCTGCACGAAGCTCTATAGAAGGTTTGCACGGAGGTCTACACGAAGGTCTACACGAAGGTCTACACGAAGGTCTACACGAAGGTCTACACGAAGGTCTGCGCGAAGGTCTACACGAAGGTCTACACGAGGCTCTACACGAAGCTCTACACGAAGCTCTACACGAAGCTCTACACGAAGCTCTACACGAAGCTTTGGACAAGGCTCTGCACGAGGCTCTGCACGAGGCTCTGCACGAGGCTCTGCACGAGGCTCTGCACGAGACTCTGCACGAAGGTCTGCGCGAAGATCTGCACGAAGGTCTGCACGAAGGTCTGCACAAAGGTCTGCACGAAGGTCTACACTGACCTGACGCGTTGTTATGACTTGGCGTTGTTATGACATAAGCATACACCTGACCCCTGAGCACTGACCCTATGCGTACGTGTACATATATCCTGCCTCACCTCCTGTACCCAGATAACCGTCACCAGAGCTAGACGACCATCGTCAGAGCTGGACGACCGTTGCCAGAGCTAGACGACCGCTGCTAGAGCTAGACGACAAACCGTTCGAACGACCAGCCAGCGAACACTATAAACGATTCAATCGATCGATCGAATCAAGGTAACATAGATAGGTAGGCATAGACATGTAGGCATAGACAGGTAGGCATAAACAGGTAGGCGCAGACAGGTAGGTATAGACGGGTAGGCATAGTAGACAGACAGACAGACAGACAGACAGACAGACAGACAGACAGACAGATAGATAGGTAGGTAGGTAGGCAGGCAGGCAGGTAGGCAAGTAGGTAGGCAGGTAGAAGAGAACCGTCGCCATATTATATTAAATTATCTAAAATAATAATATTTATTTAATAACAACCATATAGGAAGAGAAACGCTTATCTATTGCTTAAAGTGAGTAAGATATACAAAATGCGTAAGAAGGGCATTATATATTAATTGCGCATTAAGTATAAAATGCACATTAAGTGCAAAATATGTATTAAGTGCAAAATGCGCAATTAGCTGCACCGTGTTATTGGTTTCTGTTAAATGCGGCAGTATGCCGCTTCTTAGTTAATACTATATGCTATACATTGCAATGCGCGAAATGCTGTAAAAATGCTAGTAAATTTTTTCCTAACAAAGTTAACTAGGAAAAGATATAGCTAACCTTATTAAACCTTTTTAACCAAACTTAGTACTAAGCGTAGTTATACTTCTTAAAGCTGTATATAGTAACCTAAAATATATTGCTTAAGAAACGAAAAGCTTTCTAGTATATATAAATTTAACTGTTATATAAAGGAAATAGGCTAGAATAACTCCGTACTAATTAATAGCCTTATTAAATCCCTAAGCCTTAAACTAAAAATTTCCCTAATAAGCGTAGACCTACTAAAAGCCCTTAACGCCTATATAAACATTATTAATAAATAGTATAATAATATACTACGCCTAATACTAAAGCCTATTCCTTAATATAATATAATAGCTCTATAAACGTCTACTAAGTTATTATCTTAGCGTAAGTACCCTAACGCCATAAATATTAACACTGGGACCTTAGGATACGCCCTACTAAGGTTCTTTAAATAAAAATAACGCACTAAGCTAGGCCTCTGCTTTAAGTATAAAAGTAGCTCCTACTTCTTTAACTACTACTTTATCCTTCTACCCTAACGCGATTTATAAACGACTAACACTAGCAGCCATTTACTGCATTAATCTCCTAGCTACTATCCCTAATCTTTACCTAGTTCTAACCCTATATTTAATAAGCACTATTTATAAGGATAACGTAGTCTATAGGCAAGTGGCCTATATGGGTAAGTGGTCTACGTTAAAACCTACCAAAAATTAAAATTTATATCTTAATACCTTAATAACCATTTAATAATAAATTCTAATAATTTATATTTAGACTTTATATATAATCTGTAGCGGCTATTAAAGTTATATAGCAAATAGCTTAGTAGTTATTAAGATATTAAAATTTAGGGGCTAAAATAAGGCCAAATTACTATATCTTAAAAACTACTAAACTATTTACTATGCAACTTTAATAGAAGCTATAGAGTATATATAAAAGTCCAAATCTAAATTATTAGAATTTATTATTAAGTGGTTGTTGAGATATTAAGGTATAATTTTCGGTAAGTTTTAATATAGGTCACTTACCTATAGACTACGTTAAAGCTATAACTAATATATTATAAGAACTCTACCTTAATTACCTTTAAAAAGAAGGTCCTGGAGTTAAGTTACTTTCTAAAACGGCGTTACCTTAAAATCTCGTTAAAATCTTTAAATATTATAAACTCTAACTCTTAGGATTATAGTATAACTATTAACTATTATCTTTAGTAAAATAATTAATAGGTTAATGCTTAAGTCCTAATTAATATAGGAGCTTATAGTATAGAATTTATTAATAAGATCTTTATATAAGATAATTGTTTTATCCTAACCCCCCTTAACTAGTATATTAATATATTTAAATATAGGCCACTGCTAACGTGGCATATAGGGTTTTGTATAAGCCCTAAGTTTTACTTAAGCTAGTAGACGCCTTCTTAATGTAGATGGAACACTAAAATACTGCCAAAATGCCTTAAAAGTAGCCGTGCACGCTATCGGGTCGTGTATGACCCAACAGCTACTTCTAAGGCATTTCGGTAGTATTTTAGTGTTCCTTTATATTAGGAAGGCGGTATACTAGCTTAAGTAAAACTTAGGGCTTGTATAAAACCCTATATACCATATTACCTATATACCCCCTAATTAATACAAATATACCTTCTACTTTATTTGGTTTAGACGCTTCCTTATTAAGTTAGAACATTATATATGTTTAACTTATTTGCACCTATATCGCGAAAATTAAAATACGCGCCTTAATATCTTGTATTTGCCTTAACTTCGCATCTAAAAGCCTACAATTGTAAAGCGTCACTATAGTTAGCTAATTGGAGCTCTATGTCACGGGGCGGAGGTAGTGGCTACAGAACGTATGTATTCGAGGAGTCTACAAGACGTTACGCGATCGATCGTAAGGATCGAAGGCGTAGGAAGGTAATATACTACGCGTAGCTGACGTAAGCTGTACGCGAAGCGTACGCGAGGGCACAGGGTTCCGCTAGGGAGTCTCCTGTGGAGACTCCTACGGCGGCGTTCCGTGACACTACCCCCCCCTCTTATAGAGGCGGAGCTTCGGCGACGCTGTGGTTACTATATACATGTAAAAGGAACGCTTAAGGCATAGAGAAGGAAAAGAGATAACGCTAAAGGGGTTAGCGGTGTGAAGTTCTGCCGGCTCTAATCGTTAAATGGACCAATCAGGATTTTCTATCCCCGGGATAGAAAATCGCTATTGGCTTAGTGGAAGGCGGTAAGCTAAACTAACATCTTTACAGTTGCGGCGATATTACGTAATAAGGCTTAGCACCCAAGAATTTAACTAATTAGACAATTTTAACTGCTAGTCAAAATTCCTAGACACCTTAATGATTTTCCGGTTACGTAATAGCAATCTGCGGCAATCTAATAGCAATTTGCCCTTATGTGGCAGTATATAACGGTTGAACTCTATAAGGGTTCCTATAGAGGATTAGGCACGAAATCTCTGCTTAGGCCCAGTTTCTGTGGGTTCGCGTGGTAAAAGTCGCTAATTAGGTCCTTTGCATTTTTAAAGTCTTTCTATAGTTGCTATTCTGGCTGATCTATGTCGAATCCTATATAGATAGCTCTATAGTAGAGCCGCCGTCCTCTGCCTTTGCCAAAGTATTTAGAGTTGATAATTTGTTTAATAGTCCACTCCTTATAGCTCTCGTCTTCGTTCTCGTCTCGGATTAGTACTAGTAGGGGTTTAGGCTATGTCTGTCCCGGTAAGGGGTTAGGCTAGTAAAGGTGTAGTAGCTATAGGTAAAATATAGGCCATATCCCACAGGTGGCTAGGGCAGGCGGGAGCTCTAGCTTATATATAGCTCCCCTATTAATAACTCGTTTAATCTAATAGGGGCCGAGATTCTTATAATTAAGTAACTTTATAGGCCTCTATATAGAGATATTGCGTGCATCTAGCTATACCTAGTCGCCAACACGTATCTCTGGTGGTGGCGTTCTATAACAGTCAGCGAAGTAGGCCTGCTTTACTTAAGCCCAGGCCATTTCTCCCCTATAGTAGTCGAGTAGATTTTTCATGCGGTCTATATACTGGTTGGTAAGTAGCATCTTAAGGCGTTTTCTATATAGCAGTTTCTTATTAATAGGTTCTAGTGGCTCTATGCTAGATTGGGGATAATAACCCTTGTTTGCAAAAAACGGAGTAAGTCCTATAGTGGCTAAGACGTGGTTATTGGCTGTAAACTTGCCTAGTAGGAGGTAATCTACCTAGTTGTCCTAGCCGTAGGTAACGACCTGTCGTAAGTACGCCTTTATACTGGCGTTGGCGTTTTCTGGCTGTCCCGCAGTCTTGTAGTGGAAGGATATAGATATCTTAATGGAGATATTAAGACGTTAACAGATCCGTCTCTATAGGTTAGAGTCGAATTGCGTGCCCTAGTTAGACATAATAGAGTCGGGTATCCTATGTAGTCGGTAGACTTTGCGAAGAAAAGCGTCTGCGACGTTATTAACGGCTATGCCTTTGGTTGGGACGTAGTGACGTTCCTTTATAAGTCGGCATATTATTATTAGGATGTTCTTATAGGTACGACCATGCCGTTCATAGGGTAGTAGGTTAGTAATAAAGTCTATAGCTATATCTGCCCACCGCCATATAGGGATTGGTAGCGGGTGCAGTAGTCCTTAATACTTAGTGCGAAAGGCCTTAGCGCGCTTGCAACTATAGTAGGCGCTTATAAAGTATTTAACTAAGTCCATTATTTTAGGCCAGAAGTAGTATTGGCTAAGGAGTTTGTAAGTTCCTCCTCTACCTAGGTAACCGCTTAACTGGAGGTTATAGGCCATCTGGATTAGTTGCCGTTATAGGTCTTTTAAATTGGGGACGAATAGATGGCCTCTATAGTAGAGTCTATTCTCTTTTACTTTTAAGGCTACTATATTAATTTGGCCTAAGTTTCGGAGGCTAGTAGGTGGCTTATAGACGCTAGCAGTTTTCGCGGCAATAAGTTAGTGTAATAGCGGGTTAATAGAGATGTTATATATAGCAGCAATAAGCTTATTAATTTTAGGGAGTGGCTTTAAGTCCGTAGCGTAAAGCTAAGGTGCGGATGGTTCTATTATAGGTAGTATACTAGGGGCTAGGTTCCTTGCTTTTAGGATTATCTGCTATTAGAACTAATTATAGAGGTTGTTTTTTAACTAAGGAAGGTCTTATAAGCGGCGTGTTAGGCTATTAGGTTTTGTACCTTGTACTCCCAGCCTATATATAATTTTAAAGTTAAAACTAGAGAGGAACTCGTTCTAGCGTGCTTAGCGTTAGTTTAGTTACTTTATGGTTATAAAGTACTTAAGGTTACAATAATCTGTAAGGACTTTAGTTAGCTGGTTAGGTTCTGCTAAGGAGAGTTCTAGTTAGAATTCTTTAAACGCCTATATAATCATAAGGAGTTCTTTATTATAGATCTTATAGTTACACTCTTATAGTATAAGCTTAGACGAGTAGAATGTAACTAGGTAGAGGAAACCGTTATTACCTATCTAGAAGAGGACGCCTACGTTAACATAATCTAAGGAGTCGGTTTTAAGATAGAGTTGTTATCCTGGTGTAAAGTAAGCTAGGATAGGTGCTTTAATAAAGGCATTTTTAAGGTCTTAGAACGCCTTCTCGCAGTTAGGCGTCTAGGTAAAGTATAGGTACGTTTTTCTTCCTTTTATAGAAAGGCCCTTTGTTTATATTATTGCTATAAGCGGTGCTACTATGCCTAAGAAGTTGTATATAAATTTCTAATAGAAGTTAGCGAAACTAAGGAAGGCTTATACGTCCTTAATATAGCTAGGGGCTTACTATTTGGTAATTATACATACCTTCTTAGGGTCCATACGGACACCCTTAGTAGTAATAATTAGTCTAAGGTATTTTACTTCTATAACTAAGAATTTGCACTTTTTTAGATTAATATAGAGTCCTACTTCCCTAAGGCGCTATAGAACCTTTCGAACGTGCTTAGTATACTTAAAAGGGTTATTACTATAAATAAGTATATCATCTAGGTACGCCAAGCAGAAGTCGTTAAGGTAGTCCTATAAGGCGTTATTAATATAGCTTTAGAAGGTGCCTGGGCCGTTATATACGCTAAAGGGCATAACGGTATATTCGAATTGGCTAAAGCGCGATATAAATACGGTTTTCTATTCGTCACCTTCCTGTATTCGGAGATAGTTAAAGGCGGCAATAATATTAAGCTTAATATAAATTTTGGCTTAACTAAGCCGCTTAAGGGTCTTATGTATAAGCGGTACTAGGTATCGGTTCTTAATTATAATAGCGTTAAGTCCTCTATAGTTAATATAAAATTAGATACCTCCTCCTAGCTTCTTAGCAAAAAAAATAGGGGCGGCTGCTAGTAATATACTAGGACAAATAAACCCTTTATTAAGGTGCTTGTTAATATACTTTTTTATAACTAGAAGTTTGTCTTTTAATATTAGGTAAGGTCTCTTATAAGGTAGTATTTTTCCTTATTTAATATTAATGGCATAGTTATTAAGTCGATGTGGAGGGAGTATATCTACGCCCTTTTGTAAGCACATGTTAATAAAGTTGTGGTACCTTTTAGGGAGGAGCTTGCGGAGTTCCTTATTAGTAAGTCCCTTTTTAAGCTTTACAAACTTCTTAAAGTCCAAGGTTAAGAGTTTATCAAGTCCTATAGGCGTGTTGTCCTCTAGGAGGTCCACCAGTTCTATCCTATTACTATAGAGGACGTAATCCTGTTCTTTATTAAGTTCATATAGCTGTAAGTAAGAGGCTGCTGTAATAACCCAGCTCTTCCTTTGTGCTATATAATAGAAGGCTACGGCACTAACATAGTAACAGTTAGTTATGGGTGGTGTAATTAGAGGTTCTTTAGGTTAATATTCTAAGGAGTAGGTAGAGGCGGCTAGGCTATGCCCTAGGCAGGTCTCTCTGTAGTAGTTAGAGTTAAAGGTTACTTCTCTTTTCTTCTAGTTAATAATAGGGTTGTGCTGCTCGAGCTAGTTCATTCTAAGGATAATAGGGTAATTGGTAAGTGGTATAATATAGGCCTAAAGCTCTTTTTAGTGTCCGTTTATATCTAGGTGGAGTTATGCCATATAAGTAATCTTTTATGCAGTATAACTACCGTCAGCAAGTTATAGGGCGCGGGCTTTAGTAAGGGGTAAGGTTAGTAGGTTATATTTATACACAAATTAGGTATCTATAAATTTATTAGTAGCTCCGCAGTTAATTATAGAACGGTCTTTATATTGTTTTTTAGTAGTTATTCCTATTATAGGCAAAACTATCTATTTCCGTCCATCTATTCTTACTAAGTTATCTATTAAGTAGGCCAATATATAGATCCCTCTATCGTCAGGGTGTCCCAGCTTATAACTTAGGGCTAGGACTAAGCATTTCCTACTACTACTACTGCTGCCGCTTCTTTATCTTATACGGTAACGGTGCGTAGCGAGGTATTCGGTGTTCGAGGTATAAAGTTAGGTATTAGGCGGCGATTACCAAACCTAGCTATTAGGCAGTTTAGGTTTTCGTAATAACAGCCTTCTTAACGGCATCTATAGCAGCGCCCTAGCTTCTGAAGTAGCTTACGCTCTCTATCTAGGAGTTTACATAGAAAGGTTAATATAGAGAGGTTAATATTAGCTCCGGTAATAGTATTAGTAGTGGGCGTTAGTAACCTAGTATATATAGGTATAGTTGGCCCAGAGGGCTTTTATATTAGAGCCTTTGGGTAAGGGTTAGCAGTAAAGATCTAATTCAGCTATTATTTAATCTTCTATAGGGTTGCCACTATGCTGTATATATTATTGTAATTATAACTAGCGGCAGCATAACTAAGGCAATAGGTAACTTTTTTAAGGAGATCTTCCTAGTCTTCAGCGTTATCTTAGAAGAGGACTCTAGTATATTCCTAGAACTTAATATAGAACTTATTAAATAACTTAATAGGACTTATCTTTAGGGCGCGTAGTTTAGCTCGACTGGTAGCCACTAGGTTGTGGTCGCGATATATTAGGTTAAGGTTGTTAAGGACTTTCTAGTAGGTATTACGGACGCTTTAAGTACGATGTTACGACTACTTAGGGAAGAGTCGCAGGAAGCTAGTTAGTTAATATAGGCATGGTCCAGGATAGATCTGGTGGAACCATGTAACGAGGAATGGTAGCTGAGGTCACATGATGTGATCTATGTGATCTATATAATCTATATAATCTGTAGGACAGAGTAGACAGAGCAGACAGAGTAAACGGAGCGAAGGGATTTCTTAGAAGTAAGGTTATATATTTAAAGGACCACAGTCCTTACCCAGATAGTTCTCTCTTTGTAGTAAATCTTAGAATATAATTGGAGTTAATCTGTTAGGTAACCACTCCACCAGTTATTATTACGTTGTTGATTTTGTTTATACCTATATACCCAGCCCAATAATAGAACCTACTGTAGTTTCTACTACAAGGTTCCGTTACATATTTACTACCAAGGTTACAGTACTAAATAGAGAGATTGAACAATATACCACTTAAAGCACCAGTCGTAACGACGTCGACAGCAGCCACAACCTTAGGGCTAGCTGATATCAGTATAGACGAGGGGGATTCTCAAGTGGTTACAAGAGGTCAGTTACAGGAAATAGTTAATTACTTACAAGATAATAATAGGATACTTAAAGAACGCATTAATGGAATTAGAGCAGTAAAGATTAAGTTACCTTTAATTAAATGGTTTTTAGGAGAAAGGTTAAAGCTTAAAGGATTTCTTATATAGATGCACTTTAAGGTTGTATAGGAAGGAGCGAAGTTAGCAATATCATTAGATTAAGTAGCCTACGCAGAATTGTTCCTAACGGGGAGAGCACTTAAGTGGTTTAAACTATATCTTACGGAGATATAGGCTAATGGCATAATAACTACCAACTAGGATATACGGTATATATTTGCTAGTTAGAACGGGTTCGCGGAACAACTAATATAGATATTTAGAGACCTAGAATCTACAACCACAGCAAAACAAAAGCTTTAAAACTTAGTATAACGCACTTTAATAATTAAGTATATAACGCAGTTTTAAACACTAGCCACGCAGGTTAAGTGGAACAATAGGGCGCTTATGGCATAGTATAAATAGGGACTTAAGGCTAAAGTCCAGGATATAATTATCCTAATAGAAGATGCGGATACTCTAAGAGAGTTAATAGATTAGTTAATAAAGATTAATAATAGAATCTATTAAAGGGAACAAGCTAAGAAAGGGCAAGACAGAGTTCCACAGTTATATAAGGCGTAGAGTACGCAACGACAGACACAGAGTTAAAAACTATAGAATGGCGCAGAGCTAATAGACCTAAGCGGTACCAAAGAAACCTAAAGATGGGAAAAAAAACTATAGAAACCTAAAGGTTAAGGATTAAGTAATTAAAGGACCTAGGAGCAGAGGCTAAACTAGGGATCTTAGTAGCAGAAAACGTTTAGGCGGACTCTATAGCAAGAAAGATGGTTTAAAGATAGGGCTTATATAAATTGCGGAAAATAAGGTCATTTCGCCAGAGACTATAGAGGTGGTTAGAGTAACTATGTGGTAAAGGGAACTAGGCTAGCAGACGGCACGTACGTATAAAGGGATAATGGTGCACTGTGAGGAATAAAAAAATGTTTAATTAACAGTTTTGCGTATTGTTATAATAACGCATGCCGAATTTATAAGGACGCTAAGTACGGCGCAAGCTATTGGCTATAAGAGCTAGAGTTAAAAGGACTCTAAGGAACCAGAGAGTTAAATAAAGAATAAGATTAACTCTACGAGCTAGATTAAGATGTTACAGTAATATATAAATAAAGATTAGCAGTAATGACAATAAAGTTAGAGTACTTATTAATTAACAGCGACGAGGACGAAAAGGAGGCTAACTGGGAGCACTTAAACCTTAATAACATAACAGAAGCAGAGACTAAGACTATTACCAAACGAGGTTTAGTAACGGGTATTATAACACTATTAGATACAATTTCCATTACTTTATAAGACAATAGGAGTAACGTTTAGAAGAAACTAAGTAAGTAGATAACTACTAGTACTAGCTTATTACTTAATAAAGGTAAAAGGCCATAGGCTTAAGATTCTTAAGAAGAGATAAAAAAAGCTTAAGATTCTTAAAATAAGATAAGATATACCTAAGGACCCATAACGGACGAAAACTAATGGGAAAGGGTAGTAACTTAGTTTAGTAATAAATAAATAAGTATAGGATACAAGTTTAAGAACTATAAGTTTGGGGAATAAATAAGAACATTAGTAATCCTAGGTAAACGCAGTATTTAGCCTAAAGATTAAAAAGTTAATACTAGGATTAAAAAGTAAGACGACTATAAAGATCTAGCTACAAGACGCAGAAAACAAGAAACTATAGATAAGTTTAGATAAAGAATTATTATATAGCAAGAGCAAAAGCTAGATAAGAGATTAGCTATGCTAGGTTATATAAGGGATAGAGCACCCGTATAAAGAGTTACTAATAGGCCGAGTGCAGGGATACCTAGGGCAAAGTAGTTAGATAAACTGGAATAAGAAGAGGATCTAGATATTCTAACTAGGTTTAAAGAAAGATATACTAAAGGATATTATGACGCAGTGATAATAAGGTACTTTCTAATAGATAAACCATACACACTAAACCAGTTGTATGGAAAGTGGTATAGGCAACGACATAATAATAAATGGGAAGACTTTTATATATAGCTAGATAAAAAAGTTGTTTAAGACCAACCCATTACGGAAAAATGTATGAGTTATATTAAAGGAGCATTAATTATAATATTAAGGAACCTAGAAGAAGGATCTAGGGACTAGAGAAGTAAGTAATAAATCTTAGTACCTGCAATAGAGATACTAGTAGTTAGGTTAACTAGGTATAGGTTTAAACTTAAGGACAAAGATAAACCAAGAGTTAACCTAAAATATACAGCGCATTATATACTATCGTGGATAGCTTATATAGATAACACGTGCAATATATATAGAGCACTAAAGAATAAGAACCGGAAGTACCTAGTAAGGATATATTAGGCACTAGAAGAAAAGTGGTTTAGAAATGCTAAGTATATATATAGTTGGCACCTAGTAGAAGTACAAGGTTAAGGAGACTTAATACTTTAACCAGGAAGATTCCTTACAGAAAAATACCTAGATAGATAATAGTAGTGGAAGTGCCTAGAGAATACTTGTCTATGGTATATAGAGGAAAAGAAACAAACTAAGTATTAGCTAAAGTTAGACTAAGTATAGGTAGGATCTAGCAGCCAATAGTTAGGAAAAGGGGAGGCGTATAGGACTAGAGGGAACTAGTGTTAGAGCCTTAGACCCTTAAAGAAATTTAAAAATAATACCTAAATTTATAAGTTAAATAGCAAGATTAGCAGTTTAAAGTGTTAGTAGATAGTAGAGTAACTAAAAACCATATATTACCAAAGGCAGTAGAAAAAATAGGGTTACTATATAGATAAAAGGAACACCTATATCTACTTATAACAATTTTAGGAGATAGGATAGCCTATAGAGGAGGTATTATTAATCTCAAAACAGGACCTATTTAGATAACTATTAAAGGGAGACCAGTCAGAATGTCTTTTAATATCCTACTGTTAAGACAGGACAAGGCGATACTAGGAATGCCTTAGTTACAGGAGTACAATCCAAAGATTGATTAGGTTATAGGTTAGGTTAATATTAAGGATATATAACAGCGTAAAGTGCGATAGTAAACCAAGTTGGTATGGTACTAAGTTGGAGCGATATACGAAGAGACTAAGTAAGGCTTAAGTTATATACCAAAGAGATACCATAAGTATGGCAAAAAGTTATAGTCACCAGAAAGTAAAAAGCTATTAGAGCATATAGCATGGGACTACAAGATAGAATTAGAAGAGGGAATAAGTCTAAAGTTCTTTCCAATCTATAAGCTTACTAAAACAGAGTTAGTAGCGCTTAAGGAGTTTATCTAGGAGAACTTACGCAAGGAATATATTAGACCATTATAGTTATTAGCAGGATATCTAGTACTATTCATCCTAAAGAAAAACAGAAAACTTAGGATGTGTATAAACTATAAATAGTTAAACAGCATTACTAGAAAGGATAGGTATCTTTTACCCTTAATTAGCGAAATCCAAGACAGAATAGGCAACGTAAAGATCTTTATAAAAATAGATCTAAGATGGGCGTACTATTAGATTAGGATCAAGGAAGGCGACAAGTAAAAGGCAGCCTTTAGGTTAAAGGAAGGACTATATAAGCCATTAGTTATACAATTCGGGCTTATAAACGTACTAGTAATGTTCTAAAAGCAAATTAATAGTGTGTTAGGAGAACACCTAGATAAATTTGTTATAGTATACCTTAATAATATTATTATCTACTTAGAGAGTAAGGAAGAACATAGAGAATATATTAAGTGGGTCTTAAAGAGACTATAAGAAAAACAGATGCTAGTAGCAATTAAAAAATACAAGTTCTTTACAAGGAAAACCAATTTTATTAGATTTATTATTAAACTAGGCCAACTTAGTATAGATTTAAAGAAGATCAAGGCTATAGTAAATTGGTAGAAACTAGAGAATATTACGCAGTTAAGATCGTTCCTAGGGTTTTGCAATTACTGTAGAAGGTTTATAGCGTAATAGTTATAGGACATTAAACTATTTACGCGGTTAACAAAGAAAGAAGAACTATAGGTATAGGGGAAGAAGTAATAAGAACTATTTAAGAAAATTAAAGAGTTATTTACCTAGGAGCCAGTTCTTAAGATCTATCAACTAGGTCTAGAGACGGTTGTAGAAATAGATATATTAGACTTTACACTAGGGGCATACTTCCTATAGAAATATTAAGATAGATAGCACCTAGTGGCATACTACAGTTGGAAGATAACACCACTAGAGTTAAACTATAACATCTATAACAAGGAGTTGTTAGGTATAGTTATAGCACTTAAAAAATAGAGAGCATTTTTACAAGGCATAAAGAAACTATTTATAGTTAAGACGGACTATAAGAACCTTACAGGATTTCTAACAACAAAGGAACTCAACCAAAGATAGGTTAGATGGGTGGAAATACTTATAGAATATTATTTTAAAATTTAGCATACCAAGGGTACGGATAATACACAAGCAGACGCTTTAAGCAGAAAAGCTAAACTATAGAGTAATAAAAAGCTATTAGGAGCTTTATTACAAAAGGATTAAGATGGATTGATTAGGTATAATTATCTAAAGATTATAGCAACTAAGGAAAGTCAGATCTATAAATTACTAAAAAGTAATTAGATATAAAAGATCTAAAAAGCATAGGTAGAGGATCTAGACTTAGAGCAATACAAAAATAAAGAAGTAATGTATATGCCTAGGTCTATTACAGAAGAATTTATTAAGGAATTCCATAAGGGAATAACACAAGGACACAACGGAGCTACAGGCTTAGTATTAAGACTTTAAGAAGAGTACATTATTTAAGAAATCTAGGGACTAGCAAGATAAGTTATAAGAAAGTATCTAGATTGCTAAAGGAATAAACTAACAAGGTATAAGCCGTATAGAGGGCTATAACCTATTAAAATACCAGGAAGACCATGGGAGGTTATATTATAGGACTTTATTGTTAAGTTACTAAAGTTAAGAGATCCTATTACAGGACAAGATTATAACGCAATCTTAGTAATAGTAGATAAGCTAATAAAGTGGGGATACTTTATAGCATACACTAAAGAGATATTAGCAGAAGATATCGCTAGAATTTATATAAAGGAAGTATTCGCAAGACACGGAGTATTAAACAAGATTATATTAGACAGAGATCTAAAATTCATAGCAGCATTTTAGGAAGTATTTCTAGCAGAATAAGAAGTTTGTGCAGTAATATCTATAGCGTATTATCCGCAAATGGATAGACAAACGGAAAGACTAAACTAGACACTAGAGCAGTATCTAAGGCATTATATTAATCACGCACAGAATAATTAGGTATTGTTATTACTAGTTACACAGTTTATATATAACGCAACACCACAAGAAGGAATAGGGATATTACCATTTAAGGCAAATTACGGATATAAGCCAAGAATATTATTATCGCCACGTTAAGTAAAAAAGACGAGTAGCATAGCTAAGCAAAGAATAGAGATGTTAATGAATCTTTATATAGACCTTATAGAAATAGCTAAACTAGTATAAGAATAAATGAAAAGGTACTATAATACTAAGAGATCTGAGGGACCAGATCTTAAGGAGGGAGATAAAGTATGGCTACTATACAAAAATTTTAAGAGTTAATAACTAAGTAAGAAGTTGGACCACGTTAGACTAGGACCTTTTAAAATTAAGTAGAGAATTTTATTAGTTATATATAAGTTAAACCTACTAGCTAAAATGAGGATCTACCCAGTATAATATATAGCAATACTAGAACCAGTACACGGGAACGTTAAACCGCCAGTATACGAGGCAGATATATACAGAAGAAGGGAGAAGGACAAATAGCAAGTTTTAAAGATTATTAGTTATAAGGATGTAGATGACGAAACATAGTATAAGGTAAAGTAGATAGGCTATAGTAAGACTACCTAGGAACCACTAAGCAACCTAGAAAATGCTATAGGAAAGGTATAGGAGTATTAAAAGAAAAAGAGTTAGGTAGTATTAACAAAGAAGGATTGCTAAAGAACGAGTTACCTAAGGGGGACCTAAGAGGAGCAATTGCCGAGCTACTTAAAGTTGTTTCCCTTATAGGAGGAGAGCTAGTCCTTTTATTACCTAGCTTAGATAAACCCTGTTAAACAAGTTTTCACTTCTTAGAACGAACCTTCTTACGCACTTTCTTAAGATGAAGCAGACAAGCGTAAGCAGAGGTATGGGCTTTAAGGGCATAACACTTCTTATCTCTTACCCACTTAGCGCGAGCGTGGTCTTTGTCCTAGAGATAACGAATCTTGCCTAAGGCACTTAAGAGCTTAGCATCGAGTTTTATAGCGGTAGATTGAACACGAGACCCTATAATAAGTTACTTAGGGAACTCAAAGACTGTTAAGAGTCATAGGACGCGTATACTTAGCGTTAGAGATAGAGCGAACATCGTAAGACAAACAAATGTTTGCTTTAGTGCACTCCAAACAAGAGGAAGGTTATTAGGCAGAAGGACTTACTAGCGCAATACAAACTAACCCCTCTTTCGCACAACGAGAATATGGAAACGGCATTATCTCACCCAGCGATAGTATGGAGGAAACCGTACGCGCACGATAAAGGGTTAAAGAAGAAGAAGGAGCTTTAGGTATAATAAGCAAAGATATTAACTAAATTGATTAAACGGACATTACACCTCTAGTAGACGACTTAGAGATATTAGGAATCTTCGAGGACGAAGATAAAGAGGAGGGAGATGGTATTACGGACGCTTTAAGTACAATATTATAACTACTTGGGGAAGAGTCGTAGGAAGCTAGTTAGTTAATACAGGCACGGTCTAGAATAGATCTGGTGGAACCATATAACAAGGAATAGTAGCTAAGGTCATGTAATGTAATCTATATAATCTATATAATCTATATAATCTATATAATCTGTAGAACAGAGTAGATAGAGTAAACAGAGTAAACGGAGCGAAGGGATTTCTTAGGAGTAAGGTTGTGTATTTAAAGGACCACAGTCCTTACCCAGATAGTTCTCTCTTTGTAGTGAATCTTAGAATACAATTAGAGTTAATCTGTTAGGCAACCACTCCACCAGTTGTTATTATGTTATTGATTTTGTTTATACCTATATACCCGGCCCAATAACAGAACCCACCGTAGTTCCTACTATAAGGTTCCGTTACACCTAAGCCGTAGCATAGTTAATACTATAGGGGGTAAACACCTAAGGGCTCCAAGAAGGCCTAATAAAGGCGGAAAATATAATAGCAACACTCTTAAGAATAGGAATAATAGGACTAAAAGATTGGCTCTACTGGGTTAGTGTCCTAGTAGGTAGCCTAAGATGCGAATATAGCTGGCTAAGACAGACACCAAAACACGTAATACTGCTATGCCCCCTACGCACCAACTAAGAAGCAATGCTCTTAGTAGCTAGCATAGAGAACTATAATACACTACTCTTAATATAAAAAGGTCTCAAGGCGGTTACCCAGTGGCTTATTAGCCAAAATGTACTAGACCAGTTCCGGGTTGTAAAGGAAATGGTAATAGAAGGCAAAGGGGCGAGTACCAGGCGCCCCTTAATAACTCTATAGTAGTAGAGTTAAGTTTGCGATACTAGCGCGTCCGTAGGCTTGTTACGGCAGCAGTAGTTCCCAAGGAGGTTATAAAGTAAGGTAGTAGAGCACCATAGGTGACTCGTAGGCGCCCTGTATACGAGTCCTAAAAGGCGGGGAGATGGATTACAGGGTTTTCTCATTTTCTCAAATAGAGTTTTCTCTCTATATGTAAATAAAGAGTAGTCCGCGTGGGCCTAATAGGGATCCGAATCAGACGTTAAGCAATGAATAATTATTATTATAATTAGTAGTTGTAGATTTATTATATTAGCTTAAGGTTTATAGCAAGGGTAATTTATATTATATTAAATTCAAATAGTTATATGCATGTTTATAGGGCAAATGGTTTTTTAAGCAATAACTTTAGCAGTAAGTTATATGGAACTTTAGTATTTCTTTAACCTAGCTAATTAAAGGGTTATGTTGTTTTAGCCATCTATATCTAAGTATAACTTTGTATTGCTTTAAGGGTGTTATAAATAGGGAAATATGTTTAAGGTGTTCACCTATCCGCATTTTTACTAGGGCGTAGTGCGTTATTTTGCTATATATTAAGGGTTTGCCATTAAAGCCTTATAGGCCTTAGGGCTTGTCAAGTTTCTTTAAATTTAGGCGTTAAGTTTTTGTATAGTTTATATTAATAAAGCCTATACTAGTGGCTCCGCTGTCTATAAAGATTTGTACTTCCTTCCATTTTCTAAGTATTTAAATTTCGCCGAGTATATTAAGGGAGTTGTGTTGTATATTAGCGCTAGAAGAGCCTAGACACTTATGCTCTTCCACCTTTTATCCTAAGGTGCAACTTGGTCTTAGGATAATTTGTTTTCTAAATTAACCAAGGGCAAGATACTTTATGGCGTTTAAGTATAATTTATAGAGCGGGTATAATTTAAGGAATAGGAGGAGCTATGGCGGACCTTTTCAAAGGGGTAAGTTTGGCAATGCTTTTAAATATATCCTTTTTTACCGCATCTAAAGCATTCTCCATTTATGGCTTAAGTTCTTTATTTATCAGTTCCTAAGGGTGTATAGGATTGAGCGGCATTGAGGTCTATAGGGTTGTATATAGGGCTTTTAGGTTTTGGAGACGGATCGCATTTTAGGGTGTTTTAAACGCGAGGTATGGTTAACTTTAGGGAACGAGTTTATTTGTTATATCAAAAATCCTTGTTAATTTGTTGGTATATTATAGCAAATTTAGATAGGTTTTTTAGTAGTTCCCTACCTACTAACTAGGCTCTAATTTTATCTAAGATAGCTTGTTAAAGGGCAGCGACTCTAGTGGCTTTATTCCAATCTAGTTCGCTAATAAGGCTTAAAAATTCCAAAAAGAAGCTAGTAAAGTCTTAGTTCCGTTGTTATAGGTTTTTAAGTTTAGTAATAGCTGTATATTCGCGGCTGGCGTCATTATATATTTATTCTAGTAGAGAGATAAAGATTTTAAAATTAACAAAGGTGCTGTTACAAAAGAATAGATCTATAGTACGTATAGCGTCCTTGCTTAAATAAGACATTCCGTAGCTAACCTTGCTAGCTTTAGTAGGGTATTAGTTATAGTTTGTTAAAAGTTTAAGATGGAGCTTAGTTATAAAGGGACATAGGTTATTTTAATTTCTATTAAATATTAGAGGATTAGGGAGCTTTTTAGATTTTGTAGTGGGTATTAAACTCATTATAGATATGGGTTGAGTTACTATTACTAGTTTAGTATTCGCATTTAACGGATTAGGTTTAAATACGGTTATTTTAATTTTATTTATAGGTATTGTTGTTAGGGTCTTTAATAAAAGAGCCTTAACATTACGGAGTTCTTTATAGAGTGCTTCCATTAATTACTAATATTGGGCTTCTAGTGCAGCCCGCTGCTGAGCTAGGGCATCTATAAAGGATTATTGCATTATAGTTAATTATTCCCTAACTAGGGATATAATACTTGTGGTTATTAAAAGGGATTTAGGTTCGTTTGCCATTTTTAATAGTAGTTGTTTTAACGCAATATAGTGTTGGCTTTAGGGAAGATTTAAAGAAATAATATAAATTCTATCTAAATCTAAGGGTATACAGCTCTTTAAAGAGAATAAGACGTTATATAAAGAAGAGAAAGGAATATAGGAAACTTATAACTAAATATTTAGGGTCTTAGCAGCAGACGCGTGGGCATAAGCCCATACGGATTTTAATAAGTTTTAACTAAATTCCATTATGTTGGTAGAATTTAGTGGAATTTAATTAAGTTAGTAAAACTTGGTAGAAAACAGTGGATTATAGCGGATAATTGCAGACAGTTGTAGATAGTTATAGATAGTTATAAACAGTTTACAAACAGTTTTATACAGTTATCTGTTAAGTGTTTCACTGAGACATTCCTACTGTAACTAGGCTAGTCCCGTTACACAGGGATATAGTAGACTTTAATTCTAAAAATATAGAGAGTAAGAAGAAAGTAAAATAGGAGAAATCAATACTATTTAAAATGAGAATTAATAATCTAGTAGCCAAATAGTAGGTTTTCCTAGATATATAATATACACTACAGATATTCCATATAGTTAAACCCTATCTTAAAGCCTAGAGCATATAAACTCCTCTATATTACTCTTTTCTAAGTTACTAAAAGGCCCCTCTAATAACTTCGACTATTTAACCTTTAATTTTGCCGCGTTTATATCTTCTATAATTTACTCCCCGCCTTATATTAGCTCCACTACTTTTAACAAAGTATATAACTACTTTTTAATACTATTAATGCGAAAATTTATTAGGACTTAAGCGTACTTAGGTTTAATAGGTAGATTATAGCGGAAACCAATCCATTTTAAAACCTATAAAGCTTAAGATCTATTGGAAATTACCTAGATTTATAACCTACTTAATAAATTTAAACTGTTCTTTTCCCAAAGCCTTAAGAAAGACTCTAGCCATTTTATTATAGCCAGTTTTAGACATTTTAAAGAGTATATAATACTCTTCTATTCTTGGCATATTTAATAAAGATAGGTAGTAGTAGTGTAATACAAGAGGTCTGGGTTAGTTAGTAAATGTTTTAATAGGTAGTAGATTAAGGTATACTTTATCCTTAATCCTAAGGGCTTAAATAGTCTAACTTATAAAGAAAAAGGTGTTAAATATAGTACTTATTAGTTCTAAAAGCATAGCTATATAATTATAGATAGAAGTAAGGGCAGCAATTAATAAAGATTGTTAAGAGGTTATAGTGCGTGCCGTATACTATTAGTAGGCCTTATTATAGCTAGGTATAAAGTATAGGCTACTAGATACATTAAAGGGTAGAAAGGGCACTATAAATATATCTATGCAGGATAAAATGCTAAGTGTTTAATATATATAGCGGCCCGTACAGCGGCTATTATATATATTAATCTTATTTTAGCGGTGTGTTTAAAGTATTAAAAACATTACTACTAAATATTTGCTAATAAAAATGGTAAAGCCTAAGCATTAATAGTAACGCTTACTTAAGCGTTAGGGTGTTAAATGTTTAAGGCTTATTTAAAATGCTAAGTATTTTAATATCCGTATATATTAGCGAATTAGTATACCTAGCGCGTGAAATATAAATAGGCTAACAAAGCTTACCCCTCTAAACTGCCCTATTACTTAGACAATTTTACTAATAGCAAGCTTATAAAATTAGATATAGTAATATAAAAAATAAATAAGTATAAAACTCTAATAAAAAATTACTAGAATAGGATATATATAGTATCTATAATTAATAAGTTGTATGCAGACCTTATACAATCTAGCCTAAAGGAGACGATCTAGAAGATTTAGAAAACTCTATTAACTAAGACTGCGCCTATGCCTCCTATTACTTTAATAGATATTACAGAAAGTAATAAAGCGCATAAGCTTATGAAAATGGTATATTTAACGTAGTTTACTTTGGTATAGTAATTCTAGCGGCTAATATAAATAAGAAATTAAAGTTAAAGATACTAGAAATACTACTAAAGTTAGAAGTTAAAGTAGTTAATATAAACTCTTTGCGTATAGGCCTAATAGTCTATTTTATGGGACGACGTATTTTAATGCAATATCTAAACGATTTAGTAGTATATATATTAGGTTTTAGCCCTTACAGGGACTCCTAGGTCCTACTTAGTTATACTATCCCATATTTAGAGAATAGGTAAGGCTGTTACTAAGCTAGTTTATAATAGGTAGAATAGAACAGGAGTAGAGGTAGTATTAGTACATTAATTACAGTGCTAATTATTAGTTAAGCTTAAACTACTAGCTCTGCTTAATAAGGGATATTATTAAACTATTACTGCGTTAAAAATCTAAAACTAGAGTGTATAACAGTATAAGAGTTTTAAAAGAAATTTACTAATACCTATAAGTAGAACTTATAGCAACCACATTATTAAAGGACTTATTATATACCTATTGCGCGGCGCTATAGCTTATCTATTTGCTATTACTAATTGCTAGTAGTATATTACCACCAATTTGGTCTCTATATACTTATTACGCCTTATTATAGCTTATCTATTCGCCATTACTAATTTCTAGTAGTATATTACCACCAATTTGGTCTCTATATATCTATTACGCCTTATTATAGCTTATCTATTTACTATTTCTAATTGCTAGTAGCGTGTTACCGTTGATTTGGTCTCTATATACCTATTACACCTTATTATAGCTTATCTGTTCGCTGTTATTACTAATGTCTATAAAACTAGAGCTACTAGGGATTCCATTTAAATACGCTATACTATTTATATTTAAGTGTCTTTATATAAAGTTGCTGTGGGTATTAAAAGTAGTAGGAAAATCTTATAATAAGCGTTCTTAACTAAGGTATAGTTTAAGGGATTTACCTACTAGCTTAGAGGCTTAAGGATATTATTTAATAAATTGTAGAGAAGATGTTCCATAGCCTGTAATAAATTAGAGATTCTACTATTTAGAAGCATAACTTTACTCTTATATATCTGCATACTATTTATTAAGGCTATTATTAGTAGCTAAAGAGGGTATAATATTATTAGATTTGCGTGTTAGTGATTATATACTAATATAAAATCCCTAGGTTTAGCAACTTCTATATAAAGACGTTTATAAAGGGAGGAAATTTGCTTTTTTAGCTTAGCTAGGGCGGGTTAGTAGTGCTAAAATATATTAGTCTAAAAGAAAGTATTTAACTAAAATAAAGCTCTTAATACTATCCTATCTAAGCTAAGCATCTTTATATAATTTTAAATATTATAAAATAAGATAGGTGCCGTAAAGCTACAAGAAAGTTATTAATATTAGGTAAATTTAATTTCTAATAAGCGTTATAGGTAAAGGCTAAGAGAACTAATAGCCCTACCCCTTTAAGTCTTTATATAATATAAAGCTTAATTCTATATTTAATAGCTAAAGCCGCTTTAGTAATATCGCAATATCCTATACTTCTTATAAATAATATAATATGGCTAACTCCCTTTATAGAAATGGCTTAACTTTTAACTAAACTTTTAATCCTTAACGTATCTATAGACTCTAATTACTATTTTTTAAAAAAAATCTGCAAGTGTTTATTAGCAAAGAAGCTTTTAAAAAATAGCGTTATTTAATAAATCGCTATTAATAGCAATAAGATCCTTAATAAGGGGATGTTTATTTAACTACTTTAATTTACTAATAGTAACCTTTAGATCTTTCTCCACGGATATATTAATAAATATCTTAATCTTAGGGAGGTTTATTAATAATATATTAAGTAGGTTTATATATTTAGATAAAAAAGGAGGTAAAGAAGTAACTTTATTCCCTAAAGAAGACTAAACATCTTTACTTTTTAGAGAAGGCTATATAACGGGACTAGCCTAGTTATAATAGAAATGTCTTAGTAAAACACTTAATAGATAACTATTTATAACTATCTATAATTATCCGCTATAATCTACCATTTTTTGCCAGCGCTATAATACTAAAGTCTATTAAAGACTATTAAAGACCGCGTATATATATATATATGCACTAACTACTAAGACCCTAACTATTTAATTATATAATTCTCTTATTATTCCTTTCTCTTTTTTATATAATATCTTATTCTTTATAAGAGCTATATACTATTAAATTTAGATAGAATTTAGATATTTTCTTTAAATCTTCCTGTCATAGAGTGAGCATAAGCGGTAATAATATATAGCGAAGCAGATATTATTAAGCTATGTATATAAACCGTATAATAAGGTTAAGACGTTATATAAGAAAAGAAGATAAGGAAACGGGAAGAAAGGGTATATATTATTAGTTTGGTTGCTTGGCCAATATATACACAGAGTAAAATAGGCTTTAGGTTGTAGTCCTAGCAGAACTTAGTGGAATATAGTAGAGGACGGCAACTTGCCGTAGATTGCCGTTATGTAATAGCAAATTGCCTTAGATTGCCATCACATAATGGCAAATTGCCTTAGATTGCTAATATGTGCCTTAATTGACTAAGTTATTAATATAGAGGTTAAGACGGGGTGTCCTGTAATAGTACCCCCTCTTTAAACTTAAGCTTCTGCGAGATAGGGCTGTAGTAGTTCTGAGTGGAGTTTATAAAAGTCTTCTGTGGCTTATATAAGTCCTATAGAGTTAACGGGTTCCTTTATAGACTTAGTAAAGCCTCTCCATTTTATAAGGTACATATATTTGCATTTCTGTTTGTTATACTTAATATTATCAACTATTTTAATGAAATACTTATCCTCGCCATCTACTTTAACTGGTGAGGAGGGGGGGTCCTAGATCTGTCTAGGCAGGGTATCTAATATATGGGTAGTAGGGCGAAGGACTGACGTATAGAATATAGGGTGGATTTTAACCGTATTAGGGAGCTTTAGTTAGTAGGTATAAGGAGAGATAACCTTCTCGACCTTATAAGGGCCGGCGTTCTTCTAATTAAGTTTCTTAGTAGGTTGTTTTGTGTTTAGATTTCTTATATCTAACTAAACAAAGTCACTAATTTAGTAGGCTGGTGCTAGGATTTGGTTCTTATTTACTGCGGCTTTATAGACAGATTAGGCCTATGTTATTATATTAATAAGGAACTCTTATAGTTCTTCTATCTTCTTTATAAATTTGTTTGCTTTTGCAACTTATAAGGCCTAATAAGCTGGGCGAGGAATATTACTAAAGAGTTTAAAACCCATTTGTAGATGCTAGCCATAGTTAGCTAGGAATAGGGAGACTTTTATAGTTTCTAAGACGGAGTTATTTGCGGTAAACTTAGTAAATGCAAGCCAGTCTATTTAGTTGTCCTATAAATATAACGTGTATATCTAAATATACTATTCCATTATAGCATTTATATGTTCTATTTAACCATCCGTTTCTGGGTAGTATGCTATAGATAATAGTGCTTTAATAATAATAATATTATTATTATTTATTGCTTAACGTCCGATTCGGATCCCTGTTGGGCCCACGCGGACTACTCCTTATATATATATGGGGAGAAAACTCTATTTAAGAAAACCCCGTAATCCATCTCCCCGCCTTTTAGGGCTCGCTTATAAGTCGCCTATAAGTTACTAGTGGTACTCTACTACCTTACTTTTTAACCTCCTTGGGAACTACTGCTGCCGTAACAAACCTACGGATGCGCTAGTATTACACACTGTACTCTACTCCTATAGAGTTATTAGGGGGCGCCTATTACTCGCCCCTTTGCCTTCTATTGCTATTTCCTTTGCAACCCAGAACTGGTCTAGTATATTTTAGCTAATAAGCTACTAGGTAGCCGCCTTAAGGCCTTTCTATGTTAAGAGTAGTATATTATAGTTTTCTGTGCTAGCTGCTAAGAGCATTGCTTCTTAGCCGGTATGTAAGGGGCATAATAGTATTATGTGTTTTAGTGTCTGTTTTGGCTAGCTATATTCGCACCTTAGGCTACCTACTAGAACACCTACCTAGTAAAGCCAATCTTTTAGTCCTATTATTCCTGTCCTTAAGAGTGTTGCTATTATATTTTCTGCATTTGTTAGGCCCTCTTGGAGCCCTTAGGTATTTACCCCCTATAGCGTTACCTATGCTATGGCTTGGGTTCCCCTTGCCTAAGTCTACCTCTGTACCTTTAACTCCTATTTGTCTCTCCAGCGTCAGTCTAACCAGTATTGTGTTACGGTAGATGGTTTTCCAGTACTCTTTTGTGCTCTACTTTGGCTCCTTTCTCTCCCTTACTGTTATCTTTACTGGCCTCTTACGCGTCTCCCTTTCTTCTCTATATAGGCCTAGGCCCTAGCGCTGCACTATTCTTCTTCTGCTTTCTCTACCTGTTTTCCTAATATATCTTTCCTACTTTAGGGTTGTTAGTTCCTTCTCCTATAGGGCACCCTAGGGTCCCTCTATAGTTTATTTAGGCGTGTCTTAATATACTTTATAACGTTAGAGTTACGTTTCTTTTACACCCTTTATATTGCATTGGCTTTAATATATAGTTATAGGGGGGGAATATTGGCTTCCTTCTTAAGCAGTGCTGTGGCCGTTCGCTTATACCCACCTGTTATACTCCTAAGGCAGGCTGTTTGGACCTTTTGGAGTGGTTTAAGGAGTAATTTAGGGGGGCCTTTCTTAGTTTCTCTAGTGGCCTAAATGCTAGATCTATACGTCATAGTTAGCCGGATAACTGCTATATATAGTAGGCGTGACCTCTGGAAGTATGGACCCTATATAGAATTAACAATCCTGGATATAGCGATATACTGTGCTTGGCCCTTACGGGCCGCTTACGCCGCATATACGCTCCACCGGAGCTTACTGTCTACCCACACTCCTAATACCCTTAGGCCTTAAACCAGTTGACCCCTAAAGCCTTAGATATGAATTGTATGCTAAAGATCTATAGATTGGTTACGTTTTCTTATAAAATGGATTAGCTAGTATTTCTCTAGTAAGAATTAGACTCTATATCGTCTTGCCTATTCTATATAGGTGTTGTGGGCTTTCTCTAGTGTCCTGCAGTTCTCTGCGGCTGTTGGCCTATATATAATTAGGTTTGTGTTATTGATAAAGCCTATCCCCTAGGTTGCCCCTTTCTTAAAGGTGTTAAGTAGGTTGCTTACAAAGAAGAGAAAGAGTATAGGCGATAGAGGTAATCCTTGTGGTATTCCTGTTACGACTGTAATAGGGGGGCTCTAGTATCCGCTAAAGACTAGTAATGTTTCTTTCTGGCCTATAAATTCTTGAATAAATTAAATGATCCATTCTAGGAAGCCCTTTGCCCTAAGGATGTATAGGAGACGCTTATGGGGTATATTATTATAGGCGCCGCTGATATCTAGGCTAAGTATTAATACTACAAAGTCCTTTTGTATAGCCCATGCAGTTTTAATGGTAGCAGCGAGTAGTGTAAGTGCTAATAGCGTTGAGCGATTCTTTCTTGCCCCTATTTAGCTTTGTGGTAGTAGGGCGTGTTCCTCTGCCGTATCTGCTATATGGTCCGCTATAACCTTTTCTAAGATCTTGCTTAGGGTGTTTTCTAAGGCAATAGGGCGGTAGCTTCCTGGGATTAAGTAGTCTGCTTTGCCTTCTTTTTATAAGACGACCGTCGTCATGGATCTTCCGAGTCGCGTAGTGCTTTAATATGGAGTTGGGTAGTTAGTTCTTTCCAAAATATAGAAATAAACTGTCTACCTTTATTAGAGATAATCATTTTGGGAAGTCTATAGAGTTTCTATATATAATCTAGAAACAGTTAGGCAACGGCAGGCGCTAATATATTAGGGCAGGCGATTAAGTATTTCATCTTAGATAGTTGGTCTATAACTACTATAATATTTATATAGCCTTTACTTACGGGGAGGTCAACAATAAAGTTAATTAAGATATCCTTCTATCTTTGGTCTGGAATAGGTAATGGCTTTAGGAAGCCATTATATGTCTTATATAAAGCTTTAGCTTTTTGGCAGGTATAGCAGCTAGAGACGTATCTTTATATTATATTATATATGTTTAGCTAGTTGTATTCTTACTAGAGCAGTTCTAGGGTTTTTCCTTAGCCTGGGTGGCTGGCTACTAGTAGGTTATGTGCATGTTTAAGGAGCTTAAGCTTAAGTTCGTTGTGGTTAGGTATAACTAGGCGGTTCTTATAGTATAGGTGGTTTCCGCGAGCTTTGCATTTACTTAAAGAAATCCTTTTAGAGCGTCTGGCGCTATTTTAGATTAGCTTAAGCGTCTCTTAGATAAACTTATTATTTAGGTATTTGTCGGTTACAATCTATTTAATGGTTTAATCGGTTATTTTAAGAATGTGTACTGTAAGGTCCTTAGAAGGGAGTTTAAATAGCTTAGGGTGGAGTAGGGTCTAATTATAGTAGGAGCGTGCTTTTTCTTAAGCTAGTGTGTCTTACAAACATTAAGTTAGGGCATTAGGCTTCTAGCCTTAAACGTCTAGGCGGTATATAATTGAAAATTAGAAATGGGATAGATATTCTAACCAGTGGGCCTAACGGTGGCTTAGCTATTTTATGGTTGTAAAGTATTGCAGGTTCTTATAGTCGCTAAGAACCTTAATTAAAAATCCGGAGCCTTCTAGTTTAGGTCGCCATGGTTTAAAATATCTAATAATAGCTAATAATTCTTTATTATAGATCTCGTAATTATATTTAGCTGGACTTAGTTGTTTTGAAAAGTATACTATGGGGTATAATACTCCTTCCTTGTTATATTAAGACAGAATGCCTTTAATGACGTAGTCAGATAAGTTAGCTTCTATAACACTTATTTAGTTTAGATTAAAGTGTTAGAGTATAGGTGCGGTAGTAAATATAACTTTTAGGTAAGCAAAAGCTTTCTTACATTCTTTGTTAAAGATAAAGGCTTTATCCTTCTGTATTAAGGCCATAAGGGGTAAAACTAAGGCGGAGAAGTTATTAATAAACTATTAGTAGAAGTTAGCGAACCTTATAAAGGCTCTTATATCTTTAACGTTCTTAGGTTCTTGCTAGTTTATAATTACTTTAACTTTCTTAGAGTCTATTTATACGCCGTCTATAAAAATAATAAGTCTAAGGTATAGAACTTCCGTTTTATAGAACTTGTATTTATTTATATCTAATTGTAGGCTAGCTCTGCGCAAGGCTTGCAGGACTAGTTTAATATATTTTTAGTATTTAGCCAGATTATTGCTGTATATCAAAATATTGTTAATATAAGCAGTATAAAAGACATCCAGGTATAGGTGCAGGGTATTATTTATAAAGCGTTAAAATAAACTTGGGGCGTTTGTGAGGCCAAATGGTATTGCTAAGTACTTAAACAATCTATATTAAGTACGGAATGCAGTAAGCCATTTATCTCCTTTTGCAATACAGAGACAGTTAAATACGTGGATAATATTAAGCTTTATATAGAAGCGAGCCTTACTTAATTAGTTTAGTGTCTCTTAGATTAATGGGATTGGATATTAGTTCTTAACAGTGACAGTGTTAAGAGCTTAGTAGTTTATATAAAAACGTAAACTGCCGCTAGGCTTCTTAATAAAGATTACTAATACGGCTATGGGTAAAGAACTTGCTCTAATAAATCCTTTATCTAAATGTTTATCTAGGTACTTCCATAATACCTTGAATTCGTTTTAGGACATCCTATATAGGGGTCCAAATCTAGGATATTTTCCTTCTTTAACTACAATCTTATAATTATATAGACGGCGTTCTAGTAGCTTATTGGCTTCCTTTTATAAGAATATATCTAGATAGTTATAGTACTCTATTAGTACCTTTGTGGCGGGGTTAGTGTGCTTCTTTAGTGCTAAGGCTTTCTTAATATCGGTCATTATAATAGTAAAGATTATATGTTCTGGTTTCCTGGCAAGTCGTGCTAGCAAAGTAGCTCCAATTATGTAGATATCTAAGGTGTTAAGCGGGCTTAGATTGTCCTTAGTTTCTTATACGGTTTCCTATTTAGTTTTAGGTTTGGTATTAGATATAGAGTTAGTGTTAAATTTGGGGTTGGTGTTAGATTTAGGTTTAGGCTCTTTAAGTATCTTTTTTATAGTAGAATACTAGTTCTTCTAGTAACTTTATATATTAAGCTTGGTTTAGGGTGCAGCAGTTAGAGTTAGTTTATATAGTTTAGTATAACTTCTAGGTTCTTAGTGGAATTTAGTAGAATTTTTAGGTTGGTGGAATTTAGTAGACTTCTTAGGTATAGGGTAGATTTTAGTAGAAATTTTAGACTGGTAGATCCTAGTGGATTTTTTAGATTTTAGTTTCAGGTCTAAGTAGCGAGTTATAAAGCACTTCTGCTTATAATGGGAGGTGGTAAATAAAAGCTTAAGGTTGTCCTAATTAATGGTTACCTTATATAGCTTTATCTAGGATTGTCTAAGGATTACTGGGTAACCTAGGGCGGTAATAAAGAGCGTAATTAATTCTTTATGGTTTAGGTATTAGAGTCTTAGGAATACTATATAGGTAATACGGCTTAAGATAGTGCGTTTACCATTAAATCCAAATACGTTAATATACTAGTTAAGGGGGGTTAAAGTAAAACCATTATTTTACGCGAAGATCTTGTTAATAAATCCTATACCACTAGCTCTTATATTAATTATGACCTAAGCATTAGCCTATTAATTATTCTGCCAAAGACAGCAGTTAATAGTTAGGCTATAGTCCCAAGAGTTAGAGTTTGTAACATCTAATACATTTAATGAGATCATAAGGCAGCGCCGTCCTAGAAAGCGACTTAGCTCTAAGACCTTCCTTTTAGAGGTAATTAGGGTGGGGTTCTCATAGCGTATCAGTTATAGCTTTGTCCTTATAAGTGGTGCTTACTAGATAATAAGTTAGAACTAGATAATAATTGGGGGCAACGGCTAGAGGATTAGGGCGGTAAATAGTTGTTAGTGTTAGCTGTTTATAAGTTGTGTTGGGGTATAGGGACGGAGTAGTATCTTAAGATGTAATCCTTGCTTCCGTATTTAAAGCAAAGGCCTAGCTTAATATATTATTCTTATTTAGGGGATCCTAGTGGAGCGTATCCTAGGGTCCCTATGTTAATATCTATAGCATTAGGGTGCTTAGGCTGGGATAATAACTTAGTAAATATTCGCGAAGCTATTATATTATACTAAGGAGTGGGCTTTGGTGTTAGGCGTAGTATATTATTATACCATTTGTTAATAACGTTTACATGGGCGTTAAGGGCTCTTAGTAGGTCTACACCTATTAGGGAGGTTTTTAGTTTAGGACTTAGGGATTTAATAAGGCTATTAACTAGTACAGAGTCATTCCAGCCTATTTCTTTTATGTAATAGTTAAATTTAAAGAAGTATACTAGGAAGCTTTTTATTTCTTAAGTTATATAGTTTATCTTCCTCTAAGCAGTAGCTTGGCGGTTTGGGTTACTATATATAGCTTTAAGAAGTATAACTAGGCTTCGTACTAAGTTTGGTTAAAAGGGTTTAACAAGGTTAGCTGCGTCTCCTCCTAGTTAACTTAGGGCGTAGCAGAGTTAGTTGGCTTTAGTTAGGTAGCAGTCAGTATTACTAGTTAGCTTATTTTTAAGCTAGCTTAGAAATAATTGGAGTTCTCTTTATTTGCTAGTAAATATTAGAGGGTTTAGTAGTTATTTAGATTGTTACAGTGTAGTAACCGGTTTAGGGTAAATAGCTACTATAGGTTCGGGACTCTCGTCCTGCGTATTTGTCTCTAGAGAAGGAGTTTAGTCTTAGGGCCCTATTATAGGTATCTTAAGGGTATAGACTTCTTCTTAAAGGTCCTTAATTATTTGCAGGTGTTATGCTTCTTATTTGGCTTATTGTTAAGTTAAAGTGGCTTAGTTCTATGCAAGGGCATCTATAAAGGACTTCTATATCTCTGCCAATTATTTTTAGAGTGCGGATATAATGCTAGCGGCTGTTATAGGGGCTTTGGGGTCGTTCTGTATTTTAGAGGGTGGTATATAAGGTTAACACAACGTAGTATTATAGAGCGAGCATAAGCGGTAATAATATATAGCGAAGTAGATATTATTAAGCTATGTATATAAACTGTATAATAAGGTTAAGACGTTATATAAGGAGAGAAGGTAAGGAAACGGGAAGAAAGGGTATATATTGTTAGTTTGGTTGCTTGGCCAATATATACACAGAGCAGAATAGGCTTTACGTTATAGTCCTAGCGGAACTTAGCAGAATATAGTAGAGGACGGCAACTTGCTGTAGATTGCCGTTACGTAATGGCAAATTGCCTTAGATTGCCGATATGTGCCTTAATTGACTAAGTCGTTAATATAGAGGTCGAGATAGTGGAAATAGGTAGACGTATATAAGGTGTTACGGAGGTGTCCTATAACACTTCCCTAAAGCCTCTTTATGCCCTTATACTATATTATATTAAAATAATTATTATTAAAATAGTGAACAAACCTAAATCCCTTTTAATAACTATAAGTATTATATCCCTAGCTAGGGAACAGTTAACTATAATATAATAATCCTTTATAGATGCCTTAGCTTAATAGCGGGCTGCACTAAAAGCCTAGTATTAGTAATTAATAGAAGCACTCTATAAAGAACTCTATAATATTAAGGTACTTTTATTAGAGACCCTAATAGAAATACCTATAAATAAGATTAAAATACCTATATTTAAGCCTAGCCCCTTAAATACAAACTTTAAACTAGTAACTTAATATATATTTATAATAAATTTAATACCTATTATAAAATCTAAAAAGCTCCTTAACTCTCTAATATTTAATAGAAATTAAAATAACCTATACCCCTTTATAACTAAGCTCTATTTTAAACTTTTAATAAACTATAACTAATACCCTATTAAAGCTAGCAAGATTAGCTATAGAATATCTTATTTAAGTAAAGACGCTATATAAACTATTAATCTATTCTTCTATAATAGCACCTTTATTAATTTTAAAACGTTTATCTCTCTTCTAGAATAAATATATAATAATGCTAGCTAAGAATACACAGCTGTTACTAAGCTTAAAAACCTATAATAATAGAACTAAGACTTTACTAGCTTCTTTTTAAAAAAAATTAGGCCTTATTAGTAAACTAGATTAAAATAAAGCTATTAGAGTTACTACCCTTTAATAAGCTATTTTAGATAAAATTAAAGCCTAATTAGTAGGTAGGGAACTACTAAAAAACTTATCTAAATTTGCTATAATATATTAACAAATTAATAAGAACCTTTAATATAATAAATAGATTTATTTTCAAAAGTTAACTATACCTTATATTTAAAACACTAAAAAACTAATATATATCCTAAAGCGTAATCCGTCTCTAAAACCTAAAAGCCATATATATAATCCTATAGACCTTAATACCGCTTAATTCTATATACCCTTAGGAACTAATAAATAAAGAACTTAAGCTATAAATAGAGAATACTTTAGATATAGTAAAAAAGGATATATTTAAAAGTATTGCCGAACTTACCCCTTAAAAAAGGTCTGCTATAATTCCTCCTATTCCTTAAACTATACCTATTTCTTAAGTTATACTTATTCCTTAAATTATACCTACTCTATAACTTATACTTAAACGCCATAAAGCATTTTACCTTTAGTTAACTTGAAAAATAAATTATCCTAGGGCTAAGTCGCGCCTTAGGATAAAAGGTGGAAAAGTATAAGTATTTAGGCTCTTTTAGCGCTAATATATAATATAACTCCATTAATATACTTAGCAAAATTTAAATACTTAGAAAGTAAAAGGAAGTATAAATCCTTATAAATAGTAGAGCTACTAGTATAGGCTTTATTAATATAAACTACGCAAAAACTTAACGCCTAAATTTAAAGAAACTTAATAAACCTTAAGGCCTATAAGGCTTTAACGGCAAACCCTTAATATATAGTAAACTAATACACTCTACTCTTATAAAATTGCGGATAGGCAAATACCTTGAATATATTTCCCTATTTATAATACCTTTAAAGTATTATAAAGTAATACTCCAAAATAATAAAGCCATAACTATTAATAATGGTAAAGAATGCGAAGATAATTTATTAAAACCTTTTAAAATTTATATAATATAGGCCGCGCCCTTTATTTTATTAGTAAAAAGACAAGATTATAAAAATTTTGCTATAACTATAGAAGATATTAAAAAAGTGCTAGAACTAAAATAATATACTAATCCTTAACCTCTTATACCTAAAGAGTACTATAATATAATTAACGAGTTTAAAAAAAGATTTATAGACTAACTAGTCCCGTACTAAGATAAGTATGATTTTAAAATAGAACTTAAGCCTAGTATAATATTAAAGTTCACCCCACTATACGGTATATGATAAGAATAACTACTTATAATACAATAATACCTTAATAAGTATTTAAAAAAAGGATTTATTTGCCCTAGCTAATATCTATTTACCTTACCTATACTATTTATTAAAAAGCCAGAAAGAGGTTTAAGATTCTATATTAACTATTAAGCTCTAAATATAATTATAATTTAAAACTAATATTTAATTCCCCTAATTTAAGAGACACTTAACTATTTAGTAAAGGTATAGTACTTTATAAAGCTTAATATAGTTACCATCTTTAATAAAATCCATATATATAAAGGAGATAAGAAGTATATAGCTTTTTACACACAAGAGGGACTCTTTAAATACCTAGTAATACTATTTCGCATAAAAAATAGTCCTAGTACGTTTTAGTAATATATTAATAATACGCTTTATAAATTCCTTAATATATTTATTACTATATATATTAATAATATTTTAATCTACTTATTCTTGCTTTCTAAATATTGGAAATATATTAAAATAGTCCTTAAATGCCTATAAGATATAGACCTATAATATAATATTAAAAAATACAAGTTTTACGCGTCTAAGGTTATATACTTAGGCTTAATAATATCCTATAATAGAATTAAAATAGATCCTAAAAAAGTTGCCGTAATTATAAACTAGGAAAGCCCTAGTAATATATAAGATATTTAAGGATTTCTAGGATTTGTAAATTTCTATTAATAATTTATTAACTACTTCTTAGAAACTACTTAGCTATTAATAAACCTAATAAGAAAAAGTATAAAATTTAAATAAACTACTAAATATAAATAAGCTTTTAATACTAGCCGAATTTCTTACTAATCTAAATTAAAAGCATCTTAATGTATGAAACTAAGCTATTGCCTATTGCCTTAGAACAAAATCTATAGCTATTAAATACTCTGGCGAAGTATTTAGAGCATATATCTACTTTAGAAACCTTAAAGGAGAAGATATTACCTTTTACAGAATATCTAACGTAGTATTTACAAACTATAAAGAGACTAGACGGAGCTCTTAAGGATATTTATTTATCCTATTTAGACTAATTAATTAAAAAGCAACCCTATAATAATTAGTGACTTACTTAACTACTAAAGCGGAGCTTCTCTCCCTGTCTATAGCTACTGTTAAGATTATTTAGTAGCAGCGTTTTTTTAAAGCAATTAGTCTTAATTTAGAACGTAATTTTACCCTACTATGCGATAATATACAGACTATATAGCTCCTAAGACAGGATATACCAAAGCTTAACACAAAGCTACAATATATTGACGTCTATTAGTACTGGCTTAGATAGGAAGTCCAAGACAAAAAGATTGATGTATAATGGGTCCCTATAGATAAGATGCCTACTAATGGTCTTACTAAGATCCTACCCCGTTAAAGGCACGCAGTATAGGTAAAGCAATTGAATTTGGTGGACATTTAATATTAAATCACTGCTATAACTAATAAAGACTTATAAAGTTGTATCTAAATTTCCTATTTTAGTATAGCTTCTATTTTCGTTTTATTTTTTATAGCTTTGACTACACCATTAGATCTAGGGGGGTATGTAACAGTTTACTAGCACTATGCTAAGACACAAGGTCATCGCCTAAAAGGCTCTAAGACATGGTTAACGCTACCCTTATATGTCTTAGATATGGTTAAATATTAAGTTATAGACTACGGAGTTCCGGGTCTACTTTTATGTATTTAGTTTACTTAATTTCTATAGATTTAGAATTAAGTCGCTTATTTAATTCCCACACTGTAAGCTTACAAAATAGCTAGCCTACTTAGGCCTATAGCTTAATATTTAAAATAGACGGCTTATCTGGCCCAAAACCCTACCTTTAAACCCTTCTTTTATAAAGGAAATTAGCATTATAATAGAAAACCTTATACGGCTATATATAAACACCGTTTATTAGGCCAATGCTATATATAGGGACTAGGCATTTAAGAAAGATATATAGCTTAATCTATAACGGATCCGCATAATATAATGCTTCTAAACTACTAATATTGCGCTACCAGTACTAGGGACCTAGGAAGCTAGTAATAAGCTAGTTAGATTAGACCCTATATAGCTATAAAGAACAGTAAAAAAGATTAGACGCTGTACTAAATATATAGACTAAAAAGATAACTTATAGAAGATAGAATAGGAGTTAAGGAGGGTTATAAACCCTTAACCACTAAATATAGTTTACGGAACGTCCGTAAAGAAACCTATAAACCTCCTACTAGTTAATATCTGCTATATTAGCGCTATAGGATTCTACCAGAACTTAAAACGGCCTAATACTGTTACCTTTATAACTAGCTTATATAAAATTAACCGGGTAATTAAAGATAAGGAGGTCCTAGCCCATAACTAGCTTAGTAGGGAAAGTAAGCTTATAGATAAGGAGCTGGTAGAATAGAAACTACTCTACTAATACTGGAAATTTAAGAATATATTCTCCAAGGTAGTATCTAATATGCTCCTACTTTACCATCTATATAACTATAAGATTAAGATTAAGCTAGATAAAGAAAACACCCTTAGCTATAGCCCCCTTTGCTAGTAATCCACTAATAAGCTATAGGCCACTAAGCAGTACCTTATTAATAACCTTAATAAGGGCTTTATTAAGCCTAGCTAAGTCCCTTTTACCTTACCCATTCTCTTTATAAAAAAGCCTAAGAGTGGACTCTATTTCTATATTAACTACTATAAGCTAAACTATATAACCTATAAAGACCAATATCTGCTACCCTTACTTAAAGAAACACTAGTCTATATAAGTAAGGCTAAGATTTTTATAAAGCTTAATATCTGCCAGGCCTTTTACTAAATTAAAATAAACCCCAGATCTAAGGATTTTACTATATTTTAGACCTGCTATAGATTATATAAATATAAAGTACTACATTTTAGACTAACTAATGGACTAGCTATATACTAGCGGTATATAAATAATATACTCTTTAACTACCTTAATAACTTCTACACAGCCTACCTAGATAATATTATAATTTACTTTAAGGATGAACTAGAATATAAGGCATATATCTATAATGTCCTATAACGGCTCCACAAAGCTGGTCTCCAGGCTAATATTAGGAAGTTAGAATTTAGTTAAGCGCACTAAGTATCTAGGGTTTATTATTAGTATAGACGGAATTAAGGTAGACCTAGAAAAAATAGCTATAATTAATTAATAGAAACCCCCAAGGACCGTAAAGGGGGTATAGTTATTCTTTAGTTTCTATAACTTCTACTAACGCTTTATTAAAGATTATAGCAAAATTATTTAGCCCCTTAACCGTCTTACTAAAAAGAACTAACCTTTTCTTTTTAATGCTGTATATAAAAGGCCTTTAATAAACTTAAAAAGCGGCTAGTCTCTTCTCTACTATTAGCCTATTTCTACTTAAAATGGCTCTTAATATTAGAAACAGATGCCTTAGATAGTGTAATAGCTGCCATTTATTCCCAAAAACAGCTAGATAGTGAATAGCACCCTATTATATACTATTTAAAGACTATAATAGACACTAAGCTAAATTACCATATCTATAATAAAGAGATACTAACTATTATTTCTAGCTTTTAATATTAGTGTTTATAGCTAGAGAGGACCCCTAAACCTATTTAGGTAGTATTAGATTATAAGGCCTTAGAATACTTTATAATAACTAAAGCCCTTATAGCATAGCAGGTATACTAGGCAAATATCCTATCCTAGTTTAACTTCCTAATTATATATAAGCTAGGCATAACTAACTGTATAGATACTCTTATAAGGTATAAGCAAGACCTAAATAACTAGATAGACGTAAAGATTATATTATAGACCTAAACGCTGCTATAACTAGAGCACCTTAACCTCTAAATATAGGCAGAACTTAATATAGACCCTATAGAGGCCAAGATATGCCCTGTTAACACTTTAGAACTTAACCTTATTAATAAGCTATTATAAGCAAATTATACGGCCCTTTTGTTATAAGAGCACTATAAAAAGGTAAAGGGCATTACTAGCCTATAGTCCCTTAAAAACGGACTACTAAAGTATAAGGAACGGTTAGTAGTAGCTAAGGAATAGAACTTATGGACTTAGCTTATTACTAAAGCGCATACTTAAATCAGAAAAAATAAAACCTATAAAATTATTAGCGACTATTACTACTAGCCTAAAATGGTTATAGATATTAATTGCTATATATACAACTATAACAACTGCCATAGGTCTATAATTCCATAAGATAAGACCCTAGGACTATTAAATCCACTCCTAATACTAGAGCGCCCCTAGTAGTATATCTCTATAAATTTCTATAAGCTACTTATAGACCGTAATAGATATAATATAGCTATAGTTATAGTTGACCGCTTTAGCAAGCGCCTGTTCTTAATTCCCTGTTATAAGAATATTAATACTAAAGAAGTGGCCTAACTGTATATCTACTATATCTATCGCATTTACGGACCACTAGATACTATTATATCTAATTATAGGCCGCAATTTATATCGGCTTTCTAGAATAAGTTTACCTAGATCCTAGGCATTAGGCTAAAGCTTTTTATAGTATACTACCTCTAGATAAACAGCTAGATAGAGATTATAAACTATTATTTAGACTAGAGGCTCTAACCCTTTATTAACTACTTTTAGGACAATTAGGCTAAACTACTACCTCTAATAGACTACGCCCAGACTACCTTACCCTATAACTCTATAGGATTTGCACCTATCTAGCTAAAAATGGAATACTTACCCTATATAAGCTTTAACTAGGAAAGAATAGAAGGGCCACAGACTATATACAAAAAACTATCTTATAAGGAAGCTTAGCATTACGCTAAACGCTTAGAAGAAGCTTAGAAAGTAGCCTATATAAATCTAGAAAAGGTCTAAAAATTAATAAAATAGTAAGTAAATAAGTATAGGTGTAAGCCTAACTTTACCATTGGCAATATAGTCTAGGTTATAATAAAAAACTAGAAGATAGAATGGCCTAGCTATAAGCTAGACTATTAAATAGTAGGACTATATAAGGTCCTTAAAAAGATAGGCAACTTATATAAAGTAAAGCTCCTAAATTTAATTAAGGTCTACTCTAAATTCTTACCAGATAACCTATGGAAAGCTATAAATAACCTATTACCTAGACAAAAGAATAAACCTCCCTACTAATTTAAGTTAATGGCGATAATAAATAGGAAATTAAAGAAATACTAGCCTATAAGCTAGTAAGGAGAACACTAAAGTACCGCGTTAGTTAGAAAGGCTATAACCTAAATCCTACCTAGTACCCTATATAGAACTTTATTAGCAGTCCCTATAAACTTTAAAAATTTTATAGCCATTACCTAATAAACTAGAACCCTTAAAGTACCTAGATAAGTAAATAAAGTACTAGTATAGTAAAGATAATAAGCTACTGGAAGAATATAAAGATAAAAACGCCCTATAGGTATAATATGGATATATAAAGCCTAAGGGCAGGCTTTACTAAAGGGGGGGTAATATTATAGCCCTGGTAGAAAACGGCAGAACTTAGCTAGCAGAACTTAGTAGAACTTGCGGTTATATAACTAGAGAACTGCATAAAAGAACTCTACCCTAACTAGCGCTGCTCTTCTCCTTTCCTTTCTTTAGCTTTAGATCCCTGTTTATAGACAATTTAATTATATAGGCTTGCGCGACCCTCTTGCTATATTTGTGCCTTAATTAACCAGGCCGCTAATATTAAGCTTAGTATACTAAACGCTCTGCTTATAGGCACTATTAGTTTTCTCTTTTAAGTAAATTCCTACCTCCTAGAACATCTTTTTATTCTATTTAAACTGCGTATAATAGCTTAGCTGCCGTTATAGTACTTTAATACTACTAGGAAAGATATATAGATTATAATAGTTCCCCAGCTATTAAAAGGATAAAAAGCTCTTAGCGCTATTTTTACCCTAGCGGTTAAAGAAGTAGAAGGCTATTATAAAGAGGAGGTAGAGAATAGGGTTAGCGTTCCGCATATAGCCTATATACTTAACCTTACCGTGCTAATTCTACTTCCTTTATATTATTAATATAATTATATATAGCGCTAACTTGTCTCGTTTAGGCCCTTTATTCTCTAGTTTAATAAGGATAAGAATAGCAAGCTAAACGTCTTATTTACTTTTACTATAGGTAATAGTAGTATAGCCTAAGGAACGGGTTAGAAAATGGTAGCTATATAGACTAAATAGGGTATATACAAACCTAATAAATACTTAGCTATAGTTTAAAGATAAGACTTAACTAAACCTAGCTTCTTAAAGCCCATCTTCTAGCACTAAGTAATCGCCTTTTTAAGCCCTTAACGTTATAGCCGCTAGTAATTATAAATAGGCCTTAATTAATAAAGTTAATATATTAAATCCGGTCCTTATTATAGTAGACGCAATCTAGTACTATTAAGAGCTTCGCTCCCTATAGCGGCTATAATGTTTTACCTTTTAACTACTATATATAAAGCTCGGTAATAGTAAAGACGTAGCTATTTATAACTAAGTATTAAACTATCTTGTTAAATAGAGCGTTTAGGGCCTCCTTGTCCTATACCTCCCCTTTCTCCTTTATAGCTTCCTCCCCTATACCTATAGCTGACCCTATAGCTGCCCCTATAGCTGCCCCTATAGCTACCTTCCCCCCTAACTACCCTGCCTACTTAAATGTCTTTTACCTCTTCTTTGCTTACTCGCTATCTTTTTACATCTCTTTCTATTTTAACTTCCGTTTTTAATAGCTAGTAGCCTATAATTCTTGATTAATAACTTACTGCTCTAAAAATAGGTAAAGCTTATTTTCTATTACCTAGGCGCCGTCTATATTACCTTCTAGTTTCGCGCACTAGTCTTCCCACTCTTTCTGCTTCAGCTTGTACGTATTACGGCACTACTATAACGGATTTGGTTAGAGGCTCGCTTAAGACTTAGTATATATATATAGACGTCCTTTCCACCACCTTCTGCTCCTTAGCTTAATATCCTCGTCAATAGACAATCCAATTGTATAGGCTTATATATGTTCTTTACGGCGCTCGTGCCTTGATTAACTAAGTCCTGTAACAGTACGCCCTTATAGTATTCTTTAAGCGCTAGGCCTTATAAATATCCTATAGCCGAGCCGTCTAGGCCTTAAATTCGTTCTAGAGGCTATAGGAGAAGGAGAAGGAGGAGGCTTGGGGGGCTTCTTTTAACTATAAAGTAGACCATAGGGTAAGAAGATTTTTAAAAGACTCCATCTCCGTAAGAGGTTAGGGGGAAGACACGCAAGTACAGCGCGGGTATGGGTAAATAAAGTTACTAAACACGAAAATATTAAAGGAGAAGGAGAAGAAGAGGGCTCTATATTATAGAATTAGAATTACAGCAGGCCGTTCTATATAAAATTAGAAGCCCCGCGCGAGTCAGGAGCTAGCGCGGGCATGAGAACAGGAAGAGTGTTAAAAAATGGATTGTTGAGGCAACGATGAGGTTGAAGGCGCGCGATGAGGACCTCCATACTAACCCAGTACTAACCTAGGCCTCAAAAACGCGTCCGAAAAGTAGGGGCCACCACCAAAGGGGGGGGGGTGATATTTGGACGATATGTCGCGGACCTTGGGGGGTCGTGCGTAACCCGGGGTTACGCCAAGCTTAACCCCGACCTCCGATACCTTATTCAGTCGCTAATACAGAGAGCAGAGGAATGAGCGCTAAAGCCTGCCCTCATCTATATGGTTTTATTCGACCAGTCCCAATCACTGACCTTCGAATTACTTCGCTCTCCAAGCATCCAAATTTACACCCAATAGCGAGGAACCTTACTCTCCACGAAACTCTTTTTTTTCAGGCGCTCGGAATGAACCTGATTAGTATCATGTATAAAGTTACCTATTTTAGAACTCGAGTCACGAATCGCAATTCACCTACAGCCATCAGCGAATAATTTCTGTGGGCATCCCGGAACTTTGCCGAAGTTTATTATATTTGTTTTAGCCCGATGACATTGACACCTTGTGACAATAGCTTCGACTCCTCCAGGAAGCAGGAAGATCGGTATCCTAATAATGGGGCCCCGTGATGGCTAGGGTTTCGTTACCAACTAGCTGACGCCTCCCTCAGGTCTCATCCAACGTAGATCTGTCCACCATTACCCTCTTTGATTGGATGTATAAGCCTCTATTCTCCTGAGGTAGTCCATCCAGGACGGCGAAACGGATACGTCTTCGGTTTTAGAGACTACGTGTCAAGTCGGAAATATGGGATATAGAAAAGACCGAGTATTCTCATTATCGGGTCAATTCATACAGAATCAACTACGCACTACCCATTTTCTTTGCACCCGATTTCAAATCCTTTACGTTCAGTGAGCAATGGTGTATTTATTTAGCCAGCGAAGGTGCATCCTCTTGCTCCTCTTACTAAGCTGGCAGCTCTCCGCTGCGCCTTCAGGAAGTTTTTCTCCAGTTACTTCTAATAGAATCAACTCTAGGACTACAGAATCTTCAAGGTTTCTCAACCTAAGCGAGTTTAGCTCACCGCCGTATCCAATTTCAAATAGCGCGGTTCAATCATCAATTTTTGGAAGAACAGGTGTCAGTTCAAGCACTAATTTGAGAACTAGGATATCAAAGATATCAAGCTCGAGTGCCGATATCAGCTCACATGTGTCACCCTATTGGAGCCTGGCATCCTCAGACAACACAGACACTAGTTCCTCCGTCTCGCTCAACACAGGACCCTATCTCCTAAAAACAAGCTCAACCTTTAGCAGCAGTTCGCATATGCCGTCCTTTTCCGTTCCGGCTTCTTCAGGAAGCTCAAACAATGTTTTATCTAACCCCGTCGGAACAGTGTCGTCTCTTAGGACAAGCAAAATCTCGAATTCAAGTGGAACTGGATCGCGAACAAGCTCCAAAAACACAATTGGTCCAGCCTCTACCGGTAGCTATCAGTCGCTCTCTAGCAGCACCAGCACCCAAACGATCTCAACCCCTGCCACGGGCATGCTATATATTGGGCCGGTCATAACAGCCATTGTTACAATAATTGCAGGAGAGACCGAAACTATCCCGATGCTCTCTGGCGGAGATCTCACTGCACCAATATTGCTAGGGACACCAGTTATTACTACTATTGATCCCACAGGCACCGAAGCCAAGTCAAGTGCCACCGAATTCTCAATGATGGTTGCTGGCCTTTTCCCTGTGATCCAAGCATGGATTAAAGATCATCAGCCGGCAAAATCAGTGATCTATTTGGATTGGAGCCTTCTTGGCGTGGATGGTTGGAGCTGATCTGCATTGGCTGTGGATCTGCTGATTTTTTTAGTGGCGTGGAGTGGATTTCGAGGCTTCTGAGCTCCAAGAGCGCCAGTACTATACCTAGTCTCTAAAGTTACCGTACTTTAAAAGGGTGTATTTATTCTAAAGAACCTTATAAAGCTATATAATAACCTATTTAGAATTATCTCTAATTAAATAGAGTTAGTAGTAGATAAAAGAGTTATTACTTTTAGTAATGGCTCTAGAAAGGACTTCTCCTTTATAGGCATTTAGCTTAAGGGCTTTACTAACTATAATATTATTATCCAAACCCCCTAGGCTACATTAACCCCCTTAGCCACCATAATAGCAAAATTCTACCAAGCTATTATAGGCTTTTCCGTATAATTTGTCTAAAATAGCGTTCTTAATTTAGCTATAGTTGTCTACTAGAAAGCTATAAAGCTTAATTAAACTAACCTTACTAATTAGGCTATCCCTATTAAACTATAAGTAGCTAACTATAACTTTGCTACTCTATACTTAGCCCTATCGTCCTCCTATAGCGGTTTATTATCTAAATACCCTTAGGCAAATATATCTACCTTATCCCCATAGGGCTAGGTATACAGTAATTAAAACACAGGCCGTCTATACTTTAAATTACTATACTCTTATTAATATCTCTATAATGTATATAGAGGGAATTATATTAAGAAAGACTATAAGGGGTTTCCGTAATAATTTATACCCCCTTTATACCTAAATTTAACGCCAAGATTTAAAGCGTTTACCTTAGGGTATTTACTCTATACTTTACTGTCGCTATTAAATGCCTTAGCCTAGAGAAATAAGCTACTCTTATACCCTAGAGATCTTGGCCCCTTAATTAAGGGTATTTTAATATATAGCGCGCGGATTAGAGCTACTACCTTACTACTAGAACGTATATATTTAAACCAACTCCTATCCAATGCCGACCCTAGGGTAATTACTATAAAAATTGCTACCGATTTGCCTATTAGCCATATTACTATTTGTCTACCTAAAACAATCTACTACTTCTACTTAGGACTTATACCTAAGCCAGACAGAACCTTCTGCCGTATTTATAATCTCTCTTACCCTAAGCCTTATTAAGGCCTTTTTATTAACGCTGCTATTTTAAAGGCCTACTTTACCCTCGCCTATAGCACTATAGATAATATTCTAGAGCTTATCCTCCTTACTAAAAGAGAAGCCGTTATTCTTAAACATAATCTTAAAGACGCTTTTTTAGAATATCCTAGTCACTATTACTAACTAATGCCTACTAGGTTTTAAGTAGGAGAAGATAGTATATACTAAATACTACCTCCCCTTTAGTCTAGCTACTATGCCTTTTCTCTTTAACCTCTTTATAGAAGCCCTATAGTAGGTCCTTAAGCGCTACCTCTATTTAATTATTACTTTCTTTACGCTAGTTTATTATATAAATAACTTTATATTTATCTTACGCCTAGGCACTGGCTATATACTAGTAGTCACGTGTATAACTTTATAATTATATTACTTAGTTTCCTTCCTAATATCTTTAAAAACTCCTATAGTATAGTATTAGACGTACTAGGCTATTAGATTAATACCAACACCTTTTTTCTATTCCTTGGCCCTATTAAGTAAATAGCACTATAAGATCTACTTGCGTTCTTTATCCTTAGGCCCTAAGTCTCTCTTAAATAGTGCTAGTAACTTAAAGGCAGCCTTGCCTAGGCCGTAAAAGTTATCTAGTTAGGGCGATTTTATTTAAGATCGCTATAAGACCTTATTACAGCTTTCTCTCTTATAAATTACCGCACTTTACCTATTTTACTACCGGTAATTTCTAACCTAGCCTAGTAGGGTAGAGCCTTAGCGCTTTAAAATAAGGTTCGTTTCTTTTAGAAGGATATTACTTACCCTAGATCTATCTCCTTATAAATACCTTATCTAAATATAGGTACGCTAGCTTCTTCTATAGTTACTTAGGCTACTTTTTCACCAAGACCTATTTTACTTCTTATTTATCTATCATAGTTACATATAAGGATAATTAATTTATACTATATAATTGGGAGGTATAGGGCTATAAGGTCGCTCTAGGGCTAGTTTTTAGTAGTTTTATTAGTACCTAGCACTTAAATCTGCTAAGGATTTGCCCTAAAGCGACTAAATATTCCTAACCACAAGCCTATAGCTGCAAAACTATCTAACTATAGTAGTCGCACTAAGGCGGGTTTTTAGCGGTTTTGCTAGTTCCTAGTACCTATTAAAGAATTGCGTTAAAGCGCTATTTATATATAATGTATACTAAGTATAAGGGATAGTAGGTAGGAAAAGCAAATTAGCTATATAGTGATTGCGATTAATATTCGCGAATATTATAGAAGGTCTTAGTATTATGCGTTACTAAAATAGATATTAACAAGCAATATATAGACGCTAGTATAGTTAATAGCGCCATTATACATCTATATTGCTATAAAATAACCTCTTTATAGTATCTCCTACCCCTAAGCACCTTTATACCTATATTAATATACTTAAAGTACTTACTATTACTGACATATTTATAAAATAGAGCCCTACCTAGTAATATTTATCTATTTATATCTATATAGATAATATAGTTACCTTTATAGGCTTGCAAAATATAGTGCTTAAAAGCCTTACTAATTTACTCCTTTAATAAATCTTGGTCTAAGCTGCCGTATTTAATATTTAGTTATAATCTTCCTAGATTTTATCTAAAGATAATATACTGGCTAATATACTCTCCCGCTTTAACTAGGCTATAGTTAAAATTTTCTATTTTTAGATTAATCTCTTAGTACTAATAGCCTATTTTTAGGCTCGCTTATTAACCTACTAGGCCCGCTACCTGCTTTTATTACCTAATTAGGCTAATTATACTTAGTTTTAAACCTCTTATAGCACGGTATTAAGCCTAATACCTATAAGGCGTACGCCTTGAGTATAAAGTTATAGGAGTTCTTCTGCGCTATAAGGGCTATAGCGCTATATCTAGCCTAGTGCCTAATCTTTTTTTTATGTCTATTGTATTATAATATGTACAATACTGCGCATGCAGCCTCTACGCTATGGCGCTATAGTTCTATATACATAAATCCTTTCTAGGTAGCTTAACATATACTAGTAGCTATGCCTTAGTAGTTTATAAGCCCTTAAGGGTTTATAGCTCCTTAGTGAAACACTAAGTTGCTATAACTACTAGGGAATGAGAAAATAATAGGAAAAATCCTAACACCTATCCCTATCCTTTTACTATTTATTTTTATCCTTTTGCTCTCTAATATCTTTTTAAGAGCTTAGTAGGAGTTTCCTCCTTCTAGGACCCTATACTTTGTCTATTCTTTTATAGAATTATCTAATTTAGTACTACGTACTAGTTTAGCTGCTTTAAGTATCTTGCAGTCTTTGCTATTAGCAAAGTAATTTCCTTTACAATTAATATAAAGAGGGGTAGTATGTTAATAAGGCTTGCCTATTATTATACAGGTAGAATAGGAGTGGTCTTTAGATAGATATATAGCCGCATAATATCTATAAGCTCTAGTAGAGCATCTATCTCCTATATGGCCAAATTTTTAACAGCTAGTATACTATATAGTAGGAGAGATATCTAGGTATTTTACTACATTAGTAGCTGTACCCGCAATTGAAATTTCTTATCTTTTCTCTTCGTTCTCTATAGTAAAAACTATAGAGCCGGATCTGGTTTATAGGTCGTGTCTTTTTATACTAGATAAGATCTATCTCGGTAGTCCTTATATCTCTATAGGATTAAAGGTCTTAATTTCTTCTTTTAGAAGCTTAGAGCCTCCTTTTCCTAGAAAAGGTAGAGTAGAAACACTATAGGCTATAACTTAAACCTATAGTTCCAGTTTTTGCTCTCTTTAAAAGATAAAGCAGCTATGCTATATTTCCTTATATTTAACTAGGAAATCTGCATTATATCCTTCTATAGTTATAAGGAGAATGTTTTATTTTTTAGTTCTAGCTATAGACGCTAGAACTAGCTTTTCTACTTATAGTTTTAATGCAAATAGCTAATTAACTTTGTTTTATATAGAGAAGGTATCTAAAGGCTGGTCCTTTCGGTCTGTAATTAGGACTAACTTCCTTTCTTATAACTGCTTTTCCTTGCTTCTAGTAGAAGTAGGACTTTTACTAAATAGAGAAGAGGTAGGAAGAGATAATAATAAAAAGGACAGGGAGGGCAAAAAAGGAAGGCCCTTTTTTAGCCTCTCTGTATAAGTTTTTTTAGTAGGGGCTACCTCCTTACAGAGAGCTCTTACTTTTTCTACTAATCCTTTTAGGACATCGTTTGCCTTTTCTTTTTCTTTTTCTTTTTCTTTTTCTTCTTTTTAGATAAAAGGATTTTCTCCTAATAGGATACTTTGTGTATAGTATACTAGCTATTTAACTTGTTCTTTTATTTCTTCTCTTTCTTCTTCTTCTTCTTCTTTAGCTTTATATAGGCCTTAGTTAGGCTATTTAAAGCAAGGCTCAGTGTTACGGACGCTTTAAGTACGATATTATGACTACTAGGAGAAGAGTTGGAAAAAGCTAGTTGGTTAATAAGGGCACGGTCCAGGATGGATCCAGTAGAACCATGTAACAAGGAATGGTAACCAAGATCACATAGTATAATCTATAAAATCTATAGATAGAGTAAATAGAGTAGACAGAGCGGATAAAGCAAGGACTTTCTTAGGAGTTAGGATGTGTATTTAAAGGACTACAGTCCCTACCTAGATAGTTCTTTCTTTATAGTAAATCTCAGAGTACAATTGGAGTTAATCTATTGGGCAACCACTCTACTAGTTATTACTTGTACTGTTATATTGTTAACTTCTTATTTGCCTATATACCCGGCCCAATAACAAGTCTACCATAGTGTTTCCCATAAGGCTTCGTTATATATTTGCTACTAAGGTTACAGTATTAACAAAGTCGAATAATATGTTACCTAAAGCGCAAGCCACGCTATTAAAGGTACCGGTCACGACAATACCTATAGTAGCTATAACCTTAGGTACTAGTGGAGATACTAGTATAGTTAATACTGATTCGCAGCTAGTTATGGTAGGTCAACTATAGGAAATAGTTAATTGTATAATAGATAACAATTGGATACTTAAAGAAAGACTTAATGGAATTGGAGTAGCTAAGGTTAAGTTACCCTCAATCAAACAGTTTTTAGGAGAAAAGTTAAAACTTAAAGGATTCCTGACGCAAATGCACTTTAAGGTTATATAAGAAGGAGTAAAGTTGGCTATATCTGTGGACTAAGTGGCGTATATAGAACTGTTCTTAACTAAAAGAGCACTTAAGTAGTTTAAACCTTACCTTACCAAAATCCAGATAAATGGAATAACAACTACTAACCAAGATATACGGTTTGTATTTGCTAGTTGGAACGGGTTTATAGAGAGACTTGTACAGATATTTGGAGACCTAGAAGCAACGACTATAGCGGAAAGAAAGCTTTAAAACCTAGTATAATGCACTTTAGCAATTAAGTATACAACGCAGTTCCAGACACTTATAATGTAGGTTAAGTGGAATAATAGGGCGCTTATAGCATAGTATAGACAAGGACTTAAGGCTAAAGTCTAGGACGTGATTATTTTAATAGAAGATGCGGAAAGTCTAAGAGACTTAATAGACTAGTTAATAAAGATTAATAATAGGATCTATTAGAGGGAATAAGCTAAGAAAGGGCAAGATAGAGTTTCATAGTTATATAAGGCGTAGAGCATATATTAACAGACATAGAGTTATAAACTATAGAATAGTAGGCTAGAGCTAATGGACTTAAGCGGCACTAAAGAATCTAGATAATAGAGTAGAACACTATAGAAACCTAGAGGTTAAGGATTAAGTGATTGTAGGACTAAGAAGCAGAGGCTAAACTAGGGATCTTATTAACAGAAGATATTTAGGCGGACTCCACAATAAGAAGAATAGTTTAAAGATAGAGCTTATATAAATTGCGGAAAGAAAGGTTACTATAATAGAGACTGCTAAGGTAGTTAGAGTAACTATGTAGTAAAAACTAAGTAAGGAGAACTAAGCCTAATAATAAGAAGGTTATAGGGGATATAGGAGTATATAGTTAGACACTTTACGTTTTATTATAACAACGCATACTAAATTTATAAGGACGCTAAGTATGGCGTAAACAATTGGCCGTAAGAGCTAGAGTTAAAAGGACTTAAAGGAACCAGAGAGTTAAATAAAGAAAGCAATTAACTTTATAAGCTAGATTAAGATGTTATAGCAATATACAGACAGAGATTAGCAATAATAGCAATAGAGTTAGAGTACTTATTAATTAATAGCGACGAGGAAGAAAAAGAGGCCAGCTAGGGGCACTTAAACCTTAATAACACAATAGAAGTAGAGACTGAGACCATTATAGAACGCGGTTTAGTAATAGGCATTATAACACTATTAGATACGGCATCTAT
>Ga0307507_10000385_pt1 | contig 91320 bp, 30 predicted proteins | sample 7_EM_MG_FD_207223 | JGI IMG/M metagenome (GOLD analysis project Ga0307507, IMG submission 207223) | Populus trichocarpa ectomycorrhiza microbial communities from riparian zone in the Pacific Northwest, United States - 7_EM | ecosystem: Host-associated > Plants > Roots > Unclassified | place...
TCTGAGGGGTGTCTGGGGGTTGTCCTGAGGGCAACCCAAGGTGACCTGCAATAATATCCCTTACATTGCCCCCCCCTTTCTTGCGGTTGGCCCCCGATCGCCATTACCTTGCAGTAAAGGGAGATTATGAGGGCTCGTCCCGGAAGGGGTTTGGAGAGATATTGGTATACCGCTATATATTATCTATCTATCTAACCCCTGCTTTAAACTCCTGAAAACCTTAATAAGGAAAAACATGACTGGAGAAAAGACATAAGGATTACTAGGAGACCCATTAGAAGCCTGCTAGAAGTATGCTGGTGACTACCTAGGCTGACCTAAGGATTTTTATATAACTCTATTTCCAAGCCTTTATGCCGGTCTGCAATTAATCGTAAGTATTATAGGCAATTTGGTGTTTCTGATATAGTTCTATAGAACCTTTTAGTATGGGATTTGACGTATAGGGCCTTAGCTTACCGTCGTCTTTAACTGTTAAGATATGATCTATAATACTTTCTCCTAATCCCCTACGTCACTGACATATTGCTCCTACATTTGCCCTTAGGCTGCTATATATAGTTGGGTAATCAATTAGTTAATTAAAGAGACTTGTCTCTTAAGATTTGGTGTATATAGTTTCAAATCTGGTAGTCCTGTGCTATATAATTGGCATAGCTTTACTGCCTAGTAAATAGGAGACACTTCGCAATAGCGCCTGTAGCTATTATACGACTGTTGAAAACGTTTGTAACGTTATTCTTTTGATATTATAGTATTGTTTAGGTATAATTTAACCTATATACATCTTTAATTGACGTCTTAATTGCCTTCCCCGGCCGCGTAATCAGTTTTTATAAGGAAGTGATAGTTAAATAACTTATACGCGTGTTTCCTTCCTTCTAAATAACGCTATTGTAACGGAGTTATATCGGCAAGGTTGCGGCTATTTACCAAAAGGGTATTAGACGGTAAAGTATAAGGACACCTTACTTATTGAGCTGTTCCTTTTCCTTAACACCTTACTTCCCATTATTAACCTTTGTCCAATTTTGGACGTATCTTTAATATATTATTAAGATTTTCTTCTTTTCCATTATTATTTCAGTATGCCTCTTTATTCTTCTACTGACTGCTCTTCTAAGCTAATTCCTTAGCGTATTCTAGCTCTGCCGCTGTATATAGAACCTTAACCTCCGCTAACCCGCAACTGGTGCTAGTCCTACCTAAATGATTTTGCCTGCATATCCTTAAAAGACCAGAAGTCTAATAAGAGGATTCTAAAGGCTTGTAATAAAACGCACTATGTTAGATCCAATACCTTTAGTCCTTATAATTAATGCATATATACTAAGAGCGGCAGTTACGTTAAGGTAAGTTTTTCTATTCTTAATAGATTTCTATTGCTAACTTTAAGCTTTAATAGCCTGGGCCTAAGTGGCGATGTTCCTTTAATATCCTTAACTACTATATTACCCGGGCTCTCTCTTATTCCAGCGTAAACGCTAAACGACTTGGTTAAATTTAAGACTATACCATAGCTATCTACACTGCCTATAATTCCTAGCAAGCCAGCCAGCAACGCCTTATATGAGAGCAAGGTTGGTACACTAAGGATAGGGTAAGAGATGGGGGTAATAAGAAGAAGGTTACTGTCTACCATAAGAAGGAGTTTGCGTATACGTATTAAGTTTCAAAAGAGCATAATATAATGTGGTATTAGGTAGGTTACCCTTCGGGTACCTAATAGATAGGTAACTAACAGTTGCTATAGTAAGGTTTTAGTAGTTCCAGACTATACTAGCTAGCCAACATCTCTATTTATTCTAGGCTTGAGCGTGTCCTTATTAACTATAAGCTGACGCCGCAAGAGCTTTATTAGTATTAGTTTAGACCTAATATTAGTATTAAGCGTTTAAGGATCTCTGCCCTAGCTACACCTTATCGTCCTGCCCCTGTTTTCATGCCTACTTATACCCCTACTAAGGGGTCTAGATCCCATTCTTATTAGCCATTACTTAGTGGCCTAATAGATACTGATCCTGCTCCTAAGGATAAGGCATAGTGGCTTTTTAGATTAGGCATTTGGGATTTATTCTTATACATAGTAGCAATTAAGAACCTTAATTAGGTACTCAGAAAGGCCTTAAAGGGCTTTTAGAAAGGGCTTAAGAGCCCTAGGAATAATGTTCCTAATATAAATTAATAAATAGGAATGCAATTCTAGCAAAATGCCCTATTAACTCTATGCTATATATGTAAAAAGGCTAAGGACCTATTCTGCCTTAGGCCGTAGCCCTAATCCTTATGGTTTCTGGAGCCTGTCTGTTCTATATCCAATTTAACCTATTTACTCTTTAGGGCCTTTTGCGGTCTACTATAAGCTTTCTTTATAGGTCGCGATGACACTGTAGTATTAAAGCGCTTTCTGTAATTTGTAGATTATGGACCTTGGTCCTAATATTCTTTTAAAATATCTTTGCAATATTCAAGGTGATCCTCTGGTTCCCATATAGAGTCCTTAGTAGGCCAGCCTAGCTATTTAACTTTATATTAAAGCTTGTTCTTAACAGACTTATAGCGTAGTATAGCTTTAACCTCGTACCGCTCGCCCACCACCTTAGGGTGTTCAATTGGGCCTAGACAGAAGTTCTTTTCCAGTAGTGGTCTATGCTATAGCTCTAGTAGGTTTACGTGAAACACTAGATATATATAGGCCATAGATAGGGGTAGCTAGAGACGGTAGGCTAGCTTGCCAATTTGTTTCTTAACTTAGAAGGGACCTAGGTATCTTACATTAAGCTTCTTTAATAGTTAATGGGTCTTAATATTTATTAAACGTAATAGAACCTCATCGCCTACTCCAAAATGCTTATTTTGGTATTTACGGTTATACTAGAGTCTCTACTGCTCTTAGGCATCTTATAGGCTCTGCTTTATATACTTCCATTACTCCTTCTATTCCTAGAGGTATCCTTATACTCTCTAGTGGATGTCCTTTAACTTCCCAGTGGGATCCCATAATTAATCATGCGGCCTTAGCTAGTAATTGCTAGGTACACCATTAAACCCAAATAGTTAGACGCTATAGGCAATCTGGATTGGTATATACTTATACAATGCATATTGCTTTGAATTGTAAGCGTACTCTACATACGGAAGTAGCTCGCACCAGTTGTCTTACTAGTAGTTTAAATATATTTATAGGTAAGACTCTAGTTCCTAGTTCTAACATTCTGTTTGCCCGTCCATTTGTAGATGGAAAGCCATACTATAACGGTGGTTTATCTTTAAATGAAAGCATAGATCCGACTAGTACTGGCTTGTAAAGATACTGCCCCTATTAGTAATAATAGAGTGCGGCTAGTCTACTTTAAGAAAGCATTTCTCCTTAATTAGGCTGGTAAGCGCTTATACGTTAATTGTCTTATTAATAGGAAGGTATTAGACGTACTTTAAAAACCTATTAATAAGTATAAGGACCGAATTGTATATTCGTCCTTAGCCATCTTTAGATAGTAGGAGATCTATAATAAAGTCTATAGCGTAATATTGCCATGGCTTACTAGTGGGGGGAATTAATTCAAGTAGACCCTATAGCTTGTGCCTATAGATCTTGTATACTTAACACTTCTCATAATAGCTAATGTACTCCTTTACTTCCTGCTTGAGCTTTGGCCAATAGTATTTACGCTAAAGTAATTCCACTATTTTAGCTTGACCATAGTGGCCGCCTAGAGAATTGTTGTAATTCCTCATAAGGATCTTCTGTTGTAGATTTGCTTTATATAGTACCTAAACCTTGCCATTTCTACGCAGTAGGCCCATTAGGTCTAGTTCCCAATTTTAACACCTTATAGCTTCCTTTCCATCACGTTTCCGGTCTACTTCCGCATTAAAGATAGCATAGGAAGCGTCCCACTATTGCACCTTACGGATAAGATCTATTAACCTTTTAGATAGTTCCTAGGTGAAAGCTGTTTTGTCTTATACTGCTCCAAGTATAAGACTTAATGGTACTATAGATCTTGCAACTCTTCGATACGCGTGCGTTAGGAAGGCCGCTATAAGGTTAAAGTCCTTTGGTTATTACAGGGCTCTAAGTTCTAATTGCTCTATGGCTTCGCTTTTGGCTTAAGGGGATAGCTTAGCAATTAGAGGTAGCGTATTACCAGGTTCCAAAGTTATGTCAGGGACGTCCTGTCCAGGTATATTCGGACCCTTATCGGCCACAAACTAGGTACTAGCTAGAACGTTAGTAGAAGCTAACGGGGTTTGCACCGCCTAAGACTTAGTACATAGAGCTGTGGGTGCTTAAGCATCCCACACCCGGAGCTTGTTCTGCAATATAGGGAGTAAGATGTCTATTATCTATTTTCCTTCTCCCGTTTTAAAGCCTTTGGCATAGTCTAGCCGTCGTAATGGTCTATTAGTAGGGTTATTCTCCCCTAGCTTATATTTAATCTTAAAATTAAATCGCGCGAGCTCCTCTACCCATCTAGCTTATTAAGGTATAAGCTCCTTTATAGTTATAAAGTAGCATAGATTGTGATAATCTAAGAGTACACAAGTAGTATGGCTTGCGTGCTTAAGGTAATATCGCCACTGTTTAAAGCAGTTAACTATAGCCAGCAGTTTCTTATCGTAGGTATAATACCTAACTTTAGGCCCCTAGAATTTTCTGCTGTAGAATACTACTGGTCTTTAGTAAAGCTGGGTAGCATCCGGATCCCTATTAGGTTGCAGTAGGATACCAGCAAGGGCAAAATTTAATATATTAGTGATTATTATTAATGGCTAATCTGGGTTAAAATGCCGCAGTAATAAAGCTTTTATAAACTTTACTTATAGTTCCCAGAAGGCATCCTAAACCTTTCCGGGCTATAACTATGGTTTATACCATTTAGTTAGTCCCTTCTTGGTTTTCTTCCTTCCCACCTTTAAGCTTTTTGCTCCTTAGGCCAGGTCTTAAAAAGCTTCCGCAATATAGTTGGATAGGTGTTAGGCAACGTCTAAGTAGTTATAGATAAAGCGCCTATAAAAATTGGCAAAGCCTAGGAACACTTAAATATCCCAGTAGCTCTCTGGCTCTGGCCACTCTTAGATCATTTATACCTATACTAGGTCTATAACTACGCCTATAGGCGTTATAATGTAACCTAGGAACTTAACCTACTTGGTATTAAAGGTACACTTTAACGCCTTAGCATAGAGGCCCTAATTATCCAAACGTTCCAGTACTTGGCGGATATATTACTTATACTAATCCTCGTCTTTTAAGTAGATTAGGATGTTATCTAAATAGATAATATATATGCGGTCAACTAGTCCCCCTAAGGCTCTGTAAATATACAATTGGAATGTCATAGGCGCATTGGCTAGCCTAAAAGGTATTACTATATACTTAAAGTGGCCGTATTAGGTCTTAAAAGCGGTCTTCCATTTATCCCCTTCTTTAATATAGAGCCTATAATAGGCGTCTTATAGATCTAGCTTCGTAAAGATCTTCGCCCTAGATAGTTAATCCAGCATTTTACTAACTAGTGGTAGTAGGTAACGGTTCTTAATTGTAACTTTATTAAGACCGCAATAGTCTATACATAGCCTTATAGTTCCATCCGGTTTTGGGATAAAGAGGATTAGTGCGCCTGCTAGTGACTTACTGGGCCGGATCCATCCCTTTTCCTATACACTATTAAGGTATTCCTATAGGATCTTAAGCTCTTTGCGAGAGAGGTTATAAATAGGAAGGTTTAGGGGTTATTTACCTTCTTCCAGATTAATTACATGATCGTATTCTAAGTTCTACGCTATAATTTTGGCTTGCCTACCTAAGAATACCTTTAGTAAGTCCCTTAGGCCTAATGGAATATTTAATAGATCGGGGTCGCGTTTATCCTCTATATTATTGTTAGGTAGGTCCCAGAGCTCCCTTAGGACGCTTACGGGTAGCGTTGCGCGCTATAGTAGTTGTTTATACATAGTTGCTACCGTACATTAAACCGTTTTATGCAGTAGCTAGTGGAGGGTAAAGAACTCTTTAACGCAGCGTTTGAGGTGCCGTAGCATATTCTCCGTATATTGCTTAAGCCAGAGTAACCCATGGCGGTAGAAGTATCTTGTAAGATCTTTAAAATCGCCGCCTCCCTATAGTGTCTCCGCGACCTGTCTAGCAGCTCCCTATAGGGTCTCCGTTATAGAGGGGTTATTACCTATACTAGGCTCTATACCCATCTTGCTATAGAACAGGGGTTCAATCTAATACTCCTTTAGGTGTAAAGCGTATACTATTTTACCTAGAGCTATATCTTCTAGGATGTCTTTTAAGCTTGCTAGTAATATACGCCCTTCTAATTCTTTATTGTTTTACTATTTAAAGGCTCCTATCTTAAAGCGTATCTTAGGGTCTGCTTCCGTAAGCTAAGGGTATCTAAGAATAAGGTTATAGCCTTTAAAGTCAGCCGCCTAGAAGGGTTACGGGCCAACCACCTTAGTGCGGTTATGCATATCGGCTACTAATACTGTAAGCTTATAAGCACTGTGTAGTTTAATCTAATGCTTATCTAGGAACCCTGTAATAGGTTTCCACTATCTTAATAATAGGATAAGCTTATGCTCTTTTACCAAATTATATTGTATAAGATTGATTTCGGCGCCACTATTATATAGTACTTGGAACTAACATACCTCGCCTATAGGGAGTACCATTTCTAGCTTAATAGCAATATGGAGAGTCTTTTCTTCTATATCTTGCCCTAGTTGCAGCCGGGAAAGGTCCGCAACTAGGGCTTTTCTTTTTTTGGATTATTAGTGCGGTTATCGCCCTGCTTATTTTTTTAATTAGGTTTACCTCCGGAGAAGTTTTCTTTTGACCTTTTAGAGTGTTCCTATAAGGGTGCCAGATAAGTGTTAGGTTGGCCCTAGAAGTCTTTCCCATTGCTTAAGGTCCTTAACTTTAACCCTTCTAAATTTCTCTTTAAGAACGGCTTTTTTAAAGTTTAGGTTTACCTTATGTTACTACTAGAGTGCCCGCGCTTCTGGTAACCCCCTGGCTTCCTACTAAAAGAGGTCTGGTTCCTTACCGTATCCTTAGCGTTTAGAACTGCTCATTTAAAATCCGCATATACGGTAATCCGCGGTAGGGCTCCTACACGCTTTATTTTGTCACAAATTGCTAGCTTAATTTTAGCCCAGATAAATCCAATCTTCTCCTTTTTATAGACGCTACCGTTCTCGTTTTTAAAGGGCTCTAGATCTATTAGTTAAGTACGAGTTTCCACAAAGTTCATAAACTGGCGGAAATTGTGGTGGTTAAGCTATATCCCATTCTAGAATAGTTCTATATAATTATATTATATAACGTGCAGATCTTAAGTCCACTTCTTTAGGAAGGTTTATAGCTGCGGCTATAAGGTAATTTGCTCTTTATTAAGCTAATTAAGTGCAATCTGGTTTAGCAATTAGTCTTTAATCTTGCTAATAATCCAGTATATATACTCTTTGGTATTATCTCATATTATCAGCATCTTAAAGAAGTTGTCTACCTTACGAACCCAATCGTCTAGCTATTAGGCGTTAGGTCTATAACAGAGTTCTAGGCTGTTAGAGGCCTTAACCAATTAGTCTATATTCTTTTTCTATTTATGGCGTAGATAACTCTCTAAGTCTTCCATACTTCCTTAGGTAGATACTAGGTAGCCCCCAGGAAGCCCTTAGCCTTAGCTAGGTTATAAAAGAGTTTATCTAGCCTAGATTAATCCCTACTAGATCTAGATTTGCCCTTAAAGGGTTCTAATGTATTTACTAGTAGCTTCCTCCCATATAGCTTCTAAGAGCCTTGCAACAGCTTCCCAATATCCATCTTAAAGGATATTAGTATGGGGCTCTTAACTTTCCAAACTTAGGCCTAGGGAAGCTCTGGCTATAAAAGTAGTGTTAGTACTAGTAACTAGTGTAGGCTTTCTAATAAGGCTTAGGTTTTAAGTTAGTATTTAGGTTAGATTACTAAAAGGGGTAGGCCCACTTAGCTTATAAGCAGTCTATACGCCGCCACTATGCTAATTATAGGCTAATGGTCTTCTGGGAGGGTTCTGGTTGGATCCCTAATTAAATGCGTTGGTGTATTCCTCTAGTATTTCTGACTTAGGGGAAGATCTTAGAGTTGTTTCTGGTACTTAATCTTCCGATTGGCCTAGGTGGGGCTAGAGGGGTTCCGGTTGCTTTCTAGCAGCGTTGCAACCATTATAGAGGGTGTTTGCGTTTTTCTCCGCGTTGTTAGTAACTGTAGGTGTGTAAGAGTCTTCGAGCTCCTAGCGCATTTGGGTATTGGGGCTCGTTCGGCCGTCTTGCCCAGAGGTTTATATTGTCGTAATCTCTTGCTATCGGAGGGACCTTCCTGCCTTAGCGCGACGGCTTTCTATAAGGTATTTATGGAGTTTCTATTTAGGTCATTGCGAGATTTTTAAGGGAGGATAGTAGGTGTAAATAAAAATGTAAATAATCTGGTTCTTAAAGCCAGCTGCCCTTCTAAAAAGAGTAGGAAGGATTCAAATGTGAGGGGAACTTGTAGACAGGGGGCTATAAGAACACGATTATGGAACAAGATAGATTGGTAAGAGAGACGAATCCTTAAGGAGGTAAGGCCTCGAGGATCGTGGAGACTATATACTACGGGCACGTGCCTCCGGCATGTAACTAACGGCCATCCAAGGGGTGTCTAGGGGTTGTCCTAAGGGCAACCCGAGGTGACCTGCAATAATATCCCTTATACAAGGTACTTCTTAACAAATAAACTATATACACTAAACCAGTTATACGGAAAGTGGTATAGGCAATGACATAGTAACAAATAGGAAGATTTCTATATATAGCTAGATGAAAAAGTTATCTAAGACTAACCTATTACAGAAAAACGTATAAATCACATTAAGGGAGCATTAATTATAATGTTAAGGAACCTAGAAGAAGAATCTAAGGACTAGAGAAGTAAATAATAAATCTTAGTACTAGTAAATAAAAGACCAATAGTTAGATCGGCTAGATAGAGGTTTAAACTTAAGGATAAAAACAAGTTAAGAGTTAACCTAAGTCACTTAGCGTATTATACACTATTATAGATAGCTTATGTGGATAACATGTGTAACATATATAGAGCACTAAAGGATAAAAACTGGAAGTATCTAGCTAGAATATATTGGGCACCAAATAAAAGGAAGTATAGATATGCTAAGTATATGCATAGATAGTACCTAGTAAAAGTATAGAATTAAGGAGACCTAATACTTTAACTAGGAAAATTCCTTATAGAAGAGTGCCTAAATAGATAATAGTAGTGGGAGTGCCTAGAGAACACTTGTCTATAGTATATAGAGAAGAAAAAATAAACTAAGTATTGGCTAAAAGAGGACCAAGTATAAACAGGATCTAGTAGCTAATAGTTGGGAAAAGGGGAGGCCTATAGGACTAGAGGGAGCCAGTGGTAAAGCCTTAGACCCTTAAGGGAATTTAAGGTTAATACCTAAATTTATAAGTTAAGTGGCGGGATTAATAGTTTAAAGCGTTAGTAGATAGTAGAGCAACTAAGAACTATATATCACTAGTAGCAGTAAAAAGGATAGGGTTACCATATAGATAGAAAGAACACCTATATCTACTTATAACAATTTTAGGAGATCTAATAGCCTATAGAGGAGGCATTATTAGTCTTAAAATAGGACCTATTTAGTTAACCATTAAAGGAAGACCAGTTAGGGTGTCTTTTAATATCCTACCGTTAGGGAAGGACAAGGCGATACTAGGAATACCTTAGTTATAGGAATACAATCTAAGGATTGATTGGGTTATAGGATAGGTCAACATTAAAGATATATAATGACGCAGAATGTGATAGCAAACTAAGTTAGTATAGTACTAAGTTGGAGCGATATATAAAGAGACTAAGCAAGGCTTAAGTTATATACCAAAGAGATACTATAAGTATGGCAAAAGGTTGTGGTTACTAGAAAGTAAGAAGCTGTTAAAGTATGCAGCATAGGACTATAAAATAGAGTTGGAACTAGGAACTAGTCTAAAGTTCTTTCTAATCTACAAGCTTACTAAAACTAAGTCAGTGGCGCTTAAGGAGTTTGTCCAGGAGAACTTATAAAAGGGATACATTAGACCGTTATAGTCGTTAGTAGGATATCTAGTGTTATTTATCCTAAAGAAAAACAAAAAACTTAGGATGTGTATTAACTATAGATAGTTAAACAGTATTACTAGAAAGGATAGGTATTTTTTACCCTTAATTAGCGAAATCCAAGACAGGATAGGTAATGCGAAAATCTTTATAAAGATAGATCTAAGATAGGCGTACCATTAGATTAGAATTAAGGAAGGAGATAAATAGAAGGTAGCCTTTAGGTTAAAGAAAGGACTATATAAACCATTAGTAATATAGTTTGGGCTTATAAATACACTAGTAATGTTTTAGAAAAGAATTAATAGTGTATTAGGAGAACACCTTAATAAGTTTGTTATAGTATATTTTAACAACATTATTATCTACTTAATAAGTGAGAAAGAACATGGAGAATATGTTAAGTGGGTCTTAAGGAGACTATAAGAGGAAAAGATGCCAGTAGCAATTAAGAAATACGAGTTCTTTACTAGGAAGACCGATTTTGTTAAATTTATTATTAAACTAGGAAAAATTAGTATGGACCTAAAGAAAGTTAAAGCTATAGTAAGTTGGCAAGAACTAGAGAATGTAATGCAGTTAAGGTCGTTCCTAGGGTTTTGCAACTACTATAGGAGGTTTATAGCGCAGTGGTTAAAAAGTATTAAGCTGTTTACAAGACTAACTAAAAAGGAGGAACCGTGGGCATAGGGAAATAAACAAAAGAAGTTGTTTAAGAAACTTAAGGAGTTATTTACCTAATGTCACAGTGCCATTGTATAGGTAAACTAAATAACTACGTTATGGTATAAAGAGGAGAAGAGGCGAAAGGGGTATTGTATACAAGTAGTAGGGCCAGGCGCTAAGGCGCTAGTAGTAGGCCAGCTAACAGTAGGAAATAGTACAAAACAGTATAAAACAGTACGCGATAGGTTAGTGCTGTAACAGTACTCCCCTCCCCTAGAAGGTTTAGTCCCCAAACTAAACAAGTAACTCCAGAATAGAATATTACGGCATTAGCAAACCGTGGTTATATAACCAGTAGCTACAGTATTAGTAGAAAACAGTGGATTTAGTGCGCGAAGATATCAGTTTTACTTACCGCTTTTAGCCAAGCCAATGGCGATTTTCTATCCCAGGAATGGAAAATCCTAATTGGTTAGCTTAATAAATAGTGTTAGTAGAACTCCACACCGCCACCTAAATTGATTAGGTGTGGCGCTCTTGGCAAGAATCTAACCAATTAGACAACTTTAACCGGCGGTCAAAGTTCTATAAGATCTTAACTTTTCTAAATTATCGTGGTCGTCGTCTACGGCCTTAATGTGGTAAGTCTCTCTTACCTTATACCCAGTCTGGGGGTCCGGGCTTCTTAGGGTATTGTTTATAGAACTTCAGTAGTGCGCGCTCGCACCCTTTTAAAGACTTCTTGGGTTCCCAGGTTCTCTCGTTATAATACTTCCACTTAATGCAGTATATTAAGCCGTGCTCGTCCCTTTATTCATTATATACGTCAAGAATTTTCTTAAATTCCCACTTGTCCGTAATATTGCCGTTATTATCTCTTTTGGCTATCTTGCCTGCGATATTACAACGTTCCTCTTTATTAATATGTGCTTGGCTAGGGATCTCTTTAGGGAACCAGAGGCGGACCTTTAACATATAGAAAGACTTATTAACGTAAATATAGTCTAGAAGGTCTACCACAACTACCCCTCTATAGGCAGCTAAGACGGGCTAAGGTCCATCCCAGTTATCATCCCATTTCCTCTTAGGCCAGTTAGTCTTTATATTTTTAAGGCTAACTATAACTATATCATCCTTTTTAAATATTATACCTTCGTCCCGTTTCGTATTAGCATTGTCTTTATAGCGTTACTGGGATATATAAGCTAGAGCTTTAAGTTAAGTTAGGATACGCTTAAAGCGGTTAGCAATGGCATTAGCTTATAGGTACTCTTTCTTTGCATATACATACAGGGCTGATGGCTAGGGCCCCGCTGGTTCGATGCCTAGATGTGGGTTATAGCCATAGTTAGTAAAGAATGGTAAGATTCCTATAGTCTCGTTGACTTAGTTATTTATGGCAAACTTGGTAAGAGGGAGCCAATCTACCTAGTCATCTTAGGTAAAGCTCACGAAAGCGCGTAGGTACTTATTTATTGCTGCATTAATAATCTTGGTTTAGCCATCTGTTTTAGGGTGCTGTTACGGCGCTGGTAGAAAACGGTGGATCTTGGCAGACGTGGATTATGGTAGACGCGAGTCACGTGACTCGAGGACCGCATAAAATATCGAGCGGCGCTGCTATTCTTCTCCTTCCTTTCTCTAGCTTTGGATCCTCGTTTATAGACTACCAATTGTACAGGCTTGCGCGTCCCTCTTACCGTGCTCGTGCCTCGATTGACTGAGTCGCTAACAGGTGCTATACGGAACTAGGTTTTAGGGTTACCTTTAGGCGTTAGTTTAGGCGACGCTAGAAGTTGGAGATAAACGAAGACCCTCTATTAGAAACGATAGTACTTAGGGCGCCGTATAACTTATAGATAGTATAGGTAAATGCTTTAATAAGCTCCTTAGTGTCTAGGCTGGTAACAGGAATAAAGTGTCTTATCTTTGTTAGGCGGTTAACGATGACAAAGATATATCTATATATTTTGCTGTTGCAAAAGCACTTAGGTAGGTCAATAATGTGGTCAATGGAGATATCGGTCCATGGGCGGACTGGTAGTTCCAGTAGTTTTAGGAAACCAGGCGGTACTAAATATAGGGTCTTTATGCGGAAGCAGAGAGCGCAGTCTTTTATAAAGGTAGCTGTAAACTGTAAAATACCTGGCCACTAATAGGTTCAACTAAGGAGGTTTAGGGTCTTAACGTGACCTAGGTAGCCTGCAGAACCTAAACTATACGTGCGGTGTATAACTTTTAGTTGGAGTTTAGGTAAATCAGGGACAAATACTCGGTTTCTATAGTAGATTAGGCCGTCAATGATTAAGTATTCAGATTTATTGTAGTGGAGCGACTTCCTAATCTACTTGGGCCAGCGGCGTGCCTTACGGCCTTCCTGTTCTTATAGCGCGGCCAACATGTCTTTAGCTAGTTCGTTCTCTTTATAGGCATTTTTAATAAGCTTTTTAAGGGTTTTTTTCTTAGGCTCTAGGTCTATTACTATAATAAAGTCTTTAACGCTCTGGTCTTAGGATTTGTTTAGTAGCTCGTTTAGGATAGCAGGGTTGACTTTTTTCAGTAGTAAAACAATGCGGTCTCAGTATCGTAGATATTCGTCACCAGTGTTAGCAGGTGCTACGCCTAGGAGGCGGCTGAGAGCGTCTGGGATTGTAGCTTTAGTGCCGAGCCTATAAGTAATAACAAAGTTAAACTAAGAAAGGAACTTAGCCTAACGGACTTAGCGCTAGTTTAGTTGTTTTATTATTATAAAGGTCTAGAGGTTCTTATAGTCCGTAATAATCTTAAATAATTGCTCAGTTCCTTACAGTTTAGGGCGCTATTCTTCTAGTACTTTTACAATTACTAGGAGCTTATAGGGGTGCAGCTACTCGTAATACGGGTTAAAATAAGCGAGAACACTAAAAATGCATTAATTTCTACTTCTAATCACTATAACTTGCTTTTAATGGGCTTCCCACCAGAATTAACTAGCATTTCATATCGTTCTGGCATCTCTGCGATACGCGCGTGAATTTGCTGCATTGTTACCTTACTCCATTCCTCCTATAGAGCCTATTTTAGCTCCTCTATATCTATCCACACCCTATAACAGATTCTTTGCTTTATAATATTCTAGTAAGCCTTAATTAGATTTAAATTAGGCCATTAAGGTGGGTGAACAATAATATTAATCTAATTAGCCTTTCTATAAGCTCTAGCCAAGGATTTAGTCTATCCTTTAGGAACTGCATGGCTATGGAAGTGATTGTTATCTTCTTACAAAACCTATAGCTTGCTAGAGTCCTAAAGGCACGCATATTGAATAGCAGAGACATAAATAGGCAATAAACGGTCTATATAGTATTTCTGAGTTATTAAATTGCCTTTAGGTTTAACTTCTTACTTATAAAGTAGCAAAGCTTCCTACTCCTTAATTTGCTCATTATATAACTCTTAAGACTTGTTCTTACGGCGGCAAGGCTTATGTGGTTATTTTAGCTGAATAGTCTTGTCCTCCTTATTATAGTAGAACTTAAGCTTTTTATATTTAGCGTGCTAATTGATTTATCTAGCAGCGTATAACCTATTCCCTTTTCTTTTTAGCCGTTTTTAAATATTCTTAGGATTTTCACGCGTTCCTTTTTTCCGCAGTATATAGCCAGCTCCTATAGATAAAGGATTAATATAAAACTTATTTATATAAAAGATAAACTGGTAGTAATTCTTTACCGTCTTACCCTTATTCTCTACACCGTAATTAATCTATTTTTGCTTATTTACAGAAGAAATCTTCTTTTTTATGTATACCTGCTTAAAGCGCCATGCGCCTTTAGTATATTGTTTAAGCATTGTCTTAAGCTAGCATGTTTAACTCCAATATTAAAGTGTTTAATTTAAGCCTTAAGGAACTAATCGCGGACTAGATTTAATGGAGATACTAGGCACTAGCATTACTCTTTTATAACTTAAGACTTATAACTAAGAACCTTTAGCCTCTTACGCGTATAACGATATGCGTTATGTCTATTTAGACGTCTATTGTAGAGCCAGCGTTTTGCTATAGATTTGGTAGTGCTAGATTTAATTATAATTATAGAAATGGATTTCTTGTCATGTTCTTAGTTATACACGTTAAAAAACCGGTTCTTTTTAATCGTATTGTATTCGCCGACATGTCTTTAGCTAGGAGGAGTTTTTTTACGCGCTGCACGCCGTGTTATAGGAGCCATAATAGTGATGGTAAAAATGAGTGTTTTCGCGTTTTCGCGATCTCGCTTATTTTAACCCGTATTACGAGTAGCTGCACCCCCTGGTGGCTCCTTATTGTATATTTTATAGTTATATTTAGAGGCGGAGTGCTTAGCAGAGAAGAATACAACTGGCTTAAGTTTGCTATCTTTATTAGCTTAGTAAAGCACTCCTCCTAAAGCCTAGTTTAAGGCGTCTGTCTCTACTACGGTCTTCTTTATATAGTTATAGTATGCTAAGACCGGTGCTGAGGTAAATGCTGTTTTTAGGGTCTAGAACGCCTATGCTTAGTTTAGGCCCTATAACCAGCTAGTACTCTTCTTTAGTAGCCTAGTTATAGGCTTAACTACCTTAGAGTAGTCTTAGATGAATCGTTAGTAGAAGTTCGCGAAGCTAAGAAATTACTATGGTTCCTTAACTAACGTCAGGTCCTTCTATTTCTATAAGGCCTACACCTTCTTAGGGTCTATAGTTATACTATTAGTTGAGATAATTAAGCCAAGGTATTTTGTTTTAGTAGTATAGAACTTAGACTTATTAATATCAATCTAGAGTCCGGCATTACCAAGTCTCTAGATAATTTCGTTTATATATTTCGTATACTTAGCGCGTGTTTTAGAGAAGACAAGGACATTATTAAGGTACGCAGTGCAGTAGTCATTAAGGACGTTATATAAGATATGGTTAATATAGTTCTAAAATATAGCGGGCGCGTTATAGAGACTGAATGGTATAACTAATATCTTGTAGAGTCTAAACTAGGTAATAAATGCTATAAGCTACTTATAGCCTTCCGCAATCCGGATCCAGTTAAACGCAGCAATTATATTAAGTTTAGTGAAGTACTTAGCGCTATAGAGTACATTAAGTGTCTTATAGACCAGTGGTAATGGGTACCGATTCTTAATAGTAACTATATTTAGGCCTTGGTAGTTATAGCAGATTCATACGCCACCACTAGGCTTTGCAGTAAGGAGGAGTGATACGGCAGCTGGTAAGGTTAATTCGCGGATAAAACCCTTATCCAGCATCTTGTTAATCCACTTCTTTACACAACTAAGTTTAGCGGGTAAGAGTGGTCTATTCTTATAATACGGGGCCTACTTTCCAGGTATAATCTTAATTTTATAGTCCCATAGTCTGTAAAGGGGTAGCTTATCTGCATTCTTAGGGAGGAAGTATTTAATATATTTACGAAACTCCTTTAGTAAGCGTTATAAAATATCTTTATAGGTTAATCCTGGTTTGCCTTTTAGGAATTTCTTAATATCAGTATTAACTATCTTCCGGCATAGAAACTCGGACTTAGTTTTTAGGTTTGTTTTAAGGAAGTTATAGAAATAAGGAGGTAGCGCTTTATGGGCTTCCTTTATTATATAGTTACTTTCTATCAGCTGGTGGAAAGACCTTTCTAATAGGTTCGGTACTTCTATTAGGCCTATAGGTAGCTCCTTAAGCAGCTATTAGTGTTCTTCTTATTTAACCAGTTCTACCAACTCCACTCTATGGATTCTTATTACCTTTATGCCTTTTTATTTACAGAACTGGGTAAAATTAACAGCATAAGTGCATTTAATGTTATCTAGGTTAGGGCATGTCTGGTCCTCCGGTGCTACGGCTAGGCTAGCACAGCTTGGTTGGCCTAGGGGGGCGGAAATAAGGCGGCGGCCCTACACGGTACGCGCGGGAGACGGGTGTAAGGTTAGGCGTTACAGGGGAGAGGTCTCAATTGCTCTGGTTTTGGCCTTAGTTATAACGCCCTTGGCTGTTATACGTGTAGTTACATATACGTATGGCAGATGTCTTAAAGTTAGATGTCTTATTAGCTAACTTGGGTTAAGCGGGTATATGCGGGAGACTTATAGTTCTAGCGGTGTTTGTTTTTTTGGGGATAGGGCGGTAGTCCAGTCTTCTAGAATCTCTATTTTGTTTACTGCGTATATTGGCTTACTAGTGTCAGGCACCTCTTCTACTATCAGCTAATGGTATTTAAGGGTTGGCCGTGCGATGCATCCACGTAGTGCTACTTAGTTACAGTTAGGGATATACCATAGGAGGCAGTTATAGGCGCAGTAATTAGAGTCGAAATTAAGCTCTAGAATAGGGAAGTCTATTTTTAGGTTGTGTTTTTTAAGCTAGGGCATTCTAAGAATTACTAGTGTTAAGGGTAATAACTTTATAACGTAGAAGAGCATAGGTTCTATATAGTGGCCGATTATTATTTTTGCTGTAAAGTAATGGGTAATAAAGCTAGATGGGAGTCCGTTAGCAAAGCGGAGTGGTTTTAGGACTAGGAGTCTTTTTATTATAACATTATACTTTTTTATAAGCGAGTCTTCGTCTGCAAACGCTGGTACTATACTACCACTATTAACAAGGCTTACTGTTTTAATGAAGACTTCTGGGAGTAGGTTGTGTAGTAAGGAGAGGTAGATCTAAATAAGAATGGCATTTCTATTATTATTCGCTGTTCTAAAATTAAGTAGCAGCTGGCTTAGAACTAGGTTTAACTAATCTAGTAGCATAGATCTAATCCTTTTATTCTCCTCCCTATATAGTTCTAACCCTTAAAGGCGACTTAGTCCAAGGGTTGGCCTTTTAATAACTAGATTGTGGGGCTTGGTTAGTGGCTGTGGTCTTAGCTAGTATATTCTAATATGTTAGTCTCTAACAGTGTATATATGCTAGGGGGTACTTTACTAAGGATATAGCCGGTCTTATAATTAGTAATAGTATAAAGCACTAATCTGTAGTTTGTGTACAGAACTATTAGGTAGAGTTGTACTAGGGAAGGGAATTATAGGGGTAAGTCTCTATGTCTAAGTCCGCGTCCACGTCTATAATTACTGCCTTAGTTGCTATCTCCTCTGCTAAAGAATCCACCGCGGCTAGAAAGGGGTTGGCGCGGTAGCATTAGGAGGGGATTTAGGTTCTTCTAGGGGTTGTAAGCATCTTTCTAGTGGCTAGGTTAACCATACGCTATACAAAGTCTGTTATCCATGCAATGTCTTCAGACGTTATTAGGGAGGCTACTACTGCCGCTGCCGAATTTAACGGCGTTAAGGTCTATTGGGTCATTCTATGGTACTAGTACTAGGGTATTGTTAGGTGGTATAGGTTGATAGCTGCTAGCGGTACTTAGCTTGGTGGTGTTTAGCTTTATTTAGTAAGCGTGGTTCTATAGATTGTAGGTAAAGATATCTATCTGCTCGCTCCAGCCCTTATAGTTAGCATCACCGATCTTACGGCTAAGGGTAAGGGCTAGGTCCTTCATCTTAGGGGAAATATTCTTCTTAAGTAAATCCACTTTTTATTCCTTAGTCTTATTTACTTTAATTATTAATTCGTTAAGCTCTACTTTCTAGAACCAGTAATTATGCTTGCCCTAGTTTAGGGTATCTAACTTATTTTTAGCTGCTTAGGTTATGTCTATAGTCTTATAATGCTTCCTTATATACACGAACATAGACTCTCAGTCGGAGAAGGTCCATTTGCTTAAGTTGTTTAGGTATATGCGTAGCATATCAAGGCCGTGCTTAACATAGTTATAAGCCTTATCTGTTAGCATATCTAACATATAGAGGACTTCGTCTATTGGGGTTTTAAAGCACTTTATATCTCTTTAGAAAACACCTTAGATCTTTATTTCCCATATTTTAAATTTTTCTTACTTTTTAGTTAGTGATCCCTTACCATTAAACGGGGTTAGGTCTTTTGCTTCACGCTTTCTTCTATAGGCTTCAGTCGGAAGAGGGTAGCTAGTAGCGGTATTCTTATCAGTAATAGTCTGGGTAAGTGTAGTAATCTAAGAGCTTAGGTTTTGTATAGTCTTAGTATATATTAAAGCTTGTTGTTCGTATTATTTTACACGTAGTTTAAGTGTCTTAAGGGAGTTAATTCTATACTGAGCTTCTTTATGTTGGAGCTTTATAGTTCGGCCTTCGTTATAGATGGTCTGGAGATCGCTCTTAGCGCTAGTTAAGAAGGGTGTACACATGGAGAGGTGCTGGAAGGTTCCTGCTGCCTTAAGGTCCTCAGGGTACTCCAGACCACTCCTAATTGCCTAGGCAATATTGGGGTGGGAGGTATCAAAGAGGCAGGCGAGCGCTTCGCGTGTGTTCGCTAATGGGGTATTATCCATATTATAGTTGCCCATTTTAAGGGATCCGGGTAATGCAATTAAAGTCTGTAAGGCTGGCTGTGATACCAAGATTGTTTAGGACTATACTAAGATTGTCTAAGACTGTAGTACGGTGTTGTCGGTCGCGCCGGGTCGCGATTATACTGGGAAAACGGAGACTGTGGACTGAGGAGACTGAGATCGCGACGGGGCGTAAGAGGAGATACCATAAACTGTCACAGTGCCATTGTACAGGTAAACTGAATAACTACGTTATGGTATAAAGAGGAGAAGAGGCGAAAGGGGTATTGTATACAAGTAGTAGGGCCAGGCGCCAAGGCGCTAGTGTTGGGCCAGCTAATAGTAGGAAATAGTACGAGACAGTATGAAACAGTACGTGACAGGTTAGTGCCGTGACACCTAGAGCCAATTCTTAAGATCTACTAGCCGAAGTTAGAAACAGTTGTGGAAACAGATATATTAGACTTCGCACTAGAAGCATGTTTACTACAGAAGCATTAGGACGCATGGTATCCAGTAATATACTATAGTTAGAAGATAACACTACCAGAGTTAAATTATAATATTTACAACAAGGAGTTGCTAGGTATAGTTATAGCACTTAAGAAATAGAGAGCATTCTTACAAGGCATAGAAAAACCATTTATAGTTAAGATGGACTATAAGAACCTTGTAGGATTCCTAATAACAAAGGAACTCAACCAAAGATAGGTTAGATAGGCGGAAATGCTTATAGAGTATTATTTCGAAATTTAGTATACTAAGGGTACAGAGAATGCACGAGCAGATGCTCTAAGTAGAAAAGCTGAACTATAAAACAAAAAAAAGCTATTAGGAGCTTTACTGCGAAAGAACCAAGACAGAATAATTAGGTATAATTATCCAAAGATCGTAGTAACTAGAAAAGGTTAAGTGCATAAGTTATCTAAGAGTAATTAGATATAAAGGATCCAAGAGGTATAAGCAGAAGATCTAGACTTAAAGTAGTATAAGAATAGGGAAGCAACCTACATTCTAAGAACAGTAGCAGAAGAATTTATAAAAGAGTTTTATAAAGGAATAATATAAGGATATAATAGAGCTATAGGCTTAGTGTTAAGACTTTAAGAGGAGTACATTATTTAAGGAATCTAGGGACTAGCGAGACAAGTTACAAGGGAATGTCTAAATTGCTAGAGAAATAAACTAATAAGGCATAAGCCGTACTGAGGGCTATAACCTGTTAAAGTACCAGAAGGACCATAGAAGGTCATATTATAGGACTTTATTATAAAGTTACCAAAGTTAAAAGATCCTATTACTGGATAAGAGCATAACGCAATCTTAGTAATAGTGGATAAGCTAACAAAGTGGGGATACTTTATAGCGTGCATAGAAGTAATATCTATAGAAGATATGGCTAAAACCTATATAAAGGAAGTATTTACAAGACACGGAGCACCAATAAAAATCATATTAGACAGATCTAAGATTTATAGCGGCATTCTGGGAAGTATTCTTAGCAGAGCAAAGGGTTTAAGTAGTAACATTAACTGCATATTACCTATAGACAGATAGTTAAATAGAAAGACTAAACTAGACATTAGAACAGTATCTAAGGCATTATATCAATTATGCACAGAATAACTGAGTATCGTTGTTACCAGTTACACAGTTTATATATAATATAACACCACAGGAAGAAATAGGGACATTACCATTTAAGGCAAATTATGGATATAAGCTAAGAACATTATTATCACTACATTAAGTAAAGAAAACGAGTAGCACAGCTAAAGAAAGAATGGAGATATTAATAAATCTTTATAATTACCTTAAAGAAACAGCTAAACTAGTACAGATAAGGATAAAAAGGTACTATAATACTAAGAGATCTAAGGGACCAGATCTTAAGGAGGGAGATAAAGTGTGGCTACTATATAAAATTTTTAAGAGTTAACGACCAAGCAAGAAACTAGATTATATTAGACTAGGACCATTTATAGTTAAGGCAAAAATCTCAGAAGTTACATACAGACTTGACTTATTAGAGAAAATAAAAATTTACCCTATACAGCACATTGCAATACTAGAGCCAGTATACAGGAATATTAAGCCATTAGTCTATAAGGCAGATATATACAAAGGACAAGAAGAGGGCAAATGGTAAGTTTTAAGAATCGTTAATTATAAGGACGTTAAGAAAAAAATATAGTATAAAGTAAAGTAGATAGGCTATAATAAGACTACCTGGGAGCTACTAGATAACTTAAAAAACGCTATAAAAAAGGTATAGGAGTATTAGAAGAAAATAAGTTAGGCAGTATTAATAAAGAAGAATCGCCAAAGAATAAGTTACCTAAGGGGGACCTAAGAGGAGCACCTGCCAACGTATTTGGAGTTGTTTCCCTCTCTATTGGAAGAGAATCCGTTCTTTCATCGCCAAGTTCCTAAAGGCCTTATTCCACAAGTTTCCACTCCTTAGAGTAAACCTTCTTACAAACCTTCTTAAGACAAAGCAGGCGAGTGGACGTAGCAATCCGGGCTTTTAGGGCCCTCTGCTTAGCGTTATAAGTCCGCCAGAGCTTGAGTTAGCTCACCATTGAGTTTCGCAGCGGTAGATTAAACCCGGGACCCTAGTAGCAATTAACAAGGGTACTTAAAGGCTATTAAGAGTAATAGGACGCGTATACTTAGCGTCGGAAACAGAACGAACATTGCAAGACGATTGAACGTTTGCTTTAGTGCACTCTAAATACAAAGAAGGTTGCCGAGACAAGGGACTCACCAACGCAACGCAAACTAGCCCCCCTTTTACACAACAAGAACATAGAGACGGCATTATTTCACTAAGTAACAGTATAGCAGCAATAGTGCGAGCCTAACGCTGTGCTTGTAAAGAAGAAGGAGCTTTAGATATAATAAGCAATAATATTAACCAAATTAATTAGACGGACATTACACCTCTAGTAAACAACTTGGAGATATTAGGAATCTTTAAAGACGAAGATAAAGAGAAGGGAGATAGTGTTACGGACGCTTTAAGTACAATATTACGACTACTTGGAGAAGAGACAGAAGAAGCTAGTTGGTTAATAAGAGCACGGCCCACAATGGATCTAGTGGAACCATATAACGAGGAATAGTAAGCGATTTACATAGTGTTGTACGCAGTATACGCGGTGTATAAAGGGAACGCATGTATAACGAGTATAAGGCGTACCTTACGTATAAGGAGAGTTTCTTAGGAGTACGGATGTGTATTTAAAGGACTACAGTCCCTACCTAGATAGTTCCTTTCTTTATAGTAAATCTTAGAATATAATTAGAGTTAATCTATTAGGCAACTACTCCACACCAGTTGTTATCTTGTACTATTATATTATTGACTTTATTTGAATATCTATATACCTAGCCCAATAACAAGTCCACCGTAGTTCCTGCTACAAGGCTTTATTACACTATTACCGACCTTCATTAATTAATCTATTAAGTCTCTTAGACTTTCCACATCTTCTATTAGGATAATTACGTCCTAGACTTTTACCTTAAGTCCCTATTTATACTATGCCATAAGCGCCTTATTATTCCACTTAACCTATATTGCAAGTGTCTAAAACTATATTGTGTACTTAATTGCTGAAGTGCGTTATACTAGGTTCTATAGCTTTCTCTTAGCTATAGTTATTGCCTCTAGGTCTCTAAATATCTACATTAGTCTCTCTATAAACCCGCTCTAACTAGTAAACATAAACCGTACGTCTTGATTAGTAGTTATTATTCCACTTACCTAAATCTCGATAAGGTAAGGTTTAAACCACTTAAGTGCTCTTCTAGTTAAGAACAATCCTGCATACACTACCTAATCCACTAGTATAGCTAGCTTTGCTCCTTCTTATATAATCTTAAAATGCATTTGCATAAGGAACCCTTTAAGCTTTAACTTCTCTCCTAAGAATTGTTTGATTAAGGATAACTTGACCTTAGCTACTCCAATTCCATTAATTTAATCTTTAAGTATTTAATTATTATCTGTTAATCAATTAACCATTTTCTGTAACTGACCTACCGTAACAAGCTGCGAATCCATATTCTCTATACTGGTGTCTCCTCTAGACCCTAAGGTCGTCACTGCCGTAAAGTTTGTCGTGACTAGTGCTTTCGGTGGCATACTATTTGACTTGTTAATACTATAACTAGGTAGTAAATGTATAACAAAGCCTTATAGTAGGAACTACGGTGAACTTATTATTGGGCTAGGTGTGTAGATATTTAAACGAGTTAATAATATAACAGTACAAAATAATAACTGGTATGGAGTGGTTGCCTAATAGATTAACTCTAATTATATTCTAAGATTCACTATAAAGAAAGAACTATCTAGGTAGGGACTATAGTCCTTTAAATACACATCCTTACTCCTAAGAAACTCTCCTTATATATAAGGTATGTAAGATATATAAGGTATATAAGACATTCCTTACAGATCTTACAGATCACATAGAGCTCATTATATAACCTTGGTTACCATTCCTCGTCACATAGCTCCACTGGTTCCATCCTGGACCGTGCCTTAATTAACCAACTAGCTTCTTCCAACTCCTCTCCAAGTAGTCGTAACATTGTACTTAAAGCGTCCGTAACTTCTAGGACCCTCCCCCACTAGTTAAAGTGGATGGTAAGGATAAGTACTTTATTAAAAGAATTAATAACATTAAGTACAATAAACGGAAACGCTAGTATATATACCTTATAAAATGGAGAGGCTTTAATAAAGCTATATAGGAACCCGTTAACTCTATAGGACTTACGCAAGCCGCAGAAGACTTTTATAAACTCTACCTAGAACTACCACAGCCCCATCTTGCAGAAGCTTGAGTTTAAAGGGGGGGTACTATTATGGGACACCTCCGTAACACCTTATACACGTCCACCTGTTTCTACTAACGCAGTAAGAAGAGACCGACCGCAAGACGGCAATCTATGGCAATTCGCCGTATTCTGCCATATTCTGCTAAAGTCCACTAAATTCTACTAAAGTCCACTAAATTTTGCTAAAGTCTACCAATCCTACTAAGTTCTACCAGGACCACTCCTTAAATCCTATTCTGCTCCGTGCATATATTGACCAAGCAACCAAACTAACAATATATACCCTTTCTTCCCGTTTCCTTACCTTCTCTCCTTATACAACGTCTTAACTTCATCACACAGTTTATATACGTAGCTTAATAATATCTACTTTGCTATATATTATCGTCGCTTATACTCACTCCGTGACAAGGTAGGATATTATTAAGGCCTTCCTAGGTAATATAGGGAGAGTTTAGTATAATATAACGGGCTTGTATAAATGCTTCTAAACCAAAGCTTATAGATTGCTACTATATAAGAATACTAAGCTAAGGAGAAGAAGAAGTCTGTTAAAGACTAGTAAGATATAAAGGGGTCGCTAAGACGCTAGTAGTAAGCAAGCTAATAGCGATTTTCTATCCCACGGATAGAAAATCCTAATTAATTGGCTTTATAAGTAGTGTTGGCAGAATATAGTAGAATTTGGTAGAATGCCTAGAAAGTAGTAGGTGACGCGCTCTAGCACCATTATAGGGAAGATCTTTAGGTCGCCTTTGGCGCTTAGTCTTCTAATTAGCCTAAATAGGGCTAAAGGGGTTCTAGTTATTTTCTAGTAGTATTATATCCGTTATAGAGGGTGTTTATATTTTCCTTAGCGGTAACTATAGGTGTATAAAAGTCTTTAAGCTTTTAGTGTATCTAGGTATTAGGGCTTATTTAACTATCTTGCCTAGAGGTTTATACTATTACAATTTTTTACTATTAGAGGGACCTTTTTACCTTAATATAATGGCTTTCTGTAAGGCATTTATAGAGTTTTTATTAGGTTGTCGCGAAGGTTTTTAAGAGAGGAATAGTAAATGTAAACAAAAGATATAAATAAATAATCTGGTCTTTAAGCTAGCTGCCCTTCTAAATAAAGTAGGAAGGATTTAAATATAAGGGGACTTTATAGATAGTGGGCTATAAGGCATAATTGTGGAATGGGATAGATTAGTAAGAGAGACGAATCCTTAAGGAGGTAAGGCATCTAGGATTATAGAGACTATATATTATAGGCATATGCCTCTAGTATATAACCAGCGACCAACTAAGGGGTATCTAGAGGTTGCCCTAAGGACAACCTAAGGTAACCGCAATAATATCCCTTACAATTTTAATGTTTTGATTTTAATTTTTGTAAAAGGCCTGTATACTATCTCGGGTAGCTATCTTGTCTAAGTAGCTAAGATGTTATAGCTAATCTTCTAAATAGGAACTTAGAGAATAAAGAGTGCATAATTTTATATAGTAAGTATATATATAGAAGCCTGGCAATTGCTTATACTTTATAAGCTGCATATTAAGACTTATTACACAATACTGCGGCAGTGTAAAAATATAAGGACGTATAAAAGGATGCCCGCGTCAGGAAAAAATTTACCAGCATTTTTACAGCATTTGGCAGCATTTGGCGGCATTTGGCAGCTAAATGCGCAATCCGCGCACCGCGCCCTATAGCCTATGGTCTCAACCAAGGAGCAGCAAACTGCCGCATTTAACAGAAACCAACAACGCGGTGCAGCTAATTGCGCATTTGCAGCTACCTGGGCAAGTAGTGCCTTTATTCCATTAAGCTTGTTTTACACTTAATGTATAATTAACATATAATGCCCTCCTTGCGTATTATGTATATCTTACTTACTTTAAGTAATAGATAAGCGTTACTCTTCCCATATAGTTATTATTAAGTGCTTATCCTACGCACTTAATAGTATTTGCTTAGTTTATGCGGTTAGTAGTATTTACCCATTCTACGTAATTGGTATACTTCACTCAGTCTAAGCAGTTTATACCCTTTACTTATTCTATACAGTTAGTGTTCTCTACTTATTCTATATACCTAGCACATACTATATAAAGAACACATTTTAACCTAATAGTAGTATAGTATAACCTTAATACGCCTAATAACGCCCTTTAGTTAACCTACCATTTTAAATTTAATATTTATATTAGCTCCACCATAATAGTAGCACTATACCACTAAACCCCTAATCGTCTTTATTCTTGCTATTGTTTTCCCTATCTATTCCACTACCCTCTCCACTCTTATCCTCTTTATTAGTAAATTCTAGTATTACCTATCTATCTCTACTCTGCAGGCGGGCCTTTATACCCTCTAGTATAGCACTATTTGTAATATCTATAACCTTAGACTTGCCGGCAAAAGTATACCGTAAGATGCGGTAATCAATTCCTATTTCCTATTTATTATTACCTTAAATTTGTTTAAGGTGCGCTTAGATAGCGTTAATATTATAGTTATATAGCATTAAAATCGTCTTATTAGTATACTGTGAGAAGGAGACCTTATATATAGTCTTAGGGTTTATTCTTTACGACAAATATACTAGGCTACTGTTGTCCTATTATATTATCTTTATTAGCCCACATATAATAATTAAAATAGTGGGATATTATGCATAGGAAACGGCAGTAAAGTAATACAGCATATAGCAAGTATTATGACATAATATTGCGATGCGATTAATATAATATTATATGTTTATACTTATAGTATACGGTTATTAAGTAAACCTGTTATTATACTTAGGATCCAGTTCCTCTAGATCTTCTATGGTATCCTTAAAAGGATTGCTAATTACTTACTAAGTTAGTTACATCTTGTCTCTAGTTAAGTTCCATATCTTATTAACTTATTATAGAAGTAGCCTACATAGCCTCTTATTACATTTAGGATAGTAGCTCTTTTAGGTATTCTATAGTTACTCCCAACTATCTATAATACGCTTTAGTAAGTAGAGTAAGAGACTTCCTATAATTTTACCTATAACTGTAGTGTTAGCTTTAAACTTATAACTAACTTGTATTCTACTTCTATAGTCCTTAAGCGCATGTTAAATTACTATGTATATAAGCCATATTATATTGGCTATAATAGGCAAGAAGAGGTCAGCACTATTCTTGTTAAGGGTAAATGACCTTAGCCTAGTATTAAAGAATACGCGCTTAATACAGTATGCAATAATCAGCACCTTAAATCTTATCTCTCTATCCTAGCCTTGGTTAGTTAGGTATAGTAAAAGGTAGAGTACTAACTAGGCCACTAAGCATAAAGCGGTCATCCTTAAGTAGTTCCTCTACTTCCTTTACCACAGTCTTAGTATTTAGTTTAAGGCAGTTATAGCTCCTGGTAATGGCATTGCGCACTATGTTTATTATGCTAGACTAAAACACGCTAAGCTGGTTGTATAGCTAGAAAATCAGTTAGCATAGTGCTACTAAATCTAAGAACCGCGAACCTTGCGTACCGCCGGCCCTAGTGGCATACTTAATGCCCTATTTATTAGGTCTTTATAATGGTCTAAAATAGCAATCACCTCTTTCCACATCTGCTTTATTAGTATATTTAGGCCGCTTATGTTTATTTCTGGCTAGGAAGAGAGATAGAGCTCTTTGGGTATAGAATCTATTATTACTTATACAATAAGACATGTCTAAGCAATACCGTATATCTTTATATTAACTAGGCTAAGTTGCTGCTTTATACATTATCTAAAGTTATCCCATAGTGGTTGTTCTTCTAAATAACGCATACGTTTTTTTTTAGTATAGGTTTTGGATGTCTTGGGGTTGCTTAGGGTTTATAGGCTTTCACTTAATAAGAATGGGACTGTCTGTTAGGATAACGTTATTAAAATTAACAATAATGGGTTATACTGTAGCACATAATAATATTAATAACAGCCTTGTATTTTAAGGGAGATAGTTATAGTATAGAGCTTAATATTATCCCCTTTAAGATCTAGATCATCTTGGGAGCTACTACTTAACTTATAGCATCTTTGTTTGCTTTTCTATAGGGTGGGTAGAGAATAAGTATATTAGTCTAGTAGAACTGCTTAGCTTTTACACGCACCTTACTTCCCTAGAAGATACTAAATAGTCTAGAGTCTTATGCCTAATATGCTTTAAACAATAACCTGGTTAACTTTTATAGTATAAATTAGTTTTTTCTTGCTAAGTATAGATGGAAAGGAGCTTTAACTAATTTGTAATAATAAGTTAGGAGGGCGGCCTGACTGTTTGTTAGGCTTTATAATAGGGCAATTAGTTTGCATTACCATAGTATAGGGTCCTGCTTTATATAATATTTTTTCTATACCGCACAGAAGCCTAATTCCTCTTAATATTTATCTACTCTTAAGGTAGAGGGTATAGTATATAGGATATAAAGGGTAGTTAGCGCGTAAAGGGTGATGCGTAGTAGTGTTATGTTCTAGTTTATTATAGTCACGGCAATCTACCCCTTTATTGCAATCCGGCGCCGCTAGTTATAACTTGCCACTATTTTAGCTAAGTTATATTTATTCACTGCCTAGTGCAAGCCTATTTCCTTATATATGCATTAACCTATGCCCTATTTATTTATTTAAAGTCTTTATTATATATAGTATTGTATATATCCTAATTACTATAGTTATTTATAAAGAAATAGTCTGTAATGTTAATGTCTATTAGTATAAGTAAGATGGGCCTTGTGATATGGTTAATGTTATATATTTAGAGGGCATCTAGCGTGCATTTTGTCCTGCTGTTGGATGGCTTTATACTCTACACTCTAAGTATTCTAGTTTTTGTGTTAATCTTACCACCGTTATAAACTTGGAGGGTCTCTACTAACGCACCAGCGTATTTTAGGTATTTGCCCTCGCTATCCAATCGCCCAGTATCCTAAATTATAAGTAGTAGACGAAGCCTCCCCACTTTATTGCTATGGAGGCTGTTATTTACCTACTTATATTCTTATATTATTACAGCATTATAGCAGGGGGCTTCAGTATTAGCCTATAATAGAGTACATTAAGCAAACACCTTGTTAAGCTTATTAGTGTTAGCGGTATCCTTCCTAAAGCAAATGTAGCATATAACACTATAATAGATACTTAGGGGCATCTTTAATACCCAATTGTTATTAGCCTCTAGTTAGTTAATGTCCTAGTCTATTTACCAGATTCCATTAATCTGCTTATAATATTCCCTTATAAAGGGAGCCAGTTTAAATGCAAAGTTAGTAATTTCTATCTAGCGCTGTACCTCCTTAACTGTACGCTAGATAGATATATTAACTCTCCGGTCTTAAAGCGCCTAAGCTATATAGTTGTTAAAGTTCCACATATATAAGCAATGTGCGTATATATTAACTGCAGGACCTAGTTATATTGTCTATATTACGCTTATTAGGTCTGCCGTATTAACTATATTAGTTAACGCCTATAGCTTAAGTTTATTCCAAAGCATTATGTTAAGATATATAGTGTTATATTATAGCATCTACTCTTTATAGTTGTTCCGTTTGTTGGTCCTATAGTAGAATGCCTTCTATAGCTTATATGCTTGCTCCAAATACTCTATATCTATACCTCTGATTGCTCCTAGTTACTAAATGCTCTTTAAATAGTAGGTAATGGCATATAGCTTAGGAATATTAAAGTGTAGTAGTCCTACCTTGCTTAGTTAAAACAGAAGGAATACATCCTTTATCTTGTCCATTCTATAAATAGCTGCTGCTAGGTACCGGATAGTTGATTCATTATGTGATACATATTAAGATAGTATAGTGAAGTCCATAAACGCCTAGATAAATAGCATGGCGCCTTTATTATATTTTAGCAAGGGTACTATAGCGGGGACTAATTATTATAACAGAGATTTATACATCTTTCCTATCTATTAGCCGACATTTGCCCAGCTATCCCACACCATTATATTAGTAAATCGTTCCACCTATGCAAAGTAGGTGGTAATAAGTGCATTAACATTTAACATCTCCTGGCCGCAACTATCTGTATATGGGATGTCAAGGCCCAAATATTTTCCGGCCTATATTTTGCTTTGTATAAGCCCCTTAATCTAGTGCATAAGGTATTTACTGGTAAGGCCTTTAAGCACCTAGTGTAGGAAATTAGGCGCTATTATCTTATAGATGTTAGATAGATTATGGTCCTATATAAAGTTGCGGAACGGCTAAATATAATCCAAGTCATCCTTCTTATTAGTATCGCAACCTTCCTACTGCATTTATATTTGGTCTTTTATCAATTAGTGTGTATAGAACGGCCACAGTCACTAGATGGCAGTTGTTAGATCATGCCGTTTATTTATATATATGTAATAAGTTAAACATTTATAGCCACTCTTAATACCTATAAGCGTGACCTGTTCTTTATAATTAGCTATAAATATAGCTAAAAGTGGAAAGCAGTATTGATCCTGGCCATCTGTATATAGGAGATATACTCCTTCTTTACCAGCTCTCTCTAACGCTGTAGGCATTATTAGCATAATTATATAAGTAGTAGGGTTGTCACTAAAGCATACGTTTAAGGATAGCTGTGAGGGTCTTATGTTGCACCACTAGTTATATTATTTAGTTACTAGGTATGTAGACCAGGAGGTATACAAGCAGTAATAGGGCTGGTTAATTTACAGATTATTAAACGCGTAGTTTAATGTTTCCAATTAAAATATAAAGCGGCCATGCTTTCTTGCCGCTGGCGTATTATGTTAGTTAGGTCTTATTGCTAGCCAATATAATTAGCACTATGGTTACACCAAGCAGTAACCGCTCTTACGTCTCCCACCACTAGTCTGCCGTGTTAAGCTCATTATATATTCTTGTTCCTGCTAATAAGTACTGCCTTACTAGCGAGAAAGTTATATCTCCTTAGAAAGGGCTATAACTAATAAGGAGGGACACGATCTTTAGAGCATTGCGGTGACGTACCAGCAGCTGCTGGTCCCCTACGGTTATAATTGTTTCAATCCACTACAGTTGCTTACTCTTAGATTGCATCCGTTTCCAAAGTAGTTTTGCTTTAATATCTTTAGCACTCTAGCAAGAAAAATAGTTAGCAAATATTCCTTAAAGCCTAATATTGTTAAACCACTTGTTAATAGCGCGGTTAGAAGTCCTATGGCTTACCCACTATAAGACCTATGCGTATTCTGCCTTACTACTAAATAGATAAAATAGGGGAGGTGCCTTATCTAGTACACTGCTAGTACGTTTAGTACGCAGCATAATGTTACATACTGCCGCAGTATTGTCCGCAGTTTACGGATTTTCTTGGCTCCGTCCTAGAGGCTTTCCTACAGCATAGCTAGTGGCCTCTTTAAATATTTCAGTCTAAAAGACGTCCGTAGATATTCTAGTTAAAGTTTACCAATTAGTCTCAACTATTACTAGGTTATGCACCCTATTAAATATTACGGAATTATTGTTATAGTGTATATCCACAGCCCCATTATTTGGCTTATTAATAATATCATTGCCTAGAGCTTATATAGGTGGCTACTTATTATCTTACTCCAATTTAACCTTATAATTAGTTATTTAATGCCCTTCTAAGGTTTAATGGTATAATGGTATATCGTCGTCCATATATTGTATAAGTGGCCACTTATTATATTGCTCTAGCTTAGCCCTATAATAGGCTGTCTAATACTCCTCTAAGCTTTAATAGCGTAAGGGTGTATTATTGTTTATCTCTTTAATATTAACGGCCTTATATCTATCCTTCTTCCATTTCTATTGTCTTAGACAATATCATTTATAACAGGTTAGACCACCTATGCTTTTTACTTTAGTCCTATACTTTCCATATTACCGCTAGATAGAGCTTATTTGCAAATTGCCGCATTAAGCTATAACTTGCTGCAGTTTGGTTAAAAGGGGGCCGAAAACAATATCTATATAGAACCGTATATTTAAAGTAGTATTTATAGCTTATGCTATATTACAAGCCAGTTAAAATGGGAGGAGTATAGTAAGAGCATGGCAATATCCGTAAACACTAATACGCTAGATGGCGCAACCTATTGCATTTTACGCTAATCTACGCTAGATTATATTATGTTAGGCTAGGGGGCTCTACTTATTACCAACGTCACGCTGTAACGGAACCTTATAGTAGGAACTACAGTGGGTCCTATTATTGGGCTGGGTATGTAGGTAAGAACAAATTAACAACGTTATAATAACTGGTGGAGTGGTTGCCCAACAGACTAACTCCAATTATATTCTGAGATTCACTACAAGGAGAGAACTATCTACGGTAGGGACTAAGGTCCTTTAAATACACAACCATACTCTTAAGAAATCCTCTCTTGTATATAAGGTACGTGTTATCTATATTAAACGTAACGTCCCTTCCGTTTAACATAGTTAATACATTCAACGCCACGTGACCTTGGTTACCATTCCTCGTTATATAGTTCTACCAGTTCCATTCTGGACCGTACCTATATTAACCAACTAGCTTTCTACAACTCTTCTCCAAGTAGTTGTAACATTGTACTTAAAGCGTCTATAACACTATCTCCCTCCTCTTTATCTTTGTCCTTGAAGATTCCTAATATCTCTAAGTCGTCCACTAGAGGTGTAATGTCTGCTTAATTAGTCTGGTTAACATCCTTACTTATTATGCCTAAAGCTTCTTCTTCTCTTTTCTAGGTTAAGCGTCGCCTCCATATAGTTTCCTCCATACTATTACTTGGTGAAGTAATGGCGATTCCTTACTCTAGGTGCGCGAAAGAGGGGTTAGTCTGCATTACGCTAGCAAGCCCTTTATCCTAATAGCCCTCCTCTTGCTCTAAGTGCACTAAAGCAAATATTTAATTATCTTGCAACGTTCGCTCTATTTCTGACGCTAAGTGTGCGCGTCCTATAACTCTTAACAGTCTTCAAGTTCCCTAAGTAACTTATTATAGGGTCTTATATTTAATCTACCACTGCGAAGCTTAACAGTAAGCTGGCCTTAGCGTTGCTTACGGTTTAACATGCCTTAGAAGAGTCTACACGCGTCCTTAAAGCCTAACGTTTAGCTTATGCTTATCTTTAACGTCTTAAACGTGTTTATAAGAAGGTTTGTTCCAAGGAATAGAAACTTGTTTAATAGGGTCTTAATAAGTTAGGTAACAAAAGGACTAGCTCTCCTCCTATAAGGGAAACAACTCTAAGTAGCTCGGCAATTGCTCCTCTTAGGTCCCCCTTAGGTGACTTATTTTTTGGCGATCCTTTCTTGTTAATATTACCTGACCTGCTTTCTTCTAATACTCCTATACCTTTCCTATAGCGTTCTCTAGGTTGCTTAGTGGTTTCTAGGTAGTCTTATTATAGCCTATCTACTTTACTTTATACTATGTTTCGTTATCTACGTCCTTGTAACTAATGATCTTTAAAACTTACTATTTGTCTTCCTCTTGTCCTCTATACGTGTCTGCCTTATAGACTGGTGGCTTAATATTCCCTTATACTGGCTCTAGTATTGCAATATGTTGTATAGGGTAAATCTTTATTTTAGCTAGTAGGTTTAACTTATATATAACCAATAAAATCCTTTACTTAATTTTAAAAGGTCCTAGTCTAATATAGTCTAACTTCTTACTTAGTTGTCAACTCTTAAAATTTTTGTATAGTAGCTATACTTTATCTCCCTCCTTAAGATCTAGTCCCTTAGATCTCTTAGCATTATAGTACCTTTTTATTTATTTTTATACTAGTTTAGCTGTTTCTATAAGGTTTACATAAAGATTTATTAACGTCTCTATTCTTTATTTAGCTGTGCTACTCGTCCTTTTTGCTTAATGTGGTAATAACGATGTTTTTAGTTTATATCCGTAATTTGCCTTAAATGGTAATGTCCCTATTCCTTCTTGTGGTGTTGCGTTATACGTAAACTATATAACTGGTAATAACGATACCTAATTATTCTATACGTAATTAATATAGTGCCTTAGATACTGTTTTAGTGTCTAGTTTAGTCTTTCCGTTTATCCGTCCGTCTGCGGATAATACGCTATAGATATTACTACGCAAACCCCTTATTCTGCTAGAAATACTTCCTAAAATACTACTATAAATCTTAGATCTCTGTCTAATATAATCTTATTTAGTGCTCTATGTCTTGTAAATACTTTCTTTTTATAGATTCTAGCGACATCTTCTACTAATATCTCTTTAGTGCATGCTATGAAGTATCCCCACTTTATTAGCTTATCTACTATTACTAAGATCGCATTATAATCTTGTCCTATAATAGGATCTCTTGACTTTAGTAACTTAATAATAAAGTCCTATAATATAACTTCCCATAGTCTTCCTGGTACTTTAATAGGTTATAGCCCTCTGTATGGCTTATACCTTATTGGTTTATTCCTTTAGCAATCTAGATATTTCTTTATAACTTATCTTACTAGTCCCCAGATTTCTTAAATAATGTACTTCTTCTAAAGTCTTAATACTAAGCCTATAGCTCCGTTATGTCCTTATATTATTCCCTTGTAGAATTCCTTAATAAATTCTTCTGTAATAGACTTAGGCATATACGTTACTTCTCTATTTTTATATTACTCTGAGTCTAGATCCTCTGCCTATACTTCTTAGATCTTTTATATTTAATTACTCTCTAGTAATTTATGGATCTGTCTTTCTTTAGTTGCTATAATCTTTAGATAGTTATACTTAATTAATCTATCTTAATCCTTTTGCAATAAAGCTCCTAATAGCTTTTTATTACTTTATAGTTTAGCCTTTCTACTTAGAGCGTCTGCTTGTACATTGTCTGTACCCTTGGTATACTAAATTTCGAAATGGTATTCTATAAGCATTTCCGCCTATCTAACCTATCTTTAGTTGAGTTCCTTTATTGTTAGGAATCCTGTAAGGTTCTTATAATCTGTCTTAACTATAAATGGTTTCTCTGTGCCTTATAAGAATGCTCTTTATTCCTTAAGTGCTGTAACTATACCTAACAACTCCTTGTTGTAGATGTTATAGTTTAACTCTAGTAGTGTTATTTTCTAACTATAGTACGCTACTAGATGCTATGCGTCCTAATGCTTCTATAGCAAACATGCTCCTAGTGCGAAGTCTAATATATCTGTCTTAATAACCGTTTCCAACTTTAGTTAATAGATCTTGAGGATTGGTTCTTAGATAAATAGCTCTTTAAGTTCCTTAAACAGCTCCCTCTATTTGCTACCCTAAACCCACAGTTTCTCTTTTTTTGTTAGTCTTGTATATGGCTTAATGCTTTTTAACCATTGTGCTATAAACCTCCTATAGTAGTTATAAAACCCTAGAAATAACCTTAACTATATAACATTCTCTGGTTCTTGCTAACTCACTATAGCTTTGACTTTTTTTAGGTCTATGCTGATTTTCCCTAGTTCGATAATAAATCCTATAAAATCGGTTTTCCTTATAAAGAACTCGCATTTCTTAATTGCTATTAGCATCTATTTCTTCTATAGTCTCTTTAAGACCTATTTAACGTGTTCTCTATGTTCCTCCTTGTTCTCTAAGTAGATAATAATATTATTAAGGTATACTATAATAAACTTATCTAAGTGTTCTCCTAATACACTATTAATTCGCTTCTGGAATGTTACTAGTGCGTTTATAAGCCTAAATTGTATAACTAATGGCTTATATAGTCCTTCCTTTGACCTAAAGGCTGCCTTTTATTTGTCGCCTTCCTTAATCCTAATCTAATGGTACGCCTATCTTAGATCTATCTTCATAAAGATCTTTACGTTGTCTATCCTATCTTGGATTTCACTAATTAAGGGTAAAGGATACCTATTCTTCCTAGTAATGCTGTTTAACTATCTATAGTCTATATACATCCTAAGTTTTCTATTTTTCTTTAGGACGAATAGTACTAGATATTCTACTAATAACTATAACGGTCTGATATATCCCTTACGTAAGTTCTTCTAGATAAACTCTTTAAGCGCTACTAACTCTGTTTTAGTAAGCTTGTAGATTAGAAAGAACTTTAGACTTATTCCCTCTTCTAATTCTATTTTATAGTCCCATGCTGTATACTCTAATAGCTTTTTACTTTCTAGTAACCATAACTTTTTGCCATACTTGTGGTATTTTCTTAGTATATAACTTAAGCCTCGCTTAGTCTCTTTATATATTGCTCCAACTTAGTACCATACTAACTTAGTTTACTATCGCACTTTATACCGTTAAGTATCCTTAATATTGACCTATCCTATAACCTAATTAATTTTTAGATTGTACTCTTATAACTAAGGCATTCCTAGCATTACCTTATTCTGTCCTAATAGTAGGATATTAAAAGATATTCTAACTAGTCTTTCTTTAATAGTTAACTAAATAGGTCCTGTTTTAAGATTAATAATGCCTTCTCTATAGCCTATCTAATCTCCTAAAATTGTTGTAAGTAGATATAGGTGTTTTTTTTGTCTATATAGTAACCCTATCCTTTCTACTGCTTTTAGTGATATATGGTTCCTAGTTACTCTACTATCTACTAACACTTTAAACTGCTGATCTTGCTATTTAGCTTATAAATTTAGGTATTATCTTTAAATTCCTTTAAGGGTCTAAGGCTCTAATACTAGTTCCCTCTGGTCCTATGCGCCTCCCCTTTTCCTAACTATTAGCTGCTAGATCCTGTCTATACTTAGTCTAACTTTAGCCAATACTTAGTTTATTTCTTTTCCTCTATATGCTATAGATAAGTATTCTCTAGGCACTCCCACCACTGTTATTTATCTAGGTATTCTTCTATAAGGAATCTTCCTGGTTAAAGTATTAAGTCCCCTTAACCTTGTACTTCTACTAGGTGCTATTTATATATATACTTAGCGTTCCTAAACTGCTTTTCCTCTAGTACCTAATATATTCTTACTAGGTACTTCCAGTTCTTATTTTTTAGTGCTTTATATATATTGCACGTATTATCTATACAAGCTATTTATAATAGTATATAATATGCTATATGTTTTAGGTTAACTCTTGGTTTATTTTTATTTTTAAGTTTAAACCTATACCTGGTTAACCTAACTACTAGTATCTCTACTATGGGTATTAAGATTTGTTATTTACTTCTCTAGTCCCTAGATTCCTCTTCTAGGTTCCTTAACGTTATAATTAATACTCCCTTAATGTGACTTATGCGTTTCTCTATAATAGGTTGGTTTTAGATAACTTTTTTATCTAGCTATATATAGAAATCTTCCTATTTATTATTATGCCGTTGCCTATACTACTTTCTATATAACTGGTTTAGTGTATATAGTCTATTTATTAGAAAGTACCTTATTATTGCTGCATTATAATATCCTTTAGTATATCTTTCTTTAAACCTAGTTGGGATATCTAGATCCTTTTCTTATTCTAGTTTATTTAACCACTTTGCCCTAGGTGTCCCTATACTTAGCCTATTAGTAACTCTTTATATGGGTGCTCTGTCCCTTATATAACCTGGTATAGCTAACCTCTTGTCTAGCTTTTGCTCTTGCTATATAATAATTCTTGTTCTAAATTTATCTATAGTTTCTTATTTTCTGCGTCTTATAGCTGGATCTTTATAGTCGTTTTGCTTTTTAATTCTGGTATTAACTGTTTAATCTTTAGGCTAAATACCACGTTTATCTAGGATTGCTAACGTTTTTATTTATTCCCTAAACTTATAGTTCTTGAACTTGCGTTCTATACTTATTTGTTTATTACTAAACTAAGTTGCTACTCTTTCCTATTGGTTTTTGTCTGTTGTGGGTCCTTAGGTATATTTTATCTTGTCTTAAAAATCTTAAGCTTTTCTTATCTCTTCTTAAGAATCTTAAGCCTGTGGCCTTTTGCCTTTATTAAGTGATAAGCTAGCACTAGTAGTTATCTACTTAGTTTCTTCTGAACGTTGCTCCTATTGTCTTATAAAGCAATGGAAATTATATCTAATAGTGTTATAACATCCGTTACTAAACCTTATTCTGTAATGGTCTTAGTTTCTACTTCTATTTTAACTTCTCTAAGGTCTTTATACTTCTAGTAAGCTGCCTTTATTGCCTTATTATTAGTAAATGCTTTGCCTATGTTAAACTTATTATCTTTAATGTCCGATCTATAAGCTGGTTTGTTAGTTTCTCTAAACTTAGGTAATAATGGCTCCTATAGCTAATAGCTTACGCCGTACTTAGCGTTCTTATAAATTTGGCATGCGTTATTATAACAATACATAAAACTATTAATTAAACATTCTTTTATTCCTTATAGTGCACCGTCGTCCCTCTATATATATGTGCTGTCTACTGGCCTGGTTCCCTTTACCGTGTAGTTACTTTAACCACCTTTATAGTCTCTGGCGAAATGACCTTGTTTTCTATAATTTATGTAAGCCCTGTCTTTAAACCATTTTTTTTGCTATAGAGTTTGTCTAAATGTCTTTTACTGCTAAGATCCCTGGTTTAGCCTCTGCTCTTAGGTCCTTTAATTACTTAATCCTTAACCTCTAAGTTTCTATAGTTTCTTTTCCTATCTTTAGGTTTCTTTGGTACCGCTTAGGTCTATTAGCTCTACGCCATTCTATAGTTTTTAACTCTATATCTGTTATTGTATGTTCTGCACCTTATATAACTATAGAACTCTGTCTTGCCCTTTCTTAGCTTGTTCCCTTTAATAGATCCTATTATTAATCTTTATTAACTGGCCTATTAACTCTTTTAGAGTATCCGCATCTTCTATTAGGATAATTACGTTCTGGACTTTAGCCTTAAGTCCCTGTTTGTACTATACCATAAGCGCCCTGTTATTCTACTTAACCTATATGGCTAGTGTTTAAAACTGTGTTATATACTCAATTACTAAAGTACGTTATACTAAGTTCTAAAGCTTTTGTTCCGCTGTGGTTATAGCCTCCAGATCTTTAAATATCTGTATTAGTTATTCTATAAACCTATTCTAACTAGTAAATATATACCGCACGTCCTAGTTAGTAGTTGTTATGCTATTAGCCTATATTTCCGTAAGATATAGTTTAAACCACTTAAGTGCCCTCCCTATTAGGAACAATTCTATATAGGCTACTTGATCTAATAATATTACTAACTTCGCTCTTTCCTGTATTACCTTAAAGTGCATCTGCGTAAGAAATCCCTTGAGCTTTGACTTCTCTCCTAAGAACTGTTTAATTAAAGGTAGCTTAATTTTCGCTGCTCTAATTCTATTAATGCGTTCTTTAAGTATCCTATTATTATCTTATAAGTAATTAACCATTTCCTATAACTAACCTTGTGTAACTACTTAAGAATCCCTATTGTCTATACTAGTATCACCTGGCCCTGAGGTTGTGGCTGCCGTTGACGTTGTTATAACTAGTGCTTTGGGTGGCATGTTGTTTGATCTTGTTTAATACCGTAACCTTGGTAGTGAATGTGTAACGGAACCTTGTAGTAGGAACTACGGTGGGTCCTATTATTAGGCTAGGTATATAGGTAAGAATAAATTAACAATGTTATAATAACTGGTGGAGTGGTTGCCTAATAGACTAACTCCAATTATATTCTGAGATTTACTACAAGGAGAGAACTATCTATAGTAGGGACTGAGGTCCTTTAAATATACAACCGTACTCCTAAGAAATCCTCTCTTGTATGTAAGGTACGTGTTATCTGTATTAAACGTAACGTCCCTTCCGTTTAATACAGTTAATACGTTTAACGCTACGTGACCTTGGTTACTGTAGAAAGCTTTAACCTAATACTTAGGATTTAGGTAAACTTATTCCAGAAGGCCAATATAAACTGCGGCCCTTAATTGGATATAATAGTATCTAGTAGTCCGTAAATTTGGTAGATATAATAGATATATAGTTGGGCCACCTCTTTAGCATTAATATCCTTATGACAGGGGATTAAGAATGGGCGCTTGCTAAAGCGGTTAACTAGGATTATAACCATATTATATCCGTTGCGGTCTGTAGGTAGCTTGTAGAAGTCTATAGAGATATGCTACTAGGGGCGTTCTGGTATTAGGAGTGGTTTTAATAGCCCTAACTAAGGTTTTGTCTTATGGAATTATAGACCTATGGCAGTTGTTATAGTTCTATATATAGCGGTTAAGATCTATAACCATTTTGGGCTAGTAGTAGCGGTCGCCAATAATTCTGCAGGTCTTATTTTTTCTAGGGTGGGCTGTAGAGACCTAAGTATATGCTTTGGTAATAAGTTAAGTCCGTAAATTCTATTCCTCTACTACTACTAGCCGTTTCTAATGCTTAAGTAATCCATTTTTAAGTGACTATAGGCTGGTGATATTCTTTGCCTTTTTATAGTACTCCTGTAGAGAAGGGGCTATACAGTTTATCTATAGCAATTTATTGATTAAGTCAAGTCCTAAAGGGTTAATAGGATATATCTCGGCGCCTAAGAAGTCTATACTTAGTTCTGCCTATATCTAGGGGTTAAGGTGCTCTGGTTGTAGTAGTGTCTAGGTCTATAATAAGATCTTTATAGCCGTCTGGTTAACTAGGTCTTGTTTGCGCCTTATAAAAGTATCCACACAGTTTATAGCGCCTAGTCTATATATAATTAAGAAGTTAAACTAAGATAGGATATCTACCTAGCGTGCCTACTGGGCTATAAGGGCCTTAGTTATTATAAAGTATTCTAGGGCCTTATAATCTAAAACTACCTTAATGGGCTTAGGGGTCCCCTCTAGCTATATACGCCAGTGCTAAAAGCTAAAGATAATAGCTAGCATTTCTTTATTATGGATGTAGTAGTTTAGCTTGGCATCTATTATAGTCTTTAAATAGTATGTAATAGGGTGCTATTCTCTGTCCAGTTGCTTTTGGGAAAAAACACCAGCTATTACACCGTCTAAGGCATTAGTTTCTAGTATTAAGGGCCGTTTTAGGTTAAAGTGGGCAAGTAGGGAAGCCGATACTAGCCATTTTTTAAGCTTATTAAAGGCCTATATACATATAGCGTTAAAATAGAAGTGCTGGTCTTTCCTAGTAAGATGGTTAAGAGGCTGGGTAATCCTGCTGTAGTTCTTAATAAAGTGTTGGTAGAAGTTATAGAAGCCTAAAAATAATTATACCCCCTTTACAGTCCGTGGAGGTGCCTACTGGTTAATTACAGCCGTTTTCTCTGGGTTAGCCTTAACTCTGTTTATACTAATAATAAAACCTAAGTACTTTATACGCTTAACACTAAATTTTAACTTCTTAATATTGGCCTGGAGGCCAGCCTTGCGGAGTTATTATAGGACTTTATAGACATGCTCCTTGTGTTCTAGCTTATTCTTAGAGTAAATTATAATATTATCTAGGTAGGCCGTGTAGAAGTTATTAAGGTAGTTAAAGAGTATATTATTTATATACCGCTAGTATATAGCCGGTCTGTTGGTTAGTCTAAAAGAAAGTACTTTATATTTATATATTCTGTAATAGGTCTAAAATATAGTAAGATCTTCTAATCTAGGGTCCATTCTAATTCAGTAAAAAGCCTAACGGATATTAAGCTTAGTAAAGATCTTAGCTCTACTTATTTAGGCTAGAGTCTCCTTAAGTAAGGGTAGTGGATAGCGGTCTTTATGGGTTATATTATTAAGTTTATAGTAGTTAATGCAGAAACAAAGTCCTCTATTTAGCTTTTTAGTAAAGAGAATAGGCGAGTTAAAAGGGGCTTAACTAGGCTTAATAAAGCCCTTACTTAGGTTATTAATAAGGTACTGCTTTATAGCCTACAATTTGGCAGTAGACTGCTAATAAAGGGGGCTATAACTAAGGGTGTCTTCTTTGTCTGGCTTAATCTTAATCTTATAGTTATATGGTTGGTAAGGTAGGAGTATATTAGACGCTGCCTTAAAGAATATATCCTTGAATTTCTGGTGTTAATAGGGTAGTTTCTGCTCTACTAGCTCCTTATCTATAAGCTTACTTTCCTATCTGCTAAGCTTACTTTCCTTTTCCTTAATTATTTAATTAATTTTATATAAGCTGGTGGTAAAGGCAATGGTATTAGGTTGAACCAAGTTCTAGTAGAATCCTACGGCGCTAATACAGTAGATATTAACTGGGGGAAGGTCCATAGGTTTCTTTATGGACTTTTATTAGGCCGTATTTTGCGGTATAGGGTTTATAGTCTTCCTCAGCTTATATTCCATTTTCTATAAGTTGTCCTTCCAGTCTATTAGTTTAATATGGCGTCTAGTATTCCTAGCCTTCCTTTATAGCTGCATAGGGCCTAAGTTCTCCGTGGGGGACTTAGCTAGGTCACTACTGATTTCCTAAATCTCTGGTGCGGGTGGCGTAACATAGGTAGTCTAGGGGCGGCGTAGTATACGAATCCGTTGCGGATTAAGCTGTATATCTTTCTTAAAGGCCTAGTCCCTACGCATAGTATTGGCCTAGTAAATAGTATTAACCTAGGGCTGTATATGGTTCTCCATTATAATACTAATTTCTTTTATAAAGGAAGGGGTTAGGGGTAGGAATTTGGGCTAGATAAGCCGTCTACTCTATATATTAAGCTGTAAGCCTAAATAGGCTAGCTATTTTCTTTCTAAGATTATATTATGGCTTCCTAGGTCTATAATAAAAAAGGGGATATTATACTATCTTTGTCTATTAACACGGAGGTAGATCCGTAAGATAGTTATAATAGGTGGTCCTATCCGTCTATTATATCCATAAATAGGGACTAGTTTAGGCAGTTCTTTAAAAGGCGTATTTAAAAATTTAGCTAGCTTTATGGCGTACTAGGTATCTATTAAGGCAAAGGCATTTGCTCTAGAGTTAGCTAAAGTAGAGGTTAAAACTTAATATCCATTATAAAATAAAGTATAAGGGATAGTGCAGCTTCTTCCACTAACTAGCCAACTTAGATTAATATATAATATGTTAATTCCTTTTAACCCTAGAGAGGAGTCTTTTTCTAGGGTTTCTCTTTTTCTGGCTTTATACTATCCTTCTAAATTAACAAAACCTTACCTATTTTTGCCTTTGTCTGGCAGTCCTTTGCAAAGTAGTCTTTTTAGCTATATAAGAAGCAAGCTCCTTAATTACTAAGGGCCTGTTTACGGGGGTCGTTATATATAGGCTAAGTGTGCGCCGGACCCGCAGCAGGACTAGCTGCACGGCTAGCTGCTAAATTTACGGCGGGCTGTATAGCTGGTGCTGTGGGAGTTATAGATAGTGCTGGAGTGTTATAGGCCGTTTATATAGTGCTTGCAGTTTGGTTTAGATAGTTTCTAGCTTTATACCGCTTAGCTTGTGCCTTAATTTAACAAAGGCCTTAGTTAATAGATAGGCAGTGGTCCGTAAGTACCTTCAGCGTCTATATAGTAGTAAAAACTGGCAGTACGGCGCGCTATAGGTCTAGGGTAAGCTTGTTAAATATTACAGACGCTTTAAGTACGATGTTATAACTACTTGGGGAAGAGTCGGAGGAAGCTAGTTGGTTAATACAGGTACGGTCTAGGATAGAACCAGTGGAACCATGTGACAAGGAATGGTAAGCGAGTCACATAATGTTATACGCAGTGTACGTAGTATACGCAGAGTACGTCTGCGTACACTATGTACAACACGTACCTTACGTATAAGGGAGGATTTCTTAGGAGTATAGTTGTGTATTTAAAGGACCTTAGTCCCTACTATAGATAGTTCTCTCCTTGTAGTAAATCTTAGAATATAATTAGAGTTAATCTGTTAGGCAACTACTCTACCAGTTATTATTATATTGTTAATTTATTCTTACCTATATACCTAGCCTAATAATAGGACCTACCGTAGTTTCTGCTATAAGGTTCTGTTACACATTCACTATTAAGGTTATAGTATTGAATAAGATTAAACAATATGCCACCCAAAGCACTAGTTATAACGACGTCGACGGCAGCCATGACCTCAGGGTTAGGAGATACCAGTATAGCGGATATAGATTCTTAAGTGGTTACATAAGGTTAGTTATAGGAAATGGTTAATCGCTTATAGGATAATAGCAGGCTACTTAAAGAACGCATTAATAGAATTAGAGTAGTAAAGGTTAAGTTACCTTTAATTAAACAGTTCTTAGGGGAGAAGTTAAAGCTTAAAGGGTTTCTTACGTAGATATATTTTAAGGTTATGTAGGAAGGAGCGAAGTTAGTAACACCTATAGACTAGGTAGTGTACGCAGGACTATTTTTATTAGGAAGAGCTCTAGAGTAGTTTAAGCCTTACCTTATAGAGATATAAGTAAATGGTATAATAACTACTAACCTGGACGTACGGTATGTGTTTATAAGTTAGAACGGATTTACAGAACGGTTAATACAAATATTTAGAGACCCCAAAGTAACCATAATAGTGGAACGGAAACTTCAGAACTTAGTATAACGTACTTTAGCAATTAAGTATATAACGCAGTTTCAAACACTAACTATATAGGTTAAGTGGAATAATAGGGCGCTTATGGTATAGTATAAATAGGGACTTAAGGCTAAGGTCCAGAACGTAATTATCCTAATAGAAGATGCGGATACTCTAAGGGAGTTAATAAACTAGTTAATAAAGATTAATAATAGGATCTATTAAAGGGAACAAGTTAAGAAAGGGCAAGATAGAGTTCTATAGTTATATAGGGCGCAGAGTACGTAATGACAGACATAGAGTTAAAAACTATAGAATGGCGCAGAGCTAATAAACCTAAGTAGTACTAAAGAAACCTAAAGGTGGGAAAAGAAACTATAGAAATTTAGAGGTTAAGGATCTAGTAATTAAAAGACCTAGGAGTAGAGGCTAAACTAGAAATCTTAGTAGCAGAAGATATTTAGGCGGACTCTATAATAAGAAAAATGGTTTAAAGATAGGGCTTGCATAAATTGCGGAAAACAAGGTCATTTCGCCAGAGACTATAGAGGTAGTTAGAGTAATTATGCAGTAAAGGGAACTAGGCTAGCAGACGGCATATATATATAGAGGGACGACGGTGCACTATAAGAAATAAAAGAATGTTTAATTAACAGTTTTGCGTTTTGCTATAATAACGTATACCAAATTTATAAGGACGCTAAGTATGGCGCAAGCTATTGGCTATAGGAGCTATTGTTATTTAAGTTTAGAGGAACCAATAAACTAGCTTGCAGATTGGATATTAAAGATAATAAATTTAATATAAGCGAAGCATTTACCAACGATAAGGTGATAAAGGCAGCTTACTAAAAGCATATAGACCTTAGAGAAGTTGACATAGAAGCAGAGACTAAGACTATTATAGAATAAGGTTTAGTAACAGATGCTATAATACTATTAGATATAATTTCTATCGCTTTATAAGATAATAGGAGTAATGTTTAGAAGAAACTAAGTAAGTAAACAACTACTAGTGCTAGCTTATTACATAATAAAGGTAAAAGGCCACAGGCTTAAGATTTTTAAGATAAGATAAGATATACCTAAGGACCCATAACAGATGAAAACCGATGGGAAAGGGCAGCTACTTAGTTTATAGATAAACGAATGAGTATAGGACGCAAGTTTAAGAACTATAAGTTTAGGGAACAAGTAAGAATGTTAGCAATCCTAGGTAAATGTAGTGTTTAGCCTAAAGATTGAACAGTTAATACCAGGATTAAAAAGTAAGGTGACTATAAGGATCTAGCTATAAGACGCAGAAAATAAAAAACTATAGATAAGTTTAAGATAAGAATTATTATATAGCAAGAGCAGAAACTAGACTAGAGATCTAGTATGCTAAACTATAGAAGGGACAGAGCACCCATACGAAGAATTACTAATAGGCTGAGTGCAGTGACACCTAGGGCGAAGTGGTTAGATAAACTAGAATAAGAGGAGGATTTAGATATCCCAACTAGATTTAAAGAAAGACATACTAAAGGATGTTATGATATAGCGATAATAAGGTACTTTTTAATAGATAGACTATATATACTAAACCAGTTGTATGGAAAGTGGTATAGATAATAACATAATAACAAATAGGAAGACTTTTATATATAGCTAAATAAAAAAGTTGTTTAAGACCAACCCATTACGGAAAAACGCATGAGTTATATTAAAGGGGTATTAATTATAACGTTAAGGAACCTAGAAGAAGGATTTAGGGACTAGAGAAGCGAACAATAAATCTTAGTACCCGTAATAGAGATACCAGTAGTTAGGTTAACTAGGTATAGGTTTAAACTTAAAAATAAAGATAAACTAAGAGTTAACCTAAGTTACCTAGTGTATTATATATTATTATGGATAGCTTATATAGATAACACCTATAATATATATAGAGTACTAAAAGATAAGAACCGGAAGTACCTAATTAGAATATATTAGGCACCTAAGAAAAGGTAGTTTAGGAACGCTAAGTATATATATAGATGGCACCTAGTAGAAGTACAAGGTTAAGAAGACTTAATACTTTAACTAGGAAGATTCCTTACGGAAGAATACCTTAATAGATAATAGTGGTAGGAGTACCCAGAAAATACTTATCTATAGTATATAGAGGAAAAGAAATAAACTAAGTATTGGCCTAAGGTGGACTAAGTATAAATAGGATCTAGTAGCTAACAGTTAGGAAAAGGGGAGGCGTATAGAACTAAAGGGAACCAGTATTAGAGCCTTAGACCCTTAAAGGAATTTAAGGTTAATACCTAAATTTATAAGTTAAATAGCAAGATCAGTAGTTTAAAGCATTGGTAGATAGTGGAGTAACTAGGAACCATATATTACTAAAGGCAGTAAAAAGGATAGGGTTACCACATAGATAGAAAAAACACCTATATCCACTTATAACGATTTTAGGAGATTAGATAGCCTATAGAGGAGATATTATTAATCTTAAAACAGGACCTGTTTAGTTAACTATTAAAGGAAAACCAGTAAGAATATCTTTTAATATCCTACCGTTAGGACAGGACGAGGCGATATTAGGAATGTCTTAGTTATAGGAGTACAATCCAAAAATCAATTAGGTTATAGGTTAGGTTAATATTAAGGATACTTAATAGCGTAAAGAGCGATAGTAAACCAAGTTGGTATAGTACCAAGTTGGAGCAATATATAAAGAGACTAAGCAAGGCTTAAGTTATATACTAAAGAGATACCACAAGTATAGTAAGAAGTTATGGTTACTAGAAAGTAAAAAGCTGTTAGAATATACAGTATAGGACTATAAGATAGAACTAGAAGAGGGAATAAGTCTAAAGTTCTTTCTAATTTATAAGCTTACTAAAATAGAGTTAGTAGCGCTTAAGGAGTTTATCTAGGAGAACTTACGCAAGGGATATATTAGACCGTTATAGTCGTTAGCAGGATATCCAGTACTATTGATCCTAAAGAAAAACGGAAAACTTAGGATGTGTATAGACTATAGATAGCTAAATAGCATTACCAGAAAGGATAGGTATTCTTTACCCTTAATTAGCAAAATCTAAGATAGGATAGGCAACGTAAAGATCTTTATAAAGATAGATCTAAGATGGGCGTACCACTAGATTAGGATTAAGGAAGGCGACAAATAGAAGGTAGCCTTTAGGTCAAAGGAAGGACTATATAAACTATTAGTTATACAATTTAGGCTTATAAACGTACTAGTAAGGTTCTAAAAGTAAATTAATAGTGTGTTAGGAGAACACCTAGATGAGTTTATTATAGTATATCTCAATAATATTATTATTTACTTAGAGAATAAGGGAGAACATAGAGAACATATTAAATGGGTATTAAAGAGACTATAGGAAGAAAAGATGCTAGTAGCAATTAAGAAATGCGAGTTCTTTATAAAGAAAACCAATTTTATAGGATTTGTTATTAAACTAGGAAAGATTAGCATAGACCTAAAAAAAGTTAAAGCTATAGTAAGTTGGCAAGAACCAGAGAACGTTATATAATTAAGGTTACTTCTAGGGTTTTATAACTACCATCGGAGGTTTATAGCATAATAGTTAAAAAGCATTAAGCCGTTTATAAGGCTAATAAAGAAGGAGGAACCGTGGGTTTAGAGTAGCAAATAGAAGGAGCTGTTCTAGGAACTTAAAGAGTTGTTTACTTAAGAGCCAGTCCTCAAGATCTATTAACCAAAGTTAGAAACGGTTATTGAGATAAACGCATTAGACTTTGCACTAGGAGTATACTTGCTATAGAAGCACCAGGACGCATAGCATCTAGTAGCGTACTATAGTCGGAAAATAACACTACTAGAATTAAACTATAATATCTACAACAAGGAGTTGTTAGGTATAGTAGCAGCACTTAAGGAATAAAGAGCATTTTTATAAGGCACAGAGAAACCGTTTATAGTTAAGATAGACTATAAGAACCTTACAGGATTCTTAACAATAAAGAAACTCAACCAGAGATAGGTTAGATGGGCGGAAATGCTTATAGAATACCATTTCGAGATCTAGTATATTAAGGGTACAGATAACGCACGAGTAGATACTCTAAGCAGAAAAGCTAAACTACAAAGTAACGAAAAGCTATTAGGAGCTTTATTACAAAAAGATTAAGACGGATTAATTAGGTATAATTACCCAAAAATTATAGCAACTAAGGAAAGTCAGATCTATAAATTACTCTTTAGTGATTGGATATAGAAGATCTAAGAAGCACAGGTAGAGGATCTAGACTTAGAGCAATACAAAAACAGAGAAGTAATATATATGCTTAAGTCTATTACAGAGGAGTTTATTAAGGAATTCCACAAGGGAATAATATAAGGACATAATAGAGCTATAGGCTTAGTGTTAAGACTTTAAAAGGAGTATATTATTTAAGGAATCTAGGGACTAGTAAGATAAGTTATAAAGAAATATCTAAATTACTAAAGGAACAAACCGATGAGGCATAAGCCGTATAGAGGGCTATAACCTGTTAAAGTACCAGGAAGACTATAGGAGGTTATATTATAGGACTTTATTATTAAATTACCAAAGTTAAAAGATCCTATTACGGGATAGGACCATAACGCGATCTTAGTAATAGTGGATAAGCTTACAAAGTAGGGATACTTTATAGCATACACAGAGGAGATATTAGTAGAGGATATCGCTAAAATCTATATAAAGGAAGTGTTTATAAGATATAGAGCACTAAATAAGGTCATATTGGATAGAGATCTAAGATTTATAGTAGCATTTTAGGAAGTATTTCTAGCAGAATAAGGGGTTCGCGTAGTAACCTCTACAGCGTATTATCTGCAGACGGATGGATAAACGGAAAGACTAAACTAGACACTAGAACAGTATCTAAGGCATTATATTAACCACGTATAGAATAATTGGGTATTATTATTACCAGTTATATAGTTTGTATACAATGCAATACTATAAGAAGAAATAGGGACATTACCATTTAAGGCGAATTACGGGTATGAGCTAAGAACGTCATTATTGCCACATTAAGCGAAGAAAACGAGTAGCACAGCTAAACAAAGAATGGAGATGTTAATAAATCTTCATGCAAACCTTAAAGAAACAGCTAAACTAGTATAAGAGCGAATGAAAAAGTACTATAATGCTAAGAGATCTAAGGGACCAGATCTTAAGGAGGGAGATAAAGTATAGCTACTACATAAAAATTTTAAGAGTTGACGACTAAGCAAGAAGTTAGACTATGTCAGACTAGGACCTTTTAAAATTGCGTAAAGAATTTTATTAGTTACATATAAGTTAAACCTACTAGCTAAAATGAAGATCTACCCTATATAACACATTGCAATGCTAGAGCCATTATACGGGAATATTAAGCCACTAGTCTATAAGGCAGACACGTATAGAGGATAAGAGGAAGACAAATGGTAAGTTTTAAGGATTATTAGTTATAAGGATATAGATAATAAAACATAGTATAAAGTAAAATGGATAGGCTATAATAAGACTACTTAGGAACCACTAAGCAACCTAGAGAACGCTATAGGAAAGGTAAAGAAGTATTAAAAGAAAGCAGGTTAGGAAGTATTAAAAAAGGATTGCCAAAGGACAAGCCACCTAAGGGGGACCTATAAGGAAGAGCAACTACTATATTACTTAGAGTTGTTTCCTTCTCTGGAAACTTAACCCTCTTATTACCTAGCTCGTTAAGACCTTGTTAAACTAGTACCTACTCCTTAAAACAAACCTTATAAACCTTCTTAAGACGAGTTAACCGAGCGAACGCAACCTACTAAGACTTAAAGGAGCGACGTTGAGCCTCTAGGGCCTAAGCGGTCTCTTTAGCAGAACGGTAGAGTTCAGCACGCACGGCGGCCAACTTAGACTCCAGCTTTGCAGCGGCAGATTGAACGCGGGACCCTATAACAAGTTGCTTAGGGAACTCGAAGACTGTTAAGAGTTATAGAACGCGCACACTTAGCGTCAGAAACAGAGCAAACGTCGCAAGATAATTAAACGTTTGCTTTAGTATACTCTAAACAAGACGAGGGTTGTTAGGACGAGGGACTTATTATAGCAACATATACTAACCCCGCCTTTGCACAACAAGAACGATATTATCTCACTAAGCAACAGTATGGCAGCCACAGTGCGAGCACGGCGTTGCGCTTATAAGGAAGAAGATGCTTTAGGTATAATAAGTAAGGATATTAACCAGACTGATTAAACAGACATTACACCTCTAGTAGACAACTTGGAGATATTAAGAATCTTTAAGGACGAAGATAAAGAGGAGGGAGATAGTGTTATAGACGCTTTAAGTACGATATTATAACTACTTAGGGAAGAGTCGGAGGAAGCTAGTTAGTTAATACAGGCATAGTCTAGAATGGAACTAGTAGAACCATATAATAAGGAATGGTAAGCGAGTTACATAATATTATACGCAGTATACGCAGTATACGCAGAGTACGTCCGCGTACACTATATATAACACGTACCTCACGTACAAGGGAGGATTTCTTAGGAGTACGGTCGTGTATTTAAAGGACCTCAGTCCCTACCGTAGATAGTTCTCTCCTTGTAGTGAATCTTAGAATATAATTGGAGTTAATCTGTTAGGCAACCACTCCACCAGTTATTATTATATTGTTGATTTGTTCTTACCTATATACCCAGCCCAATAATAGGACCTACCGTAGTTCCTGCTACAAGGTTCCGTTACATTAAAGAGGTCCGGCATTAGGTCTTTATAGGGAATTTAGGCTTAACTAGCTAGGTACAGAAAGTAGGTCTAGAAGGCTAAAAAGGTCTCCGTTGTCTTTATGTTAAGAGCTTTATAATTAAGGCGGGCGTTTTATACCTTAAAGGGGTCCTTATAAATGGAAGATAAGTGGTTAATTATCTTGTCTTTAGAGAGGAAGGGGTCTGCCAAGTCCTAGGCGTATTGCGGATGTAGGTGCATCTGTGCGTCTCTACTAGTACGGCCGAAGACGTAGGCCATCTTAGCTTAAGTAGTGGGGAAGTAGTCCGCATTAACTTTAAGCTTATCCTACAATTAAAGCTTCCAGTTATTAAATGTAGGGTTAGTTCCGTCTGTAAGTAACAGGGGGTCTACAACCTTTGCGGACCGCGATAATACTAATGCTGTATATTGGGCTAGGGCCTTAAGGACTATAGCAAGTCTCTAGGTGTCTAATAACTCCTCACTAGGTATAGGGGTGTCTTTGGTTTTAAGTAGCTCTTAAAGCCATTTAATTTTGGCATTGGCTACTATAAGCTCTTCCTAGGGGGTTAAGACGGCAACTGTTTTACCATTGGAGGTATTTGCGGGTCCTGCAGCAGCTTTACCAGCTGCTGTATTTTTTAGCATAGTAGTAGGGGTATTAGGTAATTTCCGGTGTTTGTTTATTTTCTAGGGGTTCTGGTCCATACGTGTCCTATTCTTAGGTTTCGCGTTCTGTTCGTATTCTTTTGGTTCCTAGGTCTGTCCTATCCTTATAGTCCTAGTAATGTCCTTGGGGTCCTATTCTGTGTCCTTGTCCTATTTATGGTCTTGTAGATAGATATATTTAAGTTCCTTCTCAGGAAGAAGAGTAGATAAGCTTTGAATAATGTTAGCAACTCAGTTAATTAAGGCACAAGCACAGCAAGAGGGGCGCGCAAGCCTGTACAATTGGTAGTCTATAAACAAGGATCCAAAGCTAGAGAAAGGAAAGGAGAAGAAGGGTAGCGCCGCTCGAGGTTTTATACGATCGTCTGGTCACGTGGACTGCGACTGTCTGAAACAGTAAGAAACTGCCTGCGATTGTCCGCCACAATCCACCGTTTTCCACCAGCGCCGTAACACTTCTAGTCTTATACCACTTAGTATATACCTTAATTTAACAGAGGCCCTGGTTAATAGCTAGGCATTAGTCTATAAGTTCCTTAAGCATCTATATAGTAGTATAAACTAGCAGTATAGCGCGCTATAGGTCTAAGGTAAGCTTGTTAAAGAGGTCTAGCATTAGATCTTCCTAGGGGATTTAAGCCTATCTGGCTAAGTGTAAAAAGCGGATCTAAAAAGCTAAGAAGGTTTCTATCGTTTTTATATTTAGGCTTTTATAATTAAGCTAGGCGTTTTGTACTTTAAAGGGGTCCCTATAAATAGAGGATAGGTAGTTAACTATCTCTTCTTTAGAGAGAAAGGGGTCTGCTAAGTCCTAGGCGTATTACGGACATAGGTGTGTCTATATATTACTGCTAGTGCGGCTAAAGACGTATACCATTTTAGCTTGGGTATTAGGAAAGTGGTCTATATTAACTTTAAGCTTGTCCTATAGTTAAAGCTTCTAGTTATTAAATATAGGGTTGGTTCCATCTATAAGTAATAGGGGGTCTATAACCTTTATGGATCGCAACAATGCTAATGCTATATATTAGGCTAGGGCCTTAAGGACTATAGTAAGCCTCTAGATGTCTAATAACTTATTGCTAGGTATAGGGGTATCTCTAGTTTCAAGCAGCTCTTAAAGCTGTTTAATTTTAGTATTGGCCACTATAAGCTCTTCCTAGGGGGTTAAGACGGCAACTGTTTTACTATTAGAGGTATTTGCGGATCCTATAGCAGCTTTACTAGCTACTATATTTCTTGGTATAGTAGTAGGTGTACTAGGTAATTTCTGGTGTTTATTTATTTTCTAGGGTTCTGGTCTATACATGTCCTATTTTTTAGGTTTCGCGTTCTACTAGTATTTATGTTCTTTTGGTTCTAGTAATATTCTTAGGGTCCTATTCTATTTCCTTATTCTGTTTATAGTCTTATAGATATTTTTAAGTTCCTTTTTAGAAAGAGAGAGTGGTAATAAGCTTTGGATAATATTAGCAACTTAGTTAATTAAGGCATGAGCACAGCAAGAGGGACGCGTAAGCCTGTATAATTGGTAGTCTATAAACAAGGATCTAAAGCTAGAGAAAGGAAAGGGGAAGAACGAAAGCACCGCTTAAAGTTATATACAATTCTCTGGTCACGTAATGGCACTTTGCCATTATGTAACAGCAATTTGCGGTAATCTGCGGCAATATACTAGCGCCGTAACACTTTAACTAGGAAAGACTAGAAGGGCTATAGACTATATATAAAAAACTATCTTATAAGGAAGCATGGTATTACGCTAAACGCTTAGAAAAGCTTAGAAAGTAGCCTATATAAACCTAAAAAAAGCCTAAAAATTAATAAAATAGTAGGTAAATAAGTATAGGCGTAAGCCCAACTTTACTATAGGTAATAAAGTCTAGGTTATAATAAAAAACTAAAAGATAGAATGGCCTAGCCGTAAGCTAGACTATTAGATAGTAGGACTATATAAGGTCCTTAAGAAGAGAGGCAACTTATATAAAGTAAAGCTCTGTCACGATGACGAAGTATTACATGCGAACGCTAGATGAACAAGCATCAGATTCGTAGAACTGATAGCTACGTACGGCTGTCGTGGAGACTTAAGAGGATTGCTAGAGAGCTCAACAAGAATGCAGCTGCGGGCGAATCTATATAGGGGCAATCGGGGCGGATAAACTATCTGCCAAGCGATATCAAATAAGGAAAGGAAAGCTACGCGTCTAGCGTAGCGCGTGTCGCGGGCAGTCCCGTGACAAGCTCCTAGATTTAATTAAGATCTACCCTATCTTCTTGCTAAATAAGCTATAGAAAGCTATAAACAACTTATTACCTAAATAAAAGAATTAACCGCCCCTACTAATTTAGGTTAATAGCGACAATGAATAGGAAATTAAAGAAATACTAGCCTATAAACTTGTAAGGGGAACACTAAAGTACCGTATAAATTAGAAAGGATATAATCTAGACCTTACCTAGTATTCTATATAGAATTTTGTAGGTAGTCCCTATAAGTTATAAGAGTTCTATAGCCGATACCCTAACAAACCTAGACCTCTAAAGTACTTAAATAAGTGGATAAAATGCTAGTATAGTAAGAATAATAGGTTTCCTATAGAGCATAAAGATAAGAACGCCCTATAGGTGTAATACGGATATATAAAGCCTAAGGGTAGGCTTTTTTTGGAAGGGGGGGAGGTAATATTATAGTACTAGTAGAATATAGTAAATTACGGTTACGTAACTAAAGGGTTTTATAAAACTTTAAGCGGCACTTCCGTCTCTCCCCTTTCCTTTCTCTAGCTTTAGATCCTTATTTATAGACAATCCAATTATATAGGCTTACGCGTCTCTCTTACCGTGCTCGTGCCTTAATTGACTAAGTCGCTAACACTTTTAGTACTTTATATATACTATATATATTCTCTATATATGCAATCCATAATAATATATAATACGCTAGGTGCTTTAGGTTAACTTATAGTTTATTTTTATTTTTAAGTTTAAACCTTTGCCGTATTAATCTAAGTACTACTATCTTATTTACTAGTACTAATATCTATATTATCTTTCTCTAGTCTACGGCCTATTCTTCTAGATTCTTTAACATTATAATTAATATACCTTTTATATAACCTACTTGCCTTTCTAATATTGCTTAATCTAGTATAGCTTTTTTTTATCTAGCTATATATAGAAATCTTCCTACTTATTATTTCTTCGTTGCCTATACTACTTTTAGTACAGCTCTATAAGTATATATAATCTACCTATAAGAAAGTATATCTTTATTACTGCGTTATTGTAACCTTTTATATATTATTCCCTAAATCTAGTTAGGATTTTTAGGTCCTCTTCTTATTCTAGTTTATTTAACTATTTGGCTCTTAGCATTCCTATTCTTAGCCTATTAATAACTTTCTATATAGGTGCTTTGTTCTTTATATGTCTTAGTATACTAAGTCTCTGGTCTAGTTTTTATTCTTACTATATAAGTATTTGCTGTCTAAATTCCTCTATAGTTTCTCTTGTTCCTTACCTTATATATAGATCCTTAAAGTTATTTTACTTTTTAATTATAGTATTACCGTTTTAACCTTTAGGCTAAACACCATATTTACCTAGGATTACTATAGACCTTATTCGTTCTTTAAAATCTTAGCTTTCTAAAAATCTTCATCCCATACTTATATAAAATTCTTTAAACTAAGCTACTGCCCTTCTCTATTAGTTCTTATCCATTATAAGTTCTTAGGTCTCTCTTATTTCCTTCTAAGAATCTTAAGCCTATAGCTTTTTACTTTTATTAAGTAGTAAATTAGTACTAGCAGTTATCTGCTTACTTAATTCCTTTAGAATACTTTTCCTTCCATCTTATAAAGCAATGGATGTCGTATCTAATAGTATTATAATGCCTATTACTAACCCTTACCTTATAGCGGTTTTAGTTTCTACTTCTAATATAACTTCTTTAAGGTTTATATATTTTTAGTAAACTGCCTTTATTGCCTTATTATTAGTATATTTTACATTTATACTAAATAGGTTTATTAAATCTTTAGGTATATTATTCCTATATATATCCTTTCCATAATATATCCTATCTTACTTATTATCCGATTTATTAGTTTCTTTAAGTTTTTTTTAACTCTGGCTCTTATAGCCAATAGCTTACGCTATACTTAGCGTCTTTATAAATTTAGCATGCGTTATTATAATAAAACGCAAAGTGCTTAATTAAATACTCTTCAGTCCCGCGTAATACACTTATATCTATATTATTATACTTTAACGACTTAGTGCCCTTTACTATATAGTTACTCTAACCACCTTTATAGTTTCTAGTAAAATAACTTTATTTTTCGTAATTTATATAAGCTCTATCTTTAAACTATTTATCTTGCTATGGAGTCTACCTAAATATCTTCTACTATTAAGATCCCTAGTTTAGCCTCTACTTTTTAGTCCTATAATTACTAAATCCTTAACCTCTAGGTTTCTATAGTTTCTTATTCCACTTTCTAAATTCTTTAATACCGCTTAGGTCTATTAGCTCTAGTCTACTATTTTATAGTTTCTAGTTTTAATATTATTATTGCGCGCCTTACGCCCTATATAACTATAGAGCTTTATCTTATTCTTTCTTAGCTTATTCTCTTTAGTAGATCCTATTATTAATCTTAATTATTTAATTAATTAATTTTTATATAGTAGTCGTATCTTTTATAAGAATTATCGCATCCTAGACTTTTACTTTAAGTGCCTGCTTATTCTGTACTATAGGTGCCTTATTATTTTATTTAACCTATATAGCAAGCATTTAAGACTACGTTATATTCTTAATTGCTAATATTTATTGCGTTAGATTTTAGAGTTTTCTTTTCGCTATGATTATTGCCTTAGGGTCTCTAAATATGTATATTAATCGTTCTATAATGGCATTCTAGTAAGAATATATACCGCACTTCTCAATTAGTGGTTATCGCGCTATTAACTTATATCTCGGTAAGGTAAAGTTTAAACTACTGAAGTACCCCTTCTGTTAGGAATAGTCCTATATACACTATTTAATCTATAAGTATCGCCAGTTTCGCTCCTTTTTATATAATCTTAAAGTATATCTATATAAGGAATCCCTTAAGTTTTAACTTCTCTTCTAAAAATCGTTTAATGTATAGTAAATTAATCTTAGCTACCCCTATTCCATTAATTTTGTCCTTAAGTATCCTATTATTATCCGTTAATTAGTTAACCATCTCTTATAACTATCTAACCATAGCTAGTTGCGAGTCAGTATCCTATATACTAGTGTTATTACCTAATTTTAAAGTAGTTGCTGCCGTTAACGGCGTTATAACTAGTGCTTTTAGTGGCATATTATTTAACTTTTGTTAATATTGTAGCTAGGTAGTAAATATATAATTAAAGCCTTATAGGAAATACCACAATAGACTTATTAATAGGCTAGGTATATAGGTAAATAAAAAGTTAATAATATAAATATAACTAGTAGAGTAGTTGCCTAACAGATTAACTTTAATTATATTCTAAGATTTACTATAAAGAGAAGAACTATTTAGGTAGGAACTGTGGTCCTTTAAATATATAATCCTATGCCTAATAAATATACTAAGTACGTCAGTATGTTAGTATATTAGTACGTCTTACATTTCCACGTTCCTATATTCCTATGTTTTAAACTTATAACATAACTAGCTATATAACTTAGTTACTCCTTATTCTATAGCTTAATCGGTTCTAACGCCTCCTATACTATCTTAACTAACCTATTTATATCTTTTCTTAGTAGTTGTACTACTATTAATATAAGGTCCATAATACTAGGCAGCCAAAATATATTATAATATTACTAAGCTATTATCGGGAAAATATTCGCAGGATGAGATTTAAGTAGACTTTAATTTTCGCGTTTTGTATAATTAACATGCAATTTGACCAACTTAACACGTAATTAACTAACTTGACACGCAATTAACCAACTTAATACGCAATTTAACTAACTTAACATGCAATTAACCAACTTAACACGCAATTTAACTAACTTGACATGCAATTAATTAACTTAACACGCAATTTAACTAACTTAATATGCAATTGACTAACTTAATACGTAATTTAACTAACTTAATATGTAATTAACCAACTTGACATATAATTCGACTAACTTAATATGCAATTAACCAACTTGACACGCAATTTAACTAACTTAATATGCAATTAACTAACTTAATACGCAATTCGACTAACTTAATATGCAATTAACTAACTTGACACGCAATTCGACTAACTTAATATACAATTAACCAACTTAATACGTAATTTGACTAACTTAACATATAATTAACCAACTTAACACGCAATTTGACTAACTTAACATGTAATTAACTAACTTAACACGCAATTTAACTAACTTAATAGTAGTAAGATCTTTGATTAACGTCTAATACGGATCCTATCTAGGCCTACGCAGACTACTCCATACACAAGGGAAACTTGTAAATTGATAGGAAGAAAACCCTCGTTGATATAGGGGACGGAAAAACCCTATAAGCCACCTTAGTAGGATAAAAAACCCCTGCTTTGCCATGTCCGTCCATAGCAGCGGCCCTGCGGGCCTACAGCTACGTCCTGTACTCCTTGGATGTTCAAACTTCTTAGAAACCACTGCTTCCTTCTCTAGCTTATCCCAGCTAGGGTTTACTACGTCCCAGCTAGGCCTTGCTAATTAATTGCTGTGTTATATTGTTATTGTTGTTTCCCATATCTTGGCCATCCCCTGTGTGCTATCTTTTGTTTGACCATTGCTATATACGCTATACCTCCCCCCCCTAGGGCCTATTGAAGGCGTAAGGGGGATTCATCCATTCTAACTACGTAATACCAAAGGCGAGCGGGATATGTACGTGTGTACTCTAGGTATCTTTTGTGCCTAGGCCCCGGTCGCTAGGCCCTTTTAGGGTCACCACTCCGTTGAGGAGATAAGGAAAACCATAGGTTGTAATCCGGGCTGCCAGGTAGTATTACGGCAGTAAAACGGCGAGTGACCGCATGCTCCGCGGGCGATCGCCCTGGGGGTTGGGAGGGGCCGTATATTTGCTCGTTCGTCCGTTCGTTCGCGTTCGTTCGTCGTCGATGTAAGGTCGTCGATGCTTTCTATTGGGGGTCGGGGGATGCTATCGAATGCAGTGCATCCATGTTGGATCGTACAGGTGCCTTGATAGAGCAGTGTGGTAGCTGTTATCGTGAAGGGGTACCAACAGTGGTGGTTTTCGAGATCTTACCATCCCATGTGAAAACCTTTCACCACCGCCCATAACGCTCACAACCACCACCACCAGGTCGTATTGTACGCTGTGCGACGTCTCTGCGTTGGCTCTGAGTCTGAACTTCAAAGACCCAGGTTCGTAGCCGTCACCACGTACAGGTGCAGAGTCCGTTTTCGACGGCCTAACTAACTTAATATGCAATTAACTAACTTAACAACTTTAAAAGCTAACTATATATTTCTTAACACGCAATTAACCTACTTGGCAACTTTAAAAGTTAAATAATACGTAGTTAACCTATTTAACAACTTTAAAAGCTAACTGTATATTCCTTAACACGCAGTTAACCTACTTAGCAACTTTAAAAGGTAACTATATATTTCTTAACATGCAATTAAGGTAAAGTTATATACTATATATTTAACTATTATATATTAACGTATTTCACGGGCGAGCTGGTTAAACGGGCGAGCTGGTCAGTTTGCCAAGACCACACTAAATATAACGAACTATATAACAAACTATTCTACCTTACTATAATCTACCTCTGATTCCTCATCGCTACTAGATTCTATAGTAGATTCTTTAATATTTTGGCACATTTAAACGTTGTGCCTAGTCCCACTACAGTTCCCACAGCGCCTTTAAGTTGGCTTGACTCTATCTACCCTAGCCTTACCCCAACTCTTCTTACTACTAGAGGTAGCGGTAGGAGAGTTTTTAGTAACTAGCTGCAATCCAGCCTTATAGGTAAGGACTCCTCCTTGCTAGATACGCTTTCTTTTACACTGTTTCCGTTAGATTGCGGCCTTATTAGCTGCTTTAAGCTCGGTAATTTAATCGCGCTATAACACCATCTAATAAGCCATTAAAAGGGTACCTTTAATAAGCTAATTAAACCCTTCCTTTAATGAAGATGGTAAGCTACCCAACTTATCGCTAATTAGCTCTATTTACAACCCAAATTCAAGGTGGTTACTAGGGGTTTTTAACTGCCATAGGGTGTCTTTAGTAGTGGGTGGTATAAGCGTGCGCAATTAAATATCAAGCTTCAATATTACCTTATCTAGGTTAAAAGGAACTAGGCTAGCGCCTCAAAAGCTTCCTTAGATATTACTCTTAGTAATAGAGGCGTTAAACGCGTCCCAAAAGGCTAGTAAGAACTCTATTTTAGTAATATAGTTAATCCAGTTGCGTATTAGCTTCTCAACTTGGCGCCTATACGCTATCTTTAAAGGCAAGAAACAACCCATATCTAGTAGCTGCAGGATATGCGATAAATGTGCTGGTATATATAAAGTAATTATCTTATTCTCCTTACAATATTCGGTAAATTGCAGCAAGTTATGGCTCTCGTGGCTATTAATAATCAGCAGATGATACGCGCCAACAGTACGCTCCTTTATATGCCTATTAAAGTGCTTTAACCACTTAAAACTAAGCTTATTTATTGTCTAGCCGTTATCAGAGACCCTAAATGCCCATTAAAATGGTATATTGGCTTCCTAGTACCACGCAGAGAGGTAGTTTTTACCTTTATAGATAATAAAGGGTGGAAGCATGTAGCCCAACGCGCTAATACCCTAAATTACCATAACCCACTCACGATTGCCTAGTTGTATAGCCTTTAGTTAATGCCGTCTTTTAGAGCCTATAATAACTTTTTGCTGGGTTATTATACCCATCTAGAAGCTAGATTTGTTAAAGTTATATAAGTCTTTATCCTAGATACCGTACTTGGCTTTTATATTACGTATAAGGTTAAACTAGGCTTATATAATTATTGGTTCTTCCTGTTTATAACGCTAATAGTCTAGCTTCCGACTATATCTTGTTTTAAGCCCTAGGGTACGCTTAATAAAGCTATATGGCCAGTTTATGCCTACTGGGTCCATCCACCGCTTAGCTAATAGTTTATTGGCTATCTCTTAAATAGTATTAAGCGGAGGGGCAAATCCTCTTAAATCTAGCTTAAGTATATACCGTTTTATCGCCTCCTCTTCGGTTACTGTAAGCTTCATTGAATTTGGCTTAGTATTGCGTCGTAGGGTAGTTCCGGCGCGTCGCGTCTGTAGGCTCGAGAGGGGGACGTTAAAAGTGCGTGCAGCGCGTTAAATGCCGTAAATCTGCTTTGTATCAAGAGCCTGGATAGCAAGCTGTATTCAAGCTTCTTTAGAAGTCGATTGTAAATTCGTAGGTGGAGACATTATAGTGTCAAATATTTTAATGCGTGGTCTTGGCAAACTGACCAGCTCGCCCGTTTGACTAGCTCGCCCGTGAAATACGTTATCTAATATAATCTTATACAATCTTATATAGTTTTATTACTTGGAGGCTCTGCACAAGGCTTTGCACAAGGCTCTATACAAAGCTCTATATAAAGCTCTACACGAAGCTCTACATAAAGCTCTACACGAAGCTCTACACGAAGCTCTGCGTATAGAGGCTCTGCACGAAGCTCTGCACATAGAGGCTCTGCACGACGCTCTGTACAAAGCTCTGCACGAAGCTCTACGTACAGAGGCTCTGCGTACGGAGGCTCTACACGAAGCTCTATACAAAGCTCTGCACGAAGCTCTGCACAAAGCTCTACACAAGGCTCTGCGTAAAGCTCTGCATATAGAGGCTCTACATAAAGCTCTACACGAAGCTCTATACAAAGCTCTATATATAGAGGCTCTGCACAAGGCTCTACGCGAAGCTCTGCGTACAGAGGCTCTATACGAAGCTCTGTATCGGGTCCCCGCTATATTCCCAATAGCGTCTATATGTGTCTCTGCCTATGTAGCCGCCTTATTTTTTACCCTTCTTTCCTTCCTTACATCCTCCCTACCTAGGGAGGCACTAGAACGGCAGCCAGTAGAGGACCGTTGCTAGAACTAGATAACTATCGCTAGAACTAGATAACCGTTGCCAGAACCAGACAACCGTTGCCAGAGCCAGACAACTACAGCTGTTTTCAAAAGATCGGTAAAAACCTGCCAAGCGAAAAGAGCCGCATCGCACCCCACCAAAATTTTGGTGCGGGGTTGTGATTTCAATTTTACCACCCACAATCGTCGTAATTATGGGTCGCCGCCTTCCAGATAAAGTTGTTCATAGAATTAGGCTTCGCATTGAAGCTAATAAGAATATGGCGGCTATTATAGAAGCAGTAAAAGTGTCTAAGAAGACAATTTATAAGCTGCGATTGAATCTTGATATTTAGGGTAAGCCGTATGCTCCACCTACTGTTACTATAGGGCGACCAAGGCTTTTGCTGCCCTATCAAGAACTGGTAATATATAATATTATATAGTGTTAAGCCTTTAGCTAACGGTTATTATAGAGACTTTTTAACTTCCTTAAGGATCAACCTACCGCGTATCTGGATAAGATGCAGGACTTCCTCTTTGATAAATTTAACGCTTAAGTCTCTCCTGCAACTATCTGCCGTACTCTTGAGAGAGCTCGCTAGTTACGGAAGGTAGTTAGGGCTTGGGCGGCTAAGAGGAGCTCCACTCTTTGTAACGCCTGGATTGGTATCCAAAAGAGCTAGACGGCAGATCAGCTAATATTTCTTAATAAGTTAGCGGCAAATGAGAGGACTGGTAATAGAAAGTATGGCTGGTCACCTAAAGGGATTAACTGCGGAGTAGTACGCCCACTTAAGAGATTAGAGAGGTGGAGTCTTCTACTAGCGCTAATAGTAGATAGATATTTGAGCTATATTATCTTCCAAGGCTCTATTACCTCTGCGATATTTAAATCCTTTATAGAGGAGCAGGTGCTCCCTTATTATTTACTATACCTAGGACCGCGTTCAGTCCTCATTCTTGATAATGCGTCTATCTATAAGTCAGCATAGCTTTGAGAGCTCTATAAGTAGCATAGCGTTAAGCTAAAATTTCTACCACTATATTCGCCAGATTATAATCTGATTAAGGCGACGTTTAGTAATATTAAGGCTTAGATTAAGAGGAACCAGCGGCTAGTTAAGGAATTTAAGAGCTTTAATACCTTTTTACATTTTGCTGTCAGTCAAGTATATAGGACGCATACAGGGCAACACTTCCAAGAGGCAGGATATATTATAGATTAATAGATAGCTACTATCTTAATTACTTAAAGCCCAAGATTTTACTTCTAATTCGAGCTAGCGTATTAATCTTAAAGCTATATCTCTCCCATATATCTAACGTTATACCTTCACCTAGCTTCTTTGTATTTAGTGCGTTAATATTCCACTCTTTCTCCACTAACTTGTCTTTAATTGGCTCTAAAATTACCCTCTACTGCTCACTATAAAAGCCTAGCTCGTATATTAGCCACTTAAAGAACTGGCTAAGCAGCTTAATTGGATCTGTTTCCAACCAAAGGGGGCTAGAATTTTGGGGTGGCTCAACAACTATATATAGCGGAGGGTAGGGGTAATAAGGCTAAAAAGGAGGTTAATTGGCTAGCTTAAAATAAGAGGCTATAAAGGCTATAAAAAGGTCATTAGTTAATAGTATAGAATCTTCCTTTCCTACTACCTGCTCCTTATAACTCCCCCAGCTCCTCTCTTTCCAGTTCACTAAGTTGACAATAATGTTCTGCGACGGTTGCTTAATTATAGATACGCCACTAACCAGCTCTCTGTTCCACTATAGGAAGTTATCTGTACTAACAGAATAATAGTCAATTGCTAAATTAAGCAAGTTGGGCGACTTCTTATTCTGCTAACAAGTCTTACCCTTATTACGACAGTGAATATTTATACAAGGCCACTAATCGGCAATTGCGGGTATTCGATTACTAGAGGCTTCTTTAGTAGCAAGTACACTAGGTAGAGCAGTAAGTTAGGCTTATATAGTTGTCCTTCTACCCACAGGCCTCTCACCTAAACACTAACTTAGAGTAGCAGCAGGAGCCTAAGCCTCTGGCTCCTTTTCCTTAGCTAAGTATAAGGTAAAGTTCAAGACCAAAGATTTTAATGGCTAGCGCTAGTACTATTTCTTAATTACATTAACAGCTTTCTCTAGGTCACCGTAAGAGCAAATCTCTTAAGGGCAGCAGTTAACTTGCCGCGCCTTCTTATATAAGGCGACAGCTTTAAGCTAGATAATTTTAAACTTTCGCGGTAATAGATCTATCACATATCGGGGGGGCTGATTTGGCGCGGTTACGACCCGGGTTAATACGAGGTTAGGGCTACCCCTGCTAATAACGCGCCCAAACCCCGCACTTGGTCGCGCAGCGACCGCCCCCAAGTACCTTTACACGCGATTTTGGGCGAAAAGGTACATAATATATATTGGATTGGTACCTCTGAATAGTCGCGTAATGTTGCTCTGAATTTATAACACCTAAACGCGTTCCATTCCTACATTAAGGCGTCTTAGTTACTGTAATGTAGTCCTATATTGAGATGTCTCGGTTGCTGTAGTATAGTCCTACATTAAGGCGTCTTAGTTAATGCAGTGCAGTCCTATATTGAGGCGTTTTGGTTACTGTAGTGCAGTTGTATATTGAGACGTCTCGGTCACTGCAGTGCAGTTCTATATCGAGACGTCTCGGTTACCAGTAGTCCTACATTAAGACGTCTTGGTCACTACAGTGCAGTCGTATATCGAGGCGTCTCGGTCGGTTACTGTAGTGCAGTTGTATATAGAGGCAGTTATATATTAAGGTGTCTTGGTCACTGCAGTAAAATAACTATTTAGATATTTTTATAAAGCCAATCTAAAGAACGCGGACCTCGTAGCTATTTTAGCTGGTCAATAGCCTGTCTCTTGTCTCTTGCCGTACCGTCTTCTACGCGCCGTCTAATATCCTTAATTATCCTACGGTGATGGCTATAGAACATCGCCTCGCTGTTGACCCGCTAGCGCGCCCCCTAGCAGCGATTAAGAGCTTCAATTGACGGCCTACCTGCTAGCCCTAAAGTCCACTCGGTCCAGAGCTAGAACACCGAATTACTACCCTAAAGCATCTTATATTTCCTTGGCGGCGCCTACGGGTCAAGAATAAATGGAAGAGGTTAAGCGTTAGCCTACGGCAGCTACGGCGGGGGTATAGTAGAAGCTTGCGGCAGCTGCTGCGGGGGTATGGTAGACGTTATGGTAGACGGCTAAGCAGGCTCTACAGCGGTAGACAGTTAAGGACCCCTTAGTATCTCTATAGGGGTTAGATATATAGGAGAGGGTTTATCCAAAGACGGAATCTGGCCGTTAACGCGTTTAGGAACAGACGCAGGTACAGGTACAGGTACAAGTGCGGGTATAGGTATGGGTATGGGGCTGTCCAAAGACGGATATATAGACTCCATAGGCCCTATCTAGATACCCGTCTTCCCTTACTGGATCTATATAGGTGCGAATGATGCTAATAACCTTTCTATCTTGCTAAGGCGTTCTAAGATTGTCTGCACGCGTAATTAAACCCCCTTTATCTTAGAGATTGCGGCCTTGTATCTTAGCTTAGCTACGGCCTTATAGGCGGGCTAGTATTTCCATATTATTGTTTTATCCGGCGTAACTACGTTAGCTAGTGAGCTTTTTATCCGTATAGCAAACCTCTAGTACTCCTCGCAGCTAAAGAGGGAGTCCTTCTATAGAGGGTGGAGCGGGAACTGCTTACATAGGATTACTGAGTCCTGTAATAGGATTACCCTAAGCGTGTAGAGGAGGCGTAGAAATCCTAAGCCCATAAGGTCAAGCCATATAACCTTATTATCGGCCCTCTCTGGGTGGTAGGTCTCTATGCATTTTAGCCAGACGTTAGTCTTGGGCCATATCTTTAAGTAGAGTACCTCCTCCGGCACCTCTCGCGCGCGGGGAAGAAAGTAGCCCTTTCCTTCCTTTGGGAAGCCGGTAATTAACCGCATAAACGCATGGGGTAGATAGCTGAGGTAGGCTCCCATTATCGCGTCCATATTCCAGCGTCCGGCCCATCTAATTTGGGTCTCCTTAACGCCGCTAAGCTTAGCGTGCCGGACGCTCTGCTTATGGGCGCTATAGGTCTTCTCCTTTAAGTAAATCCCTACCCCCTGGAATATCTTTTTATTCTATTTAAACTACGTGTGATAGCTTAACGGCCGTTGCGGTACTTTAATGCTACTAGGGAAGATATATAGGCCGTAGTAGTTCTCTGGCTGCCAAAAGAATGGAAAGCTCTTAGCGCCGTCCTTACCCCAGCGGTTAAAGAAGTAGAAGGCTATTGCGGAGAAAGGGTAGAGGATAGGGTTAGTATTATACATATAGCCTATATACTTAACCTTGCCGTGTTGATTCTACTTCCCCTATATTATTAACATAATTATACACGGCGCTAACTTGTCTGGTTTAGGCCCTTCGTTCTCTAGTTTAATAAGGACAAGGTTAGTAAGCTAAACGTCCCATCTACTTTTACCCTAGGTAACGGTAGTATGGCCTAAGTGGGTTAGAAAACGGCAGCCATATGGGCTAAATAGGGTATATACGAACCTAATAAATACTCGGCCGTAGTTTAAAGGTAAGACTTAATTAAGCCTGGCTTCTTAGAGCCCGTCTCCTAGCACCAAGTAATTACCTTTTTAAGCCCTTTGACGTTATAGCTGCTAGTAATTGTAAACAGGCCTTAATTGATAAAGTTAACGCGTTAAATCCGGTCCTTGTCGCGGCGGACGCTGTCTAGTACCGCCGAGAGCTTCGCCCCCCATAGCGGCTGCGAGGTCTTGCCTTCTGACTGCTATATATAGAGCTCAGTAATAGCGGAGACGTAGCTATTTACAACTAAGTATCAGACTGTCTCGTTGAATAGGGCGTCTAGGGCCTCCTTGTCCTATATCTCTTCCTTTATAGCTTCCTCCCCTGCGGCTGCCTTTTTCCTTGGCGGCCCTCCTGCGGTTGTCTTCTGCCTCTTCTTTGCCCGCTTACCATCTTTCCATATCTCTTTCCGTTTTAACTTCCGTTTTTGATAGCCAGCGGCCCGCGATTCTTGATTAACGACTTGCTGCTCTAAAAATAAGCAAAGCTTATTTTCCGTTACCTAGGCGCCGTCTGTATTGCCTTCCAGTCTTACGTACTAGTCTTCCCACTCTTTCTGCTTTGGCTTATACGCCCTCATAGTATTCTTCAAGCGCTGGGCCTTATGAATATCCTGCAGCCGTGCTGTCTGGGCCTTGAATTCGTTCTGGAGGCTATAAGGGGAGGAAGCTGGGGGGGCTTCCGTAGTAGACTATAGGGTAAGAAGATTCTTAAGAGACTCTATATCCGTAAGAGGCAAGGGGGCAGACGCGTAAGTGCGGCATAGGTAAATAACGCGTAAATATTAATAGAGAAGGAGAAGAAGAGGGCTCTATATTATAGAATTAGAATTATAGCAGGCCTTTCTATATAAAATTAGAAGCCCCGCGCGAGCCAGGAGCTAGTGCGGGCACGAAAATAGCAGAGGGTTGGAAAATGGGATTGTCAAGGCAACGGTGAGGTCGATAGCGCGCAATAAGGACCTCTATACTAACCCAGTACTAACCTAGGCCTCAAAGACGCGTTGAAAAAGTAGGGGCCACCACCAAAGGGGGGGGGTGATATTTAAACGATATGTCGCAGACCTTAGGGGGTCGTACGTAACCCAAGGTTATGCCAAGCTTAACCCCGACCTCCAATACCTAGTAAGATCTACTCCCTCCACTCCTCTAGCTGATATAGGTATAGGTTATTGGTGTTATATATATCTAAATTCGTACTAGGTAGATCTTCTTTTTTACTATAAGCGACTGCCGTCTAAATACTTGTAAAGCGTACCGGCGGCGGCGGCGGCGACGTGTCTAAATCCTCCTCCGAAGCCTCCACCAAAGCCTCTACTGAAGCCTCTACTTCTTCCTCCTTAGCTTCCTCAGCTTCCTCATCCTCCTTATCCTCCTCATCCTCCTCCTCCTCCTCCTCCTCCTCCTCCTCCTCCTCCTCGTCCGAATCTACAAATATAGGCTGAGCTGATGGCGGCGGCGGTGCTGGCGGTGGCTCTGGCAACGGCTCTGGCGACGGCTCTGGCGACGGCTCTTTTTGCTTCCTTGCCTTCTTCACCTTCTCCGCCTTCTTTAGCTTCCTTTTTGCCTTTTTAGAAGGCTTGGGGGTAGCAAGCGCAGTTATAGACTAAGCCCGCTTTCGTTTAGATGGTTTTGGAGGACGAGACGACTGGCGAGTAGGAATTTGCTGCTGCTGGGGCATAAAGGGCAACACCAAGAATTCTATACAATTGGCTTAATTGGGCAAGTCGCTGACTTTACTTTTGGGCAGTAATAGCTAATATTTCGGCGTATTGTAGGTAGTAAAATTGAAATCACAACCCCGCACCAAAATTTTGGTAGGGTGCGATGCGGCTCTTTTCGCTTAGCAGGTTTTTACCGATCTTTTGAAAACAGCTGTATCGCCAGAGCTACAGTCAAATGCACGACCAGCTTCACCCCCCCCCTTTAGCAAGCGCTGCGAAATTTTGAATTCGGTACGCGCATCTAATCTCGCTTAATTGCCACCAACTGTACATAGTAATTGAAGCGAAGCCCTATACTTAGCTGTAAGAACCTTGTTCTTGACAAATCTAAAGCTGTCCACAATCGGTCTTCCTGTGGTGTTGTGATTATTGTTAAATATTGCAAGGTTTCTACCTATCCTCTACCCGTAGTATGGCTCCACAAATGGGCCCATATCAGCACGCTCTAATTGAGGATCTTCTTCGGCTTAGAGCGACTTGAGCAGAGTATGCCTCCGCCGCTAGTTGTACAATTCGCTCAATTGCCTTAATTAGAAGGAATTTATGAGTCTTTAGCTTAACTCTAGCACCTTTAAATGGTGAAGGTGGCTAGTTCCTACTAAGCAATCTGATAATTGTGGTAATACTAATACGGCTAGAGGAGAAGCCAAATCTCTTTAGTAATAAGTTGCAGTGGCTAATCTATAATACGTTTAACGTCATAGTAAGCCGCTATACAATATTTCAAGAGCTCTATTTGGCTGGCTGGACAAGGAAGCGGGTAAGTTAATTAGATCCTCTAGTATAGAGCTTAAAAAGTAGCTTATATAAAAAAGTGTCGCCAGGTAGCCCTTAAACGTAGCGCTCACAATCGCGATATATATTTTGCTATTATATTACAGTATACTGCTAATCAACTAGTATTTGTAGATGAGTTAGGTGCGGATTTAAAGACAGGCGTATAGAAGGTAGGCTGGGCTCCTTCTAGTATTACACCAGTCTTACAGACGCCATATAATCGGGGTAAGAGGAGGCTTAATATACTACCTATATATATAATTAACGGCGTACTAGCAGCTTCGGTATATAAAGGCTTAATAAATAGTAAAGGCTTTAAGTTCTAAATAGCAAATACTCTTCTACTACAGTATAATCGCTTTCCTACTAAGCAATTAGTAGTAGTTATGGATAACGCCAGCTTCCATTATTCAGAAAGGATGCAGTCTCTTTTTAACGCCTTTAGCGTTAAGCTAGTATATTTACCTCTATACTCACCTAATCTAAATCCAATTAAAGAGTTTTTTAGAGAGCTGAAGGCCTTCATTCAGCGGGAGTAGTACTCTTAGCTAGAGTACCCGGAAACCTTTAGCTATAGCTTTAAGGCGTTCCTTCTTTGGAGTATAAATGAGGTTGGTAGCAAGAGTAAGAGCGTAAGAGGCCATTTCCGATATAGTGGATACAATTGTTAAGGTTTTTGGGGTAAGAGTTGTAATTAATCTTTAGCAGCGTTTTTAACCATACGTAATATTTGTAAATACACCAAAAGGCTCTATATGGGGTGTCTTTATTACTGTAGGGGCGCTAGTAGTAACAAAGACACCTTATATTTTATTAATTATAATAATCTATATCTTAAAGAACCCAGATACGGGGCGTCTCTGCCACTATAGGGGCGCTAGCAGTGGTAGAGATACCCTATATTTTGCTAATTATCTATATCTTGAAAACTTCCCTTAAGCTACATACAACACTCATTTGCCTACTTCTTTAAGTCCTTCTATAGCCGTCTTACAACACCTGATTTAACACTAGCACTAATAAGCTCCTTAATAGGATCAGCACTATTAGATTTATTATATAGGAGCTTTAAGTCCCACCTTAAATTACGGACGACTTTGTACGTAGCTTCGAAATTAGCCTCCTAGTTAAGATCGCTAGCTATACTCTGCCTCTAATACTTAAAGAACTCCTCCAGATTCTTTGCGCGGTTAATACCTTATAGCCAGTATATTAGTAATATAGGTGAGGATAATAAGGGCAGTCGGCTTATTAGTATACAAGTAATTTGCTGATCTAATATTAAGCCTATAGAGCTAATATAAAAGTGATTAATAACGCCTGGGCTATTAACTGTAGAGCTCTTGCTTGAGGCAAATTGGCGTACTCTTCTACCACCTTTTCCTCTTGTTGCCGCTCTCTTAGTAAGCCAAGTAGTAAGCTTATAAGGTGGATTCTTAATATTTGCGATGCCTTACTAAATACCAGTTACCTACTTCCGTAAGTCCTTATCTATCAATTTAATATCTACCTAGCCAAGTATATAACACTAATTGGCGTTAGGACAGTGCTTTTTATAGCGCTAATACCTAGTAAGCTCAACTCGCAAGCCTATTAAATTTGCAACACTACCGGCAGGTACACAAGGCGTCATATTAAGCTCTAAGCTCTGCGAGGGCGTTGGAAGTTCATTACAGAGTTAATCAATTATTAATAGGCAAGAGCTACCTCCAGAGCAAGAGGCTGCTGGCTAATTTCTATCCGGAGCATATACAATTAAGAGGTTGATAGTTAGAGCCTTAATCTCATTACATCTATTAGTATGTTGAGCCTATACAATAAGTTACGTGTTAATCTTCTGCTACTAATTTATAACTTTAGAATCTATATTAAACCTAACGTTACAAATGCCTATATACTAAGTATTAACCTTTGCCTTAATTGGCCGGAGCTTAACGCGAATACCTTACTCTTAATAACGCAGCTCCCTTTTGCAAATAGGAAAGACTTAAAGTCGCTAAAGATTATAACATTAAAGGCTTGCATTAATGAGAGTTTTAGTAAACGCTGGCTCCTTCAGATATCGAATCGATATATTATAATTATAAGTAATAAACACGCCGCCGCTAGCTCTTCCTATATTATCAATCTTACTCTCTACGCGTAGGTAAGGTGGCGGAGTTATTTCTTCTTTATCCTTAATTGTATTTTGTGGAGGAGCCCGAGAAGCCTAAGAAGCTTAAGGAGCTCAAGCAGCTACCTAAGAGGCTATAGCTTGATATTGCGGTATTAACATATTTGACTATAGGTAGGTAGGATCCTGTATTAGATACGGCGACTTATACGGCCTTAATTAAGTCAATCAGCTAATCTGACTTTAAGAAGCCTGTTGGCTCTGCGTATAAGAAGTCTGTTAACTCTATATATAGTTAAGCTAAGCCTCTATATCTTCCTCATTATCCTTATCTATAGCTTCCAGATCGTTTTCTATTTCCTTAAGCTCCTCCAATGTAAAGTCTAACTAAATGGCGTTGTATTCACGTCTTGGCGGCTGTTGCAGCGCACCCCAATAAGAAGTCCACAAAGGCAGAGGCGTATGCAATAAGGAGGGAGGAAGGAAGCTTTGTCGATTTTGTTAAAGGCGAGGAGACACACCTATTAATTAAGCCGCTACGCGTTTTAAAGGAGGATTCATATTAAAGGCAAATTAATGATTTTACAGCACAATTTTGGATTAATATTGAGACTTTGGTAAGCCAGCCAGGTAAGTTCTAAATAGCTTTAATTTAATTGCCCCTAGTAACTAGCACAACCCTTACATACAGGCACTCGGCTTCGCTTCGATTACTATGTATAGTTGGTGGCAATCAAGCGAGATTGGATGCGCGTACTGAATTCAAAATTTCGCAGCGCTCGCTAAAGGGGGGGGGTGAAGCTGGTCGTGCATTTGACTATAGACAACTGTTGCTAGAACCAGACAACCGTCGCCAGAACCAGACGACTGTTGCTAAAGCCAAACAACCGTTGCCAGAACCAGACGACCGTCTTTAGAGTTAGACAACTGTCGCTAAAACCAGACAACCGTCGCTAGAGCCAGACGACTGTCGCCAGAACCAGATAACTGTCGCCAGAGCTAGACGACCGTCGCTAGAACTAGACGACCGTCGCTAGAGCTAGACGACCGTTGCTAGAACTAGACGACCGTCGCTAGAACTAGACGACCGTCGCCAGAACTAGACAACCGTTACCAGAACTAGATAACCGTCGCTAGAACTAGACAACTATCGCCAGAGCTAGACGACCGTCGCTAGAACCAGACAACCGTCGCTAGAGCCAGATGATAACGACTAGCCAGCGAGCACTATAAACGATTTAATCAATTAATCGAATCAAGGTAGCACAGATAGGTAGGCATAAATAGGGAGATGCTAACGGGTAGGCAGATACAGACGGGTAAGTAGATGCAGATAGGCAAGCAGATATAGACAGGTAGGCAGATACTGACGGGTAGGCAGATATAGATAGGTAGGCAGATGCAAATAGGTAGGCAATGCAGATAGGTAAGCAATGCAGACAGGTAAGCAGATATAGATAGGCAAGCAGATGTAGATAGGTAAGCAGATACTAACGGGTAGGCAGATATAGATAGGTAGGCAGATATAAATAGGTAGGCGATATAAACAGGTAGGCAATGCAGATAGGTAGGCAATGTAGACAGGTAGGCGATGTAGGCAGGTAGGTAAGTTAATAGATAGATAGGTAGAAGAGAACTATCGCTATATTATATTAAATTATCTAAAATAATATTATTTATTTTGCTAGCCTTATAAATAGCTTTAAAGTAGCTTTTATTTATTTAAAATATGTTATTAGTATAAAAGAGGTAAATATAATTATGGTTACCAAATATATAGATTACTAGCAGGCTGCGCGCAGGCTACGTGTTAAAAAAACACAATATAGGCTAGTTGTTAGATAATCTATATTCTCTAAAGGCGTGGGTCACGTGCACGAGTCATGTGCATAGAGCACATATATTGTAAAATCTCTTCGTAGCTCGAAGCTCTAGGGCCCCCAAGACACGTCACTCAAGACACGATACCAGATCATCAATAAACTCATCTATTTAAACTTCGTGACAGTTATAAGCCCGGTCTGCCGACTCAAGAAGCTAGTCAGCTATTACTTAATCATTTAAAGAAATTCTACCTTATCGTTAGACTCTGACACCTCATCGTCAAGGACACAGACTCTGACAGAAATCCTACCTTAAGTGTTACAGGACGATTCCGACACAAACCTTCCACGAGATTCTACGAGATTCTACGAGATTCCACATTAATTGTCATAGGACGACCCTAATAATAAGGACAATTCTGACAATAAGGACGATCCTAACGACAAAATACCATCACAATTCCTCCTTTGCCTATTAGTAAAATGACTCCACTAACGTCAAGTTTGTTGACCACAATTATTCTTAATAAACTAGAAGACTGGGAGCAATAGATCTGGCAACTACAAGCCCTTATAGACAAACGAATTTAGGCCTATGTTAACCCAAACAATACAGCACCTTAATGAGCTCTACTACAAGAACCAGCCTATCCAGAAGTTACTAATTTTAATAAGAATGCAACCTTATATATATAGCTCTTAACGAATTAACAGAAAGCGTATAAGAATAGTAGACGATACTATAATTAGGATATAAAGTACTTCCTAAAACAGGAAGAGTATCTATAATAGATACGCACCTAGATCACATCCACAGTATCAATTTAGAAGAAGCTACTGCTTAACCCTTCCCTTATAGTTAAAGAATGGCTAATTCGTTTAAAAGAAGACACTAAGCCCTCAAAGAACTTTATAATAAGGAAGGTATAGCTACAGTACACAGAGTTACTTAAGGGGCTTAAGCAGACAAAGGTCACCCAGTGGCTTAACTGATGGGAGTATGCAATAAAGATAGCAGAGAAGTATAATCTTCTATAGATAACTAATAGGATCTAGCTAATAGACCTTGCAAATACAATACGACCTATAAGCGAAACCTATTTTGTTCTATATACAAAGCAGGCAAATAATACCAAAAAGGCTTCCTCATCAGAATACCGTAAAGTAGTAATAGAGCTATAAGAAGCATTCCAAAACCTTTCTAAAGCCATACCTACGACAGCGAGAGGGAGTGCATTTAATGTAGACTTCGCAGGAGAGCCTAAAGAGGGTATCTCTATTACTGCTAAAGTCTAAAAAGGAAAAGGGAACAACTTATCTCGCAGCCAAAAAAGGGTAGGTATAAATTTAACTAAAGAGACATCTTCTAAAAGGTTGAAGAACCTTAAATGCCTAGCATACGATATAAGGGGACATACCCTTCCTAACTATTGGTATCTATTTAAGAGCAAAAGGCCTAAGGGATTCAAAGCCGTAGGTATACGTATAAAAAGGGTGCTTATAAAGGTAGAGCAAGATAAGGATCTAGCTGCCTAAGTAGAATAACTTAAGCTTAAGGAATCAAAGGTTGATGAAGCTTAACAACAATAGAAGATAGTTAAGATTAAGGGAGAAGCCAATACGATATTCCTAGAATTATATTATACCGGTCAACTCTATCTATTAAAGCTATTAACTATTTTTAACTTAGGAACCACTCTCTATATCTTTAATAACCTCTCTCGTTTTTATAATTTTAGGAAAGCTCTAAGACACGAATATGTTATTACCGGCAGCTCAGAAGTGCCTATACTAGGTTACAGCAATGTCACTATTTAGGTTACAAAACTAGATAAAAGCAAGGGAATCCTACGTCTCAAGGACGTTGCCTTTTATATAGACTTTAATACAAATCTAGTGTTATTCCATCTACTTTAAAAATAAGGGTTCTACTGGGACAATAAAGGAGACAATAATCTACTAGTTTAAAAGGACGATACAATCCTATATTAAATGGAAGAACGTTATGGATAATAGACTATTAAATACATTTAACTAGGAAGTCTATTAGCATTTAATATAAGCCGACTACTACGCCGCCAACGGAAGTATAGAGCATTATTAAGAGACGCTTCTCCAGATTCAAAAGGTAATGCGTATTTATAGTATCTGCGTCTAAGTTATCTAGGACCTATAAGCCTTTATTATCTAGGTCTTAACGCCTTAGGAGTTAAGCTTTAAGGCCCTAAGACGACGGAATATTAATACTATAGTCTCGCCAAAATCAAGCGTTAGGTCTTAAGAAGGTTCTTAAAATAGAAAATTAATAAACCCTGTCTTAACCTCTATATTAACTAGACTGACCTTAAGGAAGCGCATACCGGATTTATATAAGTTATGCTTATCCATAACACCTTCTTAGGAAGATCCTTCCCGTATTTTATAACAACGCATGGCAAGGAGAAGAAGACACTATAAGTACTTAAAGATTTTATCTAATGGATTCGTCTGAGGTATAACCTTAAAGTTAACACTATTAGATCAGACAACGAGCTAGGGAGAAGGAGAACCCTTAAATGGCTATAGACGCAAGGGATTATATTCGAGCCTTCAGCGCCATATACTTAAGCTTAGAACAGTACCGCCAAACGCTTAGGGGGTGTGATTATTGAGAGAGCATAAGTAATAAGAATTGCTGCCAATCTACTACACGACCTATGGGACGAGATAGTTAACTATATAGTCTACCTTCAAGATTAAACGCCACGGGAAAGCAATAATTGGAAATCGCTATATAAGAGGTTCTATACCTTCCTAGCTAATAGGTTAAGAAAGCCGTAACTAGCGCACCTAAAAGCCTACGGCTGTAGGGTATACGTAATAACGTTAGATGCCTAGCTAAAGAAGAAAAGGCTAAGTAAGCTAGATCTATGAGCCTATATCAACTACCTTGTTAGCTATAACTCTACCAATATCTATAGGATCTGGATCCTATATAAAGGTATTATCATCTCTACTAGGGACGTTATCTTTAATAAAAAGACGTTCTTTAACGGTAAGTAAACGGACATCTTAAAGGACCTACACGCTAAATTAGACACGCTGATTAAGAAGATTTAACTCCCTAATACCCTAACTAAGAATAAGGTCCTTCTAAAAGACAATAAAGAAATATTTAAACCGTTAATTTAAGAGAAAGACGACGACAACGTTAATAAGCCAGTTTAAACCTTTAATAAGTTAGCAGATCTTAAGCTTATAAGAGCTCTTAAAAATGCGTACTATATACCACCTCTAATAAAAGAAGACAAAGAATCTCTATGTGCCTTTTACGTCAAGTATCCTATAAAGTCAGGTGTACAAGGTACTAATTAAGACGTCGCTTATTAAGCAGGAGATGTGTTTAACACTTAGGGAGTGTCCAATAACTTAGTTAAAGACTCGTTTAAGGAAGCTAGCGATAATAGGTTTAAAGACTTTATTGCTAAAAGGATTACGTCAGCCTATTACGGCGCCTTCTTAGCAGGAAGGAAGTTCAACCTTAATAGCTAACTTAACGATAGCAAGCTGAAATTAGGCAGAATACGCAATATTAGATTATATAAGAAGAACTTACCTCCGCCACCTTAGTTAATCCGGGACCTTAATACGTATTCTCTTTAAGATTAGTTCTAAGAGGCTTAATAAGCCTATCTCCAATCTTATTATCAAATAAGGTCGTTTTAAGAAATAGAAAAGAAGTATGTAAAGGGACAGCAGATCCTTAGCTTAATGTAGATATTCGTCTATAAGACGGATAAGTATAGATTTCTCTAGAAATGCAAGGCATGCTTAGTAGTATACGGAAATTAATAGGCCCTAGGAGACCTACCTATAAGAGCTACTATATTAGCTAGTACAACCTTCCAAACCCTTATGGTAATCACCGCAAAATTCGACCTAGAAACGATATAGATAGATATAGTTAATATATTTGTCCATTATAATCTTGACGAGGTTGTCTATATAAAGCTACCGCTAGGGTTTAACAAAGGAAAGAAAGATAAAGTACTGCGCTTAAGAAAAGCCTTGTATGGACTACAATAATCACTACTATTATAGTAGAAGAATCTCACGAGCTTGTTAAACGAATTAGGCTTTAAAGAGGTACCTTAGGAGCCATATATTATGCTAAAAGGTGGAATAGTCGTCTTCTTTTACGTTAATAATATTGTCTTCTGCTACCAAAAGATAGATAAGAAGAAAGCTTAAGAAGCAATTAAGGAGCTATATAAGAAATACTAGATGAGTATCCTTAGCGAGCTAAAATGGTTCCTAGGAATCTATATGCTATATAATTGTAGCTAGAGGCTCCTATAGCTATCCTAGGAAGCCTATATTAAGAAGATAGCTAATTAGTATAAAATAGATCTTATAGGGCGTCTTCCAAATACTTCTATAGCAGAATCTGAACTCCTCCCTACTAATTACTAATTAATCCGTCCAACGCTTCTATCCCCTAATATAGACCTACTAGTCCGTCCTATATCCCTACTAAGAGAAGCAGCTTCTATGATGCTATATTAGAGAAAAATGGGTTTAATACTTTATGCAGCCACTATAACGCGTCCGGATATTGCTTTTACAGTATTATAGCTAGTAAGGTTCAATTAGAACCCAAGCTAAGAGCACTATTAAGCGGCAGACAGAGTAATCCAGTACCTATATAGCACGAGGAGCAGAGCAATCTACTATAGAGGAGACAAGGAAGGAACAAATGGTAGAGGGAAAGACAAAGGAATACGCAATAAAGGACGAGACAACGGAAGAGACGGTAAAGGTAAAGCGCAATTATTTATCTATGCCAGTAATGCATTATTCGTAGACAACTCCGTTAACAGAAAGAGCTCGCAAGGATATATTATAAAGCTATTTAGGGAGCCGATTGCCTGGAGAGCAAATAAGCAGGGTATAGTAATAACGTTAAGTATAAAAGCCGAGTTATTAGCCCTATTATAGATAATAAAGGAAGCTATCTTTATTAGTAGGCTGTTTAAAGTAATAACGTTACGCCTAAACGAGCCCTTAATTATTAAATATGATAACACGCAGACACTCTAACTAATTATAGAAGATACGGTAAAGCTAATCATGAAGCTCCGATACGTTAATATCCATTAATACTGGCTATGTTAGGAATACGCAATAAGACAAGTATAATTTCAATAGACAGCAATAAAGGAGATAATTGCTAATGGACTTACAAAGGCCCTGCCTAAGTAGAGGTTTTAAAGCTTCGTTAATATAATCGGGATAGTGGATATTAAGAAGCAGCTAGATAAGGAGAAGCAACTAGAGGACCTAAGGGACAGTATTAGAGCAAGATGGAAGGATTTAGATGAGATTATGGTTCAATTGACTTATTAACGGACATGAGAAGGTGGCTAGCTTTGACCTTAAAGAGCTTAAAGCTAAGGGGGTGTGTTAGATAATCTATATTCTCTAAAGGCGTGGGTCACGTACACGAGTCACGTGCACGGAGCACGTGCATTGTAAAATCTCTTCGTAGCTTGAAGCTCTAGGGCCCCCAAGACACGTCACTCAAGACACGATACCAGATCATCAATGAACTCATCTATTTAAACTTCGTGACACTAGTTGGTCGAGTTGCCAAATGACCTCAACTGCGCGCCAATTGCGTCAACCACCAACCATTGAGGCCATTGAAAGGGTACCATATTTTGCCGATGATAGAAGCAGACGGCCCTACTAGGGCGCTATCTTAAACGCCGTATATATAGCTTACTAAGTCTAATAGAACAAGCCCTTAGCTAGCTTATTAAGGGGTATAAAATAGCAATATTAAGTGATATATTATATATAAGCGAAAATAAGAAGCTATATATAGAAAATTAGCGCTAGAAAATAAAGAGAGTAAAGAAGCGTAAGTATATAGCTAAGGAGGGTATTTTATTAGGAGTAGAAGGGGCCTTTTATACCTAAGCTACCTAAATAGGGCGGTAGAGGAGGTAGTAAAGGCAGCGGCCAAGTGACCGTAACAAGTATTATATAAGTGTAGTATATGCACTTTAATAGAACATATAGCGCATATATGCCCTAAATAGTAGGCAATTAGCTAGTAGATAGCTATATTAAATATAACTATTTATAGCTAAGTAATTTATATTATTTGCCCTTAATAGTTTAGTATCACGGAGTGAGTATAAGCGGTGATAATATATAGCGAAGTAGATATTATTAAGCTATATATATAAACTACGTAATAAAGTTAAGACATTGTATAAGGAGAGAAGGTAAGGAAACGGGAGAAAAGGGTATATATTATTAGTTTGGTTGCTTAGTTAATACATATATAAAGTAGAATAGAATTTAAGTAGCAGTCCTAGTAGAACTTAGTAGAATTTAGTAGACTTAGTAAAATATGGCAGAATGCGGCAGATTGCCGTTAGATTGCCGTAGATTACCATCTCGTAGTTAGTCTCTTTTTACTGCATTAGTGGAAACAGGTAGATGTATATAAGGTATTACAGAGGTATCCCGTAATAGTACCCCCCCTTTAAACTTAAGCTTCTGCGAAATAGGACTATATTAGTTTTAGGTAGAGTTTATAAAAGTCTTCTGCAGCTTATATAAGTCCTATAAAGTTAATAGGTTCCTATAAGGGCTTAGTAAAGCCTCTCCATTTCATAAAGTATATATATTTACGTTTCCGTTTATTATACTTAATATTATTAACTCTTTTAACGAGGTACTTATACTTACTAACTACTTTAACTAGTAGGGGAAGGTCTTAAATTTATTTAGGTAAGGCGTCTAATATAGGGGTGGTAGGGTAGAGGACTGACATATAGAATATAGGGTGGATTTTAACCGTATTAGGGAGCTTTAGTAGGTATAAGAAAAGACAACTTTTTTAACCTTATAAGGGCCGGCGTTCTTCTAATTAAGTTTCTTAGTAGGTTATTTCGTGTTTAGATTTCTTATATTTAGCTAAACGAAGTTACTAACTTAGTAGGCCAGTACTAGGGTTTGGTTTTTATTTACTACGGCTTTATAGATAGATTAGGCCTATATTATTTTATTAGTAAGGAACTCTTATAGTTTTTCTATCTTCTTTATAAATTTATCTACCTTTATAACCCATAAGGCCTAATAAGCTAGGCGAGGAATATTACTAAAGGGTTTAAACCCTATTTATAGGTACTAGCTATAATTAGCTAGGAATGGGGAAACCTTTATAGTTTCTAAAACAGAGTTATTTATAGTAAACTCAGTAAATGCAAGCTGGTCTATTTAGTTGTCTTATAAATATAATATATATATCTAAATATACTATTCCATTATAGTATTTACACATTTTGTTTAACTATCCGTTTCTAAATAATATGCTATAGATAATAGTGCTTTAATATAAAGTTAGTTAGTTAGTTTTTTCTAAAACGCCAAAATAAACTAGCTGCCTTTATTGGAGATAATTATTTTAGAAAGTCTATAGAGTTTCTATATATAATCTAGGAACAGTTAGATAATGACAGGCATTAATATATTAGGGTAGACAATTAAGTGTCTTATCTTAGATAGTTAATCTATAACTACTATAATGTTTACGCAGCCTTTACTTATAGGGAGATTAATAATAAAGTTAATTAAGATGTCTTTCTATTTTTAGTCTAGAATAGGTAGTAGCTTTAGAAAGCCGTTATACGTCTTATATAAAGCTTTAGCTTATTAGCAGGTATAGCAGCTAGAGATATACCTTTATATTATATTATATATATTTAGCTAGTAGTACTCCCGTTAGAGTAGTTCTAGGGTTTTTTTACAGCCTAGGTGGCTAGCTACTAGTAGGTTATATATATGTTTAAGAGGCTTAAACTTAAGTTTATTATAGTTAGGTATAACTAGGCGGTTTTAGTAGTATAAGCGGTCTCTATAAGCTTTATATTTACTTAAAGAGATCTTTTTAAAGCGTCTAACGCCATCTTAAATTAGCTTAAGTGTTTTTTAGATAAACTTGTTATTTAGGTATTTATTAATTATAATCTGTTTAGTTAATTAATTAGTTATTTTAAGGACGTATACTATAAGGTCTTTAACTAGGGGATTAAATAATTTAGAGTAGAGCAGGGTTTAATTGCGGTAGGTGCGCACTTCTTTCTATACTGGTATATCTTATAAACATTAGGTTAGGGTATTAGGTTTTTAACCTTAAACGCCTAGGCGGTATATAATTAAGAATTAGAAATAAGATAGATATTTTAACTAGCGGACTTAATAATAATTTAGCTATTTTATAGTTGTAAAGTACTATAGATTCTTATAGTTGCTAAGGACCTTAATTAGAAATCTAGTGCCTTCTAGTTTAGGTTACTATTATTTAAAATATCTAATAATAGCCAATAATTCCTTATTATAGATCTCGTAGTTATATTTAGCTAGACCTGGTTATTTTAAGAAGTATGCTATAGGGTATAGTACTCCTTCCTTATTATACTAAGATAGAATGCCTCTAGTAATATAGTTAGATAAGTTAGCTTCTATAACACTCTTTTAGTTTAGGTTAAGGTATTAAAGTATAGGTATAGTGGTAAATATAACTTTTAAATAGGTAAAGGCCTTCTTATATTTCTTATTAAAGATAAAGGTTTTATTCTTTTAGGTTAGAGCTATAAGGGATAAGACTAAGGCGAAGAAGTTATTAATAAACTATTAGTAGAAGTTAGTAAATCCTATAAAGGCTCTTACGTCCTTAATGTTCTTAGGTTCTTACTAGTTTACAATTACTTTAATCTTCTTTAGGTCTATTTATATACCATTTATAAAAATAGTAAGTCCAAAGTGTAGGACTTCTATTTTATAAAATTTGCACTTATCTATATCTAATTATAAACTAGCTTTATATAGGGCTTTTAAGATAATATTAACATATTTCTTATATTTAGTTAGGTTATTGCTATATACTAGGATGTTATTAATATAAGTAGTATAGAAAACGTCTAAATAAAGTTATAGGGTATTATTTATAAAGTGTTAGAACAAACTTAGGGCATTTATAAGGCCAAATAGCGTTATTAAGTATTTAAATAGTCTGTATCTAGTATAGAATATAGTAAGCTATTTATCTCCTTTTATAATACAGAGGCGGTTAAATATATAAATAAGGTTAAATTTTATATAGTAGCGAGCCTTACTTAATTAGTTTAGTGTCTTTTAAATTAATAGGAGCAGGTACCAATTTTTAATAGTAATAGCGTTAAGAGCTTAGTAGTCTATATAGAAGCGTAGACCGCTACTAGTGTTACAGACAGCTTAAGTACGATGTTACGACTACTTGGAGAAGAGTCGGCGGAAGCTAGTTAGTTGATATAAGCACGGTCCAGGATGGATCCGGTGGAACCATGTGACAAGGAATGGTAGCTGAGGTCACATAATATAATCTATGTGATCTATGTAATCTATATAATCTGTACGGAGCATACAGAGCGCACGTACCTTACGGAGCGAAGGGATTTCTTAGGAGTACGGTTATATATTTAAAGGACCACAGTCCCTACTCAGATAGTTCTCTCTTTGTAGTAAATCTTAGAATACAATTGGAGTTAATCTATTAGGCAACCACTTCACCAGTTATTATTACGTTGTTAATTTGTTCTTACCTATATACCTAGCCTAATAATAGGACCCACTATAGTTTCTACTACAAGGTTCCGTTACATATTCACTACCAAGGTTATAGTATTAAATAAGATCAAACAACATGCCACCTAAAGCACCAGTCATAACAACGTTAACGGCAGCCACAGCCTTAGGGGCAGGAGACACCAATATAGCAGATATGGATTCTTAAGTGGTTACGTAAGGTTAGTTATAGGAAATAGTTAATTACTTATAAGATAATAATAGGATACTTAAAGAACGCATTAATAGAATTAAAGCAGCGAAAATTAAACTACCTTTAATTAAATGGTTCTTGGGGGAAAAGTTAAAGCTTAAGGGATTTCTTACACAGATGCACTTTAAGGTAATACAGGAAGGAGCGAAGTTAGTAATATTGTTAGATTAAGTAGCCTATATAGGATTGTTCCTAACAGGAAGGGCACTTAAGTGGTTTAAGCTATACCTTACGGAAATATAGGCTAATGGCATAACAACTACTAACTAGGACGTACGGTATATATTTACCAGTTAGAATGGGTTTGTAGAATAACTAATATAGATATTTAGAGATCTAGAGGCTATAACCACAGCGGAACAAAAGCTTTAGAACTTAGTATAACGCACTTTAGCAATTAAGTATATAATATAGTTTTAAACACTAGCCACGCAGGTTAAGTGGAATAATAGGGCGCTTATAGCATAGTATAAATAAGGACTTAAGGCTAAAGTCCAGGACGTAATTATCCTAATGGAAGATGCGGATACTCTAAGGGAGTTAATAGACCAGTTAATAAAGATTAATAATAGGATCTATTAAAGGGAATAAGCTAAAAAAGGGCAAGATAGAGTTCCACAGTTGTATAAGGCGCAGAATATGCAACAATAGACATAGAGTTAAAAACTATAGAATAGCGCAGAGCTAATGGACCTAAGCGGTACCAAAGAAACCTAAAGATGGGGAAAAAAACTATGGAAACCTAGAGGTTAAGGATTAAGTAATTATAGGACCTAGGAGCAGAGGCTAAACCAAGAATCTTAGTAGTAGAAGATATTTAGGCGGACCCTATAGCAAGAAAGATGGTTTAAAGATAGGGCTTATATAAATTGCGGAAAATAAGGTTATTTCGCCAGAGACTATAGAGGTGGTTAGAGTAATTACGTGGTAAAGGAAACCCAACTAGCAGGAGACACGTATGTATAGAGGGACAACGGTGTACTGTAAGGAATGAAGGAATGTTTAATTAACAGTTTCGCGTATTATTATAATAACGCATACCAAATTTATAAGGACGCCAAGTATGGCGCAAGCTATTGGCTATAAGAGCTATTGTTATCTAAGTTTAAAGAAACCAACGAACCAGCTCGTAGATTGGATATTAAAGACGATAAGTTTGACACAGGCGAAGTATTTACCAATAATAAGGTAATAAAGGTAGCTTACTAGAAGCATGCAAACCTTAAAGAGGTTAAAACAGAAGTAGAGACTAAGACTATTACAGAATAAGGTTTAGTAACGGGTATTACGACACCATTAGATACAATTTCCATCGCTTTACAAAATAATAGGAGTAACGTTTAGAAGAAACTAAGCAAGCAAACAACTGCTAGTGCTAGCTTATTACTTAATAAAGGTAAAAGGCCGCAGGCTTAAGATTCTTAAGAAGAGATAAGAGAAGCTTAAGATTTTTAAGACAAGATAAGACATACCTAAGGACCCATAACGGACGAAAACTAATAGGAAAGGGCAGCTACTTAGTTTACAGATAAATGAATAAGTATAGGACGCAAGTTTAAGAACTATAAGTTTAGGGAACAAATAAGAATGTTAGCAATCCTAGGTGAATATAGTGTTTAGCCTAAAGATTAAACAGTTAATACTAGGATTAAAAAGCAAGATAACTATAAAGATCTAGCTGCAAGACGCAGAAAACAAGAAACTATAAATAAGTTTAGGACAAGAATTATTATATAGCAAGAGCAAAAGCTAGATAAAAGGTTAGTAATACTAGGTTATATAAGGGACAGAGCACCCGTATAAAGAGTTACTAATAGGCCAAGTGCAGGGACACTTAAGGCAAAATAGTTAGATAAACTAAAATAAGAAGAGGATCTAGATATTCCAACTAGGTTTAAAGAAAGACATACTAAAGGATATTATAATGTAGTGATAACAAGGTACTTTCTAATAGATAGACCATATACACTAAACCAGTTATATGGAAAGTGGTATAGGCAACAACATAATGATAAATAGGCAGATTTCTATATATAGCTAGACAAAAAAGTTATCTAAGACTAACCTATTATGGAAAAACGCATAAGTTACATTAAAGGAGCGTTAATTATAATATTAAGGAACCTAGAAGAGGGATCTAGGGACTAGAGAAGTAAGCAATAAATCTTAGTACCCATAGTAGAGATACCAGTAGTTAGGTTAACTAGGTATAGATTTAAACTTAAGGATAAAGATAAACTAAGAGTTAACCTAAAACATATAGCGTATTATACATTATTGTAGATAGCTTGTGTGGATAATATATATAACATGCATAGAGCACTAAAAGACAAGAACCGAAAGTACCTAGTAAGGATGTATTGGGCACCAGAGGAAAAGTAGTTCAGGAATGCTAAGTATATGCATAGATGGCACCCAGTAGAAGTATAAGGTTAAGGAGACTTAATACTTTAACCAGGAAGATTCCTTACGGAAAAATGCCTAGATGGATAATAGTGGTAGGAGTACCTAGAGAACACTTATCTATAGCATATAGAGGAAAAGAAACAAACTAAGTATTAGCTAAGGTTGGACTAAGTATAGGCAGGATCTAGCAGCCAACAGTTAGGAAAAGGGAAGGCATATAGAACTAGAGGAAACTAGTATTAGAGCCTTAGACCCTTAAAGGAATTTAAGGACAACACCTAAATTTATAAGTTAAATAGCAAGATTAGCAGTTTAAGGCGTTAGTAGATAGTGGAGTAACTAGGAACCACATATTACTAAAAGCAGTAGAAAGGATAGGGTTACTATATAGACAGAAGGAACACCTATATCCACTTATAACGATTTTAGGAGATTAGATAGCCTATAGAGGAGGTATTATCTATCTTAAAATAGAACCTATTCAGCTAACTATTAAAGGAAGACCAGTTAGAATGTCTTTTAATATCCTACCATTAGGACAGGACAAGGCGATACTAGAAATGCCTTAGTTATAGAAGTATAATCTAAAAATTAATTGGGTTATAGGTTAGGTCGATATTAAGAATACTTAATAATATAAGATGCGACAGCAAACCAAGTTGGTATGGTACCAAGTTAGAGTGATATATAAAGAGACTAAGCGAGGCTTAAGTTATGTACCAAAAAAATACCATAAATATGGTAAAAAGTTATAGTCACTAGAAAGTGAAAAGCTGTTAAAGCATATAGCATGGGACCATAAGATAGAATTAGAAGAGGAAATAAGTCTAAAGTTCTTTCTAATCTATAAGCTTACTAAAATAGAGTTAGTAGCGCTTAAAGAGTTTATCTAGGAAAACTTACGTAAGGGATATATTAGACCGTTATAGTTATTAGCAGGATATCCAGTACTGTTTATCCCAAAGAAAAACAGAAAACTTAGGATATGTATAGACTACAGACAGTTAAACAGCATTACTAGGAAGGATAGGTATCCTTTACCCTTAATTAGCGAAATCTAAGACTAGATAGGCAACGTAAAGATCTTTATAAAGATAGATCTAAGATAGGCGTACCATTAGATTAGAATTAAGGAAGGCGACAAATAGAAGACAGCCTTTAGGTTAAAGGAAGGACTATATAAACTATTAGTTATGCAATTTGGGCTTATAAACGTATTAGCAACATTCCAGAAGCAAATTAATAGTGTGTTAGGAGAATACCTAGATAAGTTTATTATAGCATACCTTAACAACATTATCATTTACTTAGAGAGTGAGAAAGAATACGGAGAACATATTAAGTGGGTTTTAAAGAGACTATAGGAAGAACAGATGCTAGTAGCAGTTAAGAAATACGAGTTCTTTATAAGGAAAACCAATTTTATAGGATTTATTATTAAGCTAGGGAAAATTAGTATGGACCTAAAGAAAATCGAAGCTATAGTAAGTTGGCAAGAACTAGAAAACGTTATATAGTTAAGGTCGTTTCTAGGGTTTTATAACTACTATAGGAGGTTTATAGCATAGTGGTTAAAAAGCATTAAGCTGTTTACAAGGCTAATAAAGAAAGAGAAACTATAGGTTTAGGGTAGTAAGTAAAAAAAACTGTTCCAAGAACTTAAAGAGTTATTTACCTAAAAATTAATCCTTAAGATCTATCAACCAAAGTTAGATACGGTTGTTAAGACAAACGCATTAGACTTTGCACTAGGAGTATACTTACTATAGAAGCACCAGGACGCATAGCATCTAGTAGCGTACTATAGTCGGAAAATAACACCACTAGAGTTAAACTATGACATCTACAATAAAGAGTTATTAGGTATAGTTGCAGTACTTAAGAAATGGAGAGCATTCTTACAAGGCACAGAGAAACTATTTGTGGTTAAGATAGACTATAAGAACCTTATAGGATTCCTAATAATAAAGGAACTCAACCAAAGATAGGTTAGATAGGCGGAAATGCTTATAGAATACCATTTCAAAATTTAGTATACTAAGGGTACAGACAATGCACGAGTAGACGCTCTAAATAGAAAAGCTAAACTATAAAATAATAAAAAGCCATTAGGAGCTTTATTACAAAAGGATTAAGACGGATTAATTAGGTACAATTATCCAAAGATTACAGCCACTAAAGAAAGTTAGATCTATAAGTTACTAGAGAGTAACTAGATATAAAGAATCTAAGAAGCATAGGTAGAGGGTCTAGACTTAGAGCAATATGAGAATAGAGAAGCAACGTATATACCTAAGTCTATTATAGAGGAGTTTGTTAAGGAATTCTATAAGGGAATAATATAAGAACACAATAGAGCTATAGGCTTAGTATTAAGACTTTAAAAGGAGTATATTATTTAAGGAATCTGGGAACTAGCAAGATAAATAGTAAAAGAATATCTAGATTACTAAAGGAACAAACCAACGAGGTATAAGCCGTATAGAGGGCTATAACCTATTAAAATACCAGGAAGACCATAGGAGGTTATATTATAGGACTTTATTATTAAGTTACCAAAGTTAAAAGATCCTATTATAGGACAAGATTATAACGCGATCTTAATAATAGTGGACAAGCTAATAAAGTGGGGATACTTTATAGCATACACTAAAGAGATATTAGTAGAAGATGTCACTAGAATCTATATAAAGGAAGTATTTACAAGACACGGAGCACCAGATAAGATTATATCGGATAGAGATCTAAGATTTATAGTAGCGTTTTAGGAAGTATTTCTGGCAGAATAAGGAGTTTACGTAGTAACCTCTACAGCATATTATCCGCAGATGGATGGACAAACGGAAAGACTAAACTAGATACTAGAACAGTATCTAAGGCATTATATTAATTACGCACAGAATAATTAGGTATTGTTATTACTAGTTATATAGTTTGCATACAATGCAATACTATAAGAAGGAATGGGGATATTACTATTTAAGGCGAATTACGGGTACGAACTAAAAATATTGTTATTGCTATAATAAGTAAAGAAGACAAGTAGCACAGCTAAGTAAAGAATGGAGACATTAATAAATCTTTATATAAACCTTAAAGAAACAGCTAAATTAGTACAAGAGCGAATAAAAAGGTACTATAATGCTAAGAGATCTAAGGGACCAGATCTTAAGGAGGGAAATAAAGTGTGGCTACTATACAAAAATTTCAAGAGTCGACGACTAAGTAAGAAGTTGGACTACGTTAGACTAGGACCTTTTAAAGTTAAGTAAAGAATTTTATTAGTTATATATAAGTTGAACCTACTAGCCAAAATAAAGATCTACCCTATATAGTATATTGTGATGCTAGAACTAGTACATAGAGATATTAAGCCACCAGTTTATAAGGCAGATATATATAGAGGACAAGAAGAAGACAAATAGCAAGTTTTAAAGATTATTAGTTATGAGGACGTAGATGACGAAATATAGTATAAAGTAAAGTAAATAGGCTATAGTAAGACTACCTAGGAACCACTAAGTAACCTAGAGAACGCTATAGGAAAGGTATAGGAGTATTAAAAGAAAGTAGGTCAGGCAGCATTAATAAGGAAGAATCGCCAAAGAATAAGTCACCTAAAGGGGACCCAAGAGGAGTACCTACTAAGCTATTTAGAGTTGTTTCCCTCTCTATTAGAAGAGAGACCGATCTTTTGTTACCAAGTTTCTATAGACCTTAACGAACAAGTTTCCACTCCTTAGAACGAACCTTTTTACGAACCTTCTTAAGACAAAGAAGACGTGCTGAGGCAGACAAGTACGCCTTATGAGCAGCACAAGTACGCTAAAGCTTAGTAAGGGAGGCTGAGAGCTTATCGTTAAGTTTTATAGTGGCGGATTAAATACAAGACCCTATAATAAGTCACTTAGGGAACTTAAAGACTGTTAAGAGTTATAGAACGCGCACACTTAGCGTTAGAAATAAAACGAACATCACAGGATAATTAAACGTTTGCTTTAGTGCACTCTAAACAAGAGGACGGTTATTGGGTAGAAAAACTCGCTAGCGTAACATAAACCAACCCCTCTTTCGCACAACAAGAATATGGAAACGGCATTATCTCACCTAGTAACAGTATGGAGGAAACCGTACGCGCATAATAAAGGGTTAAAGAAGAAGAAGAGGCTTTAGGTATAATAAGTAAGGATATTAACCAAATTAATTAAATGGATATCACACCTCTAGTAGACAACTTGGAGATATTAGGAATCTTTAAAGACGAAGATAAAGAGGAGGGAGATAGTGTTACGGACAGCTTAAGTACAATATTATAACTACTTGGAGAAGAGTTGGCGGAAGCTAGTTGGTTAATATAGGCATAGTCTAGGATAGATCTAGTGGAACTATATAACGAGGAATGGTAGCTAAGGTTATATAATATGATCTATATAATCTGTGTGATCTATATAATCTGTACGGAGCATATAGAGCGCACGTACCTTACGGAGCGAAGGGATTTCTTAGGAGTACGGTTGTGTATTTAAAGGACCACAGTCCCTACCCAGATAGTTCTCTCTTTGTAGTAAATCTTAGAATACAATTGGAGTTAATCTATTGGGCAACCACTCCACCAGTTATTATTATATTGTTGATTTGTTCTTACCTACATACCCAGCCTAATAATAGGACCCACCGTAGTTCCTGCTACAAGGTTCCGTTACAACTAGGTTTCTTAATAAAGATTATAGCTATAGCTATAGGCGAAGAGCTTACTTTAATAAATCCTTTACTTAGGTACTTCTATAGTACTTAGAGTTTATTTTAGGACATTTTATATAGGGGTCTAAATCCTAGCTATTTTCCTTCTTTAAGTATAATCTTATAGTCATATAGTTAGTACTCTACTAACTTATTGGCTTCCTTTTATAAAAATACCTCTAAGTGCTTATAGTAGTATACTAGTACTTTTATAGTAAGGTTAGTGTGCTTCTTTAGTGTTAGGGCCTTTTTAATATTAGATATTATAATGGCAAAGATTATATATTTAGGTTTTTTAGTAAGTTGTGCTAATAGGATAGCTCTAACTATATAAATATCTAAGGTATTAAATAGCTTAGATTATTCTTAGTTTCTTATATAGTTTTAGGTTTAGTATTGGGTATGGAGTTAATATTAGATTTAGGTTTGGGTTCTTTAAGTATCCTTTTTATAGTAGAATACTAGTTCTTCTAGTACTTTTATATGTTAAGCTTAAGCTTCTACTTAGTTTAGGGCATAGCAGTTAGAGTTAGTTTATATAGTTATATATTATTTTTAGATTCTTAGTGGACGTCAATAGAAGTCTTACCTTAGTGGAATTTAGTGGAATTCTTAGGTTAGTGGAATTAGGTGGACTTTTTAGGTATAGGGTAGATATTAGTGGAAATTTTAGACTAGTAGATTCTAGTAGATTTTTTAGATTTTAGTTTAGGGCTTAGGTAGTAAGTTATAAAGCACTTCTGCTTATAACAGAAGGCAGTAAATAGAAGCTTAAGGTTATCCTAATTAATAGTTACCTTATATAGCTTTATCTAGGGTTATTTAAGGAGTATTAGGTAACCTAAGATAGTTATAAAGAGCTTAATTAATTCTTTATAGTTTAGGTATTAGAGTTTTAGAACCGCTATATAAGTAATATAGCCTAAGATAGTATATTTACCATTAAATCTAAATATATTAATATGCTAGTTAAGGGGTATTAAGGTAAACTTATTATTTTATATAAGGGGTTTCTCTAAAACATTAGTTATAACTTTATTTTTATAAGTGGTACTTATTAAATATAGGGCTAAAACTAAGTAAAAATTGGGGATAGTAACTAAAGGATTAATATGGTAAACGGTTGTTAGTATTAACGTGGGTGACAGGGTTTTGACGGTTTGATGGGTTTTGACAGTTTCCAACATCAAAACTCTAAGCGAGGGACACGGACAAAGTTTGTATGGGAAAACCTTAAAACCGTCAAAACCCATCAAACGTCAAAACCCTGTCAC
>Ga0307507_10000386_pt1 | contig 91310 bp, 16 predicted proteins | sample 7_EM_MG_FD_207223 | JGI IMG/M metagenome (GOLD analysis project Ga0307507, IMG submission 207223) | Populus trichocarpa ectomycorrhiza microbial communities from riparian zone in the Pacific Northwest, United States - 7_EM | ecosystem: Host-associated > Plants > Roots > Unclassified | place...
CGCGTAGCTTTCCTTTCCTTATTTGATATCGCTTGGCAGATAGTTTATCCGCCCCGATTGCCCCTATATAGATTCGCCCGCAGCTGCATTCTTGTTGAGCTCTCCAGCAATCCTCTTGAGTCTCCACAACAGCCGTACGTAGCTATCAGTTCTACGAGTCTGATGCTTGTTCATCTAGCGTTCGCATGTGATATATCGTCATCGTGACAATTACCTAGCAACGAATAAGGCGTAGACTAGTAAATATTAAGCGATTAGAGTGCTTAAAGTTACTATAATAGTATCTAAATATTATATAAGAATAGTTTATTATAAATAGGTTAGGCCTTATTTGTAATATGTCCCGCTCCACGTCGCTATACAGCCAAAATAACAAGTAATCGCAAATGTATAGCGACTTTTCGTGACCCAATATATATTATTATTATTCATTGCTTAACGTCCGATTCGGATCCCTGTTAGGCCTACGCGGACTACTCCTTATTTACATATAGGGAGAAAACTCTACTTAAGAGAAAACCCCGTAATCCATCTCCCCGCCTTTTAGGACTCACTTACTTAGCGCCTATAAGGCGTCTACAAGTCGCCTATAATGCTCTACTACCTTACTTTTTTAACCTCCTTAGGAACCACTGCTGCTGTAACAAGCCTATAGACGCGCTAGTATCACAAACTTTACTCTACTACTGTAGAGTCATTAAGGGGCGCCTATTACTCGCCCCTTTGCCTTCTATTACCATTTCCCTTGCAACCCAGAACTGGTCTAGTATATTTTAGCTAATAAGCCACTGGGTAACCACCTTGAGACCTTTTTATATTAAGAGCAGTGTATTATAGTTCTCTATGCCAGCCACTAAGAGTATTGCTTCTTGGTTGGTGTATAAGGGGCATAACAGTATTACATATTTTGGTGTCTGTCTTGGCTAGCCATATTCGCATCTTAGGCTACCTACTAGAACACCCACCCAGTAAAGCCAGTCTTTTAGTCCTATTATTCCTGTTCTTAAAAGTATTGCTATTATATTTTCTGCCTTTATTAGGCCTTCTTAGAGCCCTTAAGTATTTACCCCCTATGGCGTTAACCATACTATGGCTTGGGTTCCTCTTGCCTAAGTCAGCCTCTGTACCTTTAACTCCCATTTACCTTTCTAGCGTTGGTCTAGCCAGTATTGCATTGCAGTAGATAGTTTTCCGGCATTCTTTTATACTCTACTTTGGCTCCTTTCTCTCTTTTACTATTATCTTTACTAGCTTCTTACACGTCTCCCTTCCTCCTCTATATGGGCCTAGGCCCTAAAGCAGCACCATTCTTCTTCTACTTTCTTTACCTATTTCTCTAATATATCTTCCCTACTTTAGGGTTGTTGGTTTATCCTCCTATAGGGCACCCTAGGGTCCCTCTATAGTTTATTTAGGCGTGTCTTAATATACTTTATAACATTAGAGTTGCGTTTATTTTACGCCCTTTGCATTGCAGCGGCTTCAATATATAGTTATAAGGGGGGAATATTGGCTTCCTTCTTAAGCAGTGCTATAGCCGTTTACTTATACCCACCTATTATACTCTAGAGGCAGGCTATTTAGACCTTTTGGAGTGGTTTAAGGAGCAATTTAGGGGGGCCTTTCTTAGTTTCTCCAATGGCCCAAATACTGGACCTATACATTATAGTTGGCCAGATAACTACTATATATAGTAGGCGTGACCTCTAGAAGCATAGACCCTATATAGAATTAACGATCCTAGATAATACAATGTACTATACCTAGCCCTTATAGGTCGCTTGCGCTATATATGCGCTCCACTAGAGCTTACTGTCTACCTATACTCCTAGTACCCTTAGGCCCTAAACTAGTTAACCCCTAAAGCCTTAGATATAAATTATATACTAAAGATCTACAAATTAGTTGCGTTTTCTTATAAAATGGATTAGCTAGTATTTCTCTAGTAAGAATTAGACTCTATATTATCTTACCCATTTTATATAGGTGTTATAGGCTTTCTCTAGTATTCTGTAATTCTCTGCAGCTATTAGCCCGTATATAATTAGGTTTATATTATTAATAAAGCCTATCCCCTAGGTCGCCCCTTCCTTAAAGGAGTTAAGCAGGTTACTTATAAAGAAAAGGAAGAGTATAGACAAGAGGGGTAATTCTTATGGTATTCCTATTATAACTGCAATAGGGGGGCTCTAGTATCCGCTAAAGACCAGTAATATTTCTTTCTAGCCTGTAAACCCTTAAACAAATTATATAATCCATTCTAGGAAGCCCTTTGCCCTAAGGATATATAGGAGGCGCTTATAGGGTACATTGTTATAGGCACCACTAATATCTAGGCTAAGCATTAATACTACAAAGTCCCTTCACATCGCCTATGCAGATTTAATAGTGGCAGTAAGTAGCGTAAGTGCTAATAGTATTAAGCGGTTCTTTCTTGCCCCTATTTAACTTTATAGTAGTAGGGCGTGTTCCTTAGCCGTGTCTGCTATATAGTCCGCTATTACCCTTTCTAAGATATTACTAAGGGTGTTTTCTAAGGCAATAGGGCGGTAGCTTCCTAGGATTAAGTAATCTGCTTTACCTTCTTTTTATAGGATAACCGTCATTATAGATCTTCCAAGTCGTGGGTAGTAGCCTATAGCAAAGCATGCTCTGGCTATATTTACAAGCTAAGGTGCTATAAGTGGTCCACAGGTCTTTAAGGCCTTATTTAGAATCCTATCTGGTCCTAGTGCTATATTATTTAAAAGGCGGCTAATAGTTCTGGCCATTTCCTCTATTATTATATCGCTGTTAATCCATAGGCGAGTTACTAGTGTTTTACCTATAATGTTACTAAGGTCTGCTAGGGCCGGTTAGGGGAAGAACCTTTCTATAAGAATCTTTGCCTTCTTATTGTTGTTATTAGTGGCCTATAACTCCCCAGCTCTTCATAGAGGTAGTAGGTGTGGGTCTTCTACTAGGCGCCCTACCTTTTTCTTTACCTATTTTGCTATGGCCCAAAGGCCCTTATTATAGAGGAGGCTTGGGTTGGAAGTGTACTCGTTTATAAACCGTCTCCAGTTGTTCCTTGCTTTTTTTTTAGGGTATTCTTTAACTAGTTTCTTATATCTTTGTATTATCTCTTATCTTTAGGGTTGTAGCTGCTTATGTATTTCCTTCTTGCTTATTATTGGCTGGCGATAAGAACTACGTATTGTGCGGACTATATATGTCGCGTATAGGGGCCCGGTTTTAAGACTAGGCAGTGCTCTTCCAGCCTATTTTTAATTACTGCCTGGATCCTTTCTAGTCTTTGGTCAATTTTCTTAGGGGTAGCCAATGAGCCTCGCTCGTTTAGTATCGGGTGGATTTCTTCTAGGTCTTAAAGTTGTTGTTTAACTGTATTAAGGAAACTGTCTGTCTTAAGCTTCCTTATTGCGTATCTTTTGCTGTTTAGTTGCGCCTTGATATCTAGGTCTAGCTTTATCTGGATAGGGATATAGTCTAAGGCGAGTGCCCATTCTTCTTTGTAACCTGTCACGGAGCAAGCATAAGCGGTAATAATATATAGCGAAGTAGATATTATTAAGCTATATACATAAACTGCGTAATAAAGTTAAGATGTTATATAAGGAAAAGAAATTAGGAAATAGGGGAAAAAGGGTACATAACGTTCGCTTAGTTGCTAGGTTAACAGGTACTATACTATACACGGGTAAAGTAGAGCTTAGGTAGCGGTTCTAGTAGAACTTAGCAGAATTTAGCAGTTAGAGGTCCTTAAAGTTGCCAGTTAGCAACTCTAACAGTAGAGACAGCAGATTGCGGCAGAATACAGCAGATTACTATTAGATTGCCGTTTTATGGTTGGTCTCTAGTTGTTTAGTTAGTGAAAACAGGTAGACATGTGTAAGGTGTTATAGGGGTATCCCATAACAGTACCCCCCCTTTAAACTTAAGCATCTGCGAGATGGGGCTATAGTAGTTCTAGGTGGAGTTTATAAAAGTTTTCTGTGGCTTATATAAGTCCTATAGAGTTAGCAGGTTCCCATAAGGGTTTAGTAAAACCTCTCCATTTTATAAGGTATATATATTTGCGTTTCTGTTTATCATACTTAATATTATTAACTCTTTTAATAAGGTACTTATCCTCACCATCTACTTTAACTAGTGGGGGAGGGTCTTAGATTTGTTTAGGCAGGGCGTCTAATATAGGGGCAGTAGGGTAGAGGACTGACGTATAGAATATAGGGTAGATTTTAACCGTATTAGGGAGCTTTAGTTAGTAGGCATAAGGAGAGATAACTTTTTTAACCTTATAAGGGCCAGCGTTCTTCCAATTAAGTTTCTTAATAGGTTATTTTATATTCAGATTTTTTATATCTAGCCAGATAAAGTCACTAATTTAGTAGGCTAGTACTAGGGTTCGGTTCTTATTTGCTGCAGCTTTATAGACAGATTAGGCCTATGTTATTTTGTTAATAAGGAACTCTTATAGTTCTTCCATCTTCTTTATAAATTAATTTACTTCTGTAACTTGTAAGGCCTAATAAGCTAGGTAAGGAATATTACTAAAGGGTTTAAAACCCATTTATGGATACTAGCCGTAGTTAGCCAGGAATAGGGAGACCTTTATAGTTTCCAAGACGGAGTTATTTGTAGTAAACTTAGCAAATACAAGCCAGTCTATCCAGTTATCCTATAAATACAACGTGTATATCCAAATATATTATTCTATTATAGCATTTATATATTCTGTTTAACTATCCGTTTCTGGGTAGTATGCTATAGATAACAGTGCTTTAATGCAGAGTTAAGTAGTTAGTTCTTTCTAGAATACAGAAATAAACTAGCTGCCTCTATTAAAGATAATCATTTTAGGGAGTCTGTAGAGTTTCTATACATAATCTAGGAATAGTTGGGCAATAGTAGGTGTTGATATATTAGGACAGGCAATTAAGTATCTCATTTTAGATAGTCGGTTTATAACTACTATAATATTTATACAGCCTTTACTTACGGGGAGTTTAATAATAAAGTTAATTAAGATGTCCTTCTATCTTTAGTCCAGAACAGGTAGTGGCTTTAGAAAGCCGTTATATATCTTATATAAAGCCTTAGCTTATTAGCAGGTATAGCAGCTAGAGATATGCCTTTATATTATATTATATATATTTAGCTAGTAGTACTCCCGTTAGAGTAGTTCTAGGGTTTTTCTATAGCCTAGGTGGCCGGCTACTAGTAGGTTATATACGTGTTTAAAAAGCTTAAGCTTAAGTTTGTTATGGTTAGGTATAACTAGGCGGTTTTAGTAGTATAAGCAGTCTCCACAAGCTTTATATTTACTTAAAGAGATCTTTTTAGAGCATCTAACGCCATCTTAAATTAGCTTAAGTATCTCTTAGATAAACTTATTATTTAGGTATTTGTTAATTATAATCTGTTTAACTAATTAATTAGTTATTTTAAGAATGTATACCATAAAGTCTTTAGCTAGGGGATTAAATAATTTAGGGCGAAGCAGGGTTTAATTATAGTAGGCATGTGCTTCTTCCTATGCTAGTATGTCTTATAAACATTAGGTTAGGGTATTAGGTTTTTAACCTTAAATACCTAGGCGGTATATAATTAAGAATTAGAAACAAGATAGATATTCTAACCAACAGGCTTAACGATAACTTAGCTATTTCATAGTTATAAAGTACTATAGATTCTTATGGTTGCTAAGGACCTTAATTAGAAATCCAGCGCCTTCTAGTTCGGGTCACTATTATTTAAAATATCTAATAATGGCTAACAATTCCTTATTGTAGATCTTATAGTTATATTTAGCTGGACTTAGTCGTTTTAAGAAGTATGCTATAGGGTGTAGTACTCCTTTCTTATTATACTAAAACAAAATGCCTCCAGTAACGTAGTTAGATAAGTCAGCTTCTATAACACTCTTTTAGTTTAGGTTAAAGTGTTAGAGTATAGGTGCAGTAGTAAACATAACTTTTAGATAGGTAAAGGCCTTCTTACATTCCTTATTAAAGATAAAGGTTTTATCTTTTTAGGTTAGAGCTATAAGGGGTAAGACCAGGGTGGAGAAGTTATTAATAAACCGTTAGTAGAAGTTAGTAAATCCTATAAAGGCTCTTACATCCTTAATATTCTTAGGTTCTTACCAGTTTATAATTACTTTAATTTTCTTTAGGTCCATTTATATGCCGTCTATAGAAATGATAAGTCTAAGGTACAGAACTTCTGTTTTATAGAATTCGCACTTATCTATATCTAATTATAGGCCAGCTCCACGCAAGGCTTTTAAGATAAGGTTAACGTGTTTCTTATATTTAGTTAGGTTATTGCTGTATACTAGGATGTTGTTAATATAAGCAGTACAAAAAATATCTAGGTAAGGTTATAGGGTATTATTTACAAAGTGTTGGAACGAACTTAGGGCATTTGCGAGGCTAAATGGCATTACTAAGTATTTAAATAGTCCATACCTAGTATAGAATGCAGTAAGCCATTTATCTCCTTTTATAATACGGAGACGGTTAAATGTATAAATAAGGTTAAGTTTTATGTAGTAGCGAGCCTTACTTAATTAGTTTAGTGTCTCTTAAATTAACAGGAGCGGGTACTAATTCTTAATGGTAATGACGTTAAGAGCTCAGTAGTCTATATAAAAGCACAAACTGCCGCTAGGTTTCTTAACAAAGATTATAGGTACAGCTATAGGCAAAGAGCTTGCTCTAATAAATCCTTTACTCAGGTATTCATCTAAGTACTTCTATAGTACTTAGAGTTCGTTTTAGGACATTCTATATAGGGGTCCAAATCCTAGCTGTTTTCCTTCTTTAAGTATAATCTTATGGTTGTATAGTTAGTGCTCTGCTAACTTATCGGCTTCCTTTTATAAAAATACTTCCAGATGCTTATAATGGCATACTGGTACTTTTATAGCAGGGTTAGTATGCTTCTTTAGTGCTAGGGCCTTTTTAATATCGGCCATTATAATGGCGAAGATTATATATTTAGGTTTCCTGGTAAGTTATGCTAATAGGGTAGCTCTAATTATATAGATATCTATAAAAAGGGGGGTAAGTTGCCAGCTAGTAACTTCCTTTTAATTATCTACTATTTCTTATTTAACTTTAGGTTTAGTATTAGGTACGGAGTTAGTATTAGATTTAGGTTTAGGTTCTTTAAGTATCCTTTTTATAGTAGAATACCAGTTCTTCTGGTACTTTTGTATATTAAGCTTAAGTTTAGGCTTCTACTTAGTTTAGGGTGGTATAGTAGTTAGGGTTAGTTTATGTAGTTTGGTATAATTTTTAGGTTCTTAGTAGAATTAGGTGGACTTTTTAGGTATAGGGTGAATGTTAGTAAAAATTTTAGACTAATAGATCCTAGTGGATTTTTTAGATTTTAGTTTAGGGTCTAAGTAGTAAGTTATAAGGCACTTCTACTTGTAATAGGAGGTGGTAAATAGAAGCTTAAGGTTGTCCTAATTAATGGTTACCTTATATAGCTTTATCTAAGGTTGTTTAAGTATTACTAAGTAACCTAGGGTGGTAACAAAAAGCCTAATCAGTTCTTTATAGTTTAGGTATTAGAGTCTTAGGAATACTACATAGATAATACGGCCTAAGATAGTGCGTTTACTATTAAATCCAAATATATTAATATGCCGGTTAAGGGGGGTTAGGGTAAAACTATTATCTTACGCAAAGATCTTATTAATAAATCCTATACTACTGGCTCCTGTGTTAATTAGGGCTTAAGCATTAGCCTATTAATTATTCTGCCAAAGATAACAGTTAATAGTTATGCTGCGATCCTAAGAGTTAGAATTCGTGATATTTAGAGCATTTAATAAGATCCTAAGGCAGCGCCGTTCTAGAGAGTGACTTAGCTCTAGGACCTTCCTTTTAGAGGCGACCAGGGTAGAGTTCCTATAGAATATTAGCTGTAACTTCGTCCTTATAAGTGGTGCTTACTAGATGCGGGGCTGGAGCCATATAAAGATTAGGGACAGTAACTAAAGGATTAGTACGGTGAACGGTTGCTAGTGTTAGCTATTTATAAATTATATTAGGGCATGGAGATAGAGTAGTATCTTAAGATATAAGCCTTACTTCCGCATTTAAAGTAAAGGCCTAGCTTAATGTGTTGTTCTTATTTAGGGGACCCTAGTAGGGCATACTCTAGGGTTCTAGAGTTAATATCTATGGCGTTAGGGTGCTTAGGCTGAGATAATAACTTAGTAGTTATTTATAGAGCTATTATATTATATTAAGGAGTAGACTTTAGTATTAGGCGTAATATATTAATATATTATTTATTAATAACGTTTATGTAGGCATTAAGGGCTCCTGGTAGGTCTACACCTATTAGGGAGGTTTTTAGTTTAGGACTTAGGGATTTAATAAGGCTATTAACTAGTGCGGAGTTGTTCTAGCCTGTTTCCTTTATGTAATGGTTAAATTTAGAGAAGTATACTAGAAAGCTTTTTATTCCTTAAGTTATATGGTTTATCTTTCTTTAAGTAATAGCTTGGCGGTTTAGGTCACTATATATAGCTTTAAGAAGTATAACTAGACTTTATACTAAATTTGGTTAAAGGGGTTTAATAAGGTTAGCTACATCTTCTCCTAGTTAACTTAGGGTGTAGCAGAGTTAGTTAGCTTTAGTTAGGTAGTAGTTAGTATTACTAGTTAGCTTATTTTTAAGCTAGCTTAGAAATAATTAGAGTTCTTATTATTTACTAGTAAATATTAGAGGGTCTAGTAGTCGTTTAGATTATTATAGTATGGTAGTTGGTTTAGGGTAAATAGCTACTATAGGTTTGGGACTCTTGTTTCACATATTTGTCTCTAAAGAAGGTGTTTAGTCTTAGGGCCCTAGTATAGGTATCTTAAGGGTGCGGACTTCTTCTTAAAGGTCCTTAATTATTTATAGGTGTTGTGCTTCTTATTCGGCTTATTATTAAGTTAAAGTAGCTTAGTTCTGTGTAAGGGCGTCTATAAAGGACTTCTATATCTCTGCTAATTGTTCTTAGAGTACGGATATAATGCTAGCGGCTATTATAGGGGCTTTAGGGTCGTTCTGTATTTTAGAGGGTAGTATATAAGGTTAACGCAATATAGTATTACGGAGCAAGCATAAGTGGTAATAATATATAGCGAAGTAGATATTATTAAGCTATATATATAAACTATGTAATAAAGTTAAGATGTTATATAAGGAAAAGAAAGTAGGAAATAGGGGAAAAAGGGTATATAATATTTGCTTGGTTGCTAGGTTAACGGATACTATGCTACGCATAGGCAGGGTAGAGCTTAGGTGGCGGTTCTGGTAGAACTTGGCAGAATTCGGCAGTTAGAGGTCCTTGAAGTTGCCAGTTGGCAACTCCGATAGTAGAGACGGCAGATTGCGGCGGAATACGGCAGATTGCTGTCAGATTGCCATCTCGTGGTCGGTCTCCGGTTGTTTAGTCAGTGGAAACAGGTGGACGTGTGTAAGGTGTCACGGGGGTGTTACGTGACATGACCCAATATATATACTTTTATATTATTATTACTTTAGTAGTTTTTAAAAAAGCTTATATAACTTTGACTTTAATAGAGTTTTTTTTAAATAAATATAACTAAAAAATTTATTACCTATTATAATAATAGTAATTAAAGATAGTTCTAAAAGAGGTCTCTATCCCATGCGCTATTAAGGTCGGTTAGAAAAGGTAGTCTATGCGCGAACACCAAAATCTTAAAACCGTCTCTCTAGATAGCTTTCTGCCTTAATTAAACTACTATAATAGGTCGTAAACGTTCTTCCAATGATGTAGATCTTGTCCAACCTATTATGGTAGTTTAATTGAGGTAGAAAGCTATCTAGATACTATAGTTAAGACGATTTTAAGGTTTTGGTGTTCGCGCATGGACCACCTTTCCTAAACGACCTCAACAGTGGGATATATATTTCTACTTATATAAGTAGATTCCCTTTATTTATTTTTAATTTATTTTTATAGTAGTTACTTGTTAATTAATGTACTATATAGGCCTATATTAAAGGCCTATATTTATACATCCAGATTTCTTTCTAACCTTGCTTGTTAAAGAGGATAGCCTCCTAACGGGGCAAGATAGTGAGGCACTGACTGGGTATTTCACGCATGCCAAGGCGAATGCACGTCTTCTTACCCCGCATGCATCACCCACAATGATCGAACGACACGTGGACGACGGGTTAGCGTTATGAAAGGTATCATGAGAAACAAGATATTCCACGGAGCCACAAAATGGTAGCCTAGAGGGCGCAGTCATAAGAGCACCAACGGATCATTCATCTTTTCACATATCTTCTGTGTCTTTGGAGCGAAGTTTAGAATCGTGTATAGTGCCAGTGGCAGACAACTTTGAAACACCTGGGCCATGACCGACCCCCTAGAAGTCACACCTGCCTCCGTATCCCAGAGCAATCAGACTGATGCAGCGACAGAAGCGCTTCATCGTCATACCCAATCAATCAAAGAATTCCTCAGGTATCAGTCAATTTATGCAGAAGGAGCGGAGGCGAAGAAAACACTCTCACTAAAGGAAGTCGAAATCAGGAAGAAAAATGAACATATCGAAAAACTAGAGTCGGCTATCGCAGTATACATTCACGGAGGACATAAAGAAGTCACTAGGATAAAATTGGAGAAGTCTGAGATAGTAAAGGAAAAATCTAATCTGGATATTAAACTACAACAGGCACTAAAAGAGAAAGGGAAAGCAGAAGAGCAGGCGGAAAAGACCAAATGCCTGTTAGATGAGCAGAATACAGAATCAGCCAAGTTGAGAAACGAGGTGCTTGTGCTGAAGACTGGAGAGGAGGCGCTGAAGACTAATCTAAGAAAAGAGACAGCGGCGAAGGAGGAGGTGAACGACGAACTGAGTAAGACTCGAATTGAACTCGAGAAGTATGTCGCTTATAGAGCGAATATTGTTAACCTTGACCTAAGCAAATTGTATGGAACCATATCCACAATGCCTAGCAGATTGTATTGCTTATCAGCTGTCTGTATAGCTCTAAAGGTGTGGCGAAGATATGGGAACGCACACACACTCTAGTGAAGAAGTACTTTTCACTTGATATCTTGACTGAGTCGTCCGAGGTTAGTCTGTAGCGTTATGTGGCATCTCGACTAGCTAATGACGGTCTTACGCTGCTAGGAACACGAAAATTGGATCCAGCAAACACGCGAGTTTTTACATCCACCATCTGGGTTGATTCTCATTCCACCGACAAACTCTTCCGCAGCCAAAGTTGCACGTATGGCTGTTATGTTGAATGTGTTCGCCCTTGTGTTTGTAAATTGGATATTTACGGCGACACCAGCACTTCTTGCACAAGCTGGCCTTGATAGTATCCTGTCTAAATTAGCGGACAAAGATGAGGTGAAGGAAGAGCTGTGTCGAGCAATATTATTATCAGCATCGAGCAGTTATCCATCACAGGACAAAGAACTCCAGCGGCTTGTGAAATGGATCCTGGAAGCATTTGGAACCTTACTTTTCTCGAAATCTCGCACAGAATTTAAGTCCGACGTCAAGGATTTGATGACAGAGGCCACAAATTGCTGGACTAAGTCACGATGGAGCCGTCAGAAGCTTATTGCCACTCTTGACTACGAATTGTATCCGGGATCATGGAAAGATTTTCCTGTACCTAGCCACGGCCCCCAACAGAACATAAAGAATCCCGAGGCTTCAGATCCCGAGGACCAAGAGGAGGTGACTCTCGTTGCATTCCCGGCAATCATTGCGATAAGTAGCGGTAGACGGGAGACGATTCGCCCTGGCTTCCTTATTCGTTACTCTCACCTGTACGAGGCAGAGGACGAGTGGCGAGACGAACAGAAGAAGAGACGATTTCCCCGCAGCGGGGTGCCCTGACGATGGTTCTGGAAGAGTCCTCCACGTTCGTTTCCTGCTTACATAAGCAGACTCCCTTTGATTCCTTTTTGGACGACGTCCGTAAGCAATCACTTATGACTCCGTAGGTATAGGCCTATATAAAGGCCTATATTCGTCGTAGATAGATTCATATTCATTTATTCAATATTATTTAGTTCATCAGGTTATAAGCACTCGTTGCTACCAAGCTGCGATATTAGAAGATTAACACCTTACCACAGGTTGCATAAAGGGTTACTGTACCCATGCTAAGTCATATCTTACTGCTCTATATTTTAACGCCTAACCACAGGCCGCATCAAGGGTTACCACACCTGCGTATAAAGTCATTCCTTATTATCAAAATTACGCGTCAAAAATCCTTTTATTTACGCGTTAAATTCATTTATTTACGCGTCACCATAGGTAAAGACTATCCAGGCATTCAACGCCTTAAGAAAGACGGTTTAAATTGGCACTAATATTGGACGCAGCTTAGCACGTACCTATATAGTGAGGGCCTTCTGCACATTATTTAAGAAGATGCGGCCCTAGTCTACCCAAAGCTCCAGGAAGAAAAACCTATAATATCTATTGATTGAGTATTAAAGGACGCTAATAAGGAGGAGCGAGACAAGATCCTTAAGAGGTCTTAAATTATTGCGGATACTAATAACTTAATTTGCTTAACTAATAAGGCACTCTCTAATAAGTATAATAAGGAGTTTAAACAGTATAGTAAGGAAGACGGTAAAGTCTGTTTAGTTATCCTTGGTATAATTAACAATAAGATTATTACTGCCTTAGAGCACAAACAGACGGCGAAGGACTACATTAATTACCTTAAGTAGATGTCACGGGACACCTCCGTGACACCTTATACACGTCCACCTGTTCCCACCTGTTTCCACCTGTTTCCACCGACGCAGCAAGAAGAGACCGACCGCGAGACGACAATCTGACGGCAATCTGCCGCATTCTGCCATATTCTGCCAAGTCCACCGAATCCTGCCAAGTTCTGCCAGGACCGCTACTCGAATCCTATTCTGCTCCGTGCACGTGTCGACCAAGCAACCAAACTAACGATATATACCCTATCTTCCCGTTTCCTTACCTTCTCTCCTTACGCAACGTCTTGACTTTATCACATAGTTTATGTACGTAGCTTAATAATATCTACTTTGCTATATATTATTGTCGCTTGTACTTACTCCGTGACAGTAGATGTATAAGGCCTGTGGCTTGATCCATGAGGCCAATATATAGGAGACTTTTGTTAAGCTCTGCTTTTAATTAAACCAAGCAGTTACTACTTTCTTAAGCTGTTACTAAGAAGTAGTTTAAGGAGTTAAGCAGGTAAAGCTTGCCCTAGATAATAAGATTATTATCTATTAATTTATTAACGCTGTTGATAAACACTTCCCTATATGGGCTTAAATCCAACGTAATAAGATTCGCGATAGCTATATAATTTTACTACTCTAGTTAATCACTAACCTTACTAATAAGGCTTAGCGGAAGGACTTACCTAGGAGCTTCGCGTTAGTTAATAAGCCGCTAGGTAACTTACGCTTAAATAAATAATCCGGTTAAGGACGCGGTAATAGTTGTGGTTGCGGCAATAGTCGCGGTATAGGTGGGGGGGCCAGCCGTAGTACCTTATTAGGCAATTAAGGTCCTGCTAAGGATGCTTTAAATAAGTGTAGATGGTGTAAGCTAGGTTATCTAGGTGGCGAGGAAGGTTGCTAGATAAAGCACGCCTACCTACGGCCCAAATAGTGGAGACTTGGAGAAAAGCGACCTTAGCGCTTAGGTGATGGAGTAGCCTTAAATATAAATAAGGCCTCTAAGGGGATATCCAATCGCCTATCTTAAGCTACTAATTTGGCAACTAGATTAATCTTTGCTATATAGGTTATTGGGCTAGTAGCTATAGCTTTAGGAACGAATATTAAGGACTCCTAGATAGCTAATAGTTGCTTAAATATTTATATATGCAACGACATTAGGAAGTTTATATAGTATAAGGAAATTAAACCTCTTTAAATCTAGATAGAAGGAGGCCTAATAAAGGCTATTAGCGTTAGATTAGTTAAGCTTATAGTTGCCTAAGGGGTCGTTTAGTTGCAGCTTTAGATTGAATCTAAAGGGTTTAGAATAGAACCAATCTGAAGCTTAAATCTGATTCTAACGCGATTGTTCGGTCAATCTGACAACTTTCTAATCTAAAGCTCCTTTAGATCGGCAAGCGCGTTAAAGTCGCAAGCTATACTGTATATAGAATCTGAACTGAGGTCTTAGCGTTAGTTTAAATCTGGAGCTTAAAGCTCCTTATTTTAAACTCCAGATTAAATCTAAAGCTTTGTATATGCGCCCGATTGATGATTCCTTATAATATAGCGTCTCTGCCCACCCTAATCGCGACACTGTAGTCGCAACTGTACGTATTTTATAACGCCCTTATTCTAACTTTTGTAATCGCAATAATACTCCTTCCGCGGGGCGTCCGTACTTAGCATACTAATATGTGGCGAGGCACGACGTGGACGGCGCAATTACTCTATAGCTATAAGGCACGACTTCTAAGTGTTACCCGGATGAGGCTAGACGTGTTTAATAAGCTCCTTAATTAGCTGTAGGAGCACGGTGGCCTTAAGGATATGAAGCTTCTATCAGCGGCTGAGAAGCTTGTGATATTCCTAATAATATTCAGTAATAATGCATCGTATAAGTTACTAAGTGAGGTAACGCAGCACTTATCGGCGATAATCTACCGGTAAGTATTTAGCGACTAGCTGAACTTCTTATATTAATTTGCTGCCTTATAGAGCCGTATATAAAGTTCTTCCTGGCCTTCTAAAATTGTATAAGGAAGTTATTTGACTTCCTAAAAACGTTACCCTAGAAGAGATTACTGAGGATCCTAAATAATATCCTTTTTTTGCTAATTGTATTGGAGCTCTTAATGGTACTCATCTTCCTATTTCTATTAAGGGTGGGTATACAAAGCAGGCTCCATGGCGCGGTAGAAAGGGAGGATTAACGTAGAACGTATTTATAGCTGTTAACTTCTAGATGAACTTTATATACATCCTGGCTAGGTGGAAGGGTACTACTTATAATAGTAGAGTAATTAACTTGGCTAAAGTTAAAGGATTTAAAGCCTTACCTAGTAAATACTATATTGTAGATGCTGGGTACTCTAATACGCCTATAACACTAACTCCCTACTGTGGCGTATAATATTATCTTCGCGAATAGGTATAAGTAAATATAAGGCCTTAGAACTCTAAGGAGCTTTTTAATCTTTAACATACAGCATTAAGGAATATAGTAGAGCGTACTATAGGTGTTTTTAAGCATTAGTTTAGGTTCTTTAAAGCTAGCAGGCGCAATTTACCTTTAAGGACGTAGATTAAGGTAGTGTATGCTTTAACGGCCGTCCATAACTTTATTAATATGTATAATCTAGACGATCTAGATAGCTTTCAAGAAGGGGAGAATGAGGATATAGATAAGGATATAGATAAGGAAAACGTGAGGCTTATAGAAAAAGGAAGTGATGTAGGCATAAACCAAAGACGCGATAAGATCGCGCGACTTATATAGGAGAGTTACTGCTAGGTAATTGGCAGGCCAATTAATTAAGAATCTACGGTAGATTTGGTGTATTTACTATAGAAATCTACGTACTTTCCCTCTGTATATTGCTCCTTAATTGTGTATATAGTAAGACGTTAAAGAATAATCAAAATCTTACCCAAATCTTGCTTAGATATTACCTAAATTCTAGCCCAAATCTCGCCTAGATCTTAATTAAATCCTACCTTCCTAATTGTCCTTCCTGCTAGTTAGAATATCGTTAATTAAGCTTTGCTGAAGCTCTATAACTCCAGCCGTTATAAGAAATAATTTAGTAGTTGACTTGGTTTTAAAAGCCTGTAAGACAACTAGCTGCTCTGCTAGATCTAGGTAACTGAACTCCTTAATAAACTCTGTAGAGGCCTTCTCTTAAGAAGACTTCTGGGCGATTAACTGTCTAGTGGCTCTTATCTTCTTAGTAATCTGTTCTACCGTCTCTTCTAGAGAATCCATTACTCGCCACGTTCGCCGGCGCTTTAAATTAGATTTAGCCTCTCTAGTAGCTTGTTTAATAGCCCGCTTCCTTATTACCAATAAAGAAGCTTGACTTGGCGTTAAGGAGGAAGATCCTACTATTAAAGGAGTATTTAAGCGCTTGACGGAAGGTAAGCTTAACTAACTGCGTTTAATAGAGTTGCGAGCTAATCCTAACTTAAAGTCCTTTTTATCTTCCTCCTTACCTTCCTTATCTATTAAATCCGTTGCCTGCAAGGCCGCGGTTGCGAGAAGCTCTGGGTCTATATAGCTTTTAATTACCTTATTAATTGACCTTGTATTACTCCCTGTTGCTAGAACTCCCTTAAATAGCTCCTATAGTATATTTAGGAAGGCAGGTGGCGTATTATAAAACTTTGTAGCTTTAGGATTGGCATTAAAGTATATATCTATAACTTCCTTACTAGTAACGGGCATGCCTTTAGCTTTATCCTACCCCCAGCCAGAGAGGGCGTAGAGCTCCTTTTATGTCTTCCAATCCTTCTTGTGGCTATCGTGCTTACTTTTAACGTGCTTTAGGTTAACTACCTAATTAGTGATAGCTAGTGTATGGTTAAGAGCAAGCTTCCAACCCTTAGCTTTATAAGAGCTATCTATACAATATCCTTTCCAAATGGCCTCAATAAGGCCTTCTAATATCGCCTCCTCTATTTTGATTGTCTATTTTATACGCGACTTCCTTAAGCTTGTGGGTGTTGCGAGTGTTGCGGGCGTTGTTGTAGCTCTACTTCAGCTCCTGCGGGAGGTAGAGGAAGGTGTAGAAAACGTTAATTAAGTGGAGGGCGTTAATTAAGTAGCGGTAGGAGTAGGAGACTCCATTGCAACACTATAATAAAAAGTCGCGATAGAGGCCTGGTGGGAGAGGTGCTTATTTGGTTGCTTACCAAAATTGATTATATATTATGCAAAGTTAAAATTCTGAGCCTTATCTGGAGCCTTATCTAGAGCCTTACCGAATAATTAATTTAATTTTAGATTTAACTGAGCCTTAGAAGTAGACGCCACTAATTACTAACTAGTTAACACTAAAAGGTGTATAGATTAAAGAGTTTCTAAACTAAAGTTAGATTGTAACTGAACGACCCCTAAACTAACCACTTGGCCTATATAATTATATTTACCGAAGTATATTACTATCCTAACTTCTTTATGAATATTATCTCGCTTAGTATTCTATAAGAGAAAGAAGCCTTCTTTAACGGTCTCCATAATATAATTAACTTTGTTAAAGATTAAGCAGAAATAGCCTACACCCTATGCATTAATGGACTTAATATATTTATACTAGTAGATAACCCCGCGGAGGTTCCTTTCGCAATGGCTCTAGCTACCGCACGATTGCGCCTCTATAAGAAAGGCGTGCTTGCTAAAGCTACTATAGAGACTTGGTATAAGAGACTATAACACCTTCCTTCTAACTAGATATGTCTCCTCGCTAGAAGTATAAAGGGGATCATAGTTACTAAGGATAAGCTATTTCACTGCAAGGACTGTCACCTTGGAAAGGCCAAGAAGCAAATATCAAGACGCCCTTAACGACGTAGCAATCGCATATTGACGTGGTTAGGCCATTAAAACATAAAGGTCTCCACGGTAAGAAGTACTGGGTACTATTCACTAATAACCGAATACGCTTTAGATGGATCTACTGTATATTAAATAGAGGCTCCGCGGCCTCTACCTTAAAGTAGTTTATTTGTATAATTAAGACTTAAATAGGGATAACGATTGGTTGCTTCTAATTGGATGGAGCTGCTAAGTGGTTTAGTAAGGACTTAACTAATTTCTTTAAGGACGAGGGTATACTTACTAAGGTCTTTACCCTATATACCATATACTAGAATGGAATAGTAGAGAAGGCTAACTACCTGGTTAAAGAAAGGGTTAGGGTAATGTTAATTAAAACTTAATTACTACTAAGGCTCTGGCCTAAAGTTGCCAAGGTAGCCGTATATAGGCTTAATATATTACCTATATTAGTTAATAAGGATAAAGCTCCGCCCGCTTAAGTAATGGCTTACGCCCTAAGTAACACCAACTCTATAATTATATACGCTAACTAGAAGATCTATAGCTGTCCCACCTACGTCTATATTAATAAAAAAGACCCTTAGTGGTAATAGGGTAATAAGTTCGTTGCAAGGGCTTAAAAAGGACGATTGGTTAGCTATAAAGGCTTATATATATATCGCGTTTATCTACCTTATAAGAACAGGGTTATTTAATTAAGTAGTGTTACCTTTAATAAATTAGGAACCTTTCTTACTACACTAATTAGTAAAGAAGAAGGTGGTAATAATAATATCTGCTGGATACTACTTGAGGAACTTCCTACTAAAGACACTGCACTAAAGGTCTCTTAGTTACTGTAGGAAGGAAGCGAGGTCTCTTAGTCACTGTAGGAGGCAGATAAGGTCTCTTAGGCCTTGTAGTTAGGGGGTGCCTCTGGCGATTATAATATTGCACCGCAGCTTAATTAACCTCCTCTTACTAATAATAAATAGGCAGGTCTTAACCAGCAAGAGCTTCCCAATCTAAGAGGACACCTCTATTAGGAAGGGACTCCCCTAAGGGATATCTACCAGGAAGATCTGGAACAGATTCTAACTAAGTACTTAGAAGAGGACGATAAACCTATAGTGAATACTTGTATACGGTTAAAGCCATGGCTTGACTATAGCGTACTCTATAGAACTGGAAGAAAGGAGCTGGTTATAAAGGCCACCTACCTTACCCTGTCCTTCGCCTATACGTTTATAAGTGCTTTATCGCAGCCTTAATAGATAAGGATAACTAAGGGACTACCTCTGGAGCCTTGCAACTGGAAGGAAGCTATAAATTTAATATTTAAAGGGAAATGGAAGGCTGCGGCGGATAAGGAATGGGAGTCTTAAATGGTTAATAACTCATTTAAGATTGTTGAACTTCCACTTAGAGCTAAGGCTCTACCCGTTAAATGGGTCTTTATATACAAATTTAATAAGAACAACGTCCTATTTAGATAAAAAGCACAGCTGGTATTACGCGGTAATAAGCAGCGCCTAGGAATTAACTATGGCGATATATTCACGGGCGTTGTTTAACCTAGTATATTTAAGCTACTAATGGCCCTGGTTGCTGTATATAATCTAGAGTGCGAGCACTTAGATATAATTACGGCCTTCCTTAATAGGAAGCTTAACCGCAAGAATATCTATATTTAGCTACTAGAAGGATACCGCTAGTATTAGAAGGACAGCGTTACTCTTGTGGGCCTACTACTTAAGGCTCTCTATGGTCTTAAGTAGGCGCCACGTCTTTAGTATAAGGAGCTTAAAAGCTTCCTTATTACCCTTAAATACATGCCAATTCCAGCTAACCTATGCGTTTTCGTCAGCTAGCAAAGCGGCCAAATTATTATCGTCTATGTTGATGATCTTATTTTAATTGGACAAGACATAGACAATTAAACTCCTTAAAGAGGCACTTAGGAATAAGTACAAAGTAAGAGACCTAGGCCTAATTGCGTACTACCTAGGTATTTAAATTATAAGGGACCGCCAGACGCGGTTAATTCAACTAGTGTAGGACGCCTATATTAGGAAGATCCTATATACATTTTATATAGAAGACTGCGTACCAGCCTCTATACCAATTTACCCCTCCATAGTAGACTTTAAGCCACGCGAGCTTAAGGATTAAGCTCCGCTGGAGCTAGTAAAACGGTATCAATCGCTGATAGGCTCTCTACTTTATCTATACAATTGGACTTGGCCTAATGTGGCCTAGGCTATAGGAAAGCTCTGTTAGTTCCTATATAACCCTGCCAAACTATATATAGAAGCCGCAATGCAGATACTCGCCTACTATATAGGAACAATCGACTTAGGTATAGAGTTTAGCTTACCCTAAGGGCAACAGCCACCTCCAGAAGCCTTCGCCAAGGCGTTAGCTACGGACTGTACTACCCCTAATTGCAATAGGGAATATAGCGGAAGCCTACTAGGTAATATACCTAATCTATAACTACACGGCTATAGTAATGCAGCGTTTGCAGATGCGGTCAACAGGAAGTTAACTTCTGGCTATATCTACAAGCTAGTAGGTGGCCTAGTTTCACATAAGCCAAGCAAGCAGTTAATTCTTATAACCTCTACTATAGAGGCTAAGTACGTAGCGATGACGTATGCGGCTAAGGAAGCCCTATGGCTCTGTTGATTGCTTACTGATTTGGGCTATACTAGAAAGGATCTACTACTAATACATTTATACGGCGATAATTAACTAGCTATTAGCCTTGCTAAAAGCGACGACTACCATGCGCGCACTAAGCACTTTAAGCTATACTGGCACTATATTTGTGATAAGGTTTAAAGCGGCGTAATCCACCTATAGCATGTCCCTATAAGTAGTATGGTGGCAGATGGTCTTACGAAGCCACTGTTAACGACTTAGTTTAGGAACTTTGTTAAGCAGCTAGGCCTCGTTTAATGCGATATAGACACTAAACCTAAGTAGGAAATTATATATATGAGATAAGAACAATGTAGAGCTTGTGATAGGTAATTGATTATAGCTTAGGGAGAGGTTAAATAGGGCCCACAAGACACTTGGAGGATTATGAGGTGTTTCTTTTATGTATAATTAAGTTTAATACTGGTTTAGGAACAATCTGCTTCTATTTTAGTGGAGCACTGGGGGGTGTAACAATGGTTCTGGAAGAGTCCTCCACGTTCGTTTCCTGCTTATATAAGCAGATTCCCTTTAATTCCTTTTTGGACGACGTCCGTAAGCAATTACTTATAACTCCATAGGTATAGGCCTATATAAAGGCCTATATTCGTCGTAGATAGATTTATATTTATTTATTTAATATCATTCAGTTCATCATGCCCAACGGCATATAAGGTCTACCTTCCCTGCGGGGTGCTGGGGGGGGGTAGTGGTTTGATACCAGAAGTTGAGTTCGGCAGGGTTAGAGTGTGATTTATGAACGGAAGACGATAAAAGTGAGGCAGAGTGGTTGGTTTGGCACAGGGACCAAGGTATGATTATGGCAAAGTCAAGTTAAGGAATTTGAAACAGAACGTGTGCAAGCAGGTCCTATGAAAGTCTTCGGAGCCAGTGATCTTCTTGGACTGGACTGGAGTGGATCCAAGCTCAAATCCACTCTATCCAGCTAGTAAATTGTTTAACTCCAGGAGCTCCATGGAGCTCCAGTGTATTTATATACTATATTTAGAAAAGCTTAGTATTATAAAAAGAAGCGTAGATATAGAATAACTCGCTAAAAGCTACCTATATTACGCCTTACTAATAACCTTAGTCTATAGTTAATCTTAATAGCCGTATATTACTTATCTAACTCCTCTTCCTCCTTATTAATTATATAATCTTCTATCTAAGTAGAGGCCTCCTCGGCGACTACGGCGGCAAGTCGAACCTTAGTAGCTGTCCCGGGACACCCCCGTAACACCTTATACACGTCTACCTGTTTCCACCAACTTGGTAACTAGAGACCGACCACAAGACGGCAATCTGACGGCAATTTGCCGCATTTTGCCATATTCTGCTAAGTCTACTAAATCCTGCCAAGTTCTGCCAGGACTACTACCTAAATCTTATTCTGCCCTGTGCACGTATTAACTAAGTAACTAAGTTAATAATAAATACCCTTTCTCCCTATCTCCTTACTTTCTTTCCGTATATAATGTTTTAACTTTATTACACAGTTTATATACATGGCTTAATAATATCTACTTTGCTATATATTATTATTGCTTATACTTACTCTGTAATACTACGTTGCGTTAACTACTTATACTATTATTAAAATATAGAACGTACCTAAAGCTCCTATAACGGCAGCCAATATACTTACTATACTTAAAAAATAGATAGTATATTTATAAACGTACTTTATAAATACCCTCGCAAAATAAAAGGGCTAACATTAATAATTAATTAAAGCCCTTTAAGAAGAAATCCGTAGCCTTAAGATACCTACGCTAGGGCCCTAAGACCGAATACTATCCCTGAAGGCCATTATACGGAGCACAAGCCTTAAACTAGTAGTAGTTATCTACCCTAAACCGACTGCTATACCGTAATAATCTAAAAAAACCACTAGACCCTTTAGTATTTATTAGTAAACAATAAAAGCCTTAGTTATTTTTAAACCGGCTTAAGAATAAGCTAACTAACTCTACTATGCCCTAAGATAACTAGGAGAAGAGGTAGCTAACCTTATTAAACCTCTTTAGCTAAACTTAGTATAAAGCCTAGCTAGACTTCTTAAAGGAAGATAAACTATATAGCTTAAGAAAAGAAACCCTTTCTAGTATACCTTTCTAAATTTAATCATTATATAAGGGAAATAGGCTAAAATAACTCCGTACTAATTAATAGCATTATTAAAGCCCTAAGCCCAAAACTAAAAATCTCCTTAATAGGCGTAGACCTACTAGGAGCCCTTAACGCCTATATAAATGTTATTAATAAATAGTATAATGATATACTACGTCTAATATTAAAGCCCGCTCCTTTATATAGTATAATAGCCCTATAAGTCTCTATTAAGTTATTTTCTTAGCCTAAGTACACTAGCGCTATAGATACTAACTCTAGAACCTTAGAGTATGCCCTACTAGGGTCTTCTAAATATAAATAATATATTAAGCTAGGCCTTTACTTTAAATGTGGAAGCAAGACTTATATCTTAAGATACTACTTTATCCCTATGCCCAAATATAATTTATAAACGGCTAATACTAGCAGCCGTTTACCGTATTAATCCTTTAGTTACCGCCCCTAATATTTGCCTAGTTCCAGCCCTCTATTTAGTAAATACTACTTATAAGGGCGAGGCCCTGGCTAACGCCTTCTAAAAACCCTACCCTAATTACCTCTAAAAGAAAGGTCCTGGAGCTAAGTCGCTCTAAAATAGCTATATTATAGGATTTTATTAAATATATTAGATATCGCAAACCCTAACTCTTAGAATTGTAGTATAACTATTAACTACTGCCTTTAGCAGAAAGTTTAATAGGCTAATACTTAAGTCCTAATTAATATAGTAGCTGGCGGTATAGAATTTATTAATAAGATCTTTATATAAGATAATAGTTTTACTCTAATACCCTTTAACCGGCATATTAATGTATTTGGATTTAATGGTAAACATACTATCTTAGGCCGTATTACTTATATAACAGCCCTAAGATTTTAATACCTAGACTATAAAGAATTAATTAAGCTTTTTATAACTACCTTAGGTTATCTAATAATTTTTAAATAACCCTAGATAAAACTATATAAAGTAACTATTAATTAGAATAACCTTAAGCTTCTATTTACCGCCTCCTATTATAAGTAGAAGTGCCTTATAACTTGCTATTTAGACCCTAAACTAAAATTTAAAAAATCTACTAGGATCTACTAGTCTAAAATTTCTACTAACGTCTACCTTATACCTAAGAAGTTTATCTAATTTTACTAACCTAGGAATTCTACTAAATTCTATTTATATAAGATTTCTGCTGATGTCCGTTAGAGACCTAGGAATCCTACTAAACTATATAAAATAATCTTAAGTACTACGCCGCCCTAAACTAAGTAGAAGCTTAAGGGCATGTTTGGTTGCAGCTCCGTATTCAATATGGAGGCTCCATATTGTAACCGAAATGGAGCTCAAATATGAATATGAGGGTGTTGTTCGGTAAATCTGACGACTTTTGAATATGGAGCTCCTCCATATCGGTAAGCGCGTCAAATTTGCAAGCTATACTATATACAGTAGTTGTAATAAGGTTCTTGGCACCGTTTCAATATGGAGCTCTTGCATACGCGCCAAAGTCACGACTTCTTGTAATATGGCGACTCCACATGCCCTAATTGTGACACTACAGTTGCATTTTCAAGCCTTATATAATATTATTATCTTAACTTTTGTGATCGCGATAAGCTTATTTCCAGGAGGGCTTACACACGGGCGTCGCTGTAACTCTACTACGGCTCGCACGGGAGGTGGGCAAAGATGTAGGAAACGTCGATCGCAGAGAGGGCGTTGGCCGAGGAGGAGGCTCCATTGCTACACAAAAGTAGGGAGTCGCGATAGAGGCCTAGTGGCAGAGAGGGGCTCATTCGAATTGCTCACCGACGTCAATCACGAAGTTAAATATGGAGCCTCATTCTGGAGCTGCAACCGAACAATCGACTTAATTACAGATTTAAATAAGCCACGGTAGTAGCCGCCACTAATTACAAAACGGGCGACACTAAAAGGCGCACAGATTGAACAGATTATGAAATAGAGGCGATTTGCAACCAAATGTGCCCTAAGCTTAATATATAGAAGTACTAGAAGAACTGGTATTCTACTATAAAAAGGATGCTTTAAGAACTTAAACCTAAATCTAATACTAACTCCGTACCTAATACTAAATCTAAAGCCGCATAAGAAACTATATGAGAAACTATAGATAGTAAGAACTTACTTAACACCCTAGATATCTAAATAATTAGAGCTACTCCGTTAGTACGACTTACTAGGAAACCTAAATATATAATCTTATAAGGGATATTATTGCGGTCATCTTGGGTTGCCCTTAGGACAACCTCTAGACGCCCCTTAGATAGTCGCCGGTCACGTGCCAAAGGCACGTGCCTATAGTATATAGTCTCCACAATCCCAGAGGCCTTACCTCCTTAAGAATTTGTCTCTCTCACCAATCTATCCTATTCTACAATTGTGTCCTTATAGCCCCCTGTCTACAAAGTCCCCTTATATTTAAATCCTTCCTACTTTATTTAGAAGGGTAGCTGGCTTAAAGACTAGATTATTTATTTACATCTTTTATTTATATCCACTATCCTCCCTTAAAATCTTGCGATAACCTAAATAGAAACTCCATAAATACCTTATAGAGAGCCGTTGCATTAAGGCAGGAAGGTCCTTCCAATAGTAAGAGATTGTGACAATATAAACCTCTAGGCAAGACGGCCAAATAAGCCCTAATACCTAGATGCGCTAGGAGCTTAAAAACTCTTATACACCTACAGTCACCGCTAAGGAAAATGCAGACACCCTCTGTAATAGACATAATACCGCTAGAAAGCAACTAGAACCCCTCTAGCCCTACCTAGGCTAATTAAAAGACTAAGCGCAAAAGGCAACTCTAAGATCTTCCCTTAAGCTAGAAATGCCAGAGTAATATACTAATATATCTAACTAGAGACCTAACTAGAACCCTCCTAAAAGACCATCAGCCTATAATTAGTATAGTAGTAGTATATAAACTACTTATAAGCTAAGCGGGCCTACCCCTTTAGGCAATTTAATCTAAATACTAACTTAAGACCTAAGGCTTATTAGGAAATCCACACTAGCTACTAGTACTAATACTACCTCTATAGCCAGAGCTTCCCTAGGCCTAAGTTTAAAAAGTTAAGAGCCCTATACTAATATTCTTTAGGATAGATATTAGGAAGCTATTATAAGGCTCTTAAAAGCTATATGGGAGGAAGCTATTAATAAATATATTAGAACCCTTTAAGGGCAAATTTAGATCTAGTAGGGTTTAATCTAAGCTAGATAAGTTTTTTTATAACTTAGCTAGGGCTAAGGGCTTTTTAGGGGCTACTTAGTACCTACTTAAGGAAGTGTGGAAGACTTAGAGAGATATCTATATAATAAACAAAAGAAAGATATAGACTAATTAGCTAAGGCCTCTAGTAGTCTAGAACTCTATTATAGACCTAGTGCCTAATATTTGGATAATTAGGTTTATAAGGTGGACAACTTCTTTAAGATGCTAATAATATAAGATAATACCAAAGAACGTATATAGTGGATTATTGGTAAGATTAAAGACTAATTACTAAACTAGATTGCGCTTAATTAACTTAATAAAGAGTAAATTACTATATAGCTATAACTGTAGACTTTCCTAAAGGGTTAGACCTAAGATCTGTATATTATATAATATAATAACACAGAACAATTCTGGAATGATATACAACTAGACTATTAAGATTTCCGCCAGTTTATAAACTTTATAGAAACTTGTGCTTAATAAATAGATTTAAAGCCCTTTAAAAATAAGGACGGTAGCGTCTATAAGAAGGAAAAAAATTAGATTTATTTAGGCTAGAATTAAGCTAGTAATTTATAATAAAATAAAGCACGTAGGAGCCCTACCGCGGATTACCGCATATACGGATATTAAATAAGCGGTTCTAAACGCTAAGGATATAGTAAGGAACCAGACCTCTTCTAGCAAGAAGCTAGGGGGTAGCTAGAAGCGTAGACACTCTAGTAGTAACGTAGGGCAGACCTAGTCTTTAAAGAAGCCGTTCTTAAAGAGAACTTTAAAATAGTTAAAGTTGGGAACCTTAAGCAGCGGGAAAGACTCCTAGGGTTAACCTAATACCCATCTAACACCCTTATGGGGACACTCTGAGAAGCTAAAAGGATATTCTTATTAGAAAAATAAGCAGGGTAATAAACGCACTAATAAACCAAAAAAAGAGAAGCTCTAGTTATAGACATCTCCTAACTATAACTAGGACAAGATATAGAAGGGAAAACTCTCTGTATTACTGTTAAGCTGGAAATAATACTCCCTATAGGCGAGATGCGTTAGTTCTAAGCACTATATAATAGCGGCGCTAAAATTAATCTTATATAATATAACTTGGCAAAAAATTATAAACTTATCCTATTGCTAGGGTGGAAGAAACCTATTATAGGCTTCCTAGATAAGTATTAGATTAAACTATATAGCGCCTATAAGCTTACAGTGTTAGTGGCTAATATGCATAACCGCACTAAGGTAGTTGGCCCGCAACCCTTCTAAGTGGCTAACTTTATAAGATATAACCTTATCCTTAGATATCCTTGGCTTATAAAAGTAGATTTTAAGATACACTTTAAAATAAGAGCCTTTAAATAGTGGAATAATAATAAATTAGAAGGGCGTATATTACTAATAAGCTTAATGGACATCCTAGAGGATGTAGCCCTAGGTAAAATAGTATACGCTTTATACCCAAAGGAGTATTAGATTTAACCCCTATTCTATAATAGAATAGGTATAGAGCCTAGTATAGGTAACAACCCTTTTATAATAGAGACCCTATAGGGAACCGCTAGATAGGTTACAGAGATATTGTAGGGAAGTAGCGATCTTAAAGATCTTATAAGATACTTCTATTATTATAGATTACTCTAGCTTAAGTAATATATAGAGAGTATACTATAGTACCTTAAACGCTGCGTTAAAGAATTCCCTACTAGCTACTAGCTACGGTATGAAATGGTTTAATATATAGTAGCAACTATATACAAATAACTACTATAGCGTGTAATGCTGCCCGTAAACGTCTTAAGGGAGCTCTAGGACCTATCTAATAATAATATAGAGGATAAACGCGACCCTAATTTATTAAATATTCCAGTAGGTCTAAAGGACTTATTAAGGGTATTTTTGGGTAGGTAAGTAAAAGTCCTTTAGCGGAACTTAGAATATAATTATATAATTAATCTAAAAGAAGGTAAATGTAAGGGCGCGAAGAGGCTTTGGGGAATATTTAAAGGAATAATATAAATTCTATCTAAATTTATAGGTATATAGCTCTTGCAGAGTACAAGACGTTATATAAGGAAGAGAAAGGAATATAGGAAACTTGTAACTAAATATTTAGGGTCTTAGCGGCAGATATATAGGCATAAGCCCACGTGGATTTTAACAGGTTTTAACCAAATTCTATTACATTAGTGGAATTTAGTGGAATTTAATTAAGTTGGCGGAATTTAGCGGAATTTAATTAACTTTAGCAGAATTTAGCAGAATTTAATTAAAGCGTTGGAATTTATCTATTAAGTGTTTTACTAAGACATTCTTACTATAACTAGGCTAGTCCTATTATAGTACCCCCCCTTTAACCAAAGGTCCAAATAATTTAATTTTAGTTAAGACTTATAACTTATTGCGTGTTATATAATCGCGTTATAAGCGTTATAGTGCATTTTAAGTTCTTTTTAATTTCAAGTTTCCTACTATTATATTTTGTATATGTAACGGGACTAGCCCAGTTACAGTAGGAATGTCTCAGTGAAACACTCGATAGATAAATTCCGACGCTTTGATCAAATTCTGCCAAGTTCTGCCAAGTTGATCAAATTCTGCCAAATTCTACCAACTTAATTAAATTCCACCAAGTTCCACTAACGTAATGGAATTTGGTCAAAACCTATTGAAATCCACGTAGGCTTGTGCCCACGTGTCTGCTGCTAAGACCTTAAATATTTAGTTACAAGTTTCCTATATTCCCTTCTCTTCTTTACGCAACGTCTTGTACTCTGCAAGAGCTATATACCCTTAGATTTAGATAGAATTTATATTGTTTCTTCAAATCTTCCCCGAAGCCTCTTCGCGCCCTCACAGTATATTCATGTTAGGTAGTAATTATTTACTTTTATATTATGTCTATTCAGCTAGAGTAGGCCGCAAAGGATGGTCCTTATGGAATTCTTTTACTAAGGAAGGCGCGTTGGCCTTAATCTGGTTATAGGTTTCCTAGGTTTATATTTTATATTCTTTCCACTTAATAAGAAGTTTAAATTATTTAGATTATATTTTCCATTATATATTATTAATTAAGTTAATAAAGTAAGAACTATTACTGTTGTTAATAATTATAGAAGATAGCGGTGGTACTTTGCAAGTTATAGGATTGTCTCTTAAAGGTTACAGTAAGCTTATATAAAACGTTAGGTATATTTTTATTTTAGTTAGTAGTTTAAGCTTATAGGTATACGGGCTTAGTTTCTTCTTAATTTAGTATAGGCTTATAAATTTCCAATTAAGTTTCTTTAAAGGCCGTTAAGTCTTTAGGTTTTATATACTTAGGTAAGCTATATTACCTTCCTTAAAGTCCCATACAGGAGCTTATCCTTTATTTATATACCATTACTATAATATTTAAGCGTACATTAATTTACTTTATAATAGTTCCATTAACTACTTTATTTAATTAGTAAAGTTATATATATTAATTAACTAGATCTGTTTAATTGTGGGTCTTATTATATTAATTTTAGGTTATAGTTTAAATCTAAGTTAAGGGTTTTATCCGTAGGTTGCGTAGAACGGCGTTACGCCTATTAATATATTTATTATATTATTTGCAGTAAACTTAGCTAAAGATAGCCATTTTTCTGAGTTGTCTTGCAGGTAGGAGCAGTATATTTATAAGTATTATTCTATAATCACGTTTATAATTTTAGTTTAACTATCTATCTTTAGATAAAATGTAGTTAAGAGTTATGTTTAAATACTTAATTATTTATATAGAGCTTACTAGAAGTCTAAAACAAACTGGCTTTTATAGTTAGATATTATTATATTAGAAAGTCTATAACGTGTTTCATCACCGAGTATCTAACACCACCAAGTGTCCGACGTCAAAACGCACCAAAAATTGAGAAATTCATAACTTAATATTTTAACAACCACTGAATAATAAATTCCAATGATTTATATTTGGACTTTTATATACACTTTACAGCTTCTATTAAAGTTACACAGTAGTTAGTTAAGTAGTTTTTAAGATATTAAATTTGGGGGCCAAAATAAGGCCAAAATTTTATATCTTAATAACCACTAAACTAATTACTATGTAATTTTAATAGAAGCTGCAAAGCGTATATAAAAGTCTAAATCTATATTATTAGAATTTATTATTAAGTGGTTGTTAAGATATTAAAGTATGAATTTCCTAAATTTTGGTGTATTTTGACGTCGGACACTCGGTGGTGTCGGACACTCGGTGGTGGAATACGTTATAGCTTAAAGACGTATTTAATAAAATATTTAGCTACTAATATTGCTTTAATTAAGTCTATGGGAATTATATATTATATTTTTATAAGGCGGTTAATAACTACTATAATATTTATAAGCCTATTACTATTAGGTAAGTTAACTATAAAGTTAATTAAGATATCGCGCTATCTTTATATTAGAATTAGTAGCGGTTAAAGTACTCCTTACTTCTTTATATAAGAGGGTTTTCCATATATATACATTCTGCATGCTTAAACATATTTTTATATATAGTCGTGTATTATAGGCTAGTAATATACTTGTTAAATAATCTTATAAGTTTTTGTATGGCTAGGATGTCCTACTATAAGGGAATTGTGTATAAATTTAAGTATCTTAAATTATAAGGGTTTAGAATTTAGAACTACTATCTTCTATTAATAGTATAATTGATTATTTTAAATTTCGCATTTAACAAGTATAATATCCTTATACTGTCGTTTTCTAGTTTAGATTACCTTTATTATATTTACTATCTATATATTATTCTTATATTTGTATTCTATTAGCTTTTTAATTTCTATTTCCCATTTATTAACTTCTAATTTATTTTTATTAAGTTCCATATCTAGAAATATAGGATATAGTTTTTTAAAACATTTAGGGGGCAGTAAGATCTATAATTAATTTATAATCCGTTTATCTAAAGCGTTTATAGGTAAGTCCTATAATCGTTATATTAATATATTAGGCTTTTAATTAAGTTTACCCAGTTAATATATAATCTTAAAGTTAAATTATAAGAGGTATTTAGCCTAATTAATTTAGCGCTGTATTAATTGTTTTATAGTTATAAACTATTATAGGTTCTTATAGTCCGTTAATACGCGTATTAGAAATAATAATCCTTCTAGCTTAAAACGCCATTATTTAAAGCATCTAATAACTATAAGCAGTTCCTTATCATATATTTTATAGTTTAATTTAGTAGGGGCAAGTTTTTAAAAGAGAAAGGCTACTAGACATAGTTTGCCATTCTTATTATATTATAATAATACTCCCCCTAGCGCATAATTAGACGAGTTAATTTTAACGGTATATTTAAGGTTAAGGTTAAAGTAAGTAAGAATTAGAGTAGTTATAAAATAATATTTTAAATTATTAAAAGCTTATTTATATCTAGCGGTTTATTTAAATTTTATATTCTTCTTTATTAGGTTTACTAACAGCTAAGTAATTTCTAAAAAGTAGTTAATAAATTATTAATAGAAATTTACAAATTCTAGAAATCCTTAAATATCCTATATATTGCTAGGGCTTTCCTAGTTTATAATTGTAGTAACTTTCTTAAGGTCTATTTTAATTCTATTACGGGATATAATTAAGCCTAAGTATATAACCTTAGACGTGTGGAACTTATATTTTTTAATATTACACTATAAGCCTATATCTTATAAGTGTTTAAGGACTATTTTAATATACTTCTAATATTTAGAAAGTAAGGATAAGTAGATTAAGATATTATTAATATACGCAGTAATAAATATATTAAGGAATTTATAAAGCATATTATTAATATATTGCTAAAATATACTAGGACCGTTCTTTATGCTAAATAGCATTATTAGGTATTTAAAGAGTCCCTATTATATATAAAAAGCTATATACTTCTTATCTCCTTTATATATATAAATTTTATTAAAGGTAGCAATTATATTAAGCTTTGTAAAGTACTATGCCTTTACTAATTAGTTAAGCGTCTCTTAAATTAAGGGAATTAGATTTTAGGTTTAAATTATAATTATATTTAGAGCTTAATAATTAATATAGAATCTTAAGCCTTCTCCTAGCTTTTTAATAAATAGTATAGATAAGTAAATAGAGATTAACTAGGGCAAATAAATCCTTTTTCTAGATGCTTGTTAAGGTATTATTATATTATAAGCAGTTCTTTTTATAACATACTATATAGCAGACTAAACTTTAGTGTTATACTAGGCTTAAGTTCTATCTTAAAATTATGCTTCTTTTAGTGCGGGGCTAGTTAGTCTATAAATTATTTTTTAAACTTGTTAATTAGGTTATAGTACTTTTTATATATAAAAGGTTAAGGATTAGGATACTATTTTAGTTTTAGTGCTTTTTTAATATCTTTTATAGTTATAGCAAAGATTTTATAATCTTATCTTTTTGCTAATAAGATAAAAAGCGCGGCCTATATTATATAAATTTTAAGAGGTTTTAATATAATATCTTCACATTCTTTACCATAATTGGCAGTTATAGATTTATTATATTAGCTTAAGGTTTATAGTAAGGGTAATTTATATTATATTAAATTTAAATAGTTATATGCATATTTATAGAGCAAATGGTTTTTTAAGTAATAACTTTAGTAGTAGGTTATATAGAACTTTAGTATTTCTTTAACCTAGCTAATTAAAGGGTTGTGTTGTTTTAGCTATTTATATTTAAGTATAACTTTATATTGCTTTAAGGGTATTATAAACAGGGAGATATATTTAAGGTATTTACCTATCCGTATTTTTACTAGAGCGTAGTGCGTTATTTTGCTATATATTAAGGGTTTACCATTAAAGCCTTATAGGCCTTAGGGCTTATTAAGTTTCTTTATATTTAGGCGTTAGGTTTTTACGTAGTTTATATTAATAAAGCCTATACTGGTAGCTCCACTGTCTATTAGGATTTATACCTTCTTCTATTTTTTAAGTATTTAAATTTCACTAAGTATATTAAGGGAATTGTGTTATATATTAGCGCTAGAAGAGCCTAGATACTTATACTCTTCTACTTTTAATCCTAAGGCGCGACTTGGCCTTAGGACAATTTGTTTTCTAAGTTAGCTAAAGGCAAGGTACTTTATAACATCTAAGTACAATTTATAGAGTGGGTATAATTTAAGGAATAAGTATAACTTAAGGAACAGGAGGAACTATGGCGGACCTTTTTAAAGGGGTAAGTTTAGTAATGCTTTTGAATATATCCTTTTTTACTATATCTAAAGTATTCTCCATTTATAGCTTAAGTTCTTTATTTATCAGTTCCTAAGGGTATATAGGATTAGGTAGTATTAAGGTCTATAGGGTTATATATAGGGCTTTTAGGTCTTAGAGAAGGATTGTGCTTTAGAGCATATATTAGTTTTATAGAGTTTTAAATATAAGGTATAGTTAACTTTAGAGAATAAGTCTATTTGTTATATCAAAGGTCCTTATTAATTTGTTTATATATTATAGCAAATTTAGACAAGTTTTTTGGCAGTTTTCTACCTACTAACTAGGCTCTAATCTTATTTAAAATAGCTTGTTAAAGGGCAGCGGCTTTAGCGGCTTTATTCCAATTTAGCTTGCTAATAAGACCTAAAAATTCTAAAAAGAAGCTAGTAAAGTCTTGGTTCTATTATTATAGATTTTTAAGTTTAGTAACAGCTGTTACGGACAGCTTAAGTACGATGTTATGACTACTTAGAGAAGAGTTGGCGGAAGCTAGTTGGTTAATATAGGCACGGTCTAGGATGGAACTAGTGGAACTATGTAACGAGGAATGGTAACTAAGTTACGTGATATAATCTGTAACAGAGTAGATAGAGCACACGTACCTCACGGAGCGAAGAGGTTTCTTAGGCGTAAGGTTATGTATTTAAAGGACCACAGTCTCTACCTAGATAGTTCTCTCTTTATAGTAAATCTTAGAATATAATTAGAGTTAATCTATTGGGTAACCACTCTACTAGTTATTATTACGTTGTTAACCTATTTATATCTATATACCTAGCCTAATAACAGAACCCACCGTAGTTCTTGCTATAAGGTTCCGTTACACATTTACTACCACAGTTATGGTATTAAATAAAGTTAAATAATATGCCACCTAAAGCACTAGTCGTGATGCCATTAATGGCAACAACTACCTTAGGATTAGGAGACACTAGTATAGCAGATATGGACTTATAAGTGGTTACAAGAAGTCAGTTACAGGAAATAGTTAATCGCTTATTAGATAATAATAGGATACTTAAGAAACGCATTAATGGAATTAGAGTAGTAAAGGTTAAGTTACCGTCAATTAAATAATTCTTAGGAGAAAGGTTAAAACTTAAGGGGTTCCTTACGCAAATGCACTTTAAGGTTATATAGGAAGGAGTAAAGTTGGCAACACCTATAGATTAAGTGGCGTACACAGGGTTATTCTTAACTAGAAGAGCACTGGAATGGTTTAAACCTTACCTTACAGAAATATAAGTTAGTAGTATAGTAACTACTAACCAAGATATATAATTTATATTTACTAGTTAGAACGGGTTTATAGAAAGACTAATATAGATATTTAGAGACCTAAAAGTATTAACTACAGCAGAACAAAAACTTTAAAACTTAGTACAACGTTCTTTAGCAATAGAGTATACAATACAGTTTTAGATACTTATAACATAGGTTAAGTGGAATAATAAGGCGCTTATAGCATAGTATAAACAGGGACTTAAGGCTAAAGTCTAGGACGCAATTATTCTGATAAAAGATGCGGAAAGTCTATGAGACTTAATAGATTAGTTAATAAAGATTAATAATAGGATCTATTAAAGGGAACAAGCTAAGAAATGGCAAGATAGAGTTCTATAGTTATATAAGGTATAGAGTATATATTAATAGACACAGAGCTAAAAACTATAGAATAGTGTAGAGCTAATAGACCTAAGCAGTACTAAAGAATCCAAGAGATGGATAAAGAAACTATAGAAACCCAGAGGTTAAGGATTAAGTAATTATAGGACTGGGGGGTAGAGGCTAAACCAGGGATCTTAGTAGTAGAAGATGTTTAGGCGGACTCCATAACAAGAAAAATGGTTTAAAGATGGAGCTTATATAAATTGCAGAAAATAAGGTTATTTCGCTAGAAACTGCAAAGGTGGTTAGAGTAACTACGCAGTAAAGGGCACTAGGTTGTTAAAGTATAATAACGCGGATATAGGGATATTGCGCGGGACTAAGGAGTATTTAGTTAAACACTTCGCGTTTTATTATAATAACGCATGTCAAGTTTATAAAGACGCTAAGTATAGCGCAAGCTATTGGCCATAAGAGCCAGAGTTAAGAGGGCTTAAAGGAACTAGAGAGTTAGATAAAGAATAAGATTAACTCTATAAGCTAGATTAAGATATTAAAGCAATATACGGACAAAGATCAGTAATAATAATAATAGAGTTAGAGTACTTATTAATTAGTAGCGACAAGGAAGAAAAAGAGGCTAACTAGGAGCACTTATACTTTAGTAACGCAATAGAAGTAGAGACTGAAACCACTATAGAACGCGGATTAGTAATGGGTATTATAATACCATTAGATACGGCATCTATCGCTTTATAAGACGGAAGGAGCAATATCCAGAGACAATTAAGCAAGTAGATAACTGCTAGTACTAGCTTACCACTTATAAAAGGTAAAAGGCCATAGGTCTAAGATTCTTAAGAAGAGATAAGAAAAGCTCTAGACTTATAGGACATAATAAGAATAGCTTAAGAACCCATAACAAAAGAAAACTAATAGGAAAGAGTAGCAACTTAGTTTAGTAACAAATAAATAAGTATAGGACGCAAGTTTAAGAACTATAAGTTTAGAGAACGAATAAGAACATTATTAGGAAGCTAAGATTTTAAGAAACAAATAAGGACTATAGCAATTCTAGGTAAACATAGTATTTAGCCTAAAGATTAAAAATTTAATACTAAGATTAGGAAGCAAGATGACTTTAAGGATCTAGCTGCAAGACGCAGAAAATAAGAAACTATAGATAAGTTTAGGCAAAGAATTATTATATAGTAAGAGCAAAAGCTAGATAAGAGATTAGCTATACCAGGTTATATAAGGGACAGAGCACCCGTATAAAGAGTTACTAATAGGCCTAGTGTAGGGACACCTAAAGTAAAATAGTTGGACGAACTGGAATAAGAAGAAGGTTTAGATATTCTAGTTAGGTTTAAAGAAAGATATACCAAAGGATATTATAATACAGCGATAATAAGGTACTTTCTTATAGATAGACCATATATACTAAACCAGTTATATAAAAAGTGGTATAAGCAATAACACAACAATAAATAGGAAGACTTTTATATATAGCTAGATAAAAAAGTTGTCCAAGACTAACCTATTACGGAAAAACGTATAAGTCACATTAAAGGAGCGTTAATTATAATGTTAAGGAACCTAGAAAAGGGATCTAGGGACTAGAGAGGAAAATAATAAATCTTAGTACCTATAGTAGAAATACCAGTGGTTAAGTTAACTAGGTATTAGTTTAAACTTAAGGATAGAGATAAGCTAAGAGTTAACCTAAGTTACCTAGCGTATTATATGTTATTATGGATAGCTTATATAAATAACGTGTATAATATATATAGGGTACCAAAAGACAAGAACCGGAAGTACCTAGTAAGGATATATTAGGCACTAGAAGAAAACCGGTTTAGAGACGCTAGGTATATATATAGATAGCACCTAGTAGAAGTATAGAATTAAGGGGACCTAATACTTTAACCTAGAAGATTCCTTATAGAAGAATGCCTAGATAGACAACAGTAGTGGGACTGCCTAAAAAACACTTGTCTATAGCATATAGAGGAAAAGAAATAAACTAAATATTGGCTAAGAGTGGACTAAATATAAATAGGATCTAGCAGCTAATAGTTAGAAAAAGGGGAGGCCTATAGGACTAGAGGGAACTAGTAGTAAAGCCTTAGACCCTTAAAGGAGTCTAAGGACAATACCTAAACTTACAAGTTAAGTAGTAAGATTAACAGTTTAAAGTACTAATATATAGTGGAGTAATAAAGAACCACATATTACTAGCAATAGTAGAAAGAATAGGGTTACTATATAGATAAAAGGAACACCCGTATCCACTTATAACAATTTTAGAAGATTAGATAGCCTACAGAGAAGGCATTATTAATCTTAAAATAGGACCTATTTAGCTAACTATTAAAGGGAGACAGGTTAAAATGTCTTTTAATATCTTACCGTTAGGAAAAGATAAGGCAATACTAGGAATGCCTTAGTTACAGGAATATAATTTAAGGATTAATTAGGTTACAGGCCAGGTTAATATTAGAGATACTTAATAATGTAAAATGCGACAGTAAACCAAGTTGGTATAGTACTAAGTTAAAGCGATATATAAAGAGACTAAGTAAGGCTTAAGTTATGTACTAAAAAGATACTATAAGTATAGTAAAAAGTTATAGTCACCAGAAAGTAAAAAGCTATTAAAATATATAGCATGGGATTATAAAATAGAGTTAGAATTAGGAATAAGTCCAAAGTTATTTCCAATCTATAAGCTCACTAAAACTAAGTTAGTGGCACTTAAGGAGTTTGTCTAGGAGAACTTATAAAAGGGATATATTAGACCTTTGTAGTTATTAGTAGGATATCTAGTATTGTTTATCCTAAAGAAAAACAGAAAACTTAGGATGTGTATTAACTATAGATAGTTAAATAGTATTACCAGAAAGGATAGGTATCCTTTACCCTTAATTAGCGAAATCTAAGACAGGATAGGAAACGCAAAGATCTTTATAAAGATAGATCTAAGATAGGCGTACCATTAGATTAGGATTAAGGAAGGCGATAAATAGAAGGTAGCCTTTAGGTCAAAGGAAGGACTATATAAGCTATTAGTTATATAGTTTGGGCTTATAAACGCACTAGTAACGTTCTAGAAGCGAATTAATAGTATATTAGGAGAACACCTTAATAAGTTTGTTATAGCATACCTTAACAACATTATTATCTACTTAGAGAGTAAAAAGGAACATAGAGAACATGTTAAGTGGGTTTTAAAGAGACTATAAGAAGAATAGATGCCAGTAGCTATTAAGAAATGCAAGTTCTTTACAAGAAAGACAAATTTTATAGGATTTATCATTAAACTAGGAAAAATTAGCATAGACCCAAAAAAAGTCAAAGCTATAGTAAGTTGGCAAGAACTAGAGAACATTATATAGTTAAGATTATTTCTAGGGTTTTGTAACTACTATAGGAGGTTTATAGCATAATGGTTAAAGAGTATTAAGCCATTTATAAGGTTAATAAAAAAAGAGAAATTATGGGTTTAGGGTAGTAAGCAGAGGAAGCTATTCTAAGAACTTAAAGAGTTGTTTACCTAGGAACCAATCCTTAGGATCTATTAACTAGGGTTAAAAATAGTTATTAAAATAGATATATTAGACTTCGCACTAGGAGTATATTTGCTATAAAAGCACCAGGATATATAGCATCTAGTAGCGTACTATAGTTAAAAGATAATACCACTAGAACTAAACTATAACATCTATAATAAGGAGTTATTAGGTATAGTTACAGGTTAAAGAAATAGAGAGCATTCTTACAAGGCATAGAGAAACCATTTACGGTTAAGATGGACCATAAGAACCTTACAGGATTCCTAATAACAAAAGAACTTAACTAAAGATAGGTTAGATAGACAGAAATGCTTACGGAATACTATTTTAAAATTTAGTATACTAAGGGCATAGATAATGCACGAGCAGATACTCTAAGTAGAAAAGCTAAACTATAAAGTAATAAAAAGCTATTAGGGGCTTTACTACAAAAGGATTAAGACGGATTAATTAGGTATAATTACCTAAAGATTACAGCGACCAGAGAGGGTCAGATCCATAAATTACTAGAAAGTAATTAGATATAGAAGATCTAAGACGTATAGGTAGAGGATCTAGACATAGAATAGTATAAAAACAGAGAAACAACTTATATTCCAAGGTCTATTATAAAAGAGTTTATTAAGTTATTCTATAAGGGACTAACTTAAGGACATAACAGAGCTATAGGCTTAGTGTTAAGACTTTAAAAGGGGTATATTATTTAAGGAATCTGGGGACTAGTAAGATAAGTTATAAGAGAATATCTAAATTGCTAAAGAAACAAACCAATAAGGCATAAGCCGTATAGAGGGCTATAACCTGTTAAGACACTAGAGAGACCATAGGAAGTTATATTATAGGACTTTATTATTAAGTTACTAAAGTTAAAAGATCCTATTACAGGACAAGATTATAATGCGATTTTAGTAATAGTAGACAAGCTTATAAAGTGGGGATACTTTATAGTGTATACAGAAGAAATATTAGTAGAAGATATCGCTAGAATCTATATTAAGAAAGTATTTATAAGACATAGAGTACCAAGCAAGATTATATTAGATAGAGATCTAAGATTTATAGCAGCATTCTAGGAGGTATTCTTGGCGGAATAAGGAGTTTGCGCAGTAACCTTAACGGCATATTATCCGTAGACAGATGGATAGACAGAAAGGTTAAACTAGACACTAGAACAGTATCTAAGGCACTATATTAATTATATACAAAACAATTAGGTATTATTACTACCAGTTATATAGTTTGCATATAATATAATACTACAAAAAGGAATGGGAATGTTACTATTTAAGGCAAATTACGGGTATAAGCCAAGGTCATTGTTATCGCCATAATAAGTAAAGAAAACAAGTAGTATAGCTAAAGAAAGAATGGAGACTTTAATAAACCTTTATATAGACCTTAAGGAAACAGCTAAACTAGTACAAGAGCGAATAAAAAGGTACTATAATGCTAAGAGATCTAAGGGACCAGATCTTAAGGAGGGAGATAAAGTGTGGCTACTACACAAAAATTTTAAGAGTTAACGACTAAGCAAGAAGTTAGACCACGTCAGACTAGGACCTTTTAAAATTATACAGAGAATTTTATTAGTTATGTACAAGCTAAAACTACTAGCTAAAATAAAAATCTACCCTATACAGCATGTTGCAATGCTAGAGCTAGTATATAGGAGTGTTAAACCACCAGTTTACAAGGCAGATACGTACAGAGGATAAGAAGAGGATAAATAGTAAGTTTTAAAGATCGTCAGTTATAAGGACGTTAATAATAAAACATGGTATAAAGTAAAGTAGATAGGCTATAGTAAGACTACCTAGGAACCACTAAGCAACCTAAAGAACGCTATGGGAAAGGTATAGGAGTATTAGAAGAAAAGGGGTTAGGCAGCATTAATAAAGAAGGATCGCCAAAGAACGAGTTACCTAAGGGGGACCTAAGAGGAGTAATTGCTGAGCTACTTGGAGTTGTTTCCCTCGCAGGAGGAGAGTCTGTTCTTTTATCGCCCAGCTTAGACAAACCCTGTTAAACAAGTTTCCACTCCTTAGAATGAACCTTCTCACGGACCTTCTTAAGACGAAGAAGACGAGCCAAGGCCAGGAGATGAGCTTTAAGGGCATGCTGTTAAGCAGCCGCAGCCTTATGCTCCGCCTCCTAAGAACAACACAGTTTATTAAGGGCGCTTAAGAGCTTACCGTTAAGCTTTACAGTGGCAGATTAAACATAAGACCCTATAATAAGTTACTTAGGGAACTTAAAGACTGTTAAGAGTTATAGGACGCGTATACTTAGCATTAAAAACAGAACAAACGTTATAGGAGGAACGAATATTTGCCTTAGTACACTCTAAGCAAGAGGAAGGTTGTTAAGATAAAGGACTCGCTAGCGCAATACAAACTAACCCCTCTTTCGCACAATAAGAACAAGGAGATGGCATTACTTCACCTAGCGACAGTATGGCAGTAATAGTGCGAGTATAACAAGCTATAGAAGAAAGAGAAGTAGCTTTAGGCATAATAAGTAAGGATATTAACTAGACTAATTAGACGGATATTATACCTCTAGTGGACAACTTAGAGATATTAGGAATCTTTAAGGACAAAGATAAAGAGGAGGGAGATAGTGTTATGGATAGCTTAAGTACAATATTATAACTACTTGGAGAAGAGTTAGCGGAAGCTAGTTGATTAATATAGGTATAGTCTAGGATAGAACTAGTGGAACTATATAACGAGGAATAGTAACTAAGTCACGTAATATAATCTGTATAATCTATATAATCTATATAATCTGTAATAGAGCAGATAGAGCATATATACTTTATGGAGCAAAGAGGTTTCTTAGGCGTAAGGTTGTGTATTTAAAGGACCACAGTCCCTACCTAGATAGTTCTCTCTTTATAGTAAATCTTAGAATACAATTGGAGTTAATCTGTTAGGCAACCACTCCACTAGTTATTATTACGTTATTGACCTGTTTATATCTATATACCCAGCCTAATAACAGAACCCACCATAGTTCTTGCTATAAGGTTCCGTTACAACAGCTGTATATTCGCGGCTGGTGTTATTATATGTTCGTTCTAGTAGGGAGATAAAGGTTTTAAAATTAATAAAAGTGCTATTATAGAAGAATGGATCTATAGTTTATGCAGCGTCTTTACTTAATTAAGACATTCTATAGCTAACCTTGCTAGCTTTAGTAGGGTATTAATTATAGTTTATTAAGAGTTTAAGACGGAGCTTAGTTATAAAGGGATATAGGTTATTTTAGTTTCTATTAAACATTAGAGGATTAGGGAGCTTTTTAGATTTTATAACTGGTACTTAGTTTATTACATATATAGGTTAAGCTACTATTACTAGTTCTGTGTTCTTACTTAACGGGCTAGGTTTAGATACCATTATATTAATCTTATTTATAGGTATTGTTATTAGGGTCTGTAATATAAGTGCCTTAATATTATAGAGTTCTTTATAGAGTGCTTCTATTAATCGCTAGTGCTAGGCTTCTAGTATAGCCCACTACTAAGCTAAGGCGTCCATAAAGGACTATTGCATTATAGTTAACTGTTCCCTAACTAGGGTTATAATACTTATAGTTATTAAAAGGGATTTGAGTTTGTTTACTATTTTAATAGTGGTTATTTTAATATAAGATAATATAAGGGCGCGAAGAGGCTTTTGGGAAGATTTAAAGGAATAATATAAATTTTATCTAAATCTATAGGTATATAGCTCTTGCAGAGTATAAGACATTATATAAGGAAGAGAAAGGAACATAGGAAACTTGTAACTAAATATTTAGGGTTTTAGCAGTAGACGTGTGGGCATAAGCCTACGCGGATTTTGATAGGTTTTAACTAAATTCTATTACGTTAGTGGAATTTAGTGGAATTTAATTAAATTGGCGGAATTTAGCGGAATTTAATTGACTTTGGCAGAATTTAGTAGAATTTAATTGACTTGGTAGAATTTGGTAGAATTTAATTAAAGCGTTGGAATTTATCTGTTAAGTGTTTTACCGAGACATTCCTACTGTAACTGGGCTAGTCCCGTTATAGTAAATAACCACTAAACCTTCCTATTTATAACCTCTCCTATAAAGAGCTTAAGATCCTATAGGAGTACCTTAATGGCTTACTAGAAAAGGGATAGATTTGGCCTAGTAAGTTACTGGTAGGCGCGCCGATCCTCTTTATCCCCAAACCAGATAGAACTATAAGGCTATGCATAGACTACCGCGGTCTTAATAAGATTATAATTAAGAACTGTTACCTACTACTACTAGTTAGTAAAATGCTGGATTAACTATCTAGGGCGAAGATCTTTATAAAGCTAGACCTATAAGACGCCTATTATAGGCTCCGTATTAAAAAAAGAGGATAAGTGGAAGACCGCTTTTAAGGCCTAATATAGTTACTTTAAATATCTGGTAATGCCTTTTAGGCTAGCTAATATGCCTATAACATTCCAATTATATATTTATAGAGCCTTAGGGGGACTAGTTGACCGCATATATATTATTTATTTAGATAACATCCTAATCTACTTAAAAGATAAGGATTAGCACAAGTAATACGTCCGCGAAGTGCTAAAATGTTTAGATAATTAGGGCCTTTACGCTAAGGCGTTAAAGTATATCTTTAATACCAAGCAGGTTAAGTTCCTGGGCTATATTATAACGCCTATAGGCGTAGTTATAGACCTAGTACGGGTGTAGACAATCTAAGAGTAGCCGGAGCTAGAGAGCTACTAGGATGTTTAAGTGTTCCTAGGCTTTGCCAATTTCTATAGGCACTTTATCTATAACTATTTAGACATTACCTAACACCTATTTAACTACATTATTAAAGCTTCTTAAGACCTGGCCTAAGGAGTAAAAAGCTTAAAAGCGGGAAGGAAGAAAACTAAAAAGGGACTAACTAAATGGTATAAACCATGGATATAGTCTAGAAATGTATAGGAAGCCTTTTAGGAACTATACATAAAGTTTATAGAAGCTCCACTACCATGGTATTTTAACCTAGATTAGCCACTAATAATAGTTACTAATGTATTAAACTTTACCCTTACTGGTATCCTACTGTAACCTAATAGGCATCTAGACACTACTTAGCTTTACTAGAGACTAGTAACATTCTACAGTAGAAAATTCTAGGGACCTAAATTTAGGTATTATATCCATAATAAGGAACTACTAGCTATAGTTAACTGCTTTAAACAGTGGCAACACTACCTTAAGCACGCAAGCTATACTACTCGTGTACTCTTAGATTATTATAATTTATACTACTTTATAACTATAAAGGAGCTTATATCTTAATAGGCCAGATAGGCAGAGGAGCCCGCATAATTTAATTTTAAGATTAAATATAAGCTAGGGGAAAACAACCCTACTAATAGACCGTTACAACGGCTAGACTATATCAAAGGCTTTAAAATAGGAGAAGGAAAACAGATAATAAATATCTTACTCCCTATATTGTAGAACAAGCTCTAAGTATAGAATGCTTAAGCACCTACAGCTCCAAGCGCTGAGTTTTAGGCGGTGTAAACCCTATTGGCTTCTATTAATATTCTAACTAGTACCTGGTCTATTGCTAATAAGGGTCTAAATATACATAGACAAGACGTCCCTAATATACTCTTAGAACCTAGTAATATATTACCTCTAATTTCTAAGCTATCCCCTTAAACTAAAAGCAAAGCTATAGAGTAATTGGAACCTAGAGCCCTGCAATAACCAAAGAACTTTAACCTTATAGTGGCCTTCCTAACGCACGCGCACTAGAGAGTTATAAGATCTATAGTACTATCTAGTTATATACTTAGAGCAGTATAAGACGAAATAGCTTTTACCTAGGAACTATCTAAAAGGTTAATAAATCTTATCTATAAGGTATAACAAAGGGACGCCTCCTATACTATTTTTAATGCGGAAGTAGACCGGAAACGTAATAAAAAGGAAGCTGCTAGGTATTACTATTAGGAACTAGACCTAATAGGCCTACTATATGGATATAGTAAGGTTTAGGTGCTATAAAAAGTAAATCTATAACAGAAGATCCTTATAAGGAATTACAATAATCCTCTAGGCGGCCACTATAGTTAAGCCAAAACAGTAGAATTACTTTAACGCAAATACTACTAGCTAAAGCTTAAGTAGGAAGCAAAGGAGTATATTAGCCACTGCAAGAAGTGTTAAGTATATAAAATCCAAAGGCATAAGCTAAGGGGTTTACTTAAATTAGTTCCCCCTGCCAGTAAGCTATAGCAATATTATGCTATGGACTTTATTATAGATCTCCCACCCTTAAAAGATAGGCAAGGGCGAACATATAATTTAGTCCTAATACTTATTAATAGGTTTTTAAAGTACATCTAATACCTTCCCGTTAATAAGACAATTAATATATAAGCGCTTGCCAGCCTAATTAAGGAGAAATACTTTCTTAAAGTAGATTAGCCGCACTCTATTATTACTAATAGGGGCAGCGTCTTTATAAACTAGTACTAGTTAGATCTATGCTTTTATTTAAAGATAGACCACTATTATAGTATAGCTTTTTATCTATAAACGGATGGGTAAATGGAACGCTAGAACTAGGAACTAAAGTCTTACTTATAGATATATTTAAACTACTAGTAAGACAATTAGTGTAAGCTACTTCTATACGCGGAGTACACTTATAATTTTAAAGCAATACGTATCACATAAGTATGTACTAATTTAGATTGCCTATGGTGTCTAACTATTTAGGTTTAATAGTGTACCTAGCAATTACTAGCTAAGGCCGTATAATCAATTATAGGATCCTATTTGGAAGTCTAAGGACATCTACTAAAGAGTATAAGGATACCTTTAGGAATAAAAGGAGTAATAAAAGTATGTAAAGTAGAGCCTATAAGATACCCAAGAGTAGTATAAACTCTAGTATAACTATAAACATGAGGACAAGCATTTTAGAGTAGGCAATAAGGTCCTATTATATTTAACAAATATTAAGACCCGTTAACTATTAAAGAAGCTTAATATAAGATACCTAGGTCCTTTTTAAATTAAGGAACAAATTAGCAAGCTAGCCTACCATCTCTAGCTACTCCCATCTATAGCCTACGTGTATCTAGTATTTTATATAAATTTATTAGAACTATAGCATAGACCACTATTAGAAAAGAACTTCTATCTAGGCCCAATTAAACACCCTAGGGTGGTAGGCGAGCAGTATAAGGTTAAAGCTATACTATATTATAAATCTATTAAGAACAAGCTTTAATATAAAGTTAAATGGCTAGGCTAGCCCGTTAAGAACTCTATATAGGAACCAGAGGATCACCTTAATTATTATAAAGATATTCTAAAAGAATATTAGGACTAAGGTCCGTAATCTACAAATTACAGAAAGCGCTTTAATACTATAGTATTATCACAACCTATAAAGAAAGCTTATATGTCACGGAACCTAACCGCAGGGGCCTCTATAGGAGAGCCCCGTGCTCTTATATATACCTCGCGTATAGCTTATATTAGCTACGCGTGGGTGTATTACCTCCTTACGCCCTCGACCCTTACGATCGATTGCGTAACATCTTGTAGACTCCTTAAATACATACGTTCAGCTACTATTGACCTCGTCCCGTAACATTACATTGCGCCTTTTTTATCACTAACGTCCAGCCTATAACCAATTCTACGTCTCTGCGATACTGCAGGCGCTGCCAGAAGTAGCGTGTCCATAAGTTACCTTACTTCGTACTTCTAAAGAATTAATAATAGTAAGACAAAATTCCTTACTAGCCACTATGTTAAACTTAAAGAATAATCTAATGCCTATACTAAACCCATAACGCCAATTAATCTTAGGAGGATTTAATTTATTAGCCTTAGCCTTAACCCCTAAGGGGAAGCCTAGTAGCTTAAAAGACTATAACAACCTTAATAAGGTGGGTATTAATAATATCTTATTCTTTATTAACTATATAACTATAAATAAATAAGCTGAAGAACTACTACCTATTAAGATTAAGATATAAGATGCTAAGATATTTATAAAAATAATAGCATAAGAACCTAATAAATACTACTACCTTCTATAGAACTACTACCTAAAGCTTATATAAGCTAAGATACATGCCGCCTAAGATTATAATATTATCTAAGACTTATAAGCTCGTGAGGTGCTTGCTAATAATATACGTTAAGAGATTAAAGATGACCTCTATATGTCTAAACGCGACGTCCAATGACTAAAGAAGGCTAAGATTATACTTATTACTATAGTTACTAAAAGAGAGGGTATAATTAAATACCTATAATCTTAGCTTAATAAGTATATTTATAATAATACCAGATACCTCTTTACTGTATATAACGCTACCTAAGTCTCTACGCCCCTAGCAACCGTACCTACTTAACACTTAATAAAGGATTAGTGCTAAATAGCTTTACCTAACAGGAACCCCTACTATAGCGGCAATAATAAAAGCTATAATAATTAAACCTAGACTACTATTATAGGGTTTAATATATACTACCCTAATCCCCTAACCTTTTAGGGTAACTATAAGGAATACGGCTACTAGAAGATATAAATCCGCAAAAAACTAACCTAGAGTGCCTACCTTTTCCCTATAGAAGATACTAAGATTGGCTATATTATTAGGTAAATAAAGGGCATCCTATTTAATAGACTCTTCGCTTAATAAGAGACTAATAGTCCCTAAAGGTAGTAGTTCTACTAGGAAGTCCTTAATAACTTTAACTAAATATACCGCAACCATAACCTAGTAGCCACTAGTTAAGCTAAACTATATACCCTAAAGATAAGCCCCACTAAATTATTTAATAAGTTCTATATTAAATTATAGGAATACACCAAAGTTCTTACCTAAGATAATACTAAAGACCAAGAAGATCTTCTTAAAAAAGTTACTTATTGCCTTAGTTACGCAGCCGCCAGCTATAATTATAATAATAATTATAATATGGTAGCAGCCCTATAGAAGATTAAACAACGGCTAAACTAAATTGCTACTATAAATCCCTACCTAAAGACCTCCCTATAGGAGCCCTTTGGACTACTAAACCACTAATACCTACTACCCTAAGCAATACTACTAGTTCTAATATCAACCTCTCTATACTAACATTCCCGTAGAAGCTACTAGATAGAAAGCGCAAGCTACTCTAAAAGCTACAGCATTGCTATAAATGCTATTAAGAAGGCTGCTATAGCTATAGCCTAAACTACCTAATGGCCAGGTTTAATGGCTATTATTTAACACCTAACCCTATACCTTAAACACTAAATATGGCGCTATATGCTATTACTATACAAGATAAAGACGCAGTAATAGTAGTAGAGTTAGATATAGAAATGGAAAACGCTAAGTCCTAGCCCTAAGCTATAGGTTGGGACGCCCTAATAATAAGGGGATCTATATATTAGCCTACTTAATGAATAGTTTTACCAATAATAGAAATTACTACCAAAAAACAATATAAAAGCTATTCTATAATTAATTGCGGAGCTATTAATAAATTTATAGATACCTAATTTATGCGCACTTATAACTTATCTACCTTACCCCTTACTAAAGCCTACGCCCTATAACTTGCTAATAGTAGTTGTACTATATAGAAGATTACCTATATAGTATAACCCCACCTAGATATAAATAGGCACTAGGAAGAACTCTAGGCCTATATTATACTACTTACTAACTATCCTATTATCCTTAGAATGAACTAGCTTAAATAACACAACCCTACTATTAACTGGAAAAAGAAAGAAGTAACCTTTAACTCTAAATACTGCAGAGAGACTTGCCTAGGGCATAGCCTAGCCGCCTTTACCTACTCCCTAGGATATTAACCTAAGGAACCCCTTATTACCCCACCTATAACTAACTACCACTATATAAGTGCTACGGCCTTCTACTATATAGTATATAGGAAAGGCTAGACCGTTGCTATAGCCTCCTAATTATGACTATATAAGCTTAATAAAGAATAGGACTATATCCTCTATAGTAATAGGATAGATATAGCTGACCTCTTAGAAAATAATACCCCCGCAAAACTCTATAGACTTTTACCTTTAGACTTTAAGAAGTTTATAAAGCTTAAAAAAGGATTTACCAATAAGGAACTCCGCAATCTCCTCCCTAAAAGGTACTATAACTTTATTAATATATGCTTATAAAAGAGCGTAGATATACTCCCCTTATATTAACCTAATAACTACGCTATTAATATTAAATAAGGAAAAACGCTACCCTATAAGAGACCTTACCTAATATTAAAAGACGAACTTTTTCTAGTTGTTAAAAAGTATATTAATAAGCACCTTAATAAAGGGTTTATTTACCCTAGTATATCCCCAATAATTGCCCTATCTTCCTTACTGAAAAGCTAAAAGAAGGTATCTAATTCTGTGTTAACTATAGAGGACTTAACGCTATTATAATTAAAAACTAATACCCTGTACCGCTTATATATAAGACTTTTAAACGGCTTAGCTAAGCCAAAATCTATACTAAGCTTAATATTATCGCTGCTTTTAACCGCCTTTAAATATAGGAAGGTAACAAATAGAAAACCATATTTGTATTACGCTTTGGCTAATTTAAATATACTATTATACCCTTTAGCATATATATTGGCCTAAGCAGCTTCCAAAGCTATATTAATAAAGCCTTATAGGACTACCTTAATGACTTCTGCTCTGCGTACCTTAGCAATATACTTATTTATAGTAATAATCCTTCTAAGCATACTAAGCATATTTAGAAGGTCCTATAGCGCCTTAGAGATACAGAACTTTATATTAATTTAAAGAAGTGTAAATTTTTAGTTACAGAAGTAAAATACCTTAGACTAATTATTACTACTAAGGGTGTCTGTATGGACCCTAAGAAGGTATAAATAATTACTAAATGGTAAACTCCTAACTGTATTAAGGATATATAAGCCTTCCTTAGTCTTGCTAACTTCTATTAAAAATTTATATACAACTTCTTAGGTGTTATAGCACCACTTATAGCAATAATGCAAATAAAGGGTCTTCCTATAAAAGGAAGAAAAACATACCTATATTTTACCTGGACGCCCAAATATAAAAAGGCGTTTTAAAACCTTAAAGATGCTTTTACTAAAGCACCTATCCTAGCTTACTTTATATTAGGATGGCAACTCTACCTTAAAACTAACTCCTTAGACCACGTTAATATAGGCATCCTTTCCTAGATAGGCGACAACGGCCTTCTCTACCTAGTTATATTCTATTTATCTAAGCTTACACTATAAGAGTATAACTATAAGATTTATAATAAAGAACTTCTTGCAATTATATAAGCGTTTAAAGAATTCTAACTAGAACTCTCCTTAGTAGAACCTAACTAGCCAACTAAAGTCCTTATAGATTATTATAACCTTAAGTACTTTATAACTATAAAGCAACCAAATTAACGCTAAGCACGCTAAAACGAATTTCTCTCTAGTTTTAACTTTAAAATCGTATATAGGCTAGGAGTATAAGGTACTAAGCCTAATAGCCTAATACGCCGTTTGCAAGACCTTCCTTAGTTAGAAGATGACCCTTATAATTAATTCCAACAATAGACGATTCTAAAAGCACGAAACTTGGCCCTAGGTATACTACCCAAAACAGAACTAACTGCCCCTTAGCTTTATACCATAGAACTAAAATTACCCCCTAAAATTAATAAGCTTATTACCGCAGTATATAATATCTCTATTAACCTATTACTGCATTAACTAATTACCGCAAAGATTGTTGGTACCTATACGCTACCTATTAACCTCTAAAACTTAGGCTAGATTAATATAGCAGCTTTAAAAGTAAAAGAGAACAGGCTCTATTATAGAGGCTATCTATTTATCCCTAACTTAGAAGACCTATAATGGCAACTAATCCAAATAGCCTATAACCTCTAGTTAAGCGGCCACCCAGGTAAGGGAGAAACCTATAAGCTCCTTAGCCAATACTACTTCTAGCCCAAAATAATAGACTTAATTAAATACTTTATAAGCACCTACTATAGCTATAAGCGTGCTAAAGTATTTCACATAAAGTACTAAGGACTACTATACCCTCTACTAATACCTATACGCTAATAGGCAGATATTGCTATAGATTTCGTTATTAACCTACCACCTTATAAACGACATGGCCAAACCTATAAGAATATCCTTATAATAATATGCCGACTTATAAAAGAACGCCACTACGTCCTAACCAAAGGTGTAGCTGTAAGTAATGTTGCTAACGCCTTTCTCCGTAAAGTTTACTAACTATACAGGTTACCTAACTCTATTACGTCTGACTAAGGCACGTAATTTAATTCTAACTTATAAAGGCGGATCTACTAACGCCTTAGTATCTCCATTAAGATATCTATATCCTTTTACTATAAAACTGCTAGATAACCAGAAAACGTTAACGCTAGCATAAAGGCGTACTTATAATAGGTAGTTGCCTATAGTTAAGATAACTAGGTAGACCACCTTTCGCTAGGTAAATTTGTAGTAAATAACTACATCTTAGCTACTATAGGACTTACCCCGTTCTTTACAAATAAAGGTTATTACCTATAATCTAGTATAGAGCCACCAGAGCCTATTAATAAAAAACTGCTATATAGAAAATGCCTTAAGATGCTACTTGCTAATTAACATACAGCCTATATAAAAGATCTACTTAACTACTATAAAGGAGAGATGGCCTGGGCCTAAGCAAAATAAGCTTACTTCGCCAACTATTACAGAACACTACCACCTAAGATGCGTGTTGGCGACTAGGTATAGTCAGATATATGCAATATCTCTATGCAGAGGCCTATAAAATTACTTAATTATAAGAACCTTGGCCCCTACTAGATTAAACGAGTTATTAATAGGGGAGCTATATATAAACTAGAGCTTCTGCCTACCTTAGCTACCTGTAAAGTATAGCCTATGTTTTACCTATAGCTACTATACCTTTACTAACCTAACTCTCTACTAGGACAAATATAGCTTAAACCCTTACTGGTACTAATCTAAGATAAGAATAAAGATAAGAACTACAAGGAGTAGACTATTAAACAAATTATTAACTCTAAATACTTTAGCAAAGGCAGAGGACGGCGGCTCTACTATAAAGCCACCTATATAGGATTTGATATAGATTAGCCGGAATAGCAACTATAGGAAGACTTTAAGAATGTAAAGGACCTAATTAGCAATTTCTACTACGTGAACCTATAGAAACCGGGCCTAAGCAGAGATTTTATACCTAATCCTCTATAGGAGCCCTTATAGAGTTAAACCGTTATACATTACTATATAAGGGTAAATTGCTATTAGATTGCCACAGATTGCTATAAAGTGCGATTACGTAACTGGAAAACTTTAAGATGTCTAGGAACCTCAACCGGTAGTTAAAGTTGTCTAATTAGTTAGATTCTAGATACTAAGGAGAAACTAGCTAATTAGGATTTTCCATCCCTAGGATAGAAAATCGCTATTAGCTTACCTACTACTAGCGCCTTAGCGACCCCCCTTATACCTTACTAACAACCCCCAAGTCCTAAGTTAGAAGCATCTATACAAGCCTATTACACCTATAATAATATTTCTTCTTCTTTTCTATACCCTAAGCGTTCCCCCTATATATATATAGTAACTATAGCGTTACCGGAGCTCCGCCTTAATAGGAGGGGGAGTAGTATTACGGAACCTAACCGCAGGGGCCTCTATAGGAGAGCCCCGTGCTCTTATATATACCTTGCGTATAGCTTATGTTAGCTACGCGTGGGTATATCACCTCCTTACGCCTTGACCCTTATAATCGATTACGCAACGTCTTATAGACTCCTTAAATATATACGTTTAGCTGCCATTAACCTCGTCCCATAACATTATAGTAGGCTAAAAGAGGCCCTAAAGAGTAAATAGGCCAAATTGGATATAAAATAAATAAGCTCTAGAAACTAAAAGGATTAACTAGGGCTACGGCATAAGGCAGGATAGGTCCTTAGCCTTTTTATATATATAGTATAGAATTAATAGGGTATTTTGCTAGAAGTGCATTCCTATTTATTAGTCTATATTAGGAATAGTATTCCTATACCTTCCTAAATACCTTATAAGGCCTTCCCAATTGCTACTATATATAAGAATTAATCCTAAATGCCTAAATTAAAAGCCACTATGCCTTATCCTTAGGTGTAGGATTAGTATCCATTGGCCTACTAAGTAATGGCTAATAGGAATAAGATCTAGATCTAGATCCCTTAGTAGGAGTATAGGTAGGCATAAAAACGGGGGCAGGCTAATAAGGTATAGATAAAGCAGAGATCTTTAAACGCTTAATACTAATATTAGGCCCAAACTAGTACTAATAAAGTTCTTAAGGTATAAGCTTGTAGTTAATAAAGATATACTTAAGCCTAGAATAAATAGAGATTTTAGCTGGCTAGTAAAGACTAGAATCATTAAGACCTTGCTATAGCAATTATTAGTTACCTATCTGCTAGGTACCCAAAGGGTAACCTACCTAATACTATATTATATTGTGCTCTTTTAAAACTTAACGCGTATATATAAACTCCTTCTTATAGTAGACAATAACCTTCTTCTTATTACCCCCATCCTTTACCCTATCCTTAGTATACCAACCTTGCTCCCTTATTAGGTGTTACTAGCTAGCTTGCTAGGAATTATAGGCGGTGTAGATGGCTGTAGTATAGTCTTAAATTTAACCTAGCTATTTGTGACGGTGCTAGAGCGCGTCACCTGCCATATTCAACCAATTAGGATTTTCCATGCCCGGCATACAAAATCGCTATTGGCTCGCTTACCACTAGCGCCTTGGCGGCCCTCGCGATATATCTACCTACTGCCCCTAAACGATTCTTCTTCTTCTTCTTCTCCTTAGCTTAGTATTCTTATATAGTAGCAATCTACAAACTTTAGTTTAGAAGCATTTATATAAGCCCATTACATTATACTAAGCTCTCCCTACATTGCCTAGGAAGGCCTTAATAATATCCCACCCTAAAAGAAGACCTTCATCTGCAACGACGCGTCAACGCGTTATACTTAGACATTAAAAAAAACTTACACTACCACGCCTAAGAAGGCCTTAATAATATCCCACTTTATAGGCTAGACTGTACTTAACCTACACCCCTAAAAGAACCCTGGAATTAAAACCGAATTATATAATTCTAACGAACTTTAGGAAGCTAACAATGGCACCTAAAGCAAGCTTATCTAAAAGACCTACCTCTACCCAAGAGGAACACGAGATCCAGTTAGGATCAGAAATTAAAGACAATAATAACGGTACAGGTATACATAAGCAGATTTATGCCCTTGCTGCTAATTAGAAGGTCAATTGTCTTTAAGCCCAAAGTATATAAGAGACTCTAAAGGAGATCCTAGAAAGCCTTACTGCCTTATAAAATAGCCCAGCCTCCCCTTTACAAAGCCTTAGTTAACCCATTCGCTTAACCAAATACAATATACTAGAGAGTATAGATATAATAATAAAGTAATTAAAGTCCGTCAAGCTCCCTGACCCTCTACTATTATTAAACGGCATAGACCTAACCTTTAAGAACTAGAGAATCTAGGTACGAGGAAAGCTTTATATTAACCATAACCATTTCCCCTCTAAAGAAGCTAAAATGCTCTACCTCTTTAGCCGAACCATTGGGGACGCCCAGCGACACCTTTAGGCCAAGTTTAAGAACAAGTCACCTATTCGGTTTACATCTATTAACAAAATAATACAGCATCTAGCTGCTATTTATATTAATCTAAATAAAGTACGGGATACCCGTTATAACTATAATCGCCTAATAATAAAATTAAACCAATCCTTTACTAAGTTCTAGACTTAATTCTTATACCTAATAGGCGAAGGCTAGGTTCCCCCTAAGAACTATTATTTGGACCTATATAATAAGCTAACGGTCTAACTATAAGAGAAGATTATAGTAGCCTTAGACGACCTATTAACCTACCAAAGACTCGCAGCCTAATATTTATTGCTGGATTTAGAACTAAAACGAATTAATACTCGTTCTAATTAACCAAAGCGGCCCTATAGCAACCGTAACCTATCCGCAACACCAACGGGAGCTAGCATTAGAAGATAAACCATAACTGCCCTTATACTAAAAGCGGTTATAACTGCCTACCCGCAAACCTTGCCTAACCTACTATATACCATACCTTCAACTAATGCTCGTCACAATACCCTAATTAACCCTGCCACGGTCACGTGCTTTAATTACGGAAAGAATAGTTACTTTACCACGTCCTACCCAGAGCTAAAGAATATGGGTAATATTAAGGAGATAAAAAAAGAAGAAACGTCCAATAAGTTAGGAAAAGAAGAACCCTAGGGAAAGACTCCCCCCTAGGGTATCCTATTAATCTTAAAGAGATTAATCTAAGTTAGCTAATAGGTAAAAAACACTTTATAGTTCCATATATAGTATCTTAAAATAGATATAGGGTTAATATAACTACCCTTATTAATACTAGAGTAAATAGCTTTGCCTTTATAAACACTATTTATACGAATAATGTTGCTAAGTTTTTAAATATAAATACTACCTGACTAGAGAAGCCTATTTAAGTAAAAGGCTATAACAGTTAAGCCGGTATACCGGTTACCTACGTTTTAAAGCTATATATCGCTATTAATAGACAACGCTAGTTTAGCATTCCCTTCTATATCCTAGACCTAGGGTTACACAATATAATTCTTAGCCAAAAATAGATGTTCTACTTTAATATTTAGCTAAACGTTTAACAAAGACAGTTTGTCTTGCTAGAGAATAGACCAAAGTTACCCTCCTTTATTAGGGAAATCTGCACTAACCGCAAGACGTTAGCCGCAAAGGCTAATCCTACCTACTAGTAGGATATTAGGAACCGCGACCTAGCCTTCGCCCAAGAAGATGCCCGCCATAAGGCTAGCAGGAACTCCGTACCAACAAAGATACTCCCCTAAAGGACTATAGTTAAGGAGGACTCTACTTATAGAAGGGAAACGGATACTAATATAGACAAATTCCAAATTACGGAGATCCGGCTAATAGGAAAGAGGATGTACTAACAAAACATAAAGGATAACCTTTAGAAGATGCAATAAGAGCTAAAAGGAGTAAAAATAACACCAATACCCTAAAAGCCCCCAAGGCCATAGATAACCCTACTATTACACAACACCCCTATAGTAGACATCGCGGCAATTAGTGCCATAGGTTTCCACTTTAATATATATCAGAAGGACAACAAAGTCTTTACTACTAGTTTATATAAAATCAACCAAATCATTGCCAAGAGGGAAGAAGGGCTAGTAGAGGAAACTAATAAGGAACTAGTTAAGCGCCTCCTCCCCACTTACCTCTTAAACTATAGAGACGCGTTCTCAAAAGCAGCTTTAGATATACTACCCCCCTACCAAACCTATAATTATAAGATTTAGTTAGAGACCAATAACTCCCTAGGCTACAGCCCCCTTTACTAGCAAACTATAGAGGAACTAAAGGCAATAAAGCAGTACCTAATTAACAACCTCTATAAAGGGTTTATTAAGCCAAGCCAGGCTCCCTTTACTTCCCCTATTTTATTTATAAAGAAACCTAATAAAAGCCTTTGTTTCTGTATTAACTATCAGAAACTAAACGCTATTACTTAGAAGGACTAATACCCTCTCCCTTTAATTAATAAAACCCTTGCATATCTAAGCCAGGCTAAAATCTTTACCAAGCTTAATGTCTGCTAAGCTTTTTACTAAATTAGGATGGACCCTATATTAAAAGACCTAATAACGTTCCGTACCCATTACAGGTATTACAAATATAAAGTCCTTCCTTTTGGACTAACAAATAGGCCAGCCACTTATCAACGGTATATAAATAATATTCTTTTTAATTACCTTAATAAATTCTATACAGCATACCTGGACGATATTCTTATATACTTAAATAACGAACTTAAGCACTAAGTTTATGTTAAGAAGGTCCTAAAGAGACTACGGAATATAGGCCTACAAGTTAATATCAAAAAATGCGAATTTAGAGTAAAACGCACAAAGTACCTTAGGTTTATTGTTAGTATAAAAGGAATTAAAGTTAACCTAGAGAAGGTTAAGGCAATCCACAACTAGAAACCCCTTTACACTATAAAGGGAATCTAGTCCTTTCTTAGCTTTTGTAATTTCTACTATCAGTTTATCCGTAACTACGGAGTTATAGCTAAGCCTCTTATACAACTAACTAAGAACAATACGTCTTTCATCTTTAATAATAACTGTATAAAAGCCTTTAAGGAGTTAAAGGACCAACTTATCTCCTCCCTAATTCTTCGTTACTACAACCCAGACCTTAAATTAATACTGGAAACGGACGCCTCCAATAGGGTAGTAGCAGAAGTCCTTTTACAGCTACACCCAAACAGCAAATGGTACCCTATTATGTTCTTCTTAAAAACAATAGCCCCAGCTAAGTGCAACTACGAAGTGCACGATAAGGAAATATTAGCTATTATATAATTGTTATCCTAGTGGCGCGCAGAGCTTAGAAGCACAGACTCTTAAATTAAGGTTTATACCAATTATAAAGCCCTTAAGTATTTTATAATAACAAAATAACTTACCAGTTAATAGGCCTAGTGGGCCAAGATACTCTCCTAATTCTCCTTTACGATTATATACCGCCCCGGTAGGCAAAATACTAAAGCTGACGCCCTAACCCAGAGAGAATAGGACATGGGGCCACAAAATAAGCTAAAGGCTTAGCACCAAACACGCGCCCTCCTCCGTACTAAATAGCTTAACCCGCGTATCCTTAAGGAACTGAGCTCTAAACAGAATAAGGTAGCACTTATAGAAGAAGAGACCCTAGACAAACTAATAGAACTAATTAATCGCATCTTAACCGTAAACCGCATAGCTGAATCCCTAAAAGCCCTCCGCGATTAAGCTATGGGGGGTAACCCTAATTTAAAAATAGAAGACGGACTGCTTCTATATTAAAAACGGCTTATAGTTCTAGATATTAACAACCTACAAATAGAGCTAATTTGTGAAGCCCACTGTTAAGTCTCTATGGCGTACCCTAGTTAAGACAAGACCTACTAACTACTATCGCCTTATTACTATTAGCGAGGACTCCTGTCCGATATAGAACAATTTATTAGAAATTGTTATGCTTGCAAACGCGTGAATACCCCTAGGGACTAAACTCCTAGATAGCTGCAACCACTGCCAGTCCCTAAACGCCCTTAGCAATATATTACAATGGACTTTAAATCATTCCTAAAGGACAAACACGGTTACAATATGGCCTTTATAGTAGTCGACTAACTAAGTAAGCAAGCCGTTTCCCTCCCTTGCTTTAAGACTACGACCGTAGAGGATATGGCCCATATATACATTAACAATATCTACCGGATCTATAGCGCTCCTAAGTTAATTATCTTTAACTATAGACCCTAGTTTATATTAGACTTCTAGAACAAATTCTACTGCATCCTTAGGATTAAGATTAAGCTCTCTACTATATTCTACCCTTAGACCAACGGCCAAACCAAGATTATAAACTAGTACCTTGACCAGCGACTTCGCCTCTTTATTAACTACTACTAGGATAACTAGTTGGAACTACTACCTATAATAAACTACGCACAGCTCACGCTCCCTTATAATAGTATAGGAATGTCGCCATTTAAGTTACTCTATAGATACAGGCCACGAACATCCTTTAATTGGGATAGACCTATAGGACCTATAACGGCCCGCAAACGCCTTAGCTATAAAGAGGCCCAGATATTTACCAAGAGAATACACAGGGCCTAGGAAACTGCCCAAGCAATTATAAAAGGGGCACAAGAGAAGAAAGAGACTAACGTAAACTAATACCACCACAAGGTAGACTTCCACGTAGGAGATAAGGTATAGGTGTTAATAAAGAACTAAAAAACCTAGAGGCTAAGCCACAGGCTAGACTACTAAATAGCTGGCCCCTATAAAATCCCTAAAAAGGTAGGGCACTCTTTTAAGGTTAAGCTACTAGAGTTAATAAAGATCCACCCTATCTTCTCTCCAGACCGACTGTGGAAGGCCGCGGACGATCTATTACCTAGATAGTACAATAACCCCCTACCACCAATTCAGATTGCAGAGGACGAAGAATAGGAAGTTAAAGAGATCTTAGCAGTAAAGAAGGACCGTAGTACCTTAAAATACCATATAAGCTGGGTAGGTTATAACGAAGATCTAGAATGGTACCCTATATCTAATTTTAAGTACTCTCCCTATAAGCTACAAGATTTCCACCTAGCCTACCTAGACCTCCCTAGACCACCATGCAAGTTAAATAGCTGGGTTAAATGCTAGGAAGAGGGGTTAGATAACTATAATAATTTAGACAATAATAAAGAACTTAGACAAAGCCTAAGGGCAGGCTTTTTTAGGAGGAGGGGGTGATGTGATAGTGCTAAAGCGCGTTACCTGCCATATTTAACCAATTAGGATTTTCCATGCCCGGCATACAAAATCGCTATTGGCTCGCTTACCACTAGCGCCTTAGCGGCCCTCGTGACATGTCTACCTACTGCCCCTAAACAATTCTTCTTCTTCTTCCTCTCCTTAGCTTAGTATTCTTATATAGTAGCAATCTACAAGCTTCGGTTTAGAAGCATTTATATAAGCCCGTCACACTATTTAGCATTGGCGCTAGAATAAGAGAGAGCCTAGGCGATATAGTAGTTAAGGATATTAAAGGATCATCGCTACTTAGGCCTAAGCTATATTGAAGCCTAAAGTTAGTAATGGAAACCTATTAAGGATAGAAAAGCTTACCTTAACGTAACTACTGCTCTTAGTACGTATACATTAATTATAAAGACTAAAGGTATTAGACCTTATATAGTGGGTCTTATTATAAGCATCTAGAATCTTCTTATTAGATTTCTGGTCGTTTAAGGACGTATATATAAAGTTATTTAGGTAGGACTAGTACCAGTTATGGGTTAGCAGAGGTTAGAGTTCTATATATAGCGGCAGGGCCAAAATATACTATAGAATTGGCTTAGAAGAGCAGTTAGTAGGAGAATAAAGATATAACAGAACCTTGTAGCAGGAACTACGGTGGGTCCTGTTATTGGGCTAGGTATATAGGTAAGAACAGTTTAACAACGTAATAATAACTAGTGGAGTAGTTGCCTAATAGATTAACTCCAATTGTATTCTAAGATTTACTACAAAGAGAGAACTATCTGGGTAGGAACTGTGGTCCTTTAAATACACAACTATACGCCTAAGAAATCCCTTCGCTTTATAAGGTACGTATGCTCTGTCTACTCTATTATAGATTACACAGATTATATAGATTATTGTCACGGAGTGAGTACAAGTGGTGATAATATATAGCGAAGTAGATATTATTAAGCTATGTACATAAACTGTGTGATGAAGTCAAGACGTTGCGTAAGGAGAGAAGGTAAGGAAATGGGAAGAAAGGGTATATATCGCTAGTTTGGTTGCTTGGTCGACACGTACACGGAGCAGAATAGGGTTTAAGTAGCGGTCCTAGCAGAACTTGGCAGGATTTGGTGGACTTGGCAGAATATGGCAGAATGCGGTAAATTGCCGTCAGATTGCCGTAGATTACCGTCAGATTGCCATCTCGTGGTCGGTCTCTTCTTGCTGCGTAGGTGGAAACAGGTGGATGTGTATAAGGTGTTATGGAGGAGTCCCGTAATAGTACCCCCCCTTTAAACTTGAGCTTCTGCGAGATAGGGCTGAGGTAGTTCTAGGTGGAGTTCGTGAAAGTCTTCTGCGGCTTGTGTAAGTCCTATAGAGTTAACAGGTTCCTATAAGGGCTTAGTAAAGCCTCTCCATTTCGTAAGATATATATATTTGCGTTTCCGTTTGTCGTACTTAATGTCGTTAACTCTTTTAATGAGGTATTTATCCTCACCATCTACTTTGACTAGTGGGGGAGGGTCTTAGATCTGTCTAGGTAGGGCATCTGATATAGGGGCGGTAGGGTAGAGGACTGACGTATAGAATACAGGGTGGATTTTAACCGTATTAGGGAGCTTCAGTTGGTAGGCATAAGGAAAGACAACTTTTTCAACCTTATAAGGGCCGGCGTTCTTCCAGTTAATTTTCTTAGTAGGTCGTTTCGTGTTTAGATTTCTTGCGTCTAGCCAGATGAAGTTACTAATTTAGTAAGCTAGTGCTAGGGTTTGGTTCTTATTTGCTACGGCTTTATAGATAGACTAGGCCTATGTTATTTTGTTAGTAAGGAACTCTTATAGTTCTTCTATTTTCTTTATAAATTTATTTGCTTCTGTAACTTGTAAGGCCTAATAAGCTAGGCGAGGAATATTACTAAAGGGTTTAAAACCCATTTATAGGTGCTGGCTGTAATTAGCTAGGAACGGGGAGACCTTTATAGTTTCTAAGACGGAGTTATTTACAGTAAACTTAGCAAATGTAAGCCAGTCTATCCAGTCGTCCTGTAAATACAACGTGTATATCCGAATATACTGTTCCATTATAGTATTTGCACGTTCCGTTTAACAGTCCGTTTCTGGGTAATATGCCGTAGACAACAGCGCTTTAATATAGAGTTGGGTAGTTAGTTCTTCCTAAAACGCTAAAATAAACTGGCGGCCTCTATTGGAGATAATTGTTTTGGGAAGTTTATGGAGTTTCTATATATAATCCAGGAACAGTTGGGCAACGGTAGGTGTTAATATATTAGGGCAGGCGATTAAGTATCTTATTTTAGATAGTTGGTCTATAACTACCATAATGTTTGCATAGCCTTTACTTATGGGGAGATTAACAATAAAGTCAATTAAGATGTCCTTCTATCTTTGGTCTGGAACAGGCAGTGGCTTTAGAAAGCCGTTGTACTTCTTATATAAGGCTTTAGCTCGTTGGTAGGTGTAATAGCTAGAGACGTACCTTCGTGTTATATTGTGTATGTTTGGCTAGTAGTACTCCCGTTAGAGCAGCTCTAGGGTTTTTCCTTAGCCTGGGTGGCCGGCTACTGGTAGATTATATACGTGTTTAAGGAGCTTGAGCTTAAGTTTGTCGTAGTTAGGTATAACTAGGCGGTTTTAGTAGTATAAGCGGTCTTTGCAAGCTTTATATTTACTTAGAGAGATCTTTTTAGAGCGTCTAACGCTATCTTAAATTAACTTGAGTGTCTCTTGGATAAACTTATTATTTGGGTATTTGTTAACTATAATCTGCTTAATTAATTAATTAGTTATTTTAAGGACGTATACTATAAGGTCTTTAGCTAGGGGATTAAATAATTTAGGGCGAAGCAGCGTTTAATTGTGGTAGGCGCGCGCTTCTTTCTATGCTGTTATATCTTATAAATGTTGAGTTAGGGTATTAGGTTTTTGACCTTAAACGCCTAGGTGGTATATGATTAAGAATTAGAAACGAGATAGATATTCTAATCAGCGGGCTTAACAATAACTTAGCTATTTCGTAGTTATGAAGTATTATAGATTCTTATAGTTGCTAAGAACCTTAATTAGAAATCCGGCGCCTTCTAGTTTGGGTTGCTATTGTTTAAAACATTTAATAATAGCCAATAATTCCTTATTGTAGATCTTATAGTTACATTCGGCTGGACTTAATTGTTTTAAGAAGTATACTACTAGATGCAGTACTCCTTCCTTATTATACTGAGATAGAATGCCTCTAGTGACGTAGTTAGATGAATTAGCTTCTATAACACTCTTTTGGTTTGGGTTAAAGTGTTAGAGTATAGGTGCGGTGGTAAACATGACTTTTAGATAGGTAAAGGCCTTCTTGCATTCCTTATTAAAGATAAAGGCTTTATCCTTTTGTGTTAGAGCTATAAGAGGTAAAACTAGGGCGGAGAAGTTATTAATAAACCGTTGGTAGAAATTAGCAAATCCTATAAAGGCTCTTACGTCCTTGACGTTCTTGGGTTCTTACCAGTTTATAATTGCTTTAATCTTCTTTAGGTCCATTTATATACCGTCTATAGAGATAATAAGTCCAAAGTATAGAACTTCTATTTTATAGAACTCGTATTTATCTATATCTAATTATAGTCTAGCTCTACGTAGGGCTTTTAGGACAAGGTTAACGTGTTTCTTATATTTAGCTAGGTTATTGCTATATACCAGGATGTTATTAATATAAGCAGTACAGAAAACGTCCAGGTAAGGTTATAAGGTATTATTTATAAAGTATTGGAATGAACTTGGGGCATTTGTGAGGCCAAATAGCGTCACTAAGTATTTAAACAGTTTATATCTAGTACGGAATGCGGTAAGCCATTTATCTTCTTTTATAATATGGAGGCGGTTAAATATATGGATAAGGTCGAGTTTCGTATAGTAGCGAGCCTTACTTAATCAGTTTAGTGTTTCTTAAATTAACAGAAGCGGGTACTGATTCTTAATAGTGATAGTATTAAGAGCTTGGTAGTCTATATAGAAGCATAGACCACCACCAGGTTTCTTAATAAAGATTATAGGTATAGCTATAGGCGAAGAGCTTGCTCTAATAAATTCTTTACTTAGGTGTTCGTCTAAGTACTTCCACAGTACTTGGAGTTTGTTTTAGGATATTTTGTATAAGGGTCTAAATCCTGGCTGTTTTCCTTCTTTGAGTACGATCTTATAGTTATATGGTTAGTGTTCTACTAGTTTATTGGCTTTCTTTTATAAAAATACTTTTAGGTTGTTATGGTGGCATACTGGTACTTTTATAGCAGGGTTGGTGTATTTCTTTAGTGCTAAGGCCTTTTTAATATTGGCTATTGTAATAGTAAAGATTGTATATTCAGGTTTCTTGGCGAGTTATACTAACAGGGTAGCTCCAATTATATAGATATCTAAGGTGTTAAGCGAACTTAGATTATCCTTAGTTTCTTATATAGTTTCTTATTTAGGTTTAAGTTTAGTATTAGGTACAGAGTTAGTGTTAGATTTAGGTTTAGGTTCTTTAAGTATCCTTTTTATAATAGAGTACCAGTTCTTTTAGTACTTTTATATATTAAGCTTAAGTTTCTACTTGGTTTAGGGTGTAGTAGTTAAAGTTGGTTTATATGGTCGTGTGTTATTTCCAGGTTCTTAATAGATGTTAGTAGAAATCTTAAACTGGTGGATCTTAGTAGATTTTCTAGATTTTGGTTTAGGGTCTAAGTAGTAGGTTATAAGACACTTCTGCTTATAACGGGAGGCGGTAAATAGAAGCTTAAGGTTGTTCTAATTAATAGTTACCTTATATAGCTTTATCTAGGGTTGTTTAAGGATCACTAAGTGACCTAGGGTAGTAATAAAAAGCCTAATTAGTTCTTTATAGTTTAGGTATTAAAGTCTTAGGAATACTACATGGGTAATACGGCCTAAGATAGTGTGTTTGCTATTAAATCCAAATACGTTAATATGCCGGTCGAGGGGGGTTAGAGTAAAACTATTATCTTATATAAAGATCTTGTTAATAAATCCTATGCTGCTGGCTTCTGTATTAATTAGGACTTAAGCATTAACTTATTAATTATTCTGCCAAAGACGACAGTTAACGGTTATGCTGTAATCCTAAGAGTTAGAGTTCGTGACATCTAAAGCATTTAACGAGATCCTGAGGCAGCGCTGTCCTAGAGAGCGACTTAGCTCCAGGACCTTCCTTTTAGAGGTAATTGGGGTGGAGTTCTTATAGTATATTAGTTGTAGCTTTGTCCTTATAAGTAGTGCTTACTGGATACAGGGCTGGAACTAGGTAGAGATTAGGGACAGTAACTAGAGAATTAATGCGGTAAACGGCTGCTAGTATTAGCCGTTTATAATTTGCGTTAGGGTAGGGGGACGGAGTAGTAGTTAGAGAGGTAGGAGCTACTTCCACACTTAAAATAGAGGCCTAGCTTAGTGCGTCGTTCTTATTTAAAGGACCCTAGTGGGGCGTATTCTAGGGTTCCAGTGTTAATATCTATGGCGTTAGGGTGCTTAGGCTAAGATAATAGCTTAGTAGACGTTTATAGGGTTGTTATATTATATTAAGGAGCGGACTTTGGTGTTAGACGTAGTATATTATTATACCGTTTATTAATAACGTTTACGCAGGCGTTAAGGGCTCCCAGTAGGTCTATACCTATTAGGAAGGTTTTTAGTTTAGGACTTAGGGATTTAATAAAGCTGTTAATTAGTACGGAGTCGTTCTAGCCTGTTTTTTTTTACGTAATGGTTGAATTTGGAGAAGTATATTAGAAAGCTTTTTATTCCTTAAGTTATATAGTTTATCTTTCTCTAAGTAATAGCTTGGCGGTTTGGGTTACCATACATAGCTTTAAGAAGTATAATTAGGCTTGGTACTAAGTTTAGTTAAAGAGGTTTAATAAGGTTAGCTGCATCTCCTCCTAGTCGAATTAGGGCATAATAGAGTTGGTTAGCTTTAGTTAGGTAGCAGTTAGCGTTACTAGTTAGCTTATTTTTAAGCCGGCTTAGGAATAATTGGAGTTCTTATTGTTTACTAGTAAATATTAGAGGGTCTAGTAATTGTTTAGATTATTGCGGTGCAGTAGTCGGTTCTACTAGTGGGATAACTATTACTGGTTTAGGGCTTGCGTTCCGCGTATTAGCTTCTAGTAATAGCGACCAGTTTTAAGGGCTTAGCGTAGACATTTTAAGGGTGCGGATTTTTTCTTAAAGGGCCTTAATTATTTTCTGGTACCATGCTTCTTGTTTGGCTTGCTATTAAGCTATAGCAGCTTGGTTTTATATAAGGGCGTCTATAAAGGACTTTTATATATCTGCTAATTATTCCCAGAGTGCGGATATAATATCAGCGGCTATTATAGGGGCTTTAAGATTGTTTTATATTTTAAATAGGGTGGAGCGGAGTGTAGGTTTTAACGCAATGTAGTATTACGGAGTGAGTATAAGTAGTGATAATATATAGCGAAGTAGATATTATTAAGCTATATATATAAACTGTATAATAAAGTTAAGACGTTGCGTAAGGAGAGAAGGTAAGGAAATAGGAAGAAAGGGTATATATTGCTAGTTTAGTTACTTGGTTAACACGTGCATAGAGCAGAATAGGATTTAAGTAGCGGTCCTAGCAGAACTTGGCAGGATTTAGTGGACTTGGCAGAATATGGTAGAATACAGCAGATTGCTGTTAGATTGCCATAGATTACCATTAGATTGCTATCTCGTGGTCGGTCTCTTCTTGCTACGTAGGTGGAAACAGGTGGACATATATAAGGTGTTACGGAGGAGTCCTATGACAATTATATAGATTATATTACGTAACCTTAGCTACTATTTCTTATTATATAGTTCCACTAGATCTATTCTGGACTATACCTATATTAACTAACTAGCTTCCTCCAACTCTTCTCTAAGTAGTTGTAATATTATACTTAAGCTGTCTATAACACTATCTCCCTCCTTTTTATCTTTATTCTTAAAGATTCCTAACATCTTCAAGTTGTCTACTAGAGGTATAATGTCCGTTTAATTAGTCTGGTTAATATTCTTACTTATTATACCTAAAGCATCCTCTTCTTCTTCTATAGTTTACTGGTCTTGCACCGTTACTACAATCTTATCTCTGGGTGTTATAGGACTCCTCTATAACACCTTACACACGTCTACCTGTTTCCATCTGTTTCCACCTACGCAGCAAGAAGAGACTGACCACGAGATGGCAATCTAATGGTAATCTACGGCAATCTGACGGTAATCTGCCGTATTCTGCTATATTCTACTAAGTCCACCAAATCCTACCAAGTTCTGCTAGGACCGCTACTTAAATTCTATTCTACTCTATATACGTATCGACCAAGCAACCAAACTAGCGATATATACCCTTTCTTCCCGTTTTCTTACCTTCTCTCCTTATGCAACGTCTTGACTTTATTACACAGTTTATATACATAGCTTAATAATATCTACTTCGCTATATATTATCACCACTTATACTCACTCCGTGACACTAGGTAAGATAATACCATCTCCATATTCTTATTGCGTAAAAGAGGGGTTGGTCTATATTATATTGGTAAGCCCTTTGTCTTAATAACTATCCTCTTATTTAGAGTGCACTAAAGCAAACGTTTAACTGTTCTGTGACGTTCGCTCTATCTTTAACGCTAAGTATACGCGTTCTATAACTCTTAACAGTCTTTGGGTTCCCTAAGTAACTTATTATAAGGTCTTGTGTTTAATCTACCACTAAGAAACTTAATAGTAAACTAGCCTCTACGCTGTTTAAGGTTTAACGTGTCTCTAAAGAGTCCTTATATATCCTTAAAGCTTAATGTCTAGCTTATACTCGTCTTTAACACCTTAAATATATATATGAGAAGGTTTGTTCTAAGGAGTGGAAACTAGTTTAATAGGGTTTGTCTAAGCTAGGTAATAAAAGGACTAGCTTTCCTTTTATAAGGGAAACAACTCTAAGTAGCTCAGTAATTGCTCCTCTTAGGTCCCCCTTAGGTAACTCATTTTTTAGTAATCCTTTTTTATTAATACTGCCTGACCTACTTTCTTTTAATACTCCTATACCTTTCCTATAGCATTCCCTAGGTTGCTTAGTGGTTCCTAGGTAGTTTTACTATAGCCTATCTACTTTACTTTATACTATATTTCGTCATCTACGTCCTTATAACTAATGATCTTTAAAACTTACTATTTATCTTCTTCTTGCCCTCTATACGTATCTACCTTGTAAATTAGTGGCTTAATATCTCCGTGTGCTAGTTCTAGCATCGCGATATATTATATAGGGTAGATCTTTATTTTAGCGGGTAGGTTTAACTTATATATAACTAATAAAACTCTTTACTTAACTTTAAAAGGTCCTAGTCTAACGTGGTTTAATTTCTTACTTAGTTATTAACTCTTAAAATTTTTATATAGTAGCCACACTTTATCTCCTTCCTTTAGATCTGGTCCCTTAGATCTCTTAGCATTATAGTACCTTTTTATCCTTTACTGTACTAACTTGGCTATTTCCGTAAGGTCTATGTAAAGGTTTATTAACGTCTCTATTCTTTACTTAGCTGTGCTACTCGTTTTCTTTACTTAATATAGCAATAACGATGTTCTTAGCTTATATCTATAATTCGCCTTAAATAGTGATGTCCCTATTCCTTTTTATAGTGTCGCATTATATGTAAACTATATAACTAGTAATAATAATACCTAATTATTCTATACATAATTAATATAGTGCCTTAAATACTGTTCTAGTATCTAGTTTAGTCTTTCCATTTATCCGTCCGTCTGTGGATAATACACTATAGAGGTTGCTACGCGAACTCCTTATTCTACTAAAAACACTTCCTAAAATGCTACTATAAATCTTAAATCCCTATCCGATATAACCTTATTTAGTGCTCTATATCTTGTAAATACTTCCTTTATATAGATTCTAGCAACGTCTTCTACTAATATCTCTTCTGTATATGCTATAAAGTATCCCCACTTTATTAGCTTGTCCACTACTACTAAAATTACGTTATAATCTTGTCCTATAATAGGATCTTTTAACTTTAGTAACTTAATAATAAAGTCCTATAATATGACCTCCTATGGTCTTCCTGGTGTCTTAACAGGTTATAGCCCTCTATACGGCTTATACCTTATTAGTTTATTCCTTTAGCAATCTAGATATTTCTTTATAACTTATTTTACTAATCCCTAGATTTCTTAAATAATGTACTCCTCCTAAAGTCTTAATACTAGTCCTATAGACCCGTTGTGTCCTTATATTATTCCCTTGTGGAATTCTTTAATAAATTCTTCTATAATAGACTTAGGCATATATATTACTTCTCAGATCTTCTAGGTCCAATTACTTTTTAGTAATTTATGGATTTAACCTTCTTTAGTTGCTATAATCCTTAGATAATTATACCTAATTAATCCGTCTTAATCCCTTTATAATAAAGCTCCTAACGGCTTTTTATTATTCTGTAGTTTAGCTTTTCTACTTAGAGCGTCTACTCATGTATTATCTGTACCCTTAGTATACTAAATTTCAAAATAGTATTCTATAAGCATTTCCGCCCATCTAACCTATCTCTAGTTAAGTTCCTTTGTTGTTAGGAATCCTATAAGGTTCTTATAGTCCGTTTTAACTATAAATAGTTTCTCTATACCTTATAAGAACACTCTCTATTCTCTAAATACTATAACTATACCTAATAACTCCTTATTATAGATATTATAGTTTAACTCTAGTGGTGTTATCTTCCAACTATAGTACGCTACTGGATGCTATGTATCCTAGTATTTCTATAGCAAATATACTTCTAGTATAAAGTCTAATACGTTTATCTTAATAACTATTTCTAACTTTGGTTAATAGATCTTAAGGACTAGCTCTTAGGTAAACAACTCTTTAAGTTCCTAGAATAGCTTCTTCTACTTACTACCCTAAACCTACGGTTTCTCCTTCTTTGTTAACCTTATAAATGGCTTAATACTTTTTAACCACTATGCTATAAACCTCCTATAGTAGTTACAAAACCCTAAAAATAACCTTAACTGCGTAACATTCTCTGGTTCTTGCCAACTTACTATAGCCTTAACTTTCTTTAGGTCTATACTGATTTTCCTTAGTTTAATAATAAATCCTATAAAATTGGTTTTCCTTATAAAGAACTCGCATTTCTTAATTGCTACTAGCATCTTTTCTTCCTATAGTTTCTTTAATACCCACTTAATGTGTTCTCTATGTTCTTCCTTACTTTCTAAGTAGATAATAATATTGTTAAGGTATACTATAATAAACTCGTCTAGGTGTTCTCCTAATACGCTATTAATTCGCTTCTAGAATGTTACTAGTGCGTTTATAAGCCCAAATTGCATAACTAATGGCTTATATAGTCCTTCCTTTAACCTAAAGGCTGCCTTTTATTTGTTGCCTTCCTTAATTCTAATCTAATAGTACGCCCGCCTTAGATCTATCTTTATAAAGATTTTTATGTTACCTATCCTATCTTGGATTTTGCTAATTAAGGGTAAAGAATACCTATCCTTTCTAATAATGCTATTTAACTATCTATAGTCTATGCACATCCTAAGTTTTCCGTTTTTCTTTAGGATAAATAATACTGGATATTCTGCTAATAACTACAACGGTCTAATGTATCCCTTTTATAAGTTTTCCTAAATAAACTCTTTAAGTGCTACTAACTCGGTTTTAGTAAGCTTATAAATTAGAAAGAACTTTAGACTTATTCCCTTTTTTAACTCTATTTTATAGTCCTATGCTGCATGTTCTAACAGCTGTTCGCTTTCTAGTAACTATAACTTTTTACTATACTTATGGTATCTTTTTGGTATATAACTTAAGCCTCGCTTAGTCTCTTTGTATATTGCTCCAACTTGGTACTATACCAACTTGGTTTACTATCGCATCTTATATTATTAAGTATCCCTAATATTAACCTAACCTGTAACCCAATTAATTTTTAGATTATACTCTTATAACTAAGGCATTCCTAATACCGCCTTATCCTATCCTAATAGTAGGATATTAAAAGACATTCTAACTAGTTTCCCTTTAATAGTTAACTAAACAGGTCCTATTTTAAGATTAATAATACCCCCTCTATAGGCTATCCAATCTCCTAAAATTATTATAAGTGGATATGGGTATTCCTTCTATCTATATAGTAACCCCATTCTTTCCACTGCTTTTGGTAATATGTGGTTCCTTATTACTCTACTATCTATTAACGCTTTAAACTGCTAATCTTACTACTTAACTTATAAGTTTAGGTGTTATCCTTATATTCCTTTAAGGGTCTAAGGCTCTAATACTAATTCCCTCTAGTCCTATACGCCTCCCCTTTTTCTAACTATTGGCTGCTAGATCTTATTTATACTTAGTCTAACCTTAGCTAATACTTAGTTCGTTTTTTTTCCTCTATATACTATAGATAAGTGTTTTCTAGGCACTCCTACTACTGTTATCCCTCTAGGCATTTTTCTATAAGGAATCTTCCTAGTTAAAGTATTAGGTCCCCTTAACTTTATACTTCTACTAGGTGCTATCTATATATATACCTAGCGTTTTTAAACCGCTTCTCTTCTGGTGCCTAATATATCCTTACTAGGTACTTCCGGTTCTTGTCCTTTAGTACTCTATGTATATTATAGGTGTTATCCACACAAGCTATCCACAATAGTATATAATGCGCTAAGTAACTTAAGTCTACTCCTAGCTTATCTTCGCTCTTAAGTTTAAACCTCTATCTAGCCGATCTGACTGTCGGTCTTTTTTCTATAGGTACTAAGATTTATTACTTACTTCTCTAATCCCTAGATCCCTCTTCTAGGTTCCTTAACATTATAACTAATACTCCTTTAATATAATTTATACGCTTCTCCGTAATAGGTTAGTCTTAGACTACTTTTTTATCTAGCTATATATAGAAATCTGCCTATTTATTATTGCTTTATTGTCTATACCACTTTCCGTACAACTGGTTTAGTGTGTATAGTTTGTCTATAAGAAAGTACCTTGTTATTGCTATATTATAATATCCTTTAGTATGTCTTTCTTTAAACCTAGTTAGAATCCCTAGATTCTCTTTCTATTTTAGTTTATCTAACTACTTTACCCTAGGTGTTCCTGCACTTGGCCTATTAGTAACTCTTTATACGGGTGCTCTGTCCCTTATATAACCTAGCATAGCTAATCTCTTATCTAGCTTTTGCTCTTACCATATAATAATTCTTGTCCTAAATTTATCTATAGTTTCTTATTTTTTGCGTCTTACAGCTGGATTCTTGAAGTTGTCTTACTTCTTAATTATAGTACCAACTTTTTGGTCTTTAGGCTGAACACTATTATCACCTAGAACTGCTATAGCCCTTATTCATTACTCGAAATCTTGGTTACCTAATAATATTCTTATTCGTTTCCCGAACTCTTAGTTCTTAAACTTGCGTCCTATACTTATTTATTTATTACTAAACTAAGTCGCTGCTCTTTCCCACTAATTTTCGTCTGTTATGGATTTTTAAGCTATCCTTATCGCACCTAGCGAGTCTAGAGCCTTTCTTATCTCTTTATAAGAATCTTAGACCTGTGGCCTTTTACCTTTATTAAGTAATAAGCTAGCACTAGCAGTCATCTACTTGCTTAGTTTCTTTTAAATATTACTCCTTTTATCTTATAAAGCAATGGAAATTATATCTAATAGTGTTGCAATACCCGTTACTAAACCCTATTCTGTAATAGTCTCAGCTTCTACTTCTATTTTAACTTCTCTAAGGTTTGCATGCTCCTAGTAAGCTGCCTTTATTGCCTTATTATTGGTAAATACTTTGCCTATATTAAACTCATTATCTTTAATGTCCAATCTATAAGCTGGTTCGTTAGTTCCTCTAAACTTAAATAATAATAGCTCCTATAGCTAATAGCTTACGCCGTACTTAGCATCTTCATAAATTCAGCACGCGTTATTATAACAATACATAAAACTGTTAATTAAACACTTTTTTGTTCCTTGTAGTGCACTATTGTCCCTCTATACGTACGTGTCTCCTGCTAGTTGGGTTTTCTTTACTATATAGTTACTCTAACCACCTTTATAGTCTCTGGCGAAATAACCCTTTTTTCTACAATTTATGTAAGCCCTATCTTTAAACCATTTTTCTTGTTGTGAAGTCCGCCTAAACGTCTTTTACTGCTAAGATCCTTAGTTTAGCCTCTGCTCCTAGGTCCTTTAATTACTAAATCCTTAACCTCTAGGTTTCTATAGTTTCTTTCCCTATCTCTGGGTTTCTTTAGTACCACTTAGGTCTATTAGCTCTGCGCTATTCTATAGTTTTTAACTCTATATCTATTATTGCGTACTCTGCGCCTTATATAACTATAGAACTCTGTCCTAACCCTTCTTAGCCTGTTCCCTTTGGTAGATCCTATTATTAATCTTTATTAACTGGTTTACTAACTCCCTTAAAATATCCATATCTTCTATTAGAATAATTGCGTCCTAGACTTTAGCCTTAAGTCCCTATTTATACTATACTATAAGCGCCCTATCATTCCACTTAACCTGCGTGGCTAGTGTTTAAAACTGCGTTGTATACTTAATTGCTAAAGTGCGTTATACTAAGTTCTGAAGTTTTTGTTCTGCTGTTATAGTTACTTTAGGGTCTCTAAATATTTGTGTTAACTGTTCCGCAAATCCATTCTAACTTGCAAATACATACCGTACGTCTAGGTTAGTAGTCGTTACACCGTTTACTTATATCTCTGTAAGGTAAGGCTTAAACCACTCTAGAGCTCTTCCTAACAAGAACAGTCCTACGTACGCTACTTGGTCTATAGGTATTACTAACTTCGCTCCTTCCTGTATAACCTTAAAATACATCTATATAAGAAACCCTTTAAGCTTTAACTTCTCTCCTAAGAACCGTTTAATTAAAGGTAACTTAACCTTTGCTGCTCTAATTCTATTAATGCATTCTTTAAGTAGCCTGCTATTATCCTATAAGCGATTAACTATTTCCTGTAACTAACCTTGCGTAACCACTTAAGAATCTGTGTCTGCTATACTAGTGTCTCCTAACCCTAAGGTCGTGGCTGCCGTTGACGTTGTTATAACTAATGCTTTAGGTGGCATGTTATTTAATCTTGTTTAATACCGTAACCTTAGTAGTAAATATATAACGGAACCTTATAGTAGGAACTACAATGGGTCCTATTATTAGGCTAGATATATAGGTAAGAACAGTTTAACAATATAATAATAACTAGTGGAGTGGTTGCCTAACAGATTAACTCTAATTGTATTTTAAGATTTACTACGAAGAGAGAACTATCTGGGTAGGGACTATGGTCCTTTAAATACACAACTATACGCCTAAGAAATCCCTTCGCTCCGTAAGGTACGTGTGCTCTGTCTACTCTATTATAGATTATATAGATTATATTACGTGACCTCGGCTACTATTCCTTGTCATATGGTTCCACCAGATCTATCCTAGACCGTGCCTATATTAACCAACTAGCTTCCTCCGACTCTTCTCCAAGTAGTTGTAATATTATACTTAAGCTGTCTGTAACAAAAGAGGTATATTAAATTAATAATTGAAAAGAAGAAAATCTTAATAATATATTAAAGATACGTCCAAAATTAGATAAAGGTTAATAATGGAAAGTAAGGTGTTAAGGAAAAGGACTAAGCTTAATAAGTAAAGTATCTCTATACTTTACCTTCTAATACCCTTTTAGTATATAGCCGCAACCTTGCTAATATAACTCCGTTATAATAGCGTATTTCAAAAGGAAGGAAACACGCGTATATGCCATTTGGCCATTGCTTCCTTATTAAAAAAACTGATTATACGGCCGGGGAAGGCAATCAAGACATTAATTAAAGATGTATATAGGTTAAATTATACCTAAATAATACTACGGTACTAAAAGAATAACGTTATAAACGTTTTTAACAATTATATAATAGCTAGAGGCGCTATTGCGAAGTATCCCTCCTGTTTGCTAGGTAGTAGAGCTATGCTAAAATATAGTATAGGACTATAAGAATAAGAAAGGATTATAGATTAATATTTTAATAGTCAGATAATGGCAAGCCAAGGCTCTATACGTTATATCCTATACTAAAAGGTTCTATGGAACCATACTAGAACACTAAATTGTCTATAATATTTGTGATTAATTATAGACTGGCATAAAGGCTTAGAAATAGAGTTGCATAAAAATCTTTATATTAGCCTAGGTAGTTACTAGCATGCTTTTAGTAGGCCTTTAATAGGTCTCCTAGCAATCCTCACGACTTTTCTCTAGTTATATATTTTCCTTATTAAGGTTTTTTAGGAGTTTAAAGTAGGGGTTAGATAAATAGATAATATACAGTAGTATACCAACATCTCCCTAATATGTCTCCAAACCCCTTTTAGGACAAGCCCTTATAATCTCCCTACTATAAGGTAATAGCAATTAGGGGCTAACCGTAAGAAGGGGGGAAGTAATGTAAGGGATATTATTGCAGTTACCTTAGGTTGCCCTTAGGACAACTTCCAGACGCCCCTTAAATGGTTGCCGGTTATATACCGGAGGCATATACCCGTAGTATATAGTCTCTACAATCCCAGAGGCCTTACCTCCTTAAGGATTCATCTCCCTTACCAATCTATCCTGTTCTACAATCGTGTCCTTATAGCCCCCTGTCTATAAAGTCCCCTTATAAATCTTTACTATTAAAAAGGTCTTAATACTAAAAAATAACACTAACCCTGCTATAAAAGTACTAGTATACCACTATAAGAACCTAGATATATTCTTATAGAAAAAGCTAATAAGTTAGTAGAGTACTAACTATATAACTATAAGATCGTACTTAAAGAAGGAAAATAGCTAGGATTTAGACCCTTATATAAAATGTCCTAAAATAAACTCTAAGTGGTATAGAAGTACTTGGACGAATACTTAAGTAAAGGATTTATTAGAGCAAGCTGTCATGGTGCTATAATATAGGTAGACTAAATAACTACATTATAGTATAAAGAGGAGAAGAGGCGAAAGGGGTATTGTATATAAATAGTAGGGCTAGGCGCCAAGGCGCTAGTAGTGGGCTAGCCAACAGTAGAAAATAGTACGAGATAGTATGAAATAGTATGCAATAGGTCAGTGCCGTAACACAAGCTCTTTACCTATAACTATAGCTATAATCTTTATTAAGAAACCTAGTGGTAGTTTATACTTCTATATAAACTACTAAGCTTTTAATGCTATTACTATTAAGAATTAGTACCCGCTTTTATTAATTTAAAAAACACTAAACTAATTAAGTAAGGCTCGCTATTATATAAAACTTAATTATATTTATATATTTAACCGACTTTATATTATAAAAGGAGATAAATAGCTTACCGTATTTCGTACTAGATATAGACTATCTAAATACTTAGTAACGCTATTTGGTTTTATAAATGCCCTAAGTTTATTCTAATACTTTATAAATAATACCTTACGCCCTTACCTAGATGTTTTTTACACCGCTTATGTTAATAATATATTAGTATATAGTAATAGCCTAACTAAATATAAGAAACATATTAACCTTATCCTAAAAGCCCTACGCAGTATTGGCCTATAATTAAATATAAATAAATGCGAATTCTATAAAATAGAAGTTTTATACTTTAAACTTATTATTTTTTATAGATGGTATATATATAGACCTAAAGAAGATTAAAGTAATTATAAACTAGCAAAAACCTAAGAATATTAAGGACATAAGGGCCTTTATAGGATTTACTAACTTCTACTAACGGTTTATTAATAACTTCTCCGCCCTAGTTTTACCCCTTATAGCTCTAACCTAAAAGAATAAAGCCTTTATCTTTAATAAGGAATATAAAAAGACCTTTACCTATCTAAAAGTTATATTTACCACCGTACCTATACTCTAATATTTTAACCTAAACTAAATAAGTATTATTAAAGTTAATTTATCCGATTATATTACTAAAGGTATCCTATCTTAATATAATAAGAATAGAGTATTATGCCCTATAGTATACTTCTTAAAATAACTAAGCCTAGCTAAATATAACTATAAGATCTATATTAAGGAATTATTAGCTATTATTAAATGTTTTAAATAATAGCGGCCTAAATTAGAAGGCGCTAGATTTCTAATTAAGTTCTTTAGCGACTATAAGAACCTATAGTACTTTATAACTATAAAATAGCTAACCTATTATTAGGCCCGCTAGTTAGAATACCTATCTTATTTCTAGTTTTTAATTATATACCGCCTAGGTATTTAAGGTTAAAAGCCTAATACTCTAACCCAATGCTTTTAAGACGCTCTAGTACTAAAAGAAGTACATTTCTACCAAAACTAGATCCTATTCCGCCCCAAGCTATTTAATTCTCCTACTAAAGACCTTATAGTATACGTCCTTAAAATAACTAACTAATTAATTAAATAGATTATAGTTAATAAATACCTAAATAATAAGTTTATTTAAGAGACGCTTAAGCTAATATAAGATGGCATTAGACGCTTTAAAAACATTTCTTTAAGTAAATATAAAGCCCATAGAAACCGCTTATACTACTAAAACCGCCTAGTTATTCCTAATTACGATAAACTTAAGCTTAAGCTCCTTAAACACGTATATAACCTACTAATAGCCGGCTACCTAGGCCAAGGAAAACCCTTAGAGCTACTTTAATAAGAGTACTACTAGCTAAATATATATAATATAATATAAAGGTATGTATCTAGCTACTACACCTGCTAATAAGCTAAAGCTTTATATAGGATATATAATGGTTTACTAAAGCTATTACCTATTTTAGACTAAATATAGAAGGATATCTTAATTAAATTTATTATTAATCTCTCTATAAGTAAAGGCTATATAAATATTATAATAGTTATAGACCGACTATTAAAGATAAGACACTTAATCGCCTACTTTAATATATTAACGCCTGCCGTTACCTAGCTGTTTCTAAACTATATATAGAAACTCTACAGGCTCCCTAAAATGATTATCTCTAATAAAGGTAGCTAGTTTATCTCTATATTTTAAAAAGAACTAACTACTTAACTTTATATTAAAGTACTATTATCTACTATATATTACCTATAAACGGATAGCTAAATGGAATGTATAAATACTATAATAGAATAGTATATTTAAATATATATGTCGTATTTATAGGACGACTAGATTAACTAGCTTATATTTACCGAGTTTACTATAAATAATTCCGTCTTAGAAACTATAAAGGTCTCCCTATTTCTAGCTAACTATAGCTAGTATTTATAAATAGGTTTTAAACCCTTTAGCAATATCCCTCGCCCCGCTTATTACGCCTTATAAATTATAAAAGTAAATTAATTTATAAAGAAGATGGAAGAACTATAATAGTTTTTTACTAATAAGAGAATATAGGCCTAATCTATTTATAAAGCTATAGTAAATAAGAACCGAACCCCAAACACTAGTACTAGTCTACTAAATTAGTAGCTTTATCTAGCTAGATATAAGAAATCTAAATATAAAATAACTCGCTAAAAACTTAATTGGAAGAACGCTAGCCCCTATAAGGTTAAGAAGGTTGTTTTCTCTTACGCCTTTTAACTAAAGCTCCCTAATACGGTTAAAATCCATTTTATATTTTATATATTAGTCCTCTACCCTACTACTACTATATTAGACGCCCTATCTAGATAGATATAGGACCCTCCCTACCTAGTTAAAGTAGATAGTAAAAACGAGTACTTTATTAAAAGAATTAATAATATTAAGTATAATAAACGGAAACGCCAATATATATATCTTACGAAATAAAGAGGCTTTATTAAGCCCTTATAAAAACCTATCGACTCTATAGGACTTTTTTTATTTTTATTTTTTATATCCATTGTATTATACCACGTACAATTCTGCGTATGCAGCCTTTAGGCTGTAGCGCTATAGTCCTATATATATAAATCCCTAAACTAGAGGTTTATAGTACCTTAGTAAAACACTAAGTTATAAGCAACTACTAGGGAATAAGAAAACGGTAGAAAAGAAAACGAATCCTAATGCCTATCTCTGTTCTTTTGTAGTTTATTTCTATCCTTTTGCTTACTAATATCTCTGTACTAGGAGCCTAGTAGGAGTTGCCTCCTAAAGAACTTGCCGTCATTAGCCACTTTCTAGTAGCTATTTCTCTCCTACTTAGAAATAGAAAAAGCGCCTCTCTTCCTTTTTTTATACAAAATAGCTTCTTTAGAGAGAGAAGAACCTAGTTTCTTTTATATTTCTCTTCTTTCTTCTCTATACAGGTTGCAGTCTAAAAGTAGGTGCCTAGGGATTTGTAATACACTACATTCCCCAAAGCATCTACTTTCTTTATTCTTCCCTATTATCTATAGGACTTATATAAGCCGCAGAAGACTTTTATAAACTCTACCTAGAATTACTATAACCTTATCTCGCGGAAGCTTAAGTTTAAAGAGGGGGTACTGTTACGGAATACCTCTATAATACCTTATATATATCTACCTGTTTCTACTAACTTAGTAACTAAAGACTAACTATAAAACGGCAATCTAACGGCAATTTGCCGCATTTTACTATATTCTACTAAGTCTATTAAATCCTATTAAGTTCTGCTAGGACCGCTACTAAAATCCTATTCTACTCCGTATACATATTAACTAAGCAACTAAGTTAATAATATATACCCTTTCTCCCTATCTCCTTATTTTCTTTTCTTATATAATGTTTTAACTTTATTATATAGTTTATATATATAGCTTAATAATATCTACTTCGCTATATATTATCGTTACTTGTACTTACTCCGTAACAGCAGCTTCCTTAAGCGATAACCTTTTATAGTCATCTCCTACCATCTTATCGACTTCCTTATTATTAAATATACCTTTTTTTAGTAGCTTATATAAGTACTAAAGAACCTTGTTTACCTTAATTATATCTATTAATAATCGGGAACGTCGGTCCTTAAAAAGAAATTTATAGCTACTAAAGAGCCGATTATATTTGTCGTTTATAGGAGGTATGGCTAATATATTAAGCATAAATCAAGTAAGATTTGGCTGGCTTTTATAGCGATCCTACTAGTATTATAAGACGTTAAAGTATTAATTCTTAGCAAGAAGTACGCAGTTAGTAGTAAGATATTCCTTAAAGCGATTAATTAGTAATAGATTATTATATTCTTAATAAGTCACTATAAAGGCGTAATGTATGGGCCACACTGCAGTCAGCATACTCCGCTATACAGTTTATGTTCATGTTCATGTTCATATCTTTATTTATGTTACGGACGCTTTAAGTACAATGTTACGACTACTTGGAGAAGAGACGGCGGAAGCTAGTTAGTTAATATAGGCACGGTCCAGGATAGATCCGGTAGAACTATATAACGAGGAATAGTAACCGAGGTCACGTGGTATTAAACGCGTTGATTGCGTTAAATAAGAGGGACGTTACGTTTAATATAGACAACACATACCTTATGTACAAGAGAGGATTTCTTAGGAGTATGGGTGTGTATTTAAAGGACCTTAGTCCCTACCGTAGATAGTTCTCTCCTTGTAGTAAATCTTAGAATACAATTAGAGTTAATCTATTAGGCAACCACTCCACCAGTTATTATTACGTTATTATTTTATTCTTACCTATATACCCAGCCTAATAATAGAACCCATTATAGTTCCTACTATAAGGTTTTGTTACACATTCACTACTAAGGTTATAGTATTAAATAAAGTCAAACAATATGCCACCCAAAGTACTAGTTATAACGGCGTTAACGGCAGCCACAACCTTAGGACTAGGAGACACTAGTATAGCTAATACAGATTCTTAAGTGGTTACAAAAGGTTAGTTATAGGAAATGGTTAATTACTTACAAGATAATAATAGGATACTTAAAGAACGCATTAATAGAATTAGAGTAGCAAAAATTAAGCTACCTTTAATTAAATGATTTTTAGGAGAGAAGTTAAAGCTTAAGGGATTTCTTATATAGATGCACTTTAAGGTAGTATAGAAAGGAGCAAAGTTAGCAATATTGTTAGATTAAGTAGCCTATACAGGATTGTTCCTAACGGGGAGGGCACTTAAGTGGTTTAAGCTATATCTTACGGAAATATAGGCTAATGGCATAATAACTACTAACCAGGACATATGGTATATATTTACTAGTTAGAACAGGTTCGCGGAATAACTAATATAGATATTTAGAGACCTAGAGGCCACAACTATAGCAGAATAAAAGCTTTAGAACTTAGTATAATGCACTTTAGTAATTAAGTATATAACATAGTTTTAAACACTAGCCATATAGGTTGAGTGGAATAATAGGGCGTTAATGGCATAGTATAAACAGGGATTTAAGGCTAAAGTCTAGGACGCAATTATCCTAATGGAAGATATAGATACTCTAAAAGAGCTAATAGATTAGTTAATAAAGATTAATAACAAAATCTATTAAAGGGAACAAGCTAAGAGAGGGCAAGATAGAGTTTTATAGTTGTATAAGGCGCAGAGTATATAATAACAGACATAGAGTTAAAAACTATAGAATGGCGTAGAGCTAATAGACCTAAGTAGTACTAAAGAAACCTAAAGGTAGGAAAAGAAACCATAAAAACCTAGAGGTTAAGGATTAAGTGATTAAAGGACCTAGGAATAGAGGCTAAACTAAAGATCTTAGCAGTAGAAGATATTTAGGCAGACTCTATAGCAAGAAAAATAGTTTAAAGATAGGGCTTATATAAATTGCAGAAAACAAGGTCATTTTACCAGAGACTATAGAGGTAGTTAGAGTAACCATATAGTAAAGGGAACTAGGCTAGCAGACGGCATATATATATAGAGGGATAACCGTGCACTATAAGGAATAAAAGAGTGTTTAATTAATAGTTTCGCGTATTATTATAACAACGTATACTAAATTTATAAGGACACTAAGTATGGTGCAAGCTATTAGCTATAGGAGCCATTGTTATTTAAGTTTAAAGGAACTAGCAAACTAGCTTATAGATTAGACATTAAAGACAATAAATTTAATAAAGGTAAAGCATTTACTAATAATAAGGTAATAAAGGCAGCTTACTAGGAGTATATAAACCTTAGAGAAGTTAAAATAAAAGTAGAGACTAAAACCATTACAGAATAAGGTTTAGTAATGGGTATTACAATACTATTAGATATAATTTCTATCGCTTTATAAGATAATAGGAGTAACGTTTAGAAGAAACTAAGTAAGTAGATAACTGCTAGTACTAGCTTATTACTTAATAAAGGCAAAAGGCTATAGGCTTAAGATTCTTAAGAAGAGATAAAAAAAGCTTAAGATTCTTAAAATAAGATAAGACACACCTAAGGACCCATAATAGACGAAAACTAATAGGAAAGGGTAGTAACTTAGTTTAGTAATAAATAAATAAGTATAGGATGCAAGTTTAAGAACTATAAGTTTAGGGAATAAATAAGAATGTTAGTAATTATAGGTAAATATAGTATTTAGCCTAAAGATTAAACAGTTAATACTAGGATTAAAAAGTAAGATAACTATAAAGATTTAGCTACAAGACATAGAAAATAAGAAACTATAAATAAGTTTAGGATAAGAATTATTATATAGCAAGAGCAAAAGCTAGACAAGAGGTTAGCTATACTAGGTTATATAAGGGACAGAGCACCCGTATAAAGAATCACTAATAGGCCAAGTATAGGGACACTTAGGGTAAAGTGGTTAGATAAACTAGAATAAGAAAAGGATTTAGATATTCTAACTAGGTTTAAAAAAAGATATACCAAAGGATATTATAATGTAGTAATAACAAGGTACTTTCTAATAGATAGACTATATATACTAAACTAGTTGTATAGAAAGTGGTATAGGCAATAACACAACAACAAATAGGCAGATTTTTATATATAGCTAGACAAAAAAGTTATTTAAAATTAACCCATTATAGAGAAACATACAAGTTATATTAAAGGAGCATTAATTATAATATTAAGGAACCTAGAAGAAGGATCTAGGGACTAGAAAAGTAAGCAATAAATCTTAGTACCCATAGCAGAAATACCAGTAGTTAGGTTAACTAGGTATAGGTTTAAACTTAAGGATAAAAATAAACTAAGAGTTAACCTAAAATATATAGCGCATTATACACTATTATGGATAGCTTGTATAGATAACACGTGTAATATATATAGAGCATTAAAAGATAAGAACTAGAAGTACCTAGTAAGGATATATTAGGCACCAAAGGAAAAGCAGTTTAGGAATGCTAAGTATATATATAGTTGGCACCTAGTAGAAGTATAAAGTTAAGGAGACTTAATACTTTAACCAGGAAGATTCCTTACGGAAGAATACCTAGATGGATAATAGTGGTGGGAGTGCCTAGAGAACACTTGTCTATAGTATATAGAGGAAAAGAAATAAATTAAGTATTGGCCTAAGTTAGACTAAGTACAGGCAGGATCTAGCAGCTAATAGTTAAAAAAAGGGGAGGTGTATAGGACCAAAGGGAACTAGTATTAGAGCCTTAGACCCTTAAAGGAATTTAAGGACAATACCTAAATTTAAGAGTTAAGTGGCAAGATCAGCAGTTTAAAGTATTAGTAAATAGTAGAGTAATTAAAAACCATATATTACCAAAGACAGTAGAAAGGATAGGGTTACTATATAGATAGAAGGAACACCTATATCCACTTATAATAATTTTAGGAGATTAGATAGCCTATAGAGGAAGTATTATTAATCTTAAAATAGGACCTATTTAAATAACTATTAAAGGGAGACTAGTTAGAATATCTTTTAATATCCTACCATTAGGATAGGATGAGGCGATACTAGAAATACCTTAGTTATAGAAGTATAATCTAAAGATTAATTAGGTTATAGGTTAGGTTAATATTAAGGATATATAATAATATAAAGTGCGACAGTAAACCAAGTTAGTATAATACTAAGTCAGAGTAATATATAAAGAGACTAAGTAAGGCTTAAGTTATATACCAAAAAGATACCATAAGTATAGTAAAAAGTTATAGTTACCAGAAAGTAAAAAGCTATTAGAGTATATAGCTTGGGACTATAAGATAGAATTAGAAAAGGGAATAAGTCTAAAGTTCTTTCTAATCTATAAGCTTACTGAAATAGAGTTAGTAGCGCTTAAGGAGTTTATCCAGGAGAACTTATACAAGGGATATATTAGACCATTATAGTTATTAGTAGGATATCTAGTACTATTTATCCTAAAGAAAAACAGAAAACTTAGAATGTGTATAGACTATAGACAGTTAAATAGCATTACTAGGAAGGATAGATATTCTTTACCCTTAATTAGCAAAATCTAAGACAGGATTAGTAATATAAAGATCTTTATAAAAATAGATCTGAGATAGGCGTACTATTAGATTAGGATTAAGGAAGGCAATAAATAAAAGGCAGCCTTTAGGTCAAAGAAAAGACTATATAAACCATTAGTTATGCAATTTAGGCTTATAAATATACTAGCAACGTTCCAGAAGCGAATTAATAGTATATTAAGAGAACACCTAGATGAATTTGTTATGGTATACCTTAATAATATTATTATCTACTTAAAGAGTAAGGAAGAACACGGAGAATACGTTAAATGGGTCTTAAAGAGACTATAAGAAGAACAGATGCTAGTAGTAATTAAGAAATACAAGTTCTTTACCAGAAAGACCAATTTTATTAGATTTATTATTAAACTAGGCCAACTTAGCATAGATCTAAAGAAGATTAAGGCTATAGTAAATTAGCAAAAACTAGAGAACGTTACGCAGTTAAGATTATTCCTAGGGTTTTACAATTACTGTAAGAGGTTTATAGCGCAATGGTTATAGGATATTAAGCCATTTACGCAGTTAATAAAGAAAGAAGAACTATAGGTATAGGGAAAGAAATAATAGGAACTATTTAAAAGAATTAAAGAGTTATTTACCTAGGAGCCAGTTCTTAAGATTTATTAACTAGGTCTAGAGACGGTTATAGAAATAAATATATTAGACTTTATACTAGGGGCATACTTTATATAGAAATATTAAGATAAATAGCACCTAGTGGCATACTATAGTCAAAAAATAACACCACTAGAGTTAAACTATAACATCTACAACAAGGAGTTATTAGGTATAGTTACAGTACTTAAAGAATAAAGAGCATTTTTACAAGGCATAGAGAAACCATTTATAGTTAAAATGGACTATAAGAACCTTATAGGATTCCTAATAATAAAGGAACTCAACCAAAGATAGGTTAGATGGGTAGAAATGCTTATAAAATACTATTTCGAAATTTAGTATACTAAGGGTATAGATAATACACGAGTAGATGCTCTAAGTAGAAAAGCTAAACTATAAAGTAATAAAAAGCTATTGGGAGCTTTATTGCGAAAGGATTAAAACGGATTAATTAGGTATAATTATCCAAAGATTATAGTAACTAAGGAAAGTTAGATCTATAAATTACTAAAGAGTAATTAGATATAGAAGATCTAAGAAACATAGGTAGAGGATTTAGACTTAGAGTAATACAAAAACAGAGAAGTAATATATATGCTTAAATCTATCGCAGAAGAATTTGTTAAGGAATTCTATAAGGGAATGATATAAGAACACAACGGAGCTATAGGCTTAGTATTAAGACTTTAAGAGAAATATATTATTTAAGGAATCTAGGGACTAGTAAGACAAGTTATAAAAGAATATCTAGATTGCTAAAGAAATAAACTAATAAGGTATAAGCCGTATAGAGAGCTATAACCTATTAAGACACTAGGAAGACTATAGGAGGTTATATTATAGGACTTTATTATTAAGTTACTAAAGTTAAGAGATCCTATTATAGAACAAGATTATAACGTAATCTTAGTAATAGTGGATAAGCTAATAAAGTGGGGATACTTTATAGCATGCACTAAAGAGATATTAGTAGAAGATATCGCTAGAATCTATATAAAGGAAGTGTTTATAAGATATAGAGCACTAAATAAAATTATATTAGATAGAGATCTAAGATTTATAGCAGCATTTTAGGAAGTATTTTTGGCAGAATAAGGAGTTTGCGTAGTAATATCTATAGCATATTATCCGCAGACAGACGGATAAATGGAAAGACTAAATTAAACACTAGAACAGTATCTAAGGCACTATATTAATTATATATAGAATAATTAGGTATTGTTATTACTAGTTACATAGTTTATATATAATGCAATACTATAAGAAGGAATGGGGATATTACCATTTAAGGCGAATTATAGATACGAGCTAAGAACATTGTTATCACTATATTAAGTAAAAAAGATAAGTAGCACAGCTAAGTAAAGAATAGAGATGTTAATAAATCTTTATACAGACCTTAAAGAAACAGCTAAACTAGTATAAGAATAAATAAAAAAGTACTATAATACTAAAAGATCTAAGGGACCAGATCTTAAGGAGGGAGATAAAGTATAGCTACTATATAAAAATTTCAAGAGTTAACGACTAAGTAAGAAGTTGGACTATATTAGACTAGGACCTTTTAAAATTAAGTAAAGAATTTTATTGGTTACGTATAAGTTAAACCTACTAGCTAAAATAAAGATCTACTCTATATAATATATTATAATGCTAGAGCCAGTATATAGGAATATTAAGCCACTAGTCTATAAGGCAGATATATATAAAGGATAAGAGGAAGACAAATAGCAAGTTTTAAAGATTATTAGTTATAAGGATGTAGACAACAAAATATAGTATAAAGTAAAGTAGATAGGCTATAGTAAAACTACCTAGGAACTACTAAGCAACCTAAAAAATGCTATAGGAAAGGTATAGGAGTATTAGAAGAAAGTAGGTTAGGTAATATTAATAAAGAAGGATTACTAAAGAATAAGTCACCTAAGGGGGACCTAAGAGGAGCAATTGCTAAGCTACTTGGAGTTGTTTCCCTTATAGGAGGAAAGCCAGTCCTTTTATTACCTAGCTTAGACAAACCCTGTTAAACCAGTTTCCACTCCTTAGAATAAACCTTCTTATAAACACGTTTAAGACGTTAAAGATAAGCATAAGCTAAATATTAAGCTTTAAGGACGTGTGCAGATTCTTTAGAGGCATATTAAACCTTAAGTAGCGTAGAGGCCAGCTTACTGTTAAGTTTTATAGTGGTAGATTAAATATAAGACCCTATAATAAATTACTTAGGAAACTTAAAGACTATTAAGAGTTATAGAACGCGTATACTTAGCATTAGAAATAGAGCGAACGTTATAGGACAATTAAATATTTGCTTTGGTACACTTAGAGCAAGAAAAGGGTTATTAGGACAAAGGACTCGCTAGCGCAACGCATACTAACCCCTCTTTAGCGTAATAAGAGTAAGGGATTGCCATCACCTCGCCTAGTAACAGTATAGAGGAAACCATATAAAGGCAACGCTTAACCTAGAAAAGAGAAGAAGAAGCTTTAGGTATAATAAGTATGGATATTAACTAGAATAATTAAACGGATATTATACCTCTAGTGGACAACTTGGAGATATTAGGAATCTTTAAGGACAAAGATAAAGAGGAGGAAGATAGTATTACGGACGCTTTAAGTATAATGTTATAACTACTTAGAGAAGAGACGGCGGAAGCTAGTTAGTTAATATAGGTATAGTCTAGGATAGATCTAGTAGAACTATGTAATAAGGAATAGTAACTAAGGTCACGTGGTGTTAAATATATTAACTACATTAAATAAGAGGGACGTTACGTTTAATATAGACAACACGTACCTTATGTATAAGAGAGGATTTCTTAGGAGTACGGGTGTGTATTTAAAGGACCTTAGTCCTTACCGTAGATAGTTCTCTCCTTATAGTGAATCTTAGAATATAATTAGAGTTAATCTGTTAGGCAACTACTCCACCAGTTGTTATTATGTTGTTGTTTTATTCTTACCTACATACCCAGCCTAATAATAGAACCCATCGTAGTTCCTACTACAAGGTTCCGTTATAATTTACCCTAACCTCTTCCTTGTCGGGATATGCAGGCTACTACTCCTAGGGCTATCTTTGTAAATTAAAACGAGGTGGTGGCAAAGCAACTATTTGCATGGATCTCACGGGCTATAGAAACTTTCGCAAGGAGCCTTTCATGACGGCTAGACCAAATACAATGATCGGCATAATTACATTGGTTAATTCGTTCCGTGTATCGAAGGCATACAGTATAGGCCGGTAGAACCACATGGATAATAATAAAAATTTGTAACTTATCAAGGAAATCATGAATGGAAAAGAGTGGATCGATTCCTATTATAAATTGCTTGGACGAAGCTAATTACATACTATTAAACCTCAAGCTTTCAAATCATCCAACTGGCCCGGGCATACATTCTCATTGACATCAGGAGGAACACCTATATCCCAATTACTTTCAAACAAATTAAGAGCACCACCACTACATGCACCAGGATTATATCCAGTGTTGTACCACGCATTGATATCATTTGGCCAACCATCAGCAGCATTCCCATAGGCCGACCAATCACCGGCGAATCCATTTGGACAAATAGCTGGCATTTGCCCACCAATAGGGTAAATACCTGTAAAGTAGGCAAAAGTGCATGTTCCAGGGGACCATATGTCGTTGGAGGTATCGACGCCGAATTTGAAGTTCCACCAGACGCAATTGAGAATTCTGGTACAGGCATGGCAGCAGTCGAGTTTGCTAACAGTAGTTATAGAAGGCGCAGTCGAAACGTTGTTCCCGGGCACTGCTGCAAGAGCTGGAGGAGGCGAGGGAAGATTATATGCGAAGCTCGGTTCGCAATACGCTGGGACGGTAGTTGACCCACTATTACCGTAAGTAGTGCAGGTGGAGGACTTAGAGTATATTGTCAGCATTCATCCGACAGATTGCGGAAGTCGCGTACCAAAGTGGTTTCAGAGTAGAGATATGTAGATACGGTCTGCGTAATTACGGTTGATGGGCCGCAAGATGAGGGGTTATCTCTGGCCTCAATTAGATCACCCCGCTTATCCCTGGCCTCAATTGGAACACATAGGTCATCTCCGGTCTTAATTGGCACATCCGGAGGCGTAGTTGGCTCTGGTATTACGGCGCGTTTATTATCTCCTGTGCATCCTGGTCCGATCCATCCATAACATTGAGGGCCTCCTGGGATCGTAGAAGGAGACGGTGTTACACCATAAGTTATCGGTGTTTCTGAAGGAAAGACGGTCTGCAAATTGTATTGGTACTCTTCAGTGTATAGTACTGACGTCCACGGGGAGATTGTATTGGTGGATGTCGACTGGATATCTGTTACCGGGGGTATTCTAAAATAACAAAATGAACATACCGTATAAATGGTCGTAGTATAAGTCGAAATTCCAGAGTAGCACGGGGGAATCCAATAGGCAGCGTTGACTGCGTCGTTACTAGACGGGGGATTGACGGTACTTTTCAAGTAGCAGGGACCCGTAGGATATCCCCAATGCCAGGCGATAGCGATACAATCTGGGGTTAAATCGCATGTTACCATACATTCAAATATACCAGTCGTCCAGACGGGACTCCCCATATCCCCTCCATAAAGGTCAGCGCCACACATGAGATGGTATTCTCTCCGATAATATGTTTCGTTCGCCCCGTTTTGGTTTGGACAAATAGATGACCGAAATGCTCCCCATGACCCCGAAGCCGGTGTTAGGGACTGCGAATACGTGCTCTGAAGCCTGCATGTGCCTCCTGGTAAGATAGTTCCTTCGCCCGGAGCAAAGTTGACGTAAGTGCAACCATTTAGAAAATTGGCCTCGCACTCGTCAATGCAATCCTGAAACGTGGTTGTAATGACCTGGAATATAAAATCGCCCGCACGCTGCGAATCGCACTCAGTAACATAGCATGTGCCACCGTCGGGGACATCCAAGCATACACCATTAGATGCTGGACATTCTGGACCTTCGGCACTAGGTAGATGGGCGGCCATCATACCGTTATACGCGACTGGAGCGCTAAGGGCGTTCTTCATATAACAGCGGCCAGGAGAGCCGGGAATGTATGAAACATCTACACATATAGATGTAGTTGAGCAGAGTTCAACACACTCCTCGAGAGTATCTGTCCATCCTGGACTGCCGGGAATGTCCGCACCAGGACGATCGTATCCGCATTCGATCACGTACGTTAATTGGGAGGCCGGATCAACATATGTCTGCTTGTTGTCGTTGGGGCATTCGAGCTGAGCAAGCGCGACATTTGTGAAACTTGATAAAGAAAGAAACACGAGGAAGACTGGTGAAATCATCCTCGTTGAAGAGAGATTAAAAATGATTGTGAATTTTTAGATTGAAATCTAGACCCTACGGACCCGATGCGAGTCTTGTACTTACTATGGCAGAATCAAACGATGTGAGGCCAAGCCAGAGGGATAGAAATTTGACCACTTAGGTCTCTTCAATGCGCCATAAGTCAAGACCGACTACCACCACTCATATCGACTTTTCTTCCAATTACGCTAACGCAGGGGTCTTACCCATCTTGACACTGGTTCTACCGAATATGGGTAAAGAAGACGTCTGATGATATGGCAACAAGATCCTGGCTTGATTTGGTGGCTTAGCGCCGTGCCACATATAAAAGGCGGCGGTACCTCAGCGCCCGCCAAGATTCACCCATATTTATGCTGTCGCGGCCAGCCGCTCATCTGGCCCGTTGTTGTGGGGGATTTTTGCGATTGCTTTACGTAGCCTGGCACGTTTCTTAAAAAGCGCTCAAAATGCTTACAATCAGGGTTGTTTTGGATAACGCGAATAAGCGAGCATAAAATATCCTTTTAACGTAGTTTATAAGCGAGCTGGCCACCTCAAAACTCACCAAAAATTGGAAAAATCCGGGTCGCAGCTGATCGTGGTCTCGGACACGTTGAACATGGTCACCGATGGGGGTCGGCGAAAGCTGAGCGTGGTTACCAATAGAGCCCCCAGAAAAAGGTCGGCGGTACTACACTTTTACCCATACAGAACGCGTATTAGTAGCTATATTTAACTTAAGCGAACATATAAACCAAAATATTAAGAGTATATGCTCCGCATATACTTAGAGATATAGATATAGATATATATATATATCTATACCTATATATATACAACCGCATTTATATATGCCTTACTATACCAATAACAAGTGAAAACTATACTAAAGTGAATAAGAGTATAGTAGGGTGGCTAAACGGTCTATAAGTTAGTATGTATAATTATATGCTAGGTATATGCTAAGGATACATAGGTATACTAGAGCGTACCTAATATTAAATATAAAGACGATAGTTCTTAAGATAATATAATTAGTAGAGAGAGTATCGAAGATAAAGAGGGTAGGGAGGGCAAGGAGGGTAAGAGTTAAGATAGCATATAATAGCAGTTTCCATTTTATATAGGTCTCTCTAAGGTAAGACTACGTATAACACTATATATAGGCTATATATATACTAAGAATATCTAGAGTATACTCCAAGACTATAGAGCACTTATTAGCTCTAATAGTAAGCACTAAGTTATCGTCTAAGAGGTAATAGACTATATTGTAATGCCAAAATATCTAGCAACTAGAAAAGAAGGAATTGTATACTTTATCTATAAAGCAACACCTCTGCTATCTATAGATGCAGATAAAGAAACAGTACGCAAGGTTATTAAGTAGTATATATTAAAGGTATGCAATATATATACTAGGTATATACTGTACTTATACCTCTAGTAGATTTAATTTTCGTTTTATAAAACCAGTAACCCTAAAGTTATACAACTATAACTCCTTAGAGAAAACAATAATTAAAAAAGTAGAAAAGCATTTTATTAAGCGTTTAAATATAGCGGCATTAAATACTGCAAGCACGCTTATAAGGATGTCCTCCGTATATGCCCTATATATAATAGGGTTAAGCTTGAATTAATTAACGACCTCTAAAAGTGTAGCAGTCGTCTATACCAAGCAGTAGAGGTTAATGAAAAGCTTAAGTAAAGTATAGAGAAGTAAGCATTATCTATATATATTAGGTAAATACTTATAATATGCAGCTACTATAACGGTATTCTATAATTATGGCGGTAGTGTACCTATCCTAGTATATAAGAACGTGTATGTAGTAAAAGCAGACTAATAATGTTTTCTTAATATAGAGTGTGTATATGGCCAGCGTATGCGTAATATATGCTTATTATATACAGATAATATTCATCGGTTGTTCTAACAGCAGTGATATTGAACTATGGTATACTGCTTGGCCTTTATTATTAACAACTACTAGGGTAGATATTTAATACCTATGTTTACTTATTAAATATGGGGTTCAGGAACTTAAAAAAGAATATACCTATATTAGACATTCAACGTCAAAGCGAAAAAATTGTGGTAGGTAATATATATACTGTATATATGCTACGTATATGCTGAGCCTATTAGGGTTTGACCATCCGTAAGGCCAAGGTAGGGTAGTAAGCCGAATATACGGTGTATAGTTAGATTGCTATATTCCTGTTAATATGGCACGGTATTTTTATATTTGCCTTATTACACGGAATTCTTATATATATTATCCACTATACCTAATAAAGCTACTAATTGACCTTGCTAATAATATAGTTAAAGCAATAAGGCAGGTGGAAGT